>Ga0208490_101219_pt1 | contig 10268 bp, 8 predicted proteins | sample SubbioAug_CSWold_FD_184818 | JGI IMG/M metagenome (GOLD analysis project Ga0208490, IMG submission 184818) | Serpentinite rock and fluid subsurface biosphere microbial communities from McLaughlin Reserve, California, USA - CR11Aug_CSWold (SPAdes) | ecosystem: Environmental > Terrestrial > Deep...
GGTCCAAGCCGCGGGCCTGGACCCGCCTAACCTGAGCGCACCCGGTCGGGGGTAGTTCAACTGGTAGAACGCCGGCCTTTGGAGCCGGTTGTTGGAGGTTCGAGCCCTCCCCCCCGAGCCATGGCCACCGCGCCGAGCGCCACCCCCAAGCCCCCCGACCGAAGCGGCCCCGGCTGCCTCGTCGTCGCCATCGCCCTGCCGGTCGTGATCGTGATCGGCGTCGTTGTGGGGACGATCCTCAACCGGCCCGACGACCCGCCCGAGGAGCGGTCGGTCACCCTCGACGAGGGCACCATCGGCGACGTCGCGTGGCGGGTCGACGCCGTCCGTGACGTCGAGGGCGAGGTGTGCGCGTTCCTCTACGAGGACGGCGTCCAGCTGACCGGTGCCTGCGCCGAGGCGCCCCAGGACGCCACCTTCGGCGAGGAGACGGTGGTCTTCGGCCTGGCCGACGACAGCGTCGAGTCGGTCGAGGTGGTGCTGAACGACGGCGACGTCGTCGAGATCCCCACCATCGCCGCCGACGGCATCGACGGCCGCTTCTACGTCCAGGTCGTCCCCGGCGACGTCGACGCCGAGCGCCTCCGCTGAACGACGTCTGTGGACGTCAGCGCGCATGGCGCATTGATCCGTCCACAGATCTTGTTAGACCGGTGGGCATGAGCGCTCGACGACTCACTGCCATCGTGCTGGCCGCTGGCGAGGGGTCGCGCATGAAGTCGGCGCGGCCGAAGCCGCTGCACCTCCTCTGCGGGCGGGCCATGGTCCGCTACGTCCTCGACGCGGTCCCCCGGGATCGGCTGGACCGGATCGTCATCGTGGTCGGTCACGGGGCCGAGCGGGTCACGAAGAAGCTGATGGAAGACGGCGAGGACCTGCCGCTCGGGTTCGTGGAGCAGCACCGCCAGCGGGGCACCGGCGACGCGGTCGCGGTCGGGCTCACCGGCCTCCACGACGACCTCGACGACGACGACGTCCTCGTCCTGCCGGGCGACACCCCGCTCCTGCGCCCCGAGACGGTCGCCGCCCTCGTCGACGAGCACCGCCTCTCCGACGCCGCCTGCACGATCCTCACCGCCCGGCTCCCCGACCCCACCGGCTACGGGCGCATCGTGCGCCGCGAGAAGGACGACCGGGTCGTCCGCATCGTCGAGCAGGCCGACGCCACCCTCGAGGAGGCGGCCATCGACGAGATCAACACCGGCATCTTCTGCTTCCGCCGCAGCCTCCTCGCCCCGGCCCTGCGGCGCATCAACCCCGACAACGCCCAGGGCGAGCTCTACCTGACCGACGTGGTCGAGGTGCTGGCCGAGGCCGGCCACAAGGTGGTCAGCGTGGTGGCGGCCGACGCCGACGAGACCCACGGCGTGAACGACCGCATCCAGCTGGCGGCCGCCGAGGCCGTCCTGCGAGCGCGCACCAACCGCCGCTGGCAGGTCCAGGGCGTCACGATGGTGGACCCCGCCACCACCTACGTCGACGCCACCGTCCAGCTGGCACCGGACGTGACCATCTTCCCGGGGGCCATCCTCCGCGGGCGAACCACGGTGGGCCAGGGCAGCGAGATCGGCCCGGGCTGCCGGCTGGAGGACACCACGGTGGGGGAGGGCTGCCACCTCGAGCACACGGTCGCCCGGCTCAGCGACATCGGCGCGGAGTGCGTCGTCGGTCCCTACGCGGTCCTGGAGCCGGGGACGATCCTCGAAGCGGGCACCCGGACCGGCCCGTTCTACACTGGCGGCACGGGAGCCGGGTTGGAGGCGTAGGGACCGGCATCCCCGAGCCGCCCGCTGCGCCACGAAGGGCCGAGATGCAGCTACCCACCCAGAAGCGACTCCACCTGCTGGCCGGCCGCTCGAACCCGGGCCTGGCCCAGGAGATCGCCGAGTGCCTGGGGGTGGAGCTGGGTCACCCGAACCTCACCGAGTTCGCCAACGGCGAGATCCACGCCAAGCTCGGCGAGAACGTCCGCGGCGCCGACGTGTTCATCATCCAGACCCACGGGGCCACCGAGACGATGTCGGTGAACGACGTCATCATGGAGCAGCTGATCATGATCGACGCCGCCCGCCGCGCCTCGGCCAAGCGGATCACCGCCGTCATCCCGAGCTACGGGTACGCCCGCCAGGACCGCAAGGCCGAGGGTCGGGAGCCCATCGCCGCGAAGCTGGTGGCGAACATGTTCGCGGCGGCCGGCGCCAACCGGCTCATGTCGGTGGACCTGCACTCCGGCCAGATCCAGGGGTTCTTCGACGGCCCGGTCGACCACCTCACCGCGATGCCGGTGCTCGTCGACCACCTGCGCGAGCACATGCCCGACGACCTCGTCGTCGTCTCGCCCGACGCCGGCCGGGTGAAGGTGGCCGAGCGCTACACCAACGTCCTCAACGCCGACCTCGCCATCGTGCACAAGCGCCGGGTCAAGGGCGTGAAGAACACCGTCGAGGCCCACGACATCGTCGGTGAGGTCGATGGCCGCACCTGCGTGCTCATCGACGACATGATCGACACCGCCGGCACCCTCTGCGCGGCGGCCGACCTCCTGGCCGCCAAGGGCGCCCGCGAGATCTACGCGGCGGCCACCCACGGGATCCTCTCCGGCCCGGCCATCGACCGCATCAAGAACTCGTCGATCACCAAGGTCGTCGTCACCAACACCCTGCCGCTGCCGGCCGAGAAGCAGATCGACAAGATCGAGGTGCTCTCCATCGCAGAGGTGCTGGCCGAGACGATCGACGCCGTGTTCGAGGACAAGTCGGTCAGCGAGATCTTCGGCGGCGCCAACCAGAACTAGACGCCGCTTGGCGCGCCGCGCCGGCGGGCCGGTAGCGTCGTCCAGCCACATCCGAACCACGCGCTCCGGCGCGATCTCAGACGTAGGAGCCCTCCGATGGCCGAGATCATCCTCCATGCCACCCCGCGCCCCCCGCAGGGAACCCGCAGCGCCCGTCGCCTCCGGGCCGAGGGCAAGGTCCCCGGCGTCGTGTACGGCATGGGCGGCGACCCGATGCCGCTGACCGTCGACTGGCGCGAGCTGCGCGCCGCCCTCGTGACCGAGCAGGGCCTCAACGCCATCATCAACCTCGAGCTCGGCGGCGAGCGCACCCCCACCCTCGTCAAGGAGGTCCAGCGCCACAAGGTCCGGCGCGACGTCCTCCACATCGACTTCATCCGCGTCGACCTCGACAAGCCCGTCGAGGTCGAGGTCGCCATCCACCTCGAGGGTGAGGCCGAGGCGGTCACGGCCGAGAACGGCGTGGTCGACCAGGTCATGCAGGCCCTGCTCATCACGGCCAAGCCGGCCGACATCCCCGCCCAGATCACGCTGGACATCTCCTCGCTGGAGATCGGCAGCGCGCTGCGGGTGAGCGACGTCGAGCTCCCGGCCGGTGTCACCACCACCGTGGAGCCCGAAGAGGCCATCGTCACCGCCAGCCACCAGGTCGTCGAGGTGCCCGAGCCTGCTGAGGGCGAGGAGGCCGCGGAGGGTGAGGAGGCCGCGGAGGGCCAGGAGGCTGCCGAGGGCGAGGCCGCTGAGGGCGACGGTGGCGACGCCGCCGAGGGCGCCGAAGGCGGCGACGGGAGCTGATGCTCCGGCGCCGCGGCGCCGAGCGGGAACGGCGGGGCACCCCCGCCGACCTGCTCGTCGTCGGCCTGGCCAACCCGGGCGCCCAGTACGAGGGCACCAGGCACAACGTCGGGGCGGAGGTCGTCCAGCTCCTGGCCGACCGACACGGGGCCGCGCTCCGGAAGAGCAAGGAGCGGGCCGTGTCCGACGAGGTCGTCGTCGGCGGCAAGCGCCTCGCCCTCGCCATCCCGCTCACGTACATGAACCTCTCCGGTGAGGCGGTCGCACCGCTGGTGCGGCGCCACGGCATCGAGGACCTCTCCCAGCTGGTGATCGTCCACGACGAGCTCGACCTCCCCGTCGGGCGGATGAAGCTGAAGCTCGGGGGCGGGCTGGCGGGGAACAACGGCCTCAAGTCCGTCAAGGCCCACCTCCACACGGCCGACTTCGCTCGCATCCGGATCGGGATCGGCAAGCCCCCCGGCCGGACCGAGGGGGTCAACCACGTCCTGAAGCGCCCGAGCAAGGCCGACCGCGCCGAGCTCGACATCGTGGTGGTGGAAGCGGCCGACGCGGTGGAGGCCATCCTCGAGGAGGGGTTCGCCGCCGCCATGACCCGCTACAACGCGCGGCCCACTCCCTCCTCTGAGTGACGGTTCGGTAACGTCGGACCCGTGGGGCGGGCAGACCCCTCGAGCAGCGGGCAGCCGAAGGGGCGACACATGACCACGGGGATCGAGGGGCGCGGCTTCGCGGCGGCGCTGTTCGACGTGCTGCCGGACCCGGTGGTGGTGCTGGGCCCGGATGCCACCCTCGTCTGGGCCAACCAGGCCGCCGTCGAGGCGCGCCTCCTCGGGGTCGACGGGTCGGTCGTGCCGATGAGCCTCACCTTCGTCGACCTCGTGACCGACCAGGCCGTCCAGGGGATCGTGGTTGCCGCCTCGGACATCACCGCCCTGGTGGAGGCCCGGACCGAGCTCCACCACCTGGCCAACCACGACGACCTCACAGGCCTGCCGAACCGCTCGAACCTGCTCCGCCGCGTGGGCGAGGTGCTCGCCCGGGAGCCGGCCGACCCGCACACGCTGATCTTCGGCGATGTCGACGGCCTCAAGGCGGTCAACGACCACCACGGCCACCAGGCCGGCGACGCCCTGCTGGCTGAGGTGGCCGCCCGCCTGCGGGGCGTGATGCGAGCCGGGGACTTCGTGGCGCGCCTGAGCGGCGACGAGTTCGTCGTCATGATCCCGACCGACGACCCCAAGGCGGCCGCTGACCTGCAGCGGCGGATCGAGGTCGCGCTGGAGCCGCCGGCCCGCCTCCCCGACGGAACCCTCGTCCGCACCTCCATGAGCCTCGGTGCGGCGTCCACCCGTCCGGGGGTGAGCGCCGAGGAGGTGCTCGCGGTGGCCGACGCCGCCATGTACGCCGCCAAGCGGTCGCGCACCGGCTCGGCCTGACCCGCGCCTGGCGGAGCGGCCGGCGCTGCCCGGTAGCCTGACCGCCTCCCATGAAGCTGCGCGATCTCCCCCCGCTGCTGCGTGAGGAGCCCGGCTTCGCGTCCGTGCTCGGCCGGTCCTCCGCGGTGCTGGCCGTCCCCGAGCCCGCGCGCGCCCTCACGCTGGCCGGCCTGGCCACCCTCAGCTCCCGCCGCCCGATCGTGGTCGCCGTCCCCACGACCGGCGACGCCGACCGCCTGGCCAGCGACCTGCGGACGTTCCTCGGCCCGGAGAGCGTCGACACCTTCCCGGCCTGGGAGACCCTCCCCTTCGAGCGGGTGTCGCCCTCGGTCGAGACGATGGGGCGGCGCCTGCGGACGATGTGGCGCCTGCGGGACCCCGAGCGGGCGCCGCGGGTGCTGGTGGCCCCGGTCCGGGCGCTCGTGCAGCGGCTCGGCCCGCACGTGGAGGAGGCCGAGCCGGTCGTCGTCCGGCCCGGCGAGCGGCGCGACCGCGACGAGCTCGTGGCCGCCCTCGTGGCCGCCGGGTACCGCCGGGAGGAGGTCGTGGAGCACCGGGGCGAGCTGGCCGTGCGGGGCTCGATCGTCGACGTCTACCCCTCGACCGCCGACGGCCCCGTCCGCATCGACCTCTGGGGTGACGAGGTCGACCGCCTGACCGCCTTCTCGGTGGCCGACCAGCGCTCCACCGACGACCTGGGCTGCGCCGAGATCTTCGGCTGCCGCGAGCTGCTGCCCACCGACGAGGTGCGCGCCCGGGCCGACATGCTCATCGCCCTCGAGCCTTGGGGGCGGGAGCAGTGGGAGCGCCTGGCCCAGGGGCAGACCTTCGACGGCATGGAGTCGTGGCTGCCGTGGCTGACCGACGGCGAGCACGTGCTGTTCGACCTCGTCGGCCCTGAGGCTCTGGTGCTGCTCGTCGAGCCCCGTCGGATGCGGGACCGGGCGGCCGACCTGCTGGCCGAGGAGGCCGACCTCGCCCGCACCCTCGCCAAGACCTGGGGGGCGACCGCTGACGGGGGCGACGAGGCGTTCCCCCGGCTCCACCTGCCCTTCGACCGGCTGCTCACCCACAGCGACGCCCCGGCCTGGACCGTCACCACCGCGCCGGAGGGGCCCGACGTCGCCACCGTCACCTCGATGGGCATCGCCACCGCCGCCGGTGACCCGGAGCGGGTGGTGCGCCAGCTGGCCGGCCTGGCCGCCGACGGGTACCGGATCGTGGTGGCCGCCGACGGGGAGGGATCCGCGGCTCGCCTCCGGTCGCTCCTCGGCGAGCACGGGCTGGCGCCCGACATCGACGTGGCCCCGCTGGAGCGCGGTTGCATCCTCCCGGCGGTGAAGCTGGCCGTGGTGGCCGAGCACGACCTCACCGGTCGCCGCCGGGCCCACCGGGCCGCTCGGCCCCGCAAGCGGGACGCCCAGGGCTTCTTCGACGACCTGAAGCCGGGCGACCACGTCGTCCACCACCAGCACGGGGTGGCCCGCTACGGCGGGATGGTGAAGCGGGCCATCGGCGGGGTGGAGCGGGACTACCTCCTCCTCGAGTACCGCGGGGACGACAAGCTCTACGTCCCGTCAGACCAGATCGACGCCGTGCGGCACTACACCGGCGGCGAGAGCCCGACCCTCACCCGCCTGGGCGGCGACGGCTGGCAGAAGGCCAAGGCCAAGGTCCGCTCGGCCGTCTCGGAGGTCGCCCAGGAGCTCGTCGTCCTCTACCAGACCCGCCTCAGCGCGCCCGGCCACGCCTTCGCCGAGGACTCGCCGTGGCAGCGGGAGATGGAGGAGTCGTTCCCCTTCCAGGAGACCCCGGACCAGCTCACCGCCATCACCGAGGTGAAGGCCGACATGGAGGCCACCCACCCCATGGACCGGCTGGTCTGCGGCGACGTCGGGTTCGGCAAGACCGAGGTCGCCATCCGGGCCGCGTTCAAGGCGGTCCAGGACGGCAAGCAGGTGGCGGTGCTCGTCCCGACGACGCTGCTGGCCCAGCAGCACTACCAGACCTTCTCGGACCGCTTCGCCGGCTACCCGGTGCGGGTGGAGGTCCTGTCCCGGTTCCTGACCGCCGGGCAGGCCAAGGAGGTGGCGGCCGGGGTGCGCAGCGGCGAGGTCGACATCGTCGTCGGCACCCACCGCCTCCTGTCGGAGGACATCGCCTTCAAGGACCTCGGGCTGCTGGTGGTCGACGAGGAGCAGCGCTTCGGGGTGTCCCACAAGGAGCAGATCAAGAAGCTGAAGGCCGGGGTGGACGTGCTCACCCTCTCGGCCACGCCGATCCCCCGCACGCTCGAGATGAGCCTCACCGGCATCCGTGACCTCACCCTGCTGAACACCCCGCCGGCCGATCGCATGCCGATCCTCACCTACGTGGGGGAGTACGACGACCGCGCGGTGGCCGAGGCCATCCGCCGCGAGCTGCTCCGCGAGGGCCAGGTGTTCTACGTGCACAACCGGGTGCAGGACATCGAGAAGACGGCCAACCACGTGCGGGACCTCGTGCCGGAGGCCCGGGTGGCCGTGGCCCATGGCCAGATGGACGAGGGAACGCTCGAGCAGGTCGTGATCGCCTTCTGGGAGGGCGAGTACGACGTGCTCGTCTGCACCACGATCATCGAGTCCGGCATCGACATGCCGACGGTCAACACCCTCGTGGTCGACCGGGCCGACCTGCTCGGCCTCGGCCAGCTCCACCAGCTCCGCGGCCGGGTGGGACGGTCGGGGCAGCGGGCCTACGCCTACCTCTTCGTCCCCCAGGACCGGGTGCTGACCGAGGAGGCCTACGAGCGGCTGAAGACGATCGGCGAGGCCACCGAGCTGGGCTCCGGCTTCAAGATCGCCATGCGCGACCTCGAGATCCGCGGCGCCGGCAACCTGCTCGGCACCGGGCAGTCCGGCCACATCGCGGCGGTCGGGTACGACCTCTACTGCCAGATGGTCACCGAGGCGGTGGCCGAGCTGAAGGGCGAGCCCGTGAAGGAGCCGGCCGAGATCAAGCTCGACCTGCCCCTCGCCGCCAACCTGCCCACGTCGTACGTGGCCAAGGAGGAGCTGCGGCTGGAGGCCTACCGGCGCCTGGCTGCGGTCACCACCGACACCGAGGTGGAGGACATCCGGATCGAGTGGGAGGACCGCTACGGGCCCCTCCCGCCCGAGGCCGAGGCGCTCCTCCAGGTGGCCCGCCTGCGGGCCGAGTCCGCCCGCACCGGCATCCGGGAGGTCACGGTCGTGACCCCGAGCGGCTACGGCGGCCAGCCCTCCACGGCACGGCTGTCCCCGGTGGTGCTGAAGACGAGCCAGACCATCCGCCTCAAGCGGCTGCACCCCACCGCCGTCTACAAGGAGGCGGAGCGGCTGCTGGTGCTCAAGGTCCCTGCTCGGGAGCACCCGGCCGACTGGCTGGTGGCGGCGCTGCGGGACCTCCTCCCCATCGAGGCACCGGCCCCGACCTGATCGGTCCCTCCCCCTCGCGACGACTTCGAGGCGACGGGAGGCGGCCTCTAGGCTCTGCCCCCGTGCCTCGACGCATCCTCTCCCTCGTCCTGGTGGCCCTCGTGGCGGCCGGCGCCGCCGGCTGCGCCGACCAGGTCTCGCCCGCCATCCGGGTCGGTGACGCCAGCGTCAGCAACGACGAGCTGCTCGACGAGATCGACCAGTGGATCAACAACCCCGTGGCCGTCGATCCAGCCCAGGTCAGCGGCCTCACGCCCGGCGGCTACCCCGGCGAGCTGGTGCGCCAGCTCATCCTCCAGCGCATCGACTTCATGCTCCACGAGCAGGAGTTCGACCGCCTCGGGCTGGAGGTCACCGACGAGCGCCGCAACGAGGGGCTCGTGCGGCTCTTCGGCGACCCCGCCGCCGCCGGTGATGCGTTCTCAGCCTTCAGCGAGGAGTTCGCCTCGTCGTTCACCGACGACGTGGCCCGGCAGGTCGCGGTCGAAGCGGAGCTGGGCGAGGACTACGCCGCTTGGTACGCCGAGGCCTACGGCTCCACCGACATCGAGGTCAACCCCCGGTACGGCACGTGGGATCCGGCCACCCGGAGCGTCACCGCCCCGGCGGCGGCCACGCCGACCGCGGCCGGCTGAGGGCGCCCCGTGGCCCGGGTGATCGTCGCCGGTCTCGGGCCGGCCGGCCCGGAGCTCGTCACCGCCGAGGTCCTCGACCTGCTGGAAGAGATCCCGGAGGTGCGGCTCCGCACCGGCCGCCACCCGGCTGCCGCGATCGCGGAGGGCGCCGCCACCTTCGACCACCACTACGACGCGGCTGAGGACTTCGACGCCGTGTACCGCGCCATCGTCGAGGACCTCGTGGCCCTGGCCGAGGCGCACGGGGAGGTCCTCTACCTCGTCCCCGGCTCGCCCCGCGTGCTGGAGCGGTCGGTCGACTGGCTGGCCGGCGACGCTCGGGTGGAGGTCGAGATCCATCCCGCCCTGTCGTTCCTCGACCTGGCCTGGGTCCGGCTGGGCGTCGACCCGTTCGAGGCCGGGGTCCGCATCGTCGACGGGCACCGGTTCGCGGACCGGGCGGCGGGGGAGCGCGGCCCGCTCCTCGTCGCCCACTGCCACAACCAGCGGGTGCTCTCCGACGTCAAGCTGGCCTATGACGACGACACCCCCGAGGAGGTCGTCGTCCTGCAACGGCTCGGACTGCCGGACGAGCGGATCGAGGTCGTCCCCTGGGCCGAGCTCGACCGGGCGGTCGACGCCGACCACCTGACCTCCCTGTGGATCCCCGAGACCGGCGGCGACCTGGCCTCGTCGGTCGTGGCCTTCCACGAGCTCGTGCGCACCTTGCGCGAGCAGTGCCCGTGGGACCGGGAGCAGACGCACGAGAGCCTGACCCGGCACCTGCTGGAGGAGGCCTACGAGGTGCTCGACGCCATCGACCACCTCGAACCCGAGGCCGGGACCGGCTTCGAGCACCTCGAAGAGGAGCTGGGCGACCTCCTCTTCCAGGTGGTGTTCCACGCCGTCCTGGCCGCCGAAGAGGGGCAGTTCACCCTGACCGACGTGGCCCGAGGCATCCACGACAAGCTCCGGGACCGCCACCCCCACGTCTTCGACCCTGCCGTCGGCGCCACCACCGTGGAGCAGCTGACGGTGGACTGGGAGGCTCGCAAGGTGGCCGAGAAGGGCCGATCGAGCGTCATGGACGGCATCCCGGCGGCCCTCCCCGCCCTGGCCTACGCAGCGAAGGTCCAGAAGAAGGCCGCCGCCCAGGGGGTGGACTGGCGGG
>Ga0208490_101220_pt1 | contig 10267 bp, 8 predicted proteins | sample SubbioAug_CSWold_FD_184818 | JGI IMG/M metagenome (GOLD analysis project Ga0208490, IMG submission 184818) | Serpentinite rock and fluid subsurface biosphere microbial communities from McLaughlin Reserve, California, USA - CR11Aug_CSWold (SPAdes) | ecosystem: Environmental > Terrestrial > Deep...
CGGCCCGCGCCCGCCACGAGATCTGTGTGCGTTCTTGAGCGCATAGCGCCGGAAAGCGCACACAGAAGTTGTGCTCGGGGGCTGGAACCATATACCCTGGGGGGTATGTGTAGCCGAGTGATGTGCCCCACCTGTGACCGTCCCACCTTCGCCGGATGCGGCGCCCACGTCGAGCAGGTGCTCGGCGACGTCGCCCCCGCCGACCGCTGCCAGTGCGGCGCCGGCGACCAACCGCAGAAGGTCTCGATGATGCGCTCGCTCTTCGGGCGACGCTGAGTCCGCTCCAACCCCCCTCATCGACCAGCGCCGGCCGGGTCCGGGCCTCGCCCGGGCCCGGTTGCGCGCCAACGGCACCCCGATGTCGGGACCTCCGCCCCTGACCACCTGTGCGTCCGACGCTCATGCTCAGGGGCGTGGAGATCACCTTCCTGGGCGCGGCCGAGACGGTCACCGGCTCCCGGTTCCTCGTCGAGGTGGCCGGCGGCCGGGTCTTGGTCGACTGCGGGCTCTTCCAGGGCCTGAAGCGGCTCCGGGAGCTGAACTGGGCGCGGTTCCCCGTGGACCCGGCGTCGATCGATGCGATCGTGCTCACCCACGCCCACATCGACCACAGCGGGTACCTGCCCGCCCTGGTGCGGGACGGGTTCCGGGGTCGCATCTGGTGCACCCCCTCCACACTGGCCCTCGGCCGCATCCTCCTGCGGGACGCAGCCCACCTCCAGGAGGAGGACGCCCGCTACGCCAACAAGAAGCGATCCAGCCGCCACCAGCCGGCGCTCCCCCTCTACACGCAGGAGGACGCCGAGGCCGCCCTCGACCGCTTCCAGCCACATGGCTTCGACGTGGACTTCCAGCCCATCCGGGGCCTCACGGCACGGTTCACGCCGGCCGGCCACATCCTCGGTGCGGCGTCGATCCGCCTGGATGAGGGCGGGGCGTCCGTCCTCTTCAGCGGAGACCTCGGCCGAGAGGACGACCCGATCATGCGAGCCCCGGCACCCCCGCCGTCGGCCACCCACATGGTGGTGGAGTCGACCTACGGCAACCGGACGCACCCGAGGGAGGACGTCCTCCAGATCCTCGCTGACGTGATCGGCGGCACCGCCGAGAAGGGCGGCATCGTCCTCATCCCGGCCTTCGCGGTCGGGCGCACGCAGAGCGTGCTGCACCTCGTGGCCCAGCTGCGAGCCTCCGGTCGGATCCCACCGCTGCCCACCTACGTCAACAGCCCCATGGCGGTCACGGCGACCGAGCTCTTCCTGGCGTCGTCCAACGAGCACCGCCTCAGCCCCCGCGAGGTCTTCGAGCTGTGCGACGGCGTCGAGCTGGTGCGCTCGGTCGAGGAGTCGAAGCAGCTCACGGCCCGGCGCGGGCCGATGATCATCATGACGGCCAGCGGCATGCTGACGGGCGGCCGGGTGCTGCACCACCTCCGCCAGGTCGGCCCGGACCACCGGAGCACGATCCTCCTGCCCGGCTTCCAGGCGGCGGGCACCCGCGGCCAGTCGCTCCTGGACGGCGCCCGATCGCTCCGGGTCTTCGGGGAGGACGTCCCGATCCGGGCCAAGGTCGTCCACCTCGAGAGCCTCTCCGCCCACGCCGACGCCGACGGGATCCTGTCCTGGCTGAAGTCCGCCCCTGAGCCTCCGGCCGGGGTGAGCGTCGTGCACGGGGAGCCCCCGGCGGCCGACACGCTCCGCCGTCGCATCGAGCACGAGCTGGGCTGGTCGGCGAACGTCCCCGCGGTACGGGACACCGTCAAGGTCCGACCCTCCTGAGAGCCTACGAGCGCCTCGCCGGCACGGCGGCCGTGCGGGCTCGGTGGAGGCAGGCCCCCGTCAGGGCTGGCGAGCGCGCCGCTTGACCAGGGCATCGACGACGAGGAGGACCGGCATCGAGAGCAGCGCCACCGCCCAGCCGACAGCGGGCGGGGCCGCGTGCTCGAGCTCGTCCGCGACGGCAGGGGGGAGCAGCACGGCCAGCACGACGAGCACCTCGATGGCCAGCGCACCCACGAGGAGCCGGTTCGAGGTCCAGCCGAGGGAGCCCGGCCAGCGCCGGGCGCTCCGGCACGCGAACGCGTTGGCGTCCTGGGCGAACGCCACGGTGAGGAACGTAGCGCCGGAGGCGGCCGCCACGTGCTCGGCAGGGAACGTGTCCCCCGGACGCCAGCCGAGGACGGCGAAGGTGGCGAGGAAGGCGACCATCCCGCACGCCGCGATGGTGGGGCCGAGCACGCCGAAGGCCCGGCGCAGCACGGTGCCGTTGAGCAGCCGACCCGATACGGGTGGGCGGCGGAGCACGTCGGGCGAGGGAGCCTCCGCGCCCAGCGCGGTGGCCGAGAGCGTGTCGGTGCCGATGTCGAGGGCGAGGATCTGCATCACGCCCAGGGCGAGGGGGACGCTCCCTCCCGACAGCGCCCACACGACGAAGGGCGTCACCTCGGCCACGTTCCCGGTCAGGTGGTACGTGAGGAACCGGCGCACGTTGAGGTAGGTGGCCCGTCCCAGCTCGACGCCGTCCACGATCGACGCGAAGTGGTCGTCCAGCAGCACGAGGTCAGCTGCCTCGCGAGCCACGTCGGTGCCCGAGGCGCCCATGGCGATGCCGATGTCGGCGGCCCGCAGCGCCGGGCCGTCGTTCACGCCGTCCCCGGTCATCGCCACGACGTGCCCGCGAGCACGGAGGGCGGAGGCGATCCTCAGCTTCTGCTCGGGGGAGACCCGAGCGACGACGAGCCCGTCCTGGTCCAGCAGGGCGCCCAGCTCCTCGTCGTCGATCGGCAGGTCAGCGCCCAGCACGACCGGCACCTCGGGGTGCCGGAGCCCGACCTCGGCGGCGATGGCGAGCGCCGTCACCGGGTGGTCGCCCGTCACCATGGCCACCTTGATCCCTGCCGTCCGGCAGGCGTCGAGTGCCGGGCGGACGTCCTCGCGGGGAGGGTCCTCGAGGGCGACGACGCCGAGCAGGGTCAGGTCCCGCTCGACGTCCTCCACCGATCCCGTGGTGACCGCCGGCCCCTCGCGGCGCGCCACCGCCAGGGTCCGGTACCCGAGCCCCGTCCACCCCTCGATGACCCCGCCGACCTCCGCCGGAAGCGCCAGGCACAGCGGGAGCACGGCGTCGGGGGCCCCCTTCACCAGCACCTCGCCGGCGGTCACGACCGACATCCGGCGGCGATGGGGGTCGAACGGGAACCGCTGCACGACGGCCCGCTCCTGCTCGGCGGCGGCCTCCTCCATGCCGAGCCGGCGGGCGAACGCGTCGAGCGCCGCCTCCATCGGGTCCCCGTGCGCCACCCAGCGGCCCTCCACCTCGTGGACGAAGCCGACCGAGCAGCGGGCGGCCACCCGGCCGAGCTCGAGCAGTGCTGACGGGTCGCAGCCCGGCTCGAGTCGCAGCCGGCCCTCCGGGTCGTAGCCGGCATCGGCGTCGACGCAGCGGCCGCGAGGCGTCCAGGCGGCGACCACCGTCATCTCGTTGCGGGTCAACGTGCCGGTCTTGTCGGTGCAGATGAAGGTCGTCGACCCGAGCGTCTCGACCGCCTCGAGGTTGCGGACCAGCACCCGCCGCTGGCTCATCTGCTCGGCGCCCCACGCCAGCGACAGGGTGACGGTGGGCATGAGGGCCTCGGGCACGAGCGCCACCGTCACGCCGAGGGCGAAGACGAAGCCGTCCGAGGCCGTGTGGCCGAGCGCGCCGGAGACGGCGAAGAAGGCGCCCCCGATGCTCACCGCCAGGACCGCGATGGTGCGGACGACCCGGTGCAGCTCCTTGGTGAGAGGGGTCACGGTCCGGGGCACGCTCGTCATCAGGCGGTGGATGCCAGCCAGCTCCGTGGCCGCCCCGGTCGCGAGGACGACCGCCTCCGCCTCGCCCTCCTGCACGAAGGTCCCGGCCAGCAGCCGGGCACCCGCCTCGCGGGGCTGCGGGTCGCTCTCGCCGGTCATCGTCGAGAGGTCGAGGAGCAGCCGGCGGGCCACCACGGCTTCGGCGTCGGCGGGGATCCGGTCGCCCGCCTCGAGCAGGAGCAGGTCGCCCACGACCACCTCCGAGGCCTCGACCTGCAGGCGCCGGCCGTCCCGACGGACCGTGACCAGGCGGGGCAGCAGCGTGGCGAGGCGCTCAGCGGCGCGGTCCGCCCGCTGCTCCTGGATGAACGCGAACACCGCGTTCAGGACGATCACGATCGCGATGGCGACGGTGAGCTGCGGGAGCTCCGCCAGGTAGGCGAGACCGCTGGCCACCCAGAGCAGCAGGGCGAAGAAGTGGACCAGCTGCCGCCCGAAGCGCACGAGCGCGGGTGCACGGCGGGGCGTGGGCAGCAGGTTGGGGCCGTCGAGCTCGAGGCGCTCGCGGGCCTGGACGGCGGTGAGACCCCTGCTCGGCTGCACTCGACCCGGTCTCCCCCTTCCAGCCCAGAGGGCCTCGCCTACATCTGCCACATCCGTCCCCGGTCCGCCAGGGTCCTACGGCTCCCGGCGACCTGCCTCTCGACCGCTGACCTTCGCCTCTGTCCCCCGGCCCGCCCGGGTCCCATGATCAGGGCATGGCCGCTGGTGCTCGTCGCACGGCCCTTCCCACAGGACAGGTCCTGGAGATCCGTCCCGTGCAGGAGTCCGACCTCGAGGGCCTCACCGCCCTCTACGCGGGGTTCGACGACGAGGCGCTCCATCGCCGCTTCTTCTCGATCTACCACCCACCGACCTCGTTCTTCGAGAAGCTCGTCACCATCAGGGAGCGCGGGGGCCTCGGCCTCGTCGCGATCGTCCAGGACCAGGACGGGACGGAGCGCCTCGTGGGCGAGGCCGGCTACGAGCCGCTGGAGGACGGGGACGGCGAGCTCGGCATCGCCGTCGACCGTGCCTGGCGCGGCTGGTTGGGCCCCTACCTGCTGGATGCGCTGCTCGACGCGGCCGCCGAGGAGGGCGTGCCCAACCTCGAGGCCGACGTCCTCTGCTCGAACCTGAGCATGCTCACGCTCCTGCGGTGCAGGGGCTACGCGCTCATGCCCCGCGACGACTGGACCGTCGTGCGGCTGCTGGTGAAGGCAGGCGGCCGGGGCGCACCGAGCTGGCCGGGCGACCACGACGAGCCCCACCTGCTCGTCGAGGGCTCCGGGGGCAGCTGGTCCGGGGTCGTGGTGGCCGACCAGGCGGGGGTCGAGGTCATCGGGTGCCCGGGCCCCGACAGGAGCTCGACGGACTGCCCGGTCCTGCGTGGCGAGCCGTGCCCCCTCGTGGAGGAGGCGGACGCCATCCTCCTCCACCACCCCGGCGACTCGGAGCGGTGGGAGGCGCTCCGCGCCGCCCATGCCCGCCTCCACCCGGAGCTGCCCGTGCTGGTCGATCTCCGGGCCGAGGACCGCGCCCGCCCGTCAGAGGTGGACGTCACCGGCCAGCGAGCCGACGCGGTGCTCGTCGAGATGGCGAGGCAGGTGCGGACCCGACGCGCGCCCGCGAGCCAACCACCTCCTGAGGAGGACGCCCCATGACGCCGACCGCCGTGGACAAGCTCATCCTCGTGCTGGCGACCGTGGTCGCCGCGGTGGGCGCCGTCGACGCGGCGGTGGGCCACGCGTACGACCTGCTCGTGGTGTTCGGGCTGGCCGGCCTGCTCCAGCTGGTCCTGCGGCTGCGGCTCCAGTCCCGCCGACCTGCGGTCCCGCTCAGGGCCGACCTCGTTCGCTGGCTGGAGGACCGGTCCTCCGCCCAGGGCGAATCGATGGGATCGCTCGCCGACCGATGCGTGGCGGCGTGGTCGGGTCCGGGGACCTTCGCCCCTTCCCACACCGGCCGAGCTGGCGCAGGATGGGCACGTCCCCTGAGGGAGGTGCTGCCATGCATGCACAGGTAGGCGACCGCATCGTCATCGTGGGCCACCGCGTCGGTGAGCACGAGCGCGACGGCGAGATCCTCGAGGTCCGGGGGCCTGACGGCGCTCCGCCCTACGTGGTGCGGTGGGATGACACCGGGCACGAGGGCTTGTTCTTCCCCGGCTCGGACGCGCGGATCGTGCACTACGAGCACCCCGGCTGACGCATCGGTGCCCGAGGACTGGTCGCCCTACGCGGGCACGTCACCGGTCGCACCCCTGGATCACCACACGGGGCGGGTCACCCTCGTCGAGGGCCAGACGTTCTGCCTCTCCGGCCGCACCGGCGACGTCCGCCGCGACCTCCCCCACGGGCTGTTCGTGCTCGATCGACGTGTCCTGTCCGTCTGGGAGCTGCGGCTGAACGACCACCCGATCGAGCCGCTGGCCGTGGACGGGGAGGACCCCTTCACGGCCACCTTCGTCGGGCGCGGCCGGCCCACCCCCGGGCACGCCGATGCGGACCTCGTCGTCCACCGCCGCCGGCGGGTGGGCAACGGGATGCGCGAGGAGGTGGAGGTCCACAACCACGGCCTCGGGACCCTCGCCGTGCAGGTCAGGCTGCGCTGCTGGACCGACTTCGCCGACGTGTTCGCCGTGAAGGAGAGCCGGGTCCAGGGGCACGGCGAGGTCGAGGCCACCGCGACGGCCGAAGGCGGGGTCCGCTTCGTCGGTCGAGCGCAGGACGGGGGGCGCGCCGTGACCGTCCGGACGTCGGCACCCGGGAGCTGGGACGGCGGAGGGCTCCTGTGGGACCTCGTCCTCCCGGCCGGAGGCCGGTGGGTGACGTGCCTCGAGGTCGAGATGAGCATCGGCGACGGGCCCGTCGACCTCCGCTTCCGCTGCGGGGACGACGACGCCGCGGCCCTTCCGAACCAGCGGCTCGCCCGATGGCGGGCCACCCTCCCGGTCGTCAGCACCGACGACGTGGCCCTCGGCCAGGCCGTGGCCCAGACCGGCGCCGATCTCGGCGCTCTCCGCATCTTCGACCCCGACCACCCGGAGCTGACCGTCCTGGCCGCCGGTGCCCCCTGGTTCATGACGGTGTTCGGCCGTGACTCGCTGCTCACGGCCTGGATGACGCTGCTGGCCGACCCCTCCCTGGCCCGGGGCGTGCTGGAGACCCTGGCGCGACGGCAGGGGCGCGAGGACGACCCGCTCACCGAGGAGGAGCCCGGCAAGATCGTCCACGAGCTGCGCTTCGGCCACGCCGGGGGGCTGGCCCTCGGCGGCGGCGACGCGTACTTCGGCTCGGTCGACGCCACCCCGCTGTTCGTGATGCTGCTGGGCGAGCTCCGGCGCTGGGATCCCGACGAGGCGCTCGTCGAGCGCCTCCTCCCCGCCGCCGACCGCGCGCTCGCCTGGATCGAGGAGCGCGGGGACCGGGATGGGGACGGCTTCGTCGAGTACGAGCGGCGCAACCCCCGGGGGCTGGCCAACCAGGGGTGGAAGGACTCGTGGGATGCGGTGCGCCACCTCGACGGCGAGCTGGCGGAGGCGCCGATCGCCCTGTGCGAGGTGCAGGGCTACGTCTACGCCGCCTACGTGGCTCGGGCTCACTTCGCCCTCGAGGCCGGCGACACCGCGACCTACGAGCGCTACCGGGACCGCGCGGCCGCGCTGCGGACCCGGTTCAACGAGGCCTTCTGGCTCGACGAGCACGGCTGGTACGCCATGGCCCTCGATCGCGACAAGCGGCCGGTCGAGGCGTTGGCGTCGAACATGGGTCACTGCCTCTGGACGGGCATCGTCGACCCCGATCGGGCCGCGGCGGTGGCCGCCCACCTCGTCGGGCCGGACCTCTTCAGCGGGTGGGGCGTGCGGACGTTGGCCCGCTCGATGCCCGCGTACAACCCCGTGAGCTACCACAACGGCTCCGTCTGGCCCCACGACACGGCCATCGCCGCCGCTGGGCTGGCCCGCTACGGGTTCGTGGCCGAGGCCCACCGCATCATCGAGGCCCAGCTCGACGCCGCCGCCGCCCACCACGGCCAGCTCCCGGAGCTCTTCGCCGGGTTCGACCGAGGTCGTCTCGGCACGCCGGCCGCCTACCCCACCTCGTGCTCGCCGCAGGCCTGGGCGTCAGCCAGCCCGCTCCTGTGGCTGCGCACGCTCCTCCGGCTCGATCCTTGGGCGTCCCACGACCGGGTGTGGGTCGATCCTCGGCTGCCCGAGCGGATCCGCCGTCTCCGCGTGCAGGGGATCTGCATCGGATCCCGCCGCCTCGACGTAACGGTGGAGGACGGCAGGGTCGAGCTCGAGGGCAGCGACGGGCTGGAGGTCGTGAGGCGACCGCGGGCGCCGCTGTCCGCGCTCCTCGAGCCCGGGGCCGAGGGCCGGTGATGCGAGTCGGGCTCGTGGCGCCGCCCTGGGTCGCCGTGCCCCCGCCGGAGTACGGCGGGACCGAGCTCGTGGTGGCCGAGCTGGCCACGGGGTTGCAGGCGGCCGGTGTCGAGGTGGCCCTCTTCGCGACCGGCGACTCCACCTGCCCGGTCCCTCGGCGGTGGCACCACGCCCGGGCGCTCAGCACGGAGTACCGCCCCGCCCCGGAGCTGGCCCACGTCGAGGCCGCCTACCGCAGCCTGGTCGACGTGGACCTCGTCCACGACCACACGCTCCTCGGCCCCCACTGGGCACGCAAGCACCGCGTCCCAGCCCCGGTGGTCACCACGGTGCACGGCCCCTTCCTCCCCCGGCTGGCGGCCCACTACCGGCGCCTGCACCAGGAGAGGGTGACGATCATCGGCATCTCATGGTCCCAGGCGGCCTCGGCACCGCCCGGGGTGGTGGATCGGGTGATCCACCACGGGATCGCCCCTGACCGGTATCCCCTCGGCGCCGGCGACGGCGGCTACCTGCTGTTCCTGGGGCGCATGAGCGACGTGAAGGGGCCGCACCGGGCCATCGAGGTGGCCAGGCGAGCGGGGCTGCCGATCCGCTTGGCCGCCAAGGTCCGAGAACCAGAGGAGCAGCGGTTCTTCCACGACGTCGTCGAGCCGCTGCTCGGCCTCGACGCCGTGTACCTCGGCGAGGTCGCGCACGCGGACAAGGTCGCCCTGCTCCGCGGTGCCATCGCCCTGCTCAACCCGATCCGCTGGGCCGAGCCGTTCGGGCTGGTGATGATCGAGGCGATGGCGTGCGGCACCCCGGTGCTCGCCTTCCCCGAGGGGGCAGCGACCGAGCTCGTCGCGCCAGGGGTCAGCGGGTTCCTCTGCTCCGACGAGGCGGACATGGTCGAGGCCGTCCACCGAGCCGCAGGGCTCGACCGGACCGCCTGTCGGGCCTACGTCGAGACCGGGTTCAGCACCCGCCGCATGGTGCACGACCACCTCGACCTGTACCGGCAGCTGGTCACCGACCCCGACGCAACACGTGCCTCCGGCGCGGCGGCCCGCTGACGGTCGGGCGCAGGGCGTCAGCCGCCGGACGCGGCTGCCACGTACGCGATGAACCCGTTGACGGTGCCGAGCTGGGGGTAGTCCCGCTCGGGGACGTCGATGCCGGCCGAGTCGTGCAGCCCGGTCACGAGGTTCAGGAAGTCCATGGAGTCGAGCTCGAGCTCCTCCTGGATGGGCGCGTCGGGATCCACCTCGGCCAGGTCGGCCTCGGGCGCGATGCGGTGCAGGAGCTGGGCGAGGAGCGCCCGGGCGTCGTCGGTGGTCACAGGTCCTCCGGTCGTTGCAGGAGCCGCTCGATGGCGGCCAGGAGCTTGCTGCCGGTGGCGCCGTCGCTGGCCCGGTGGTCGGCGGCCAGGGTTGCCCGCACGGTGGGTCGGACCCCGAGCATGCCGTCGACGGCCCACGGCCGCTCGACGATGCGCCCGAACCCGACCAGCGCCACCTGCGGCGGGTAGATCACCCCGAGGACCTCGTCGGCCCCCTGGTCCCCGAGGTTGGTGACGGTGAGGGTCGGGTCGGACATCTCTGAGGCCCGCAGCCGTCCGCCCCGGGCTCGCTCCACGAGGTCCTTCAGCCCGGCCATGACCTCCTCGAGGCTGCGTCGGTCGGCGTCGTGGAGGGCGGGGGCGACGAGCCCCCCGCCTCGCAGCGACACGGCCACGCCGAGGTGGACCCCGTCGGCGGCCCGGAAGCCGTCGTCGACCCAGAACCCGTTGAGGGAGGGGACCTCACGCAGGGCGAGGGCGGTGGCCTTGAGGAGGAGGGCGGCAGGCAGGACGCGCTCGTTCACCGACCGCGCTTCGTTCCTGGTTCGCAGCCACGTGAGCGCGGCGGACAGATCGACCGTGGTGGCCAGGTGATAGTGGGGGATCTCCCGCGTCGATCGGGCCATCAGCTCCCCGATGGCGTGGCGCATGGCCGCCTGCCGCTCGGCGCTCGACCGCTCGGTGGGCCGGCCCGGCTCCGCGTGCGACCCCGGGGGGACCTCGGCTGAA
>Ga0208490_101221_pt1 | contig 10258 bp, 7 predicted proteins | sample SubbioAug_CSWold_FD_184818 | JGI IMG/M metagenome (GOLD analysis project Ga0208490, IMG submission 184818) | Serpentinite rock and fluid subsurface biosphere microbial communities from McLaughlin Reserve, California, USA - CR11Aug_CSWold (SPAdes) | ecosystem: Environmental > Terrestrial > Deep...
TCTTTAAGGCGTACCAAAACGGATGCAATTGATTCTATATCCATTGCTCGCTGGCTTATGACGGTTGATTACAAACCCTATCCAATAGGATTTTATCATATCTACTCGCTTAAGTCATTAACTCGTCTTCGTGATTCTCTTGTTAAACAGCGAAGCTTTTACATCGTTAAGATTACTAATGTGCTTGACCATGTCTTCCCTGAGTTTAAACCATTTTTCAATAATCGATTTAGCAAAACTGCTCTTTATCTTTTAGAGAATTATGGTACTGCCGAATGTATTGCTAGTATGAATAGTAAGTCCTATGATGTTTTACGCAGTATCTCCAGAGGAAAATTCTCTATGCAAAAATTCCTAAAGCTCAAAGAATTGGCCAAGAATACCGTCGGCTGTGATCATGAACTTTTCACTTGCCAATTGAACAGTTTGTTGTCTTTGTATAAGCAATTAATAAATGAAGTAGCATCTCTTGAGATTCAAATTAAATCTTTAATCATTGAAATTGATCCCAAAACTTTATCAATACCTGGTATTGGTCCTTTATCAGCAGCAGTTATATATGCTGAATATGGTAATTTATCGAAGTTTAATTCCCCTGCTCAGATGCTTTCGTTTGCAGGGCTTGAACCAGGTTATTATCAATCAGGAATGTCGGAACACGGTGGCGTTATGGTCAAAAGAGGTTCTTCCCATCTTCGCTATACCTTGATGAATCTGTGTATTCCATTGATTCAACACAACATGACATTTGCTCAGTACTACCAAAAAAAGCGTAATGAAGGCAAATCACACCGTGTGGCATGTTCTCATCTTGTTAAAAAGTTAATTCGAGTCATCTTTACTCTTGAAAAGAATGGAATTGATTTTGATCCAACAAAACTTCGCTGATTGTGTAGTGGCGATCAGTAACATTAAAGTCTGATTGCTTTTTGAAGTAATTCATCAAAAGGCTTGTTTGTTATGCATATTTTTGTTTCAATATGCTTACAAAAAATCATTGACTTTTAATAGTTAGTCACCTCACACTATTTTCTTATATCGATTAGAGTTTTATCACTTAAAGACACTTCAGTAAATGTACCCATATTTTCTAAAGTAAACATTCCAGCTTGTATAATACTGAAAGCTAATGGACAACCAGAACCTTCACCTAATCTCATACCTAGATTTAGCATAGGAACAAGACCTAATTCTTCCATTAAAAATTTTGATCCTGGTTCTGCTGATAAGTGAGATGGTATTAAATAGTCTTTAACTATAGGGTTTAATCTAATTGCACACAAAGCAGCAGTGGCAGAAATAAAACCATCTATAAGAATTGGTATTCTATTATTAGCAGCAGATAAAAACAAACCACACATTCCTGCTATATCATAGCCACCTACCTTAGAAATTACATCAATAGGATCATGTGGATTTGGATTATTTTTTTGGATTCCCAATTTAATCAGTTCTTTTTTCTTTAGATGTTGTTCATTTGTTATACCAGCACCTTTTCCACATGTTATTTCTACATCTAAACCAGTTAAAACAGAAAGTACAGCTGCTGCGGTAGTAGTATTTCCTATTCCTACTTCTCCAGTTCCTATGTAATCATATTTTTTATTGTATAGTTCATCCCCTATTAGTATGCCAACCTCTATAGCTTTAGTTGCTTCATCATAAGTCATAGCTGGTCCCTTTATAAAATTTCTTGTCCCATGACTTATTTTTCGATCTATAATAGAATTATCAGAAATTTCACCTATAATGCCTAAATCTACTGTCAAAACATCTGTATTTGTAACTTTTGCAAGAGTTGCAACACCTGTTAAACCTTTGCTCATGGTTTCTGCAAGAACCTTTGTGAAAAACTGTGGAGCAGAACTAACACCTTCTTCTACAATACCATTATCACTACACATTACTACTACAACTGATTTATTGATTTGATTAATAGTATTACCTGTAATTCCTGATATTTTTATTGTTACTTCTTCCAGCGATCCCAAGCTTCCAATAGGTTTAACTAAACTATCCCACTTCTCTTTAGTCGTAGCCATAGCTTTCTCGTTAGTTTTGCCTATAGAATCAATTGTTTGTTTCAATAGATTCATTTATACTTCCCCCTATTATTTAGTCAATTATTTTTTGCAGGATATTTTTATACCTGTATACCTCTTGTTTTAAGTCATCTGCCTTGTATTCTAATGACAATACTGGGTTTAAGTTGTACTTATCCAATAGAATTTGTAATTCAGATATTTTATTATCCGTTGGTGAATTGTGTGTATCAAATTTACCCTCATTTGAATGAATGTGGATATATGAAATATAGTCTTTTAACTTACTTATCCATTCTTCAAGATGAACTTTTCCCAAATTAGCATGGCCAATATCTAGATTAACCCTTATTTTAGGATGATTTAGTGTTTCCATAAGTTCTAATAGCATGTCCGGAGTTTCTTCGAAGATATTCTCAAGTAAGACACAACCATTAAAATCAGGAACTTCTGCTAATATCTTCAACCAGAAATCCTTAGCTTGTAAATTGTTCAACTTTTTCAAATATGGTTGATTTAAATATGGATTTATTTGAGAGTGAAATATTATATAATCCATATCTAGTTGTTTAGCAATATTTAAGGCTGTTAAATACCTCATGTAACTAACATCTCTTATTATTCTATCTGGACTTGACGGTTTAAGGTCTAGAAAAGGACCATGAAAGGATTTAATCCCATTTAATTTTCCTAAATAAAACATGTAGAACTTTATAGTATCTTCAATTTGGTCTTTACTCAGATTTGGTTCCACAAAATCCTGTATTTCAACACCTATTTCTAAATCATTAAAAACCTCTACATCAAACTCACTTTTAGTTGGAATTGCTTTTAGAAGAGTTCTTTTCATGTGACACCTCATTTCTAACTCATTAAATCTATTATTATTATCATAACATATCATCTTGTGTTTATTGATTATAATTCACAAAAAACCATAGCAATTATTCTTTACAATAGGTCTATCCCATTGACATTAGATAACATGTGTTATAACATATGTTTAACAATATTAAATGTATTTTTATATTAGTAAATAAGGAGGAATGGAAATGAAAAAAGAAGTATCAATGATGGTTGGACCTACTGCGGTTCCAGAAAGAATTTTAAATGCAATGAACAAGAAATCGATTTCTCATAGGTCTAGCGATTACATGCAAATACATCAGAGAGTGCGAGAAGGTCTTAAGAAAATATTCAACACAAAAAATGAAGTATTTATACTTACTGCTTCTGGAACAGGTGCCATGGAAGCTGCGATACAAAATTGTTTTTCATTTGGTGATGAGGTTGTCATTCCGGTAATGGGAGTCTTTAGCGAACAATTTGCTGATATGGCTGAAGCTTACAAACTTAAAGTCATAAGAGTACCTTTTCCTTTGGGAGAAGCTGCTGATGTTAGTATTGTTATGGAACATGTTACAAACAATACTAAAGGAGTTATTGTTATTCATAATGAAAGTGCAACAGGAGTTACAAACGATATTGAATCTTTTGGAAAAGCTTTAAAAGAGACTGATATATTACTTATTACAGATTCAGTTAGTGGTGCAATTGGAATCCAGATTGATATGGATAATTGGGGAATAGATGTAGTTTTAACCGGTTCACAAAAAGCTTTAATGGTTCCTTCTGGTTTGTCATTTATCTCATTAAGTGAAAAAGCTTGGAAAGCTACAGAAAAATCCGATATTCCTAATTTCTATTTTGATCTAAAGAAGTCTAAGAAATTCCAAGAAGTAAATCAAACTCCAAACACTCCTGCAGTATATACACTTATGGCAGTTGATGAAGCATTAAAGATGATATTTGAAGAAGGACTGGAAAATGTTCAGGAAAGACATACAAAAAATAGAGACCAAATAATTAAAGGTATCCGTGATTTAGGTTTAGAAATATTTCCAAAAAATGAAAAATATGCATCAAAGACATTAACAGCAGTATATGCACCTGGGAAGTCAAAAGCTATAGTAAAAGGTTTGGCTGATAAAGGTGTTATTATTAATGGAGGACTAGCTTCATTAACTGAGGATGTTTTTAGAATCGGAACTATGGGATATGTGTATGAAGATGATGTTAACACTTTCTTAGTTGCATTAAAACAAGTTTTAGAAGAAATATAAAAAATGGAAGGCTCATATTAGTTGAGCCTTCTTATTATTCTTAAACTATTATTTTTTTAAATGCATTTACTACATTAGGGTCAAATTTTATTCCTGATTTGTTGATGATATCCTTTTTAATTTCTTCTAAACTCATCCTATTTTCACAAAGAGGATTAGTCATAGCATCATAATATTCAGCAACAGCGATTATCCTTCCAAGCAAAGAAATATCCTCTCCAACTAAACCCTTAGGATAACCAGTTCCATCCCAATATTCGTGATGGTCCAAAGCTCCTTTTGCTAAATCCATAGTCTCATCGAATATACTTAATATCCTATATCCAACAATTGGATGTCTTCTTCTTTTCACTAACTTTTCTTCATTCAAATTATATATATTCCTTAAAATGTCATTATCAAGTACAATTTTACCAATATCGTGATAATACCCACCATCTTTAGCTCTTCTAATGTCTTCACTTGGTAAATTCATATTAATAGCTATAGATTCTGCCATTTTACTAACATTTATTGAGTGTGACTTTTCTCTTTGTGATTTTTCATGAAGCGTTTCCATAATTCCTATAAGTTGCTTGAAGTTATTTTCTTTAAACCACAATGATTTGTTTTTATACATTTCTACATCTGCTTCTTTTTTTAGTTCAAACAAATCTTCAGCATCATCATATTTAGTAACTACACCTAATGCAATCCCACCCTTTATTGTATTGAATTCCTCATCATGTATTTCCTTATAAATCCTATCTCTTATCATATTGGCATCATTTGCGTTGGTTCTTGGTAGCAGGATTATAAACTCATCCCCTCCAACTCTTGCAATTATGTCATCTGCTCTACAGCTTTTTTTAATTGCTACACCTATGCGCTTAAGTAAATCATCTCCTGCTTCGTGTCCAAAAATATCATTGGTTAGTTTTAATCCGTTTACATCCCCAACAATTATACTAAATGGCAAATTCCGCTTAACATCTAATCTCTTGGTTTCTTCATTAACAAATGTTTGATTATATAAGCCAGTTATTGGGTCATGATATGAAAGGTATTTTATTTTTTCTGCTGCCATTTTTTTCTCTGTTATATCGGTAAATGTAACAACTCCGCCATCTATTTTCCCATCTAGAATTTTAGGAGTAGATCTATACTCAACATCAAAAGAAGTACCATCTGACTTCCAAAATACCTCTTCTATAGAATAATGTGTTCCTCCATCAAAAGCATTTTTTAATATTTTGCAATCTTCAATGGGATAAACTGATCCATCTCTATACGAATGATGAATAAGATGGTGCATGTTTTTTCCGATTAAATCAGCTTCTATATTATAACCTAGGATTTTTATACAGCTCATGTTGGCAAATGTACAATTTCCTTTTAGATCAAAGCCATAAATTGCCTCAGCTGTTGAATCAAGAACACTTTTAAGTTTTTCTTCTGTTACTTCATACTTAATTCTATTATGTATGAGAATTATTCCAAATACAGATAACAAAATTGTAGAAACTAAAATTCCTGAAATTGTGTATGAATTCGTTGAGTTTCTTCCTGCAAATATATGGGTCATTACCATAATAGGGATTAAAATCAAAATTATAGATAACAATCTAAATATTCTCTTGTTTTTCATTCGTTCTTCAACCTCGTTTTGTTTTAATTATAAGTGTTAAGAAATTCATTACAGTCCATAACTTATACATTCTTTAATCTTTCTATTGCTTCTTCTTCACTGGATAAGAAGAATATATGTCTACCTCTATTACACTCGTAGATAAAGTCATTTAAGCTCTTACTTATTATATTTCCAAAGTCACCTACTATTGCTATTTTCATTTCGTAATTTATAAACTTTTGTAAGATTTCACCTGCTAGCTTTGTTGATAAATCAAAGAACTCATCATTAATAGCTTCCTTTTTAATTATGATCTTGCTATTTCCTGTGTGATACCTCACACTAACAAGTAAGTCCAATGAAGACTGTACATCGGTTAATACTTTTTCTTCACTTGTAATTATTGATATATCCTCAAAATTTCTTAATTCCATGTCAATCCCCCTAAACCAATTTTATATGTAGATTATTCTTCTTTAATACTCTAAATTTCAATATTACTTTCCTATTATAGCATCTATGTTTTCAAATGCAACAAATGTTAAATTTTTTTAGTAAAATGCATTATATTTATATTAAATTCTTGTCTTTAATTCTAATATAAGGTAGTAATTTTGCTCCTGAAAAGCAAATAAATAGCACTGGATTTAAGTTCTTATAATATGAAATATATAAGTCAAACTTAATTCCAGTGCTATATTTAAGAGATGATGCAGTAAGATTTATTTACTCCAAGATAATTATTAAAATTTAACGATTGAAGTTTTCATCTATTCCTTGTTATATACAGGAGTTAAATAATCCTTATATTTTTCATTTCCACCTGTAGTCATATTAAAGAATAATTCTTTTAGTTTTTTACAAACTTGTCCTTCTTTCCCATCTCCAACCATTCTATTATCAACTTCAACAACTGCTGTTACTTCCATGGCTGTACCACTAAAAAATACCTCTTGAGAGTTATATAATTCCGTTCTAGAAACACTTCTTTCGATGACTTCCATATTTAATTCTTCTCTTGCCAATGTCATAACTGTGTCTCTTGTAATTCCCTCTAAGATATCATCAGAAATTGGAGGGGTTATTAATTTGCCTTTTTTAACAAGAAAGACATTTTCTCCTGGTCCTTCGCAAACTTTTCCTTCATTTGTTAAGAATATAGCTTCATCATATCCATTTTGAAGTACTTCCAAAGAAGCTAGAGCTGAGTTCAAATAAGCACCTGTAGATTTAGTTCTTGGCGGAAGCATAGTATCACTAACTCTTCTCCAACTTGATACTGCAACTCTTAATTCAGTTTTACCAGAATAGCTTCCCAAAGGCTGACAATACATTAATATACTATTATCATTATCAAATAATGTAGGTGATAGTGATGTTGATCCTTTATATACAACGGGTCTTATGTATGTTGTGGTTCTAAAATTATTTTTCTTTAAAAGTTCTACGGTACTATTGCATAGTTCTTCAACACTATAAGGCACTTTCATATTTAAAGCCTTTGCTGATTCCATTAGTCTTTCAAAATGCTCTTTAAGTCTAAATACATATAGTTGCCCTTCTTCCTCGCTCCAATAGGCTCTTATGCCTTCAAAGCATCCAAGGCCATAATTAAATACTTTAGATCGTATGCTAATTGATACCTCTTCTTCTTTTACAATATTCCCATTACTGTATACATAACTTTCACTCATTAATACTCTCCTCCTTCAAATATCATATCATTTATTGCAGCACCTGCCGGTACTATAGGATATACCCATTGATCTTTTGAAATCAAACATTCAATTACAACTGGTTTATTTTCTTTTTTTGCTTTTATTAATGCAATTTCAAGATCTAGACTGTTATCCACTTTTGCTCCTTGTATTCCAAAAGCATTTGCTAACTTGACAAAGTCAATTTCATTGCCTAAATCAGTAAAGGAATATCTCTTATCACAAAATAATCCTTGCCATTGTCTTACCATCCCCAGAGTATTATTATTTAATAATAATATTACAACTGGTAAATTATATTTGGAAACAGTAGAAAGTTCATTTAGATTCATTCTAAAACTTCCATCCCCAGTAACAAGAACTACAGGAGTTTCAGGGTTTCCAACCTTTGCTCCAATAGCTGCACCTAAACCATATCCCATGGTCCCTAAACCACCTGATGATAAAAATGTTCTTGGTTTTAAAAATTTCCAGCATTGTGCTGTCCACATTTGATGTTGTCCGACATCAGTTGCAACTATAGCCTCTGGAAAAACTTCATTTGCCAATTTTATTGCTTTAACTCCACTCCATAGATGTTCAGTTGGATTATCTTCTTGCATTTGATGAATTGAGCTTAACCAATCTCTTCTATCTTTTTTGTCCAATCTATCAGTTAAACCAGTAAGTATTTCCTTCATAGGACCAACCAAATGTGCATCAACAGCTTTATTTTTACCAATTTCACTTGCATCAATATCTATTTGTATCACTTTTGCCATTGGACCAAATTCTATTGCCTTACCTATTACTCTGTCACTAAATCTAGACCCAATTGCTATTACTAAATCACTATGACAAACTGCAAGATTATTCTCTTTTAATCCATGCATTCCTACCAATCCCAATGAGAGTCTATGATTTCTTGGAAATCCACCTAACCCCATTAAACTTGATAATACAGGAATATCTCCTTTGTTAACGAATTCTAGAAGCTCTTTTGTTGCTTCTGAAGAAATAATCCCTCCTCCTGCATATATTACAGGTTTAATAGAATTATTTATCATTTGTGCAACATCATCTAGGTCATCAAAAAAAATACTATCATTTGAATCACCATCAATATTATAGGTATAAGGTTCATAAAGGGTTTCAGTCATGAGAATATCCTTTGGAATATCAACAAGTACTGGTCCTTTTCTTCCTGTTTGAGCTATTTTAAATGCTTTGGACATTATTTCAGCGATTTCATCAACACTTTGAACCTGAAAGTTATGCTTTGTAATTGTCATGGTTATTGAAGTTATGTCAACTTCCTGAAATGAATCTCTTCCTAATAGTGATGATGATACTTGTCCAGTTATTATAACCATAGGGATGGAATCAGAATATGCTGTTGCTATTCCAGTAACTGTATTGGTAGCACCAGGTCCTGATGTGGCTAAACAAACTCCAACTTTCCCTGTAGATCTTGCATAACCATCTGCTCCATGGGAAGCTCCTTGTTCATGGGATGTTAAAATATGATTAAAATGCCCTTCATATTTATATAATGAATCATAAAGGGGAATTACTGCTCCACCAGGGTAACCGAATATGGTATCTACACCTTCTTTTAGTAAACATTCTAATACAATTTCTGAACCTCTTAACTTCATAATCCAATGTCAACTCCTTCTATACAGGCTTACACACCGCTCCAGTAGAAGCAGATGTTACAATCCTCTCATATTTTGCCAGATATCCTTTTGCCTTGGATACAGGTTTTATCCAAAGAGATTTTCTTTCATTCAGTAATTTGTCATCTAGTAGAACATTTAGTGTTCCACCATTAATATCAATTTCAATTATGTCTCCATCCATTATTAATGCTATTGGCCCTCCCAATGCAGCTTCTGGAGATACATGTCCAATTGATGCGCCTCTAGTAGCTCCTGAGAATCTACCATCTGTAATCAAAGCAACTTGTTTATCAAGTCCCATACCGGCCAATGCAGATGTTGGAGATAACATTTCTCTCATACCAGGACCACCCTTTGGGCCTTCATATCTAATTATCAATACTTCTCCTGGATTAATTCTTCCAGTTAAAATTGCATCATTTGCATCTTCTTCACTTTCAAATACTCTTGCAGGACCTTTATGTAATAGCATTTCATCTGAAACTGCTGCTCTTTTTACAACAGCACCATCAGGAGCTAAGTTTCCCTTTAATACGGCTATTCCTCCAGTTGGACTGTATGGTTTATCAATTGGTGTAATTATAGATTGAGGAAAATCTTTTACTCCTCTAAGTACATCTTCCAGTGACTTATCTCCAACAGTTCTAACATCAAGCCTTAAATGCCCCTGTTTGCTAAGTTCTTTCATAACCCTAGGAATTCCTCCGGCTTCATGTAATTCTTCTATGTTGTGGACTCCTGCTGGGCTTAGCCTGCAAAGATTTGGCGTGCTATTACTAATACTATTTACCATTTCAAGATCTAACTCAAATCCTGCTTCAAAAGCTATTGCTGATAAGTGCAATATGGTATTTGTAGAACAACCCAATGCCATGTCTACTTTTAGACCATTATAAAAGGCGTCCTTTGTCATAATTTGACTAGGTGTAATTTCTTTTCTTATTAAATCCATTATTTGCATTCCAGTATACTTAGCTAGTCTTATTCTTTCACCATAAACAGCTGGAATTGTTCCATTTCCTGGCAGTGCCATACCTAAAGCTTCTGTCATACAATTCATAGAATTAGCAGTAAACATGCCAGAACAAGATCCACAACCAGGACA
>Ga0208490_101222_pt1 | contig 10258 bp, 8 predicted proteins | sample SubbioAug_CSWold_FD_184818 | JGI IMG/M metagenome (GOLD analysis project Ga0208490, IMG submission 184818) | Serpentinite rock and fluid subsurface biosphere microbial communities from McLaughlin Reserve, California, USA - CR11Aug_CSWold (SPAdes) | ecosystem: Environmental > Terrestrial > Deep...
AGCGACGCGGCGAGATCGAGATGACGCCGCCCGCCCGCGACGATCTCGGCTTCGTCGAGCCGCGCCCGCGCCACGGGAGAGAGACCGTCGAGCCCGTCTTCGCCGATGCCGATGACGCAAAGCCATGCTTGATCGAGAGGCACGGTATCAGGCATGACTGACCTCATGAGCGACAATCCGGGCGAACCCGCAGCAATGAAGATCCTGCTCCTCGGCGGCACCATCGAGGCGAGCCGGCTGGCGCAGGCGCTGGCCGATACCCCGGGGATCAACGCCGTGCTTTCCTATGCGGGCCGGGTGGAGCGACCAAAGCCCCAGCCGATCGCCACCCGCACCGGAGGCTTCGGCGGAATCGATGGCCTCGCCGATTATCTGCGCCGCGAGGCGATCGACCGGGTGATCGACGCCACCCATCCCTTCGCCGCGCAGATGAGCACGAACGCCATCGCCGCCTGCGCCATCACGGAAACGCCGCTGATCGCGCTGGAGCGCCGGGCGTGGGAGCCGCAGGCGGGGGATCGCTGGATCGAGGTCGAGGATCTGCCGCAGGCCGTGTCCGCTCTCGGCCAAGCGCCGCGCCGCGTCTTCCTCGCCATCGGCCGCATGCATCTGCCGGTCTTCGCCAGCGCGCCGCAGCATCATTATGTCGTCCGGCTGATCGACGAACCGAGCGCGCCGCCGCCCATGCCCTCGATCGACTTCATCCGGGGACGCGGACCCTTCACCGCCGATTGCGACGCCGCCATGATGACCGAGCGCAGGATCGAAGTTGTCGTCGCCAAGAATGCGGGCGGGGATGGCTCCTCCGCCAAGATCGAAGCCGCCCGCCGGCTCGGCCTGCCGGTCGTCATGGTGCGTCGCCCGCCCATCCCCGAGCGCGAGCGGGTGGAGACGATCGAGGGCGTGATGGCGTGGCTCGGGCGCGCCGCTCATCCCGCACCCCCGTCGCAGCGGCGCGGCGTGTAGACGATCGGCGGGGCGTTTTGGCGAACGATCAGCCGCGTCGTCGAGGAGCCGACGATCACGAGCGTTCGCATGTCGGCCTGCTCCGGCCGGGCCTCGGCCAGCGTCGAGACCGCGATCGTCTCCTGCGGCTGCGAGACGCTGCGGGCGAAGACGATGACGGTTTCGGCCCCCTTCTCCTCGCGCAGAATCTCCAATGTGCGGGCGAATTGCCAGGGGCGGGAGCGCGAGGACGGGTTGTAGAGCGCCATGGCGAAATCGGCCTGCGCGGCGAGGCGCAGGCGGCGCTCGACCAGCTCCCAGGGCTTGAGATTATCCGACAGGTTGATGGCGCAGAAGTCGTGCCCGAGCGGCGCGCCCACGCGGGCGGCTGCAGCCAGCATCGCAGTGACGCCGGGCAGAACGCGGATATCGAGCGTCCGCCAGGCCGGATCGCCCGCCTCCAGCGCCTCGAACACGGCAGCCGCCATGGCGAACACCCCCGGATCGCCGGAGGAGACGACGACCACGTCCCGCCCCTGCGCGGCGAGGTCGAGGGCGAGGCGGGAGCGGTCGAGTTCGACGCGGTTGTCGGAGGCGTGCAGGGTCAGTCCTGGGCGGGCGGGAACACGATCGACATATGGCCCGTACCCGACAATGTCGCTCGCCTGCGCCAGCGCTTCCGCCACCTCCGGCGTCACCAGTTCGGCAGCGCCCGGCCCGAGGCCGGCGATGGTGAGCCGCCCTACGGTATTCATGGCCGCCTCCCGCGCCCGTGCACGACGATCATCGAGAAATACGGCGCGCTGTCATCCGTCTTGTCGACGAGCGGAACCACCGCCTGCCCCGGCATCGTGCCGCGCTCCACGTAGAAGGCACGCTCGATGAGCCCGGCAGCCTGCAGGGCACGGCGGACCTTGGGGAAATTGCGGCCGAGCTTCATCACGACGAGCGCATCCGCATGCGCCATCTTCGCCGCGAGCGTCTCCTCGTCGAGGGTCCCCATCAGCACGCAGAGCACGTCGTCGCCATAGGTGACGGGCGTCCCCGTCGCCGTCCAGCAGCCCGACATGCCGGTGATGCCGGGCACCACCTGGACCGGAGCGAGCCCCGTCAGCCGCGCATGCAAGTGCATGAAGGAGCCGTAGAAGAACGGATCGCCCTCGCACAGCACCACGATATCGCGCCCGCCCTCGGCCTCGCGCAGGAGCATGGCGACGCATTCCGCGTAGAAGGCGCTCAGCGTCTGCGCATAGGCGGGATCGCTCAGCGCGATTTCGGTGGTGACGGGATATTCCATCGGCAATTCGCGCACATCCGCGCGAAGCAGCCCCTCGACGATCGAGCGCGCCTGTCCGGGCCGTCCCTTCTTGCGAAAATAGGCGATGCGCGCGCCCTGCGTCACGAGCCGATGGGCCTTGACGCTCATCAGTTCGGGATCGCCGGGGCCGAGGCCCACACCGTGGATCGTGCCGTAATCGCTCGCGCTCATTCGGTGTCGCTCGCAAGCGCGTTGATTGCGGCCACGGTGATCGCGCTGCCGCCCCGCCTGCCGCGCACGATCACGGCGGGAACGCGTCCGTCCGCGATCAGCGCCTCCTTCGATTCCGCCGCGCCGACGAAACCCACGGGGATGCCGATGATCGCGGCAGGGCGCGGCGTTCCCGGCTCGTCGAGCATCTCGAGCAGCCGGAAGAGCGAGGTGGGCGCGTTGCCGATGGCGACCACCGCCCCCCCGAGATCCTCCCGCCACAGCTCCATGGCGGCGGCGCTGCGGGTCGTCCCCATGCTCTTTGCGAGATCGACGACGCGGGGATCCTGCAGGGTGCAGATCACCCGGTTGCCCGCCGGAAGCCGCGCCCGCGTGACGCCCTCCGAGACCATGCGGGCATCGCAGAGGATTGGCGCGCCGGCTCTGAGAGCCGCCTTGGCGGCGCTGGCGAAGCCGGGCGAGAAGACGATGTCGCGGGTGAGATCGACCATGCCGCAGGCGTGGATCATGCGAACCGCCACGCGTTCCTCGTCCGCATCGAACCGCGCGAGATCGGCCTCCGCCCGGATGATGGCGAAGGAGCGCTCGTAGATCGCCGCGCCGTTCTTTTCGTATTCGTATGTCATGATGGGTCTTGGCTCATTGTGGTGCCGGAAAACTACGCCGAAGCGCCTCGGCCACCGCGTCGGGGGCGATATCGTGCAGAATTGCCGCGTCCCCCGGGCGACCGTCGATCACGAGGTCGAACCGCCCGGCGCGGCCCGTGAGCGTGCGATCCGCCGGAGTGCTGCGGGCACAGCCCTTGGCGCAGCCGGAGACGTGCAGGACCGCGTCTCCAGCGAGCTTGTCCGCGAGATCGGGGGTCGCTGCGAGAAGCCGCGCAAGTTGGCGCGTCTCGGCCTCGGCGGAGGCGCAGCCGGGCGCACCCACGCAGACATCGATGCGCAGGCGCGGATCGTCCGCCCGGGTCACGAGACCCATGCCGGCGATGCGCTCGAAGATTCCGGATGCGACATTCGGCAGAAACACCGAGCGCCACGGCGTCAGGCGCAGCTCGCTCGCGCCCTCGGCCTCGGCGATCAGCCTTGCGAGATCGCGCGCCTCGATCTGCCCGAAGGGCCACCCGATGCAGATGCCGGCAACGACGTCATCGCGCATCACGATCCCCGGCAACAAGGCCGCGCCCGGTGCTGCGCGCTCGCCCAGTGATCGCCCGAAGCGCGCAAGAAAATCCTCCTCGCCGATGGCGACGATCAGCGGTCGCATGCGGCGCACCTCCCCCGCCATCACCTGCGGATGCGCGGCGAAGACCCGCGCTGCCGAGATCATCGCTTCGACCGCCTCGCCAGGCTCGACGCGAAACCCGCGACCGGCCCCGTCGGGCACGACGATCAAACCGCCATCGGCTGCGGTCTCGATGCGGATATCGGCGGGCACCTCGCGCAGCACCGGCGCGCGCGCGGTATCAACCGCAAAGCCGAACTTGGCCGGCAGAACGCCCGCCAGCGCGCCGCTCACCAGCCGCTCCTCCAGTTCGCGCAGGATCGCGCGCGCCACATCTGCGCCGTCCATGCCCATCATCGGATCGACGACGACATTTCGTGCGGCTTCGCTGTCACTGTCGCGGTCGAGCAGGCCATGCGCATCGAGACGTTCGAGCACCGGCGCGTATCCCGCCTCCTCGACCCCGCGCAACTGAAGCGCCCCGCGCCGCGTGATGTCGATGAGGCCGTTGCCGAAGCGCTGCGACGCCTCGGCGATGGCGGCGACCTGCGCGATGCCGAACGCACCCCCGCGCTGGCGCACGCGCAGGATCAGCCCGTCGCCCGAGCGCATTGGGCGCAAGGCACCCGGGCACCACCCCTTGGGCGCAATCGCGCTCACGAGGCGGCCCGCCGCGCGGGTTGGTCGATCGGCGCGAGCGCCATCGCGATGCTGTTGCGCAGGGGCTGCCAATGACCGTGGTCGATCATGCTCTGGAAGCGCGCGCGCATGGCGTCGAGCGCCGCCGGGTTCTCGTCGCGAAGAAAGGCTGAAACCGCGTCGTCGCCGAGCGTGGCATCGTAGTAGAGGTCGAAATGATGGCTCTGCACGGCGTCGGCCAGCGAGGCGAAGAGCGCCATGTGATCGAGCGTCGAAGCGATTTCAGCGGCACCGCGATAGCCGTGGCGCATCTGGCCCGCGATCCATTGCGGATTGGACGCCCGCCCGCGAACCAGCCGCGCCGTCTCCTCGGCGAGCGTGCGCAGGCGCGGATCGTTCAGGCGGGTGGCGTCGAGGTGATAGAGCGCGGGTGCGCTCCCGCCGAGAAGCCGCGCCGCAGCGGCGAAACCGCCCTGATGCAGGGCGTAATCGGGGGCGGAGAGGATGTCGGTCTCAGTGAGATCCTGCGTATGCACATAAGCGTCGGCAGCGCTCGTGCGGCGGCGCAGCTGCGTTTCCGCGCGCATCCCGTCGCTGCCGCCGCCATAGGCGAAGCCGCTGTTGGCGAGCCAGTCGCGCCCCGCCTGGTCGCGCGCTTGCGCGCCGACATCGTCGCGCCCATAGGCGATGCCCACCCCATACAAGCCAGGCGCGGGGCCGAAGACGCGCGGATCGCCGTGCGCGTCCGCGTTGAAAGGGTTTTCCCCCGCCGGCTCCGATCGCTTGCGCAGAGCCGCGACGGCCTGCTCGAAGAGCGAGGCGAGGCCGGGGAAGACGTCGCGAAACAGCCCTGAGATCCGCAGGGTCACGTCGATGCGCGGTCGCCCCAGCAGCGCCAGCGGAACGATCTCGAAGCCGGAGACGCGATCCGAGGTCATGTCCCAGGTCGGGGCGACGCCGATCAGGCGCAGGGCCATCGCGAAATCCTCGCCGGCCGTGCGCATCGTCGCCGAACCCCAGAGATCGACCACGACGCCGTTGGGGTAGTCCCCATGCTCCTGCAAATGCCGGGTCACGAGGATATCGGCCATGCGAACGCCCTGCTCCACCGCCGCCCGGCTAGGTACGGCGCGGGGATCGACGGCGAAGAGATTGCGCCCGGTCGGGAGCACGTCGTCGCGTCCGCGCCACGGCGATCCGGCGGGGCCCGGCGCGACGGCGCGACCCGCGAGCGCGCAGAGCAGCGCCGCACGCTCGGCCTTCGCGCAGGCGGCAAAGGGCATGGCGGGATCGGAGGCACCGGCGGGCATCTCGCCGAAGACGTGCAGACCATCCGTGAACTGCGTCTCCTTCACGTCGCAGACAAAGGCGTCGATGCGCGCCACGGCCTCTTCCTGCGCGGTGTCCTCATCAAGTGCGATGTCGCGATCGACACCGCAATCGCGGGCACCCTGCAGGATCGCCCCGACCAGCCGATCGCGCCGGCGCGGATCGAGCCCGTCGGCGGTCGAGTATTCGTCGAGCAAGCGCTCCAGCGTGTGCAGCCCGTCCGGCATCACGCCTGATCGCACCGGCGGCGTCATGTGTCCGATGGTCAGCGCACCGAGCCGACGCTTGGCGGTTGCCGCCTCTCCCGGATCGTTGACGATGAAGGGATACACGACGGGAATCGCACCCGTCAGCGCCTCCGGCCAGCAGGCCTGCGAGAGCGCGACCGACTTGCCCGGAAGCCATTCCAGCGTGCCGTGCGCGCCCATATGAACCAGCGCGTCGAGCCGCGCCTTTGCCCGCAGCCAGAGATAGAAGGCGATGTAGGCGTGGCGCGGGGGGCGGCTGAGATCGTGATACTGCGCCGCGCGCTCGCGGGCATCGCCGCGCTCGGGCTGGAGAGCGATGGTGACCTTGCCGAAGCGGGTGGCGCGGAAGACGAAGGCTTCCTCCCGCACGGCCGGATCATCCCCCGGCGCGCCCCAGGCGGCGAGGGCTTCCTCGCGCAGGGCGGGGTCGAGGCCGGCGAAGGCGCGCTCGTATTCCGCCACGGGCCACCGGATTTCGCCGTGCGCGACAGAAGCCAGCACCTGCGCAGCATCGCGCGGCGCCTGCGGCAGGTCGTAGCCCGCCTCCGCAAGCATGGCGCAGGTGCTTGCGGTGCTGGCCAGCGCGTCGAGGCCGAGAGCGTGCGCCAGCTGATCCTCGCGGCCGGGATAGGTCGAGAGCACGATGCCGATGCGGCGCTCGCTCGCGCTCTTCCTGCGCAGGGCCGAGCGTGCGGCGACGCGGGCGACGATCGCCTCGACCTTTCCCGCATCGCCGCAATGGGCGCGGCGGGAAAAACCGAGATCGGGATCGCGGGCCTCCTGCTCCTTGAACGAGACGACACCGGCGAAGATCCGCCCGTCCACCTCCGGGAGCACGACATGCATGGCGAGATCGGTCGGCGAGAGCCCCCGCTCGGCCTCCGCCCAAGCCTTGCGATCGGAGCCCGCGAGCGCGACCTGCAGCACGGGCGCGTCGCAGACATCGAAAGGCGAGCCCTGAGATGCGTCCCCGCGGGCGGAGAAGGCGGTGGCGTTGACGATCACGTCCGGCGAAAGCGCCGCGATGCGCCGCCTCACCCACGCCGCCGCACCCGGCTCCTTCAGGCTCGGCGCGAACAGGCCGATGGCGTTGAAGCCTTTCCGCTCCAGCTCCTCCAGCAGCATGTCGATGGGTTGCGTATCGGCTGCGGCGAGGAAGGAGCGGTAGAAGACCACCGTGACCACGGGGCGCTCGTCCCATAATGTCAGATCCAGCGGGCATACCACGCCGCGCCGGCGGTCGTAGAGCCCGACGGGGGCGAGCGCCTTCACGCCCATCACGGGATCGGCATAAAGCCCGCCCGCGAGGGCGAGCTGCGCCAGAGCGGCACGCGCCGCCGTCTCCCCGCCGTGATCGCACAGATGCGCGAGACGACGCAGCGTCGAGACCGGCAGGTTCGAGGCGGCGTCGAGGCGGGTGTCGGGACGCCCGTCGGCGGGAATGACGGCGAGCGCGATCTTTTCGCGCTGCGCCAGGGCGCGCAGCTGCTCGATGCCGTAGGGCCAGTAATCGAGCCCGCCCAGCAACCGAACCAGAATGGCCTTTGCGCCGACAAGCGTCTTCTCGCAGTAGGTATCGACCGAGAGCGGGTGCGCGAGCGCGGCGATATTGGCCAGGCGCAGGCTGGGCAGCCCCTCCCTCCCCTCGCGCCAGCCGCGCGCGAAGGCGCCGAGATCGCTGTCCGAGAACGACAGGACCACGAGGTCGGCCGGCTCCTGCCCCAGATCCTGGGGGGAACCGGCCTCCGCGAGGCCGTGACTTTCCCGGAAGATCACATGCATCGCGGGTCAGGCCCTCAGCACGGCTTCGATGGCGCTGCGGCTCATGTGATCGTGCTCGCCGATCACGACGAGCCGAGAGAGCCGCTCCTCGTCCGCCCGCCAGGGGCGATCGAACTGGGCGCGCACGCGTGGGCCGACGCCCTGGACGAGGAGCCGCATGGGCTTGCCCTCGACGGCGACATGGCCCTTCACCCGCAGCGCGCCGTGATCGCGCGCAACTTCTTCCACCCGGGCCACCATGCTCTCGAGGGAGGCGCAGGGCGGCAGGGTCACGATGAAGCTCTCGAAATCGTCGTGGTCGTGCGCGTGGTGCTCGTCGTGATGCGAGGGGCGCGCCGCGAGATCGTCCTCGGCGGCGGCCGCGATCCCGATCAGCACGCGGGGATCGACCTCGCCCTCGCGGGCTTCGAGGATCGGCACCGTGCGCGGCATCTCCGCCGTGACCACCGCCCGCGCCGCCGCCATACCCGCCGCATCGACGAGATCGGCCTTGTTGATGATGATGAGATCGGCGCAGGCGATCTGGTCCTCGAACAGTTCGGAGAGCGGCGTCTCGTGGTCGAGACTGTCGTCGGCGCTGCGCTGGGCATCGATTGCTGCCGGGTTCGCAGCAAATCGCCCGGCGGCGATCGCCTCGGCGTCGGCTACCGCGATCACGCTGTCGACGGTGATGCGGGCGCGCAGGTCCGGCCAGTCGAAGGCCTTGAGGAGCGGCTTGGGAAGCGCGAGCCCCGAGGTTTCGATGATGATGTGATCGGGCTTCTGCGGGCGCGCGAGGAGCGCCTCGATCGTCGGGATGAAGTCGTCGGCCACGGTGCAGCACAGGCAGCCGTTGGTCAGCTCGACGATGGCATCCTCGGGGCAGTTCTCGTCGGCGCAGCCCTTGAGGATCTCGCCATCGACGCCGATATCGCCGAACTCGTTGACGATGATCGCGAGGCGAAGCCCCTGCGGGTTCTGCAGCAGGCGGCGGATGAGCGTGGTCTTGCCCGAGCCGAGGAAGCCGGTGACGATGGTGACGGGGGTCTTGACGAGCGATGACATGGGCGATGACATGGGCGATGACATGGGCAAAACTTTCGATCAGGCGAGCGGACGCAGCGGGGGAATGCGGGCGATGACGCCCTTCTTGAAGATGGCCGGGCGCTCGCGCCATGGCACGATCCCATCCTCCGATCTCGCATAGAGCGCAGCACCGGCGAGGATGTCGTCGACCGACGCCGCCGGATCGAGATCGCCGTAGACATAGGTCCAGCGGCCCTCGCTCGCGAGCGCCACCGTGCAGGCGCGCTTGCAGTTGGAGAGGCACTCGACGCCCACGATGGTGACGGGATCGTCGTCCGACTGGGCGGCCGAGAGCGCATCGAGAAGACGCACGCCCGCGCGCGGCTCGTCGGGGTTGGCCTGGCCGGCGGGGTTCATCAGATTCTCGTCGGACACCGCGCCCTTGCAGGTGACGCAGACATAGAGGGTCGTCTGGCGGGCGAGTGCCGAAATCCGGCGATCGGCTTCGGATTCGGTTGGTGAGAAAGTCGCATCCGCATCGAGCGTGGCGGTGGTGTCTCGGGACATCGTGTCTATCCATCGGGTCTGGTCGCCGACGCAATCCGCGCCTGCGGCCACAACTCCGGCGGACGGACCTGCGCCCCGTCTACCGATCCATCATCCCGGTGCACCCCGCCCGGACCGAAAGTCTTGCAGGCGACGGCAGGTCTCCTGGCTCGCGGGTCGTGACCGGTGCCGCCTTCCCAGCCGTAGGGGCCAGTGGCTTGTTGACATCGGCTCACCGCTCACAGTTGCGGGGGCAGCTCCGGCTCGTCGCGCATGTTGGATCATGGCGGCTCCCGGTATTCCCTCTTCGTCCTGCCTTGCGGCAGAAAACCGTCGGCTATCGCTCTGGTCTATCGGGAGGCGACGAAATGTCAACATCCGCACCCGGCTCCAACGACGCCGATCCTCAGCGAAAGCGGCGGCTCGGCGCATCGGAACCCGTGTCGAGCAACAGGTTGAGCGACAATGCGAGCGCGGCGACGGCGATCATCGGGAATAAAAGCAGCCGTGGAGCATCGTAGATGAAGACCCGATACTCATGGATCATTGCGCCCCATTCCGGCGATCCGGAATCGGCCGCCAACCCGAGAAACCCGAGCGAAGCCACGAGCACCACCGCCCGCGCGCCGTCCGCCCCCGCGAGCGCGCCCAAAGGTCCGCGGATGTTGGGCAGGAGATGGCGGCGAAAGCCCGCGGCTCTCCCAACGCCCAGCGCTTCCGCCGCCCGCCTGGTGGTCCCGTATTTTTGCAGCGCTTTGATAATCAGTTTTTTCTCCACCTGGAAAAGTGCGTCTTTAAGAGGTATCACATCAGCCACGTCAACGTGGAAGTAACGCTCTTTCTCCACCAGCGGCTTGATCTGCGGCGGAATATTTATCAGGCTAATCCCGTCTTCACGGGTTAATACCACCATGCGCTCCACAATGTTCTGCAGTTCGCGCACATTGCCCGGCCAATCGTAATTAACCAGCCTTTCAATAACCTGCGGGCTGATAGTCTTGCTCAGCTTGTACTTGTCGTTATACCTGCACAGGAAGTGCTCTATCAGCGG
>Ga0208490_101223_pt1 | contig 10252 bp, 10 predicted proteins | sample SubbioAug_CSWold_FD_184818 | JGI IMG/M metagenome (GOLD analysis project Ga0208490, IMG submission 184818) | Serpentinite rock and fluid subsurface biosphere microbial communities from McLaughlin Reserve, California, USA - CR11Aug_CSWold (SPAdes) | ecosystem: Environmental > Terrestrial > Deep...
CCCACGCCGGTCCGGCCGATGTTCATCGACGAGAAGCTCATCGGCGGCCGCCCATCGCGACGCGGAGTTGGCCGGTCTTGTAGTTGAACGCCGTGATCATGGCGTCGCGCTGCAGGCCGTCCTTCATGCCCTGGATCAGCTCGGTCTCGAGGTCGACCGAGTTGCCCCGAGCGTCGACGACGCTCGGGGTCGCGATCGTCTGCGCGGTGGCGGTCGCCGGGTCACCGCGGCGGAGCGCGGTGCGCAGCGACGACTCGAAGTCGACCGTCTGCGCGCGGTAGCCCGGCGTCTCGGCGTTGGCGACGTTGTTGGCACGAACGGTTCCGCGCAGCGCGAGACCATCCAGCGCGCGAAGCGCCGCGGTCGTCGTCACGTCCCACATGGCTGAACCCCTTGGCGGACAACAGGAAATGGAGGAGGCAAACGCCTCCTCCATGAGCCGAGTCTGGTTTCCGTACCGAGTTGTCACAGTGGTTGGTCGGCCACGTTGCGTGACACCTAAGCGGTGCGGTCCGAATTCGGTCCTGTGTTTCCGCCCCGGCCCGGTGGGACTCCCGGGACGGGGACCGGATCAGCGGGTGTAGGCCGTGCCGGCCCTGCGGCGCTGTTCCACGTCGGCGAGCTCGGTGCTCAGTTCACCGAGCCGGTCCCGGGTACGGGACTGGAGCCGCGCGAGCTGCACCGCCACGCGTAGCGCCCGCGGTTGCAGTTCGTCCGGGAGCGGACCGAGGTCGCGCGGGGGAATCCATGCCTGGACCGGCATGGCCTCACCGGACAGGAGCGCGGTGTCGAGTTCCGCCAGGTCCTGTTCGAGCTGAGCAAGCACCTCGACCCACGGGTCGGTTGCGGTGGAGGGCGCATTCATGCGACCACCGCGGCAACCGGTGCCGGTTGGCCGAGCACGCAGGCCTGCTCCCAGGCGTCGCGCAGACCGGTCAGGACGTCGCTGACGTCGCCCAGCCCCTCGGTGCTCTTGCCGATGTTCGCGTCGAGCAGACGCTCGAGACAGAAGTCGTACAACGACGCGAGGTTCGTGGCGATGACGCCGCCCCGTTCGTGGTCGAGCGTGACCGACAGTTCGGTCACGATGGCCTGGGCACGGTTGAGGCAGTCGTTGACGTCCTCGAGGTCCGGCGGGCTCTGCGCCAGCCCGCGGCCGGCACGGGCGACCTCGGCGAGCGCGCCGTTGTAGAGCATGAGCACGAGTTGCGCGGGCGACGCGGTCTGGGTCTCCTGCTGGCGGTAGTACTGCTGCTGATGTGCGTACATGTGACCGTCCTTGGTCGTCATCGCTGGCTGCTCAATCCGTTGAGCGAGCTCAACTGGCTGGTCAGCCAGTTGCCTTGCGCCTGCATGTTCGAAAGTGCGGTTTCCATGGCGGTGAACTGGCGTCGCAGCGTGGTCTCACGCATGCCGAGCCGTTGCTCGAAGCCGTCGATGCGCGTCTGGTAGACCGCGATCTGGTTGGTGATGCCGTCGCGGGCGCGGGCGATCATGCCGCCTTTTCCCTCGGCCAGCGCGAGCGCGTCGCCCAGCCCGCCTGCCAGTCCCCGTGACACGTCGATCCCGAAGGTGCCGGGGCCGGCGCCCGTCCAGGTGGCGATCGCGCCCTTGGCAGCGCCGTCGGGGACGGACAGCTGCTGACCGCGCCCCGTCATGGCCACCCACGGGTCGCTGCTGGTCGCGTCACCGGTCTTGATCCGCCCGACCACGTCCTTGCCGGCGACCACTGTCTCGAGACCCCAGACACTGCCGTTCGGATCGACGACGTAGCCGCCGGCACCGTCGGCCATCATCGCTTCCACCGTGTAGGTCGGGGCACTGCCGAAGCGAGTGTCCTGCAGGGCGATACCGGTGCCGCCCCCGGTCTCCTCGGCACGGACGGTCGTGAGTTTGGCAGTGTCGAGTGCCTCGTTGATGGCGGCGACGACCTGGGCCGCGGACATGTTGGTCGTGTCGATGGTGACCGTGGCGTGCGTGCCGCCCGACGAGATGCGGAACGTCTTGGGCTCGGCCGCGGTGTTGGGCGAGAAGGTGGCGCCCGTCACCGAACGTGCACGCGTCGCGGCTTCGGTGACCTCGACGGTGTACACGCCGGGCCTCGTGGTCGAGGCGCCGACAGCGGTCGCCGAGGCGGAGGTCGTGGTGGCCTGCGGCGAGAACAGGCGGGCGACCGCCTCGAAGTCGTCGTCGAAGGCGGCCTTGAGCTTGGTCTCGTCGAGCGTGACGACGCCGTGCCTGTCGACGGCGATGCCGACCGAGGCGGGGCTCGAGTACGTGCCCAGATCGACGCCGATCGGGGCGACGGCGGCCTGGCGCAGGTTGGACAGCAGGCGGCGGGCGGTCGAATCGCCCTGCAGGCTGCCGGCGGTCTTGGTCTCCGCGTTGTAGGCGCTCAGGTCCGCCACCGTCTTGATGGCGCCGTTGAGGGCGTTGACGTAGTCCTTGACCGCCTTGACCGCGGCGGTCGTGTCCCGCGACGCACTGACGGTGATCTGTTCGCCGGGTGCCGCCTGCCTGAGGTTGACGACCGCGCCGGGCACCAGGTCGTCGACCGTGTTGGATGCGCGGTACAGCTCGATCGCGTTCGTGCCACCGACCTTGAGCATGGCGTCCTGCGCGGTCTGCAGGGTGCGCAGCCCGTCGAGGTTCACACCGTCGGTCGGCATGAACGCGGACAGTCCTGTCGTGGTGGTGATGCTCAGACTGTTGGCGGCGCCGGTGGCGTTGCCGTTGAACACCATCCGGTGTTCACCTTCGGCCGTCTTGATGACCGACGCCGTGAATCCGCCCTTGAGGGCGTTGAGCTTGCCGGCGATGGTCTGCAGGCTGTCGTCGGCGGTGACGTCGATGCCCACCGCGGCGCCCGTTCCGACGGCGACCTCGAGGCGGCCGGTGGCGCCGAGTGACTGCGTCGCGGTGGCGGCGAACGCACCACTGCCGACCTGGTGGGCGGTCGCGAGCCGTTCGACGCTGAAGGTGAGCGTGCCGGTCCCGGGCGTGGCCGCCTTGCTGACCGCGACGTTGGCGCTGCTCGAGTTGACCGCGATCAGGCTGGTGAACTTGTCGGCCTGCGAGACGGCGTCGACGGCGCTGCGCAGGGCCGAGAGCCTGGTGTTGATCGACTGCCATGCGGAGTCCACGGACCGCAGCTGCTTCTGGGTGTTCTGCATCCGCACGATCGGCTGACGTTCGATCGCCATCAACTGCTCGATCATGCCCGCGGTGTCCAGACCGGAGGCGATGCCTCCGATGGAGAACAGACCTTGGCTCACCATGCGTGTTGCTCCTCGGACGGGGCCGACATGAGGCGGGGTGGCGCCCCGGGGTTACCGGTGCGCCACCCCGACCGGAGTTGCGATGGATCAGCGGAGCAGGGACAGGACGCCCTGGGGCACCTGGTTCGCCTGCGCCAGCATGGCGGTACCGGCCTGCGACAGGATCTGCGAGCGGGTGAACTTCACCATCTCGTCGGCCATGTCGGTGTCACGGATGCGCGACTCGGCGGCGGACAGGTTCTCGACCGTCACGTTGATGTTGCGGATGGTCGACTCGAACCGGTTCTGGAACGCACCGAGGTTGGCGCGCTGGGTCGAGACGTTCTTCAGTGCGGTGTCCAGCGAACCGAGCGCCGTGGTGGCGTTGGCCTCGCTGCTGATCGACGTCCCTGCGAGGTTGAGACCCCCCGCACGAGCACTCATGTCGCCGATGGTGACGGCGACCGTCTGGCTCGCCTGGTCGCCGAGCTGGAAGTTGCCGCCCGTACCGGACGCCGCGGTGGAGGTACCCACGAGCGCGAAGTCGGCGAGCGGTGTACCGACGCCGTCGGTCAGGACGAAGGACTGGGTGGCGGCGAGTTCGGCGCTGATGGTCAGTGCGAAGCCGGCGCCGACGGTCTCGGACGACACGCTGATCTTGTTGGCGAGCGCCTGCTGAGCAGCGGTACCACCGGAGAGGGCCGTCTGGATGGCCGACTCCATGTGCGCAGCGAGCTGCGCGCCGGTGTAGGTGCCGGCCGACAGGGTCGCGGTGACGTTGCCGGTGCCGTTGACGTTGATGGCGAAGGCGTCGTTGGCAACGACGGTGTAGGTGCCCGTCGCGACGAAGCCGGTCCGCTCCGCGGCCTTGGCGCCGTAGGTGCCGTCGAGCAGGGTCTTGTCGCCGAACTTGGTGTTGTCGGCGATCCGGTTGAGCTCTGCGGACAGGGCCGTGTACTCCGCCTGGTTGGCGTCGAGCGACTCCTGCGAGTTGGCGCCACCGTTGGCCGACTGGACCGCCAGGTCCCGCATGCGCTGCAGGATCGAGGTGGTCTCGGTCAGGGCGCCTTCAGCGGTCTGGATCAGCGAGATGCCGTCCTGCGCGTTGCGGACGGCCATCTTGAGGCCGCCCACCTGGCTGCGAAGGCTCTCGGACCGGACCAGGCCGGCCGCGTCGTCGGCGGCGCGGTTGATGCGGAATCCGCTCGACAGCTTCTCGAGCGAGGACGCCTGCGCACCCTGGGTCTGGCTGAGGTTGCGGTAGGCGTTGAACGCCGCGATGTTCTGGTTGATACGCATTTGGGCTGACCTCCATGTCTGGCCCTGTCGCCGGCGGATTGCCGGCACGGGTGGTCCATCGGCACACGCGCCCGGACGCTCAAGCACTCGGCGAGAAAAAAGTCTCGCCTCAGTTCGGCAGCAGTTCCGAGAGCATCCGCAGCAGGCGGTCGCTGCTGAAGGGCTTGACCAGGGTGCGCACGTCGTCGGTGACACGATCGGGTGCCTGCGCGGACGCGAAGACCAGCACGGGAAGGTCGGGACGCGTCTTTCGGGCGCGGTCGACGACGCGCCAGCCGGGCATGCCGGGCAACGCCAGTTCGGTGACCAGGACGTCGCCGCCTTCCTCCTCCAGGATCCGCAGGGCCGTCTCGCCGTCGCTGGCGGGCAGGATCCGGTAGCCGGCACTCTGCAGCATCTGGGCGATGACGCGGCGGGCCCGCTCGTTCGGGTCGACCAGGACGACCCGTTTGCCGCCGACCGGGCGGTGCGGATCGACGATATCGGGCATGGCCGCCACCGTCGGCAGGACCAGCGAGATCGTCGTGCCCTCGCCCTTGACGGAATGGACATCGACGATCCCGTCCGCCTGCTGGGCGAACGCCAGGACGGTGGGCAACCCGAGGCCGGTGCCCCGCGCAGCCCCCTTGGTCGAAAACAGCGGCTCGAATGCCCGCGTCAACGTCTCGTCGTCCATACCGTCGCCGTCGTCGATGACCGACAGCCGTACGTAGCGGCGGGTGTCGTCCAGCGTCTGATGCGGACCCGAGGTGACTCCGCCGGCGGCCGGCGGGAGGTCGGTCAGCCGCGCCCGCACGATGATCGTGCCACCGTCGGCGATCGCGTCCGAGCTGTTCATGACCAGGTTCACCAGAGCCTGTTCGAGCCCGACGGCATCGGCCCTCACCGCAGGCAGGTCGCCCTCGAGGTCGATCTCGAGGACGACGCCCGGCGCGATCGCGGACTCGATCAGGTTGCGCACGCCTTCGACCGCCGCTGCGAGGTCCACCTCGTCGGTCGACCCCTCGGTTCCGGCGAACTGCATCAGCTTCCGGGTCAACGTGCCGGCCCGATCGACGGCGAGTCGCAACTGTTCGAAGTCGTCGAGGATCGCCTCGACGGGCTCGCTCCCCACCTTCGGAACCAGTTCCTCGACCGAGGCCTCGGCCAGGTCGAGGTAGCTGCTCATGACGGTGATCAGGTTCTTGAGGTCGTGCGCGAGCCCGCTGGCCAACTTGCCGGCGAGGTCCAGCCGTTGCGCCTGGGCGAGCTGCTCCGAGAGGCGGGTGCGCTCCTCCTCACCGCGGATGCGTTCGTCGAGGTCGCGCACCACCAACTGCAGGCTGCGGCGGCTTCCACGCAGGTGACCGGCGCTGACCGAGCAGGCGACGACGGAGCCGTCCTCACGGACCAGCCGCATGTCCAGTTGCGCGGCGGGCCGGCGGGCGAACAGGATCCGGGCCAGTTCCCTGGCGACGCGCGCACGGTCGTCGGCCGCCACGAGTTCGAGGAAGTTGCGGCCGACCACCACCTCTGCCGATACCAACCGCAGCAGTTCGGCCAGCATCGGGTTGGCAAGTTCGATGTTGCCTTCCAGGTCGAGCACGATCACCGCGTCAGGACTCAACTCGATGAAGCGGCGGTACTCACCGACCTCGGAGCGCAGTTCCAGCATCCGGGTGACGTGCGCCGCCGCCCGCAGCAGCGTGTCACGGACGCCCGCATCGTCGGCGAGGTCGTCGGCCCAGCCGAGCTCGACGGCTCCCACGCGCTCGCCGTCCGGTGCCTCGATCGCCGCGGCTGCGACCGTGAGCAGGCCGAGTTCCCGCAGGAGCGGGTGCTCGCCCAGCCCGGGCAGCGAGTCCCGCGGACCGTGGACGACACCCTCGACCGAGACGATGGCGAGCCAGGCGGGCGAGTGCTCGCGCTTCACCTCGGGCTGGTCTCCACGGCCACGCACGGACTTCGACCAGGCGCGGGCGTCGTCGACGAACGTCACGGCCGCGTACGACGCGCCCATCAGTGCGCCGACCAGGGCGGCGACGTCGTCGAACTCCGACTCACGCCCCGAACCCATGACCCCCAGGCGCCGGAGTGCTTCGATCCGCCGGGCCTCGGACAGGCGCGCGGCGCGCAGGTCGTCCGTCACTCGTCGGCGCCCACCCAGCGGTAACCGACACCTGCCTCGGTGGCGATGTAGCGCGGCTTGTTCGCGTCATCACCGAGTTTCTGGCGCAGGGCGCGCAGGTGTACGCGGAGGCTGTCGCGGGCCTCGTCGCCGTGCTTGTCCGACCAGACCGCAGAGATGATGTCGCGGTAGGTCAGCAGCTTGCCGGCATTGGCGACCAGGACCTCGAGCAGCTTCCACTGCAGCGGCGTCAGCCGCACGTCCTCGCCGGCGACCTTGACCCGGCGTGCGGACAGGTCGACGTTGAGGTCGCCGTACTCGACCGACGGCCGGCCGACCGAAGGGGTCGCCGCACCGGCACGCCGCAGGATCGCGCCGAGGCGGGCCCGCAACTCCTCCATGGAGAACGGCTTGTCGATGAAGTCGTCCGCGCCGGCGTCCAGGGCCAGCACGCGGGCGCGCTCACTCCCGGCACCCGAGAGCAGCACGATCGGGATCGAGGTCCATGCCCGCAGGCGCTTGACGACCTCGATGCCGTCGAGGTCGGGCAGACGCAGGTCCAGCAGCACGACGTCGGGCGACGCGGCGGCGGCCGCCGCGAGCGCGTCCTCGCCGTTTCGGGCCACGATGACCTCGTGACCGGCTCGGGTCAGGCCACGGCCGACGGCGGTGAGGATCTGTGGTTCGTCGTCGACCGCGAGCACCTTGGCCACCCTGCGCGCCCCTCCCCGAGTCGTCCCGATGCCGCAGCGTAGGTTGCCGGGTCGTTCTCGGCATGTACCGCCATCGGAACGGGGTCAGACGATGCGGCGGATCTCGTGCGGCGTCCGGCTCATCTCCTGGTACCTGACCACGTCACCGGTCCGCGGGGCGACCAGCATCCTGTTGTCGCCGGCATAGATCCCGATGTGGTTGGGACGCTTGCCGTCGCCGTACCAGAACACCAGGTCGCCGGGCCGGGCCTCGGCCAGGCTGCCGACCGACGTTCCGGCCTTGGCCTGGTCGACGCTGACACGCGGCAGGCTGATGCCGAGGTCACCGAAGGCACGCTGGACGAAGCCCGAGCAGTCCAGCCCACTCGCACTGGTACCGCCCCACTTGTAGGGGACGCCGAGATAGCGCTCACCGGCCGCGAGGATCCTCGCACCGTCGCTGCCGGCCGGCAGCGACGCCGTCGAGGCCGACGCGACGCCGGCGGAGACGCCGGACGGCGCACTGGCGGCGGCCACGATGTCGGCGGTCCGCTGCGGATCGGCAGCGACGAGGGCGCTGACCATCTGCCCGAGCGAGACCGTCGGCAGTCGCGTCGGGTCGAAGCGGGCGGTCGCGGCGCCCAGCGCCGTGGCGAACGACGCGGACGGCGGCGCGGTCGGCCTCGTCGATGGGTCGACGGCCGGTGCGAGCGGACTCGCAGCGATGGCGGAAACGGGCAAGGTGGACCTCCTCCTGGTGAGCAGTCGGCGTGGTCGCGGCGGGCTGTACCGCGATCGATCTCTCGTGCGCGGGACGCACGCGTCGGAGGTCCCGGCCGACCGGCCGCGAGTCGCCGACCCGAATCCCTAGAGAACGGGCTGGTCCTGCCGATCCAGTCAGGCATGAGACGAGACCGTCGTGCCCTCGAAGAACTGAGCCGCCGCCTGTGGGAGGAGCGGCAGGTGGTCAACCACCTGCTGTTCAAGCTCACGGTGACGCGGCTGCTGCTCGCTGCCGACGAACGCCGCTTCGTGCCACAGGCGCTCGAGGAGGTCGAACTCGCCGTCGAGGCCCTGCGCCAGGGCGAGTACCGCCGCGACGAGGCACTGCGCGGCCTTGCTTCCCTGTGGTCCTACGACCCGGCCATGCTGACGCTGGGCGAACTCGCCCGTCGCTCGCCGCCGCCGTTCGACCACACCTTCGCCGAGCACGCCGTGGCGTTCCGCGACCTCGCCGTCGAGATCGACCAGGTCGCACGCGAGAACCGCGTGCTGGCCAACTCCGACCTGCAGATCGTCGCCGGCCAACTCGACCAACTCAGCGGACCGCAGGTGCCGTTCACCTCGACCTACGACGCGTCGGGGCAACTCGACGGCGCCGGCGCCGTCGGCGCCCGCCTGCGGGAGGTGTTCTGATGTCGTTCGTCGGGCTCTACACCGGTCTGACGGCGATCCGTGCCGCACAGATGGGCATCGACGTCGCCGGCAACAACGTCGCCAACGCCGCGACGCCCGGCTACACGCGCCAGCGCATGGAAGTGGTCGCCCGCGAGCCGTACCAGTCGGGCAACTCGATGGTCGGCACCGGCGTGGACATCTCCACGATCGGGCGACTGCGCGATGGTTTCCTCGATGCCCGCTTCCGGTCGTCGGTGGCCGACTACGCCTCATCGACGGTCCGCGCCGACCTGCTGGGACGGCTCGAGCAGCTCACCGGCGAGCCCGACCAGGGCATCTCGTCGCGCATGGCACGGTTGTGGGACGCCGCCGAGACCTGGGCCAACAACCCCGCCGACCCCGCCACCCGCCGCCAGGTGCTCAGCGAGCTCGCGTCGGTCACCGACACGATCCGTTCCACCGCCGGCGCCTGGTCGGCCCTGGAGGCCGACGTCACCTCGCGTCGCGACACGCAGCTCGACATGGTCAACAAGACGCTCGAGTCGCTTGCGCTGCTCGACGCACGCATCGCCGCCGCCGACCCGAAGCGCGTCGGACCCGACCTGCTCGACCAGCGGGACGTCCTGCTCGACGAGGTCGCCCAGCTCACCGGCGCCGACGTGCGCCTCGACGCTGCCGGTCGTGCGCTGGTCACGTTGCCGGCAGGGGACGGCACCGCCGTCGACCTGCTCAACACCGGCCTGCGCAGCAAGCTTGTCCACGACCCGGTCGACGGCGGCCTGCACGTCATCGCCGTGGACACGCCGGCCGAAGACGCCGCGACCGGCCCGTCGGTCGCCGTGGGCGGCGAGGTTGGCGGCCTGCACAAGGTGCTCGCCGAGGACATCCCGGCCTGGCGTGCCGAGCTGAACAGCTTCGCCGAGACCTTCGCCGCGACCATCAATGCGGCCAACGCCGCGGGCGGCGCGGTCGACGGGACGGGCTCGAAGTCTGGCGTGCCGCTGCTCGAGTTCGATGCTGGCGACCCGGCCGGCACCGTGCGGATCATCGCCGGCATCGGCGTCGCCGACCTCGCCGCCGGCGCTGCGCCCACGGATCCGATGCTGCCGCCGGCGGAGAACGACGGACGTAACGCCCGCACATTCGCCGACCTGCGGCTGACCAAGGTCGCCGATGACGGCAGCACCGCGGCGGGTGGCAAGTCGCTCGAGGTCCGCCTGGCCGACCTCGTGGTCGGTCTGGCCGCGGAGGTGCGTGCATCGAAGGCAACCGCGGACGGCGCTCGCGCCGTGTCCGTCGGCGCCGATCTCGCCCGCGTGTCCGAACACGGCGTGAGCCTGGACGAGGAGATGGTCGGGCTGGTGCGCTACCAGCGGTCGCTGGAGGCCGCGAGCCGCGTCATGACGACCGTGGACCAAGCGTTGGACGTGCTGGTGAACCGCACCGGCATCGTCGGCCGATAGGGGGCATGAACGATGCGAATCACCAGTGAAGCGATG
>Ga0208490_101224_pt1 | contig 10250 bp, 7 predicted proteins | sample SubbioAug_CSWold_FD_184818 | JGI IMG/M metagenome (GOLD analysis project Ga0208490, IMG submission 184818) | Serpentinite rock and fluid subsurface biosphere microbial communities from McLaughlin Reserve, California, USA - CR11Aug_CSWold (SPAdes) | ecosystem: Environmental > Terrestrial > Deep...
ACACCTGCGAGACTGTCACCCATGGAGACCCGCCGGTGGATCAATCACTCGCTGCCCCAGACGCTCGGAAACGCGGTCCTCCTGTTGTACATCAGCGCAGCGTTCGACGCCGTGCTCGGCGGGTACCTGTTCTCGCCGATCGGCATCGCCATCGTGGCGGGCAAGGCGGCGGCCGGCTTCGGCATCGCCAACGAGAAGAAGTGGGGCTACAACCTCGGCCTGGCGATGGCCTTCTTGCCCTTCATCCTCCGCTTCCTCACCGGCGGGCTCGACGGCGTGCTCGGCACCGGCATCATCAGCCTGATGTTCGAGATCCTCCTCGTCGCGCTGCTCCTCCACAAGGACTCCAAGGAGCACCAGCGGATCTGGTTCAGCTGACCGCCCCCGATTGGGAAGTTGACTGATCGGTCAATAGCGTCCCTGCGACCGATTCCGAGGTGCTGCAGGGGGTAGCTGGCAGATGGACTTCAACCTGGCCGACGTCTACGAGGCGGTCGCGGAGGCGATCCCCGACAACGACGCGATCATCTGGGGCGAGCGGCGCTGGTCGTACCGGGAGCTGGACGAGCGGGCCAACGCCCTGGCCAACGTCCTGCACGGGGCCGGCCACGGCGCCCACGGCTCACGTCAGGGCCTCGGCGGCCACGAGTCCCACCAGGACCACCTGGCCATCTACCTCTACAACGGCAACGAGTACCTCGAGTCCATGCTCGGCGCGTTCAAGGCCCGGGTGGCGCCGTTCAACGTCAACTACCGCTACGTCGAGGAGGAGCTGCTCTACCTGCTCGACAGCTGCCGGGCGAGCGCCATCGTGTTCGACGGCCGCTTCGCCGACACCCTCGCCGCGGTGCTGCCGAAGCTGCCCGAGCTGCGCACCCTGATCCAGGTCGGCGACGGCCCGCTGCTCGACGGGGCGATCGCCTACGAGGACGTCCTGGTCACCGCGTCGACCCTGCCACCGGCGGTCCAGCGCTCCCCCGACGACCTCTACATCCTGTGCACCGGCGGCACCACCGGCATGCCCAAGGGCGTGCTGTGGCGCCAGGCCGACATCTTCATGGGGTCCATGGGCGGCCGGGACCTGTCCACCGGCACCGAGAAGGAGTCCCTCGACGAGATCGTCGACGCGGCCAAGAACAGCGGCGGTGCCAAGGTGCTGCCCGCGCCCCCGTTCATGCACGGCGCGGCCCAGTGGGTGGCATTCTCCGGCTTCAACGGCGGCTCGAGCATCGTCATCCAGGACGACGTGGTCCGGCTCGACCCGGCCGACGTGTGGCGTGCGGTCGACCGCGAGGGCGTGAACGTCATGCTCATCGTCGGTGACGCCTTCGGCCGGCCCCTGGTCGAGGAGCTGGAGACGGGCGACCACGACGGCTCGTCGCTGCTCGCCATCGTGTCCGGCGGCGCGCCGCTGAACTCGACCCTGAAGGACCGCTTCCTCGCCGCCCTCCCGTCGGTGATGATCCTCGACGCGGTGGGGGCGTCGGAGACCGGCTCGCAGATGAGCCACGTGTCGGCGGCCGGTGCGAAGTCCTCCACCGGTCGCTTCACCCCGGGCCCGAGCGCCACCGTCGTGTCCGCCGACCTGTCGACGGTGCTCGAGCCCGGCCACGAGGGCGACGGGTGGCTGGCCCAGAAGGGTCGGGTCCCCCTCGGCTACCTCGGCGACGCCGACAAGACCGAGCGCACCTTCCCGGTCATCGGCGGCACCCGCTACGCCGTGCCCGGCGACCGGGCCCGACTCACCGCGGAGGGCGAGATCGAGCTGTTCGGGCGCGACTCGGTCACCATCAACTCCGGCGGCGAGAAGATCTTCGCCGAGGAGGTCGAGCAGGCCCTCGCCCACCATCCCGACGTGTTCGACGTCGTCGTGGCCGGCCGGCCCAGCGAGAAGTGGGGCAACGAGGTCATCGCCATCGTGCAGCTGCGCGACGGGGCCAACCCGGACGAGCAGGCGCTGCGGGACGAGGCGGCAACCCACGTCGCCCGCTACAAGCTGCCGAAGGCCTTCGTCTTCGTCGACTCCGTCGTGCGGTCACCCGCCGGCAAGGCCGACTACCGGTGGGCCAAGGAGCAGGCGGTCAGCGCCGCAGGCTGATGCCGACGACCATCCCGTCCGCCTCGGCGCGGAAGGTGACGTCGTCGGCCAGGGCGCGGATCAGCTCAATGCCGAGCCCGTGCTCGTGCTGCAACCGCTCGGGGTCCTCGGGCTCCGGCAGCGGGTCCAACCCGTCCGGGTCGAAGCCGGGACCGCGGTCGCGCACGTCGACGTGCACGACGGCGTCGTCGATGTGGCAGGACACCACCACCGGATCGGCCAGGGCCTCGGGACGGTGGACCTTGACGGCGTTGCTGCACGCCTCGGTCACCGCCAGGCGCAGGTCATCCAGGCGGAGCCGCGGCACCGGCGGGTCGAGCACCTCGGCGGCCGCGAGGACCAGGTTGACGACCGGGCGGTAGTCGTCGCCGGGGGTGAACGCGGCCTGGGCGTCGACGTGGCGCTCGCACGCGTCGAGGTCGTCGATGCGCTGCTCGCAGGATTCGAGGTCTCGCTGCACCGGCGCCATGCCCCCTCGCGGTCGGTCCGTCGGCTGCTGCGTCCGTACCCACGGGTCGGGCCGGTAGGCCGGGACGAAGTGCACATGTCGCCCCGTTCCCGTGGCCGATCCGGACGAACGGGACAGGAGAGACGCCCGATCTCGCCGGCTCGCGGCCGGACGTCGGAAATTCGCTTGCGCGGCCGCGCGCCGCGCGATCGGATGACGCCCGTCCTGCCCCGCCGACGAGAGGAGCGCCGATGCTGCAGCACCTGAACCAGCCCGCCGCTCCCACCGCCGTGGGCAGCATGGGGGAGCTCGCTCCCCTCGGCGTCGACGCCTGCTGACCGCCGCCCATCGACCCGGCGGTCACCGGGGCGCTGCGCCCACAGCCCGTCCAGCGGCCCCGCCCTGGACGCAGACCACCACGACGGTGCGCGCCCGGCGCGCGCTCGACGAGGCACCACCCCACCCGGAAGGAGGTGAAGACGGTGCGATTCCCACGACGGTTCCGCGAGGAGCGATCGAACATCGACGCGGCGGACGACGCTCGCAAGCAGCGAGAGCTGCAACGGGCGTACAGCTACGAGCTGTACCGCAACCCCTCGCTGCCGCTGCGATGAGCAGCCGCACGAAACGGGCCCGGCACCAAGGTGCCGGGCCCGTCCGCGTCCCGACCCTCCGTCAGATCAGGCGGGCGCGGACCTCGGCCCATCCATCCAGCGCCCGGACCGCGGCGAGGTCGGGTTCGCCGTCGAGGAGCCCGGGGGCGTGGAAGCCGTCATCCAGGGCGCGGGACACCCAGCCCAGGCCCCGCTCCGGCTGCCCGGCGCGCGACCACGCGCAGGCGGTGTCGAACGCGACCTGGGCGCGTGGGGCACCGTCCGCGCCGTGCACCAGCTCGCCCACGGCGGCCGCGTCGGCGAAGCGCTCGGCGTAGTGCAGGTGGGTCTGCAGGCCGATGGCCGCCTCGGTCCCGTCGGGCCCGGCCTCGACCAGGCCGCGGGCGAGCTCGACGGCCGCACCCGCGTCGGCGGCGACCGAGGCCGGGACCAGGTTCGCCGGCCCGGACGGTCGGGCGAGGTAGGCGTCGACGAGCGCATCGACGCCCTCGCCCGCGGCCACCGCCACCGAGGCGGCGACGAAGGGCGAGACGGGTCCGGTCGACCGGGACAGCACCCGCCGGGCGCCAGGCACGTCACCGCGGCGGAGCAGGTTCCACGCCATGGTCTCGGCTGATCCGGGATCCAGGCCGCCGGGGACCTCGACCGGAGGGCTGCTGTCGGTGCGGGCCGGGGGCGGCCCGATCGGTCGACCACCCCGCCGCGGCGTGGGCCGATCGACCGCCGGGCGCGGCGCGGTCCCCTGGCCCGGCCGGGCGCCGCCCCCTCCGGGCACCGCCGGGCCCTCCACGTCGAAGGCCGACGGGGCCCGGACCCCCTGGCGGGCCTTGCGGTACTCGCTGAGGTTGATCAGGACCAGGAAACCGGCGAAGAACGCGGCGTAGCGGAACGCGTCGGAGTGGGTGTAGGCCCAGATCGCCGCGCCCGTGCCGACGACGATCGAGACGAGCCGGGCCGGCTGGATGCCGACCAGCTCGGTGAGCACGTTGCCGCCGTCGAGCGGGCGGATGGGCAGGAGGTTGGCGATCGACCACCAGATGTTGACGTAGGCGGCGAACACGATCACCGGCCAGATGCCGAAGACCTGGTCGTCCAGCTGGTAGTCGAAGGACAGCTCGACGCCGTAGTCGCTGTCCCGCAGCAGGAGCGCGGGGATGCCGAGCAGGGCGAGCGCGGTGAACGGGCCGGCGAGGGTCACCACGATGCTGCGGAACCGGTCGAGCTTGCGCTGGGAGAACGTGAGGCCGCCGAAGCCGTGCAGCACGATCGCCGACGACTGCCCGAAGGCCTTGAGCGCGACGGCGTGACCCAGCTCGTGCACCAGGACCGACACGAGCACCACGGCCACCCACATCAGGATCAGCCGCGCGTCGCCCAGGTTGTAGGCGAGCAGGACGGCGGCGATCCAGAAGAACGGCTCGATCCGCACGGGGATGCCGAGCACGTGGAAGTGCGCCTTGGCGTTCACCTCGCGATGCTACGCAGGCCGCTCGGCGGGTCCGGTGGCAGGCGGCTGCGTCCCCGCCCACCGGCGCCCGTATCGTTGGCCCGTGACCACGGACGCTGTCGGAACCACCCCCCTCCCCGACGCCGACGACCTGCCCGAGGGCGAGGAGAAGGCCCGCGCCGTCCGGGCGATGTTCGACACCATCGCCCCCCGGTACGACCTGGTGAACCGGATCATGACCTTCCGGATGGACGTCGGCTGGCGACGGCGCGCCATCAAGGCCCTGGACCTCGGCGCCCGCTCGGTGGTGCTCGACCTGGCCTGCGGCACCGGCGACATGTGCGTCGACCTGGAGCACGGCGGGCACCGGCCGATCGGCGCCGACCTCTCCTTCGGGATGCTCGCCGCCGCCCGCACCGACGCCCCGCTGGTGCACGGCGACGGGCTGCAGCTCCCGTTCGCCGACGGCTCGATCGACGGCGTGACCTGCGGGTTCGCCCTGCGGAACTTCGTCTCGTTGCCCCCGATGCTCGAGGAGCTGGCGCGCATCCTCCGACCGGGCGGGCGCATCGCCCTGCTCGACGTGGCCGAACCCCCGAACCCGGTGATGCGCTGGGGTCACTCGATCTACTTCGGCAAGGTCGTGCCGCTCATCGGCGGGCTGCTCTCGGACAGGTCGGCGTACCGCTACCTGCCCAAGTCCGTCGCCTACCTGCCCGAACCGGCCGAGCTGCAGCGGATGATCGCCGACGCCGGGTTCGCCGACGTCGAGCGCACGCTGCTGACCGGCGGGATCAGCCAGCTCTACACCGCCACCAGGGCCTGACCGTGGCCCTCGTCGCCCGCACCCGGCGCATCGACGCCGACGTCGACCTGCTCGACGTCGCCGGCACCGACGGCGTCATCTTCGAGAAGGGGGCCGACGGGCTCGCCGGGCGCGGCGAGGCAGTGCGGATCGAGATCCCCCGGCTCGATGCCGAGCAGCTCGCCTCGGTGCAGCAGACCCTGACCGGCATCGGGTGCGACGACGAGGTGGGTCGCCCGGGCTCGGGCGTGGTCGCCTTCGCCACCCTCCCCTTCGATCCCGCTGCCGCGGCGGCGTTCGTCGTGCCCGAGGTGGTCGTGGGCCGAGCCGGCGACGGCACCCGGTGGGTCACGACGGTGAGCGCGACCGGGGAGCTGCCAGAACCGGAGATCGTGGCCGAGACGGGGTCGGGGACCGAGCCGCGGCCGTCCCGGTACGAGGTCGCCGGCGTGCAGGACGTCCAGGCCTGGATGGACACCGTGGCCGATGCCACCAAGCGCATCGTGGCCGGCGACCTCGACAAGGTGGTGCTGGCCCGCGAGGTGCGGATCACCGCCGACGTCGCCATCCCCCGCGTCGCGCTGCTGCGGCGGCTGCGGCGCGCCTTCCCGGGGTGCTTCACCTTCGCCGTCGGCGAGCTGGTGGGCGCCTCACCGGAGCTGCTGGTGTCGCGTGCCGGCGACACCGTCCGGGCCCACCCGATGGCCGGCACCGCGCCCCGCGGTGGGGACCCGACCACGGACGCCCGCCTCGCCGCCACGCTGCTCGCCTCCACCAAGGACCGCGCCGAGCACCAGATCACCATCGACATGGTCTGGGAGACGCTGCTGCCCTTCTCCTCCTACGTCGACTCCGAACCGGAGCCGTCGGTCGTCGCCGTCGCCAACGTGCAGCACCTGGCCACCATGGTCGAGGGGCGCCTCTCGCACCCGCCGGCGTCGGTGCTCGAGCTGGTGGCCGCGCTGCACCCCACGCCGGCGGTGGCGGGCTGGCCGGTCGAGCCCGCCCTGGCCTACATCGCCGCCGAGGAGGGCATCGACCGCGACCGCTACGCCGGCCCTGTCGGCTGGGTCGACGCCGCCGGCAACGGCACCTGGGCGGTCGGGATCCGCTCCGCGGTCGTCCACGGCAACGTGGCCCGGCTCTTCGCCGGCGTCGGGGTGGTCGCCGACTCGGACCCGGCCGCCGAGCTGGCCGAGACCGAGGCCAAGTTCCAGGCCGTGCTCTCCGCCATCGTGCGCCCCTGATTCAGGGCACCACCGGCACCGGCGCCGGACGGCCGTTCGCCGCCGACCGGGCGCTGCCGAGCACCTGCTCGCGGAAGTCGTGGACGCTGTAGGCCATCACCTGCAGGTCCGACGTGGCCCGGGCCGTGGCCGATCGCGGGAACCCGAGCAAGGGGCCGAGCTCGCCGAAGTAGTCGTCCGGCCCGAGGTTCGCCAGCTGCTCGACGCCGCCGTCGGCCAGCTGGCGGATGATCTCCACGGTGCCCGAGCGGATGACATAGACCAGCTCGCCCCGGGCGCCCTGCTCGAACACCACGGTGCCGGCGGGGAACGCCTCCAGGTGCGGGGGCTGCTCGTCCTCGCGGAACTCCGGGACCAGGTGGATGACCCGGTCGGCGATGGGCACGAGCCGGTCGTCGTGGCTGGACACCACGATCGAGCGGCCGTCGGCGCGCAGGTCGCGGAGCAGCGAGATGATCCCCTCGGCCTGGATGTAGTCGAGGTTGGCGGTGGGCTCGTCGGCGAGCAGGACCGCCGGGTCGGCGGCGAGGCCGCGGGCGACCGCGACGCGCTGCTGCTGGCCGCCGGAGAGCTTCGACGGCTTGTGCCGGGCGCGCTCGGCGAGGCCGACGCGCTCCAGCAGCCGGTCGGCGCGCTCCAGCGCGCGTGAGCGCTTCACGCCGGCCATCAGCAGCGGCATGGCGACGTTCTCGCGAGCGTTCAGCGACGGGATCAGGTTGAACGCCTGGAAGACGAAGCCGACCGTCTGCTTGCGGTACTCGGCCAGCGCCGAACCGCGCAGCGACTCGACCGCGACGCCGCCCACCTGCACCGAACCCGAGGTCGGCCGCAGGATCCCGCCGAGCACGGAGAGCAGCGACGTCTTGCCGCAACCCGACGGGCCGAGCAGCACGATGAGCTCACCGGGCGCGGCATCGAGGTCGAGCCCGTCGATGGGTCGCACCGAGTACCCGCCGCTGGCGTACTCGATGACCAGGTCGCGGACCTTGACGGTGGAGGAGCTCACGATCCCGGCCCCGAGAAGGCGAGGGCCGGGTCGGTGCTGACGGCCTTGCGCAGGCCCACCACCCCGGCGAGGAGGGACACCAGCACGGCGATGACCGGGATCTGGACGAACGCACGGGCGGGCACGGTGACCTCCAAGGGGAAGACGGGGACGAGGGCGATCTGCAGGACGGCGGCGATGAGCGCGGCCGCCAGGGCGGTGAGCGCGCCCTGCAGCGCGATGGATGCGGCCATCTGGCCCGTCGAGCTGCCGACCGCCTTGAGGACCGCGACATCGCGGCGGCGCTCGAGGGCGGAGAGGTACACCATCGTCCCGATGATCATGGCGGCCACGAACCAGAGCAGGACCCGGATGATGTTGATCGAGGAGATGGCGCCGTCGAGCGGCCGGAGCCCGTCGGTGGCGATGTCCCCGGGCGCCATGGCGGCGAAGCCCTCCGGCACGTCCTCGGGTGTGGTGTCGAGCAGGACGGCCGTGGCGAGCGGCTGCCCGCGGTACACGAGGTCCTGGGCGGTGCCGAGGTCCATGAAGACGAGCGGCATGCCGGCGAACATCGTCGTCCGGTCGGTGGTGCCCGACACCTGGTACTCCTCACCGCCGAGCACGATCTGCTCGCCCGGATCCACGCCGGCGGAGTCGTCGATCAGCACCTCCCGGTCGTTGGCGGGCAGCGCGCCGGCGTCGAGCGGTGGCTCGCCGAGCTGGCCCTGCTCGTAGCCGATGATGACCACGTCGGTCTGGCTGCCCGCCTCTCCGATGCTGTGGCGCGCCACCACGACGGGAGCGGCGCCGTCACCGAGCGCATCGGCGGTCTCGGCCGGCATGGTCGAGGCAGCGGTGAAGGCACCGGACACCCCCTCGCGCAGGAGCCACGACTCCGCACCGAGGGCGTCGACGGTCTCCTCGGGTTCGAGGTGGAACTGCTCGATCAGCCCGGTCATGAGGAACAGCAGGGCGAGCACCACGGCGGTCCCGGCGATGACCGCGGCGAAGCGCACCGCCCGGTGCTGGAGGTCACGGATGGTGAGCAGGATCACGCCCAGCCACCTCCACCGTGGGGCGGCGTCGGACATGACGGTCCCCGCTGACGCGGTGGTCTGCACATAGCTGAGCTCCTTGGGGTCGGCGCTGCGAACCCAGCGGCGGATGATCGGGCGGGTCGTGGATTCGGCGCTGGCGGCGATGCGCTCGGCTGCCTTGAAGTCGAGCAGGCCGCTGCCGTCGACGGTGACGTCCAGGTAGAGGTCGGCGACCCGGTCGCGCACCACCCGGTCGCGGTCGCGCACGGACGCGATCAGGCTGGCCCGCACCAGGGTGGCGAGCATGGACGGCGGTCCGGTCCCCCGCCGCCGATCCAGCAGGGCACGGAAGCCCGAGACCGAGAGCCCGTAGTCGTGGTCGACGCGTGGGCCTTCGGCCGGGGCCACGTCGATCGCCAGCACGCGCCCGGTGGTGTTGCGGCGTCGCATCTCGTCGACGGGGACGTTGTCGAGGACGGCACCGTCGACCAGCAGCTCGCCGTCGAGGGGCACCGGCGGCAGGATGCCGGGGATGGCGATGCTGGCCCGGATGGCGTCCGCGAGCAGACCGCGGTCGTGGTAGTGCGCGCCCGCCGTGGTGAGGTTGGTGGACACGCAGAAGTACGGGATCCAGAGGTCGGTGATGTCGGTGTCGCCGAACGCGCCGCGCAGCTTCGCCGCCGCGCGCTCGCCCTTGAGCACGGCGACGGCGGGCAGCGTGTAGTCGAACATCTTGCGGAACTGCTCGATGGCGACCACGCGGGAGTGCTCGGCGCTCCATCCCATCGCCGGGCCGGCGGCCATGACCGCGCCGATGCTGGTCCCGCCGATCATGTCGACCGGCACGCCGGCGCCCTCGAGCACCACCAGGACGCCGAGGTGGGCGAAGCCGCGAGCACCGCCGCCGCCGAGCACGAGCGAGGTGCCCCGGCCGGCCAGCAGCCGCCCGAGGCGATCGAGGGTGACCTGGTCGCCCTCGCGCACGTGGTGGTGGGACGACAGGGCCCGGGGCTCGAGCCAGCGGGGGGTGCCGGACGGGAGCTCGGTGTCGGCGGGGTGGACCAGGGCGAGGCTGACCTTCGGGTGCTTCTGCTGCTCGACGAGGCGCCACATCTCGACCTCGGACGGCGTCGGCCGGGGGTCGGCACCGGCAGCGGCCACGATCAGGACGTGATCGGACCAGCGCAGCGCCCGCCGGCTCCAGCTCGACCAGGTGTCGTCCACGCCGTAGACGATGAAGCGGTTGCGCTCCTGCAGCTCCTCCAACCAGTAGGCGAGGCGGACGCTCCCGATCTCGTCGTCGCCCACCTGGGCCAGGCCGGGCATCCCGAGCTCGGCGTCGACGTCGGCGCTCGTCACGTAGCGGGCGCCGTCTCCGAGTGACTCCGCCAGCCGGCGGGCGAAGTCGTCCACGTCGACGGTGCCAGCGCCCGGCACGACCGTGACCGACAGGTGCTGGGGGCGCTCCTCGCGGCGCGACGCGCGACGCAGGACCGTCTGCGCGACGACGAGGCCGGCGGCCGGATAGCGGGAGACGAGGGCGGTGAACGCCGAGCGGGAGAACCG
>Ga0208490_101225_pt1 | contig 10247 bp, 8 predicted proteins | sample SubbioAug_CSWold_FD_184818 | JGI IMG/M metagenome (GOLD analysis project Ga0208490, IMG submission 184818) | Serpentinite rock and fluid subsurface biosphere microbial communities from McLaughlin Reserve, California, USA - CR11Aug_CSWold (SPAdes) | ecosystem: Environmental > Terrestrial > Deep...
ATGGTGTTGCTCAGTGCCGTGCCGCGCGTGATCTTCGCACCGCTGCTGATCATCTGGCTCGGGATCGGGGTGTCGTCGAAGGTGGCGCTGGCGTTCCTGTTGGTCGCGGTGCTGGTGTTCTTCGCGGTCTACGGCGGCATCCAGGACACCGACGCACGCCTGGTCGATCGGATCCGCACCTTCGGCGGCGGCACCCGCGTGCTGCTGCGTGAGGTCTACGTGCCCGCGATCACCGGACGCGTGCTCGGCAACCTCAAGATCGCCGTCGGGTTCGCCTTCACCGGGGCCGTGGTCGGCGAGTTCGTGGCTTCGGCCCGCGGGCTCGGCTACCTGCTGATGTTCGCCCAGAGCCAGTACAACGCGGCGCTGGTGTTCGCGCTCATCACCCTGATCGTGGTGTTCGTACTGCTGCTGTTCGCCCTCACGGGCGTGGTCGAGCGTCGCGCCCTGCGCTGGCGGACGCGCTGACCGACCGTCGCGCCCGGCGTGTCCTCGTGCCGTTCGTCTCGTTGACTCCTCGTGGGCCCTGGGAGGTGGCCCGCCGCCACGGCGCATGCGGTCCGACCTGACCGCGCGCGTGGCGCCGCCGCACCACGCGCGAGGAGACACGACATGCGGCATGCACTGGCACGAACACGAACCGCGGCGATCGGGCTGGCGCTGGCCATGCTGTTCGCCCTGCTGGCGGCACCGACGGTCGCCTCGGCGCACCCCGGCTTCCACCACAAGGCGGCCCAGGCGGGCGCCGGCCTCGGCGTCGAGGTCCTGGCACCCGACGCCGTGGCAGGCTTCTTGTCCGCCGTGCAGTGGGGCGACACGGCCGAGGTGGCCGACCAGGAAGCCGAGCTGGCCTATGCCGGTACGGGCTGCACACCAGCCAGCTACGCCACCGCGGACGTCGCCGGCAGGATCGCGCTGATCGACGCCAAGCTCAGCGCGACCAACCCGGCCGACCAGTGCCCGTCGTCGACGTTCCTGCAGAAGGTGCAGTCCGCGCAGGCGGCCGGCGCGATCGGCCTGGTGCAGATCCCGGCCGAAGGCGAGGAGCCACGCGCGAACGCGACCGCCGTCACCGGCGACATCCCCGCCCTCGAAGTGGAACGCAGCGACGACGCCCTGGCCGTGCGCGACGCGGTCATCGCGGGCGACGCCCCGGTCGTGGCGCGTCTCACCAACACGCACGAGCCGATCGAACTCGAGGCCATGCGCGACGTGCCCTGCGTCGACGGCCAGGCCGGGCCGTTCGCGTGTGACGGCATCGACCTGCTCTCGTTCGTTCCGCAGGAGGCGTTCGACGGCGCCGGCGTCAGCGACCTGTGGGGCTGGAGCGACCCCGAGGGTGGCGAGTACGTGATCGTCGGCAAGACCAACGGTGTCGCGTTCTTCGACGTCACCGAACCGACCGCGCCGGTGTACCTCGGCGAGTTGCCGAACCCGGCGCTCGTGCAGGAGATCTGGCACGACATCAAGGTCTACGACAACCACGCCTTCATCGTCAGCGAGTCGTCCCCGCACGGCATGGAGGTGTTCGACCTGACCCGTCTGCGCGGCGTCGACGAGCCGCGCGAGTGGGACGTCGACGCGGTCTACCCGCTCAACATCTCGGCGCACAACCTCGAGATCAACACCGAGACCGGCTACGCCTACATCGTCGGCGGCAGCGTCGCCCTAGTCGTGCCCGACCAGTGCCTGTCGGGCCTGCACATGGTCGACATCAACGATCCCAAGAACCCGACGTTCGCCGGCTGCTACTTCGAACAGGGCGGTCCGGGAACGGCGGCACGCACGGTCGGGGACCCGGTCACCGAGGTCTCGCCGGCCGCCTACGTCCACGACACCCAGTGCGTGGTCTACGACGGCCCTGACGAGCGCTACCGCGGCCGCGAGATCTGCTTCAGCTCGGCCGAGGACCAGGTCGTCATCGTCGACGTGACCGACAAGACCGCTCCCGTCACCCTGGGAACCACCTCCTACGACAACGTCGGTTACACGCACCAGGGGTGGCTCACCGACGACCACGGCTATCTGCTCGTCAACGACGAACTCGACGAGATGACCTACGACCAGCCGTCGCGGACGGTGGTGCTCGACGTGACCGACCTCGAGAACCCGACGCCCCACTTCGACCACTGGCACGAGACCCGGGCCATCACGCACAACAACTACGTGGTCGACGGCCTCGTCTACCAGTCCAACTACACCAGCGGTCTGCACGTACTCGACACGGCAGGCGTCGCCGACGCCCAGCCGCGCCTCGAGCACCTGGCGTTCTTCGACACCTTCCCGATGCACGAGGACCCGACGTTCGAGGGCACCTGGTCGAACTACCCGTTCTTCGAGTCCGGCACGATCGCGGTCAGCGGCATCGACGAGGGCCTGTTCCTGCTGCGCCTCGCCGACGACGGTGCCACGACCGAGCCGATCCGCGGTGTCGAGGTCGCCTGTGTCGACTGCCCGGTCGAGATTCGGGCCGGCGAAGATGGTGCGGCCCTCGTCCGGATCACCAACACCGGCGACGCCGACGACACCTATGCACTCACCGTCGCCGACCTGCCCGACGGGTGGCAGGCCGGCGCGCCGGGCGAGGTCGGTGTCGCCGCAGGCCGAAGCGTCGACGTGCCGGTCACGCTGACCACACCGCGCTCGGCGAAGGCCGGCGGGTACGCACCGACCATCACCGTGACCTCGACCGCGGACGAGGAGGTCGCCGCGTCGGCCCCGCTGGACGTGCTCGTGCGCAAGGGCAAGCCGTCCCAGCCCGGCAATGCCGAGCGCGGGTCCGACCACACCGTGACGGGTACCGGGGTCGGGACGCCGAGGGACGACGACGCGCCGTCGGTCGCGGACGCCACGGCCGCGAGCGCGACGAGCGTGCCGGGTGGCACGGCGGGTGCCGCCGCGTTCGCGCTGCTGCTCGGGCTGGCCGTTGCACTGCCACTGCGCCGTCGGATGCTGCACGACGTGTGACGCTTGGTCGGAGGCGGGGACGCATCGCCGGTCCCCGCCTCCGCCGTCGGCAACGGGGCGTCAGGCGGACAGGTCCTGCAGCCGGTTGACGAGTCGCCGGCAGAAGTCGGGCAGCGCGTCACGGTCGTCGATGAACTGCGACGGCTTGGCACAGATGGTCCCGAACCCGCGGGCGAGTTGCGCCGGGACCTGCTCGAGCGCCTCGTCGAGGTCGGCCGGGGATCGCGGGTCGGGGAACCGACCCCGGATCCCGCCGATCCACTCGATCGACGCAGGGTCGCGCCCGGCCTCGCGTAGGGCGGCGTGCAACGCCGCCAACTCCCCGTCGCTCGGCTGCCCGAGCGGATGGAACGCGTCGCCGTGGTCGACCAGCCGCCGCCGCACCGCCGGGTGCACCGAGCTGCCGCCGATCCAGATCCGGGGCCCGGACGGCCGGAACGGCTTCGGCTCGAGATAGACGTCCTCGAAGGCGTAGTGACGCCCCGCGAACGACGCCGGCGACCCGCGCCACAACTCCCGCCAGGCCGCGAGGTGTTCGTCGAGCCGGGCACCACGCTGCCGGAACGGCACCCCGAGCGCCGCGTACTCGTCCTCGTGCCAACTGACCGTGGGCTGCACGGCCAGCCGCCCCTCGCTGACGAGGTCGAGCGTCGCGAGTTGCTTCGCCAGCAGCAACGGATGGGCGCAGCGGGGCGATGATCGCGGCCAGCGCGACGCGCAGCGTCGAGGTGGCGGCCGCGATCGCGCCGGCCAGCACGATCGAGTCGGGCCACGGCATCGCCGGGTCCTGGTTGCCGGGCATGGCGTAGTCGCGGGGATTGCCCATGACCCCGTCCGCGCCTGCGGCCGGACCCAGCACCACGTGTTCGGACAGCATCACGGTGTCGATGCCGCTGTCCTCGGCGATCCTGGCGACCTCGACGAGGTCGCGGGGCCGACGCGGGTCGAGGATCGTCCAGTTCTCGGAGAGGACCAGCACGATGCGCGGCAGCGTGGGCGGCATGGGTACCTCGGGACGGGCGGCGGGTGGATGCTGGGTCGCGGTCATCCCACCTCGACGACCACCTTGCCGAGAGCATGACCCTCCCCGACGTACGCCAGCGCCTGTGGCACCTCGTCGAGGGCGAAGGTGCGATCGACATGGATGGCGATCTCGCCGTCGAGGCAGCGTCGGGCGACCGGTTCGAAGTGGTCCGGGCCGGGCTTGACGACGAGCAGGCCGATCGAGCGGCCGGACGCCCGGCCGACGACCGCGCCACCGACCACGACCCGGAGCAGCGTGCGCACGGGTCCGCCCACCATCCGGTAGGTGCCACCGGCGGCCAGGGCGCGCCGGTAGGCGAACACCGATCGGTGGGCCACGAGGTCGAGCACGAGGTCGAAGGGGCCGCGCCGGGTGAAGTCGTCGGTGCGGTAGTCGAGGACCTCGTCGGCGCCGAGCGAGCGCATGAAGTCGAGCTTTGCGGCGTTGTCCACGCCGGTGACGTGGGCACCGGCCTGCTTGGCCATCTGGATCGCGAACGAGCCGGTCCCGCCGCCTGCGCCGTTGATCAGCAGCCGCTGGCCGGGTTCGAGGCCGGCGGTGCCCTGCAGCGCGATCGGTCCGGCCTGGGGAAGCGTGGAGGCGTCCCGGAAGCTGAGGCCCTCGGGCTTGTGGGCCAGCGCCGCCTCCGGCGCGAGCGCGTACTCGGCGAAGCCGCCCTTCAGGCCGAGGTTGTCGCCGTACACCTCGTCACCGGGCCGGAACCGCATCACCTCGGCACCCACCGCCTCGACCCGTCCTGCGATGTCGGAGCCCAGGACGGGGCGGGCAGGTCGACGCAAGCCACCGATACGGGCATACGCGGGCGAGCCGACCAGTCCCTCCCAGTCCGAGAGGTTCACCGAGGTGGCCATGACGGCGACCAGCACCTGCTTCGGGCCCGGGGTCGGGGTCGGCACCTCGGCGAGGCGGAGCCCCTCGGGTGGGCCGTAGCGTTCGTGGACGATGGCTTGCATGCCGCAACTCTAGGCAGGCGCCGCGCCCTCCGATCGCTACATTCACCGCTCGCCGAGCCGTCGGGTGCGGCGTCCACGCAGCAGTGCTGCCCGGGTCAACAGGCGTGGCCGTGTCCTTCGACCTCCCGACGCTTCCGATCGATCGTCCCGGACTGCTCTTCGCGGTGCTGCTCGCCGCGGTGCTCGTCGCGCCGATCCTCGCCCGGCGCATCCGCCTGCCCGAGATCGTGGTCCTGCTCTTCGTCGGCTTCGTCATCGGGCCGACCGGCCTCGGCGTCGTCGAACGCGCCGGCGTCGTCGCCACCCTGGGAACGATCGGCCTGCTGTACCTGATGTTCGTCGCCGGGCTCGAACTCGACCTCGACGACTTCGCCTCGCACCGGCGGGGGTCGGCCGGCTTCGGCATCGCGACCTTCGCGGTGCCGATGGCGCTCGGCACCGTCACCTCGCTCGCCCTCGGCTACGACATGTTGGCGTCGCTGCTGCTCGCATCGTGCTGGGCGTCCCACACCCTGGTGGCCTACCCGGTCTTCCAGCGGGTCGGCACGGTCGGAAATCGTGCCGTCGCCGTCTCGGTCGGTGCCACGATCATCACCGACACCGCGGCGCTGCTCGTGCTGGCCGTCATCGCCCGCGCCCACCAGGGGGCACTGACGCCGCTGTTCTGGGCCACGCTGGTGCCCTCGCTCGGACTCGTGGCCTTCGGTGCGCTGCGACTACTGCCCCGCCTCGCCAGCCGGTTCTTCTCCGGGCTCGGCCAGGACCGCTCGCTGCGATTCCTGTTCGTCATGGTCTCGCTGTTCGGCATCGCGTCGCTGTTCGAGGCCATCGGGATCGAGGCGATCGTCGGGGCCTTCGTGGCCGGCCTGGCCCTCAACCGCAGCATCCCCAATCGCGGCCCGCTGATGGAGCGCATCGACTTCCTCGGTGGAACCCTGTTCATCCCGCTGTTCCTGCTCGCAACCGGGATGCTGATCGACCTGCGTGTGCTCGCCGAGCCGCGGACGCTGGTGCGCGGCGTGGTGTTCACCGCCGTGGCGCTGGTGGCCAAACTGGCGGCCGCAGTGCTGGCCGGCCGCCTGCTGCGGTTCACAGGCCCCGAGATCGGGGCGATGTTCGCGCTCTCGACCGCTCAGGCGGCAGCGACCCTCGCCGCCATCGTGGTCGGCCTCGACATCGGCCTGCTCGACGGCTCGACCGTCAACGCCGTCATGCTGGTCATCCTCGTGACCTGCCTGGTGGCGCCCGCAGCGGCCAGTCGCTACGCCTCGCACCTGCCACGTCCCGAGCGCCAGCGCAACCTCGGCGAACGGGTGCTGGTCCCGATGGCAAACCCCGACAGCGCACCCCGTCTGGTCCAGGTCGCCTCGGCCTTCGCGCGCACCGACGGTGGCCTGGTCGTCCCGGCCATGATCGTGCCGCCGGAGGCCGACCTGGCCGAGCGCGAGGCGTCCCGCCGACTCGAGGAACGGATGGTCCAAGCCGCGCAGTCGAGCGGCGTCGAGGCCCGCGGCATCCTGCGCATCGATGCGGGGCCGGCCGCCGGCATCGCCCACACCGTGGTCGAGCAGGACGCCTCGCTGCTGTTGATGGGCTGGGACGGCAGCACGTCACGCAGCAGCGCGGTGTTCGGGGGTGTCATCGACGCGGTGCTCTCGCGGACATCGGTCCCGACCCTGCTCCTGTTCGGCGACGAGCACCCGATCGAACGGATCCTTCTGATCGTCGACGACACCGTGACGACGGCGGCCGGTCTGCCCAATCTCGACCTCGCGATCGCCGCCGCACGGGTCCTGTCCAAGCTCGAGGGCGCGCCGATCGAGGCCATCACCAACCGCCCGCGAGGCCTCGCCGAGCGATGGCTGACCGAGACGCTCGACGCGACCGTCCGGCACGACGTGCGGCGGGGGGCGGCCGCAGTCGTGGCGCACGCCACGGCGCGTGACCTGATCGTCGTCCCGACCATCGGCGACGACGCACACCTGCGCGAGGTCGTCGTGCCTGTTGCCGGAGCCGCCCCGACGGGGGCGTCGTTGTTGGTTGCACTCGACACCGCGCAGCGTTCGGGACGGGCAGCCTCTGGACCGCCGCCCGGGCACGGCCTGACCGTGGGGCGCGGTGACACGGGGCACCGGGGCGACCGGCCGCGACCGCATCGGGGCTAGGGCTCATCCCCGGCTACGTCGGCCCTGCGTCGCGTCGGCGACGACGGTGGCGATGCGCCGCTCGCGCGTGTCGGGCTTGGCTGCGGTGACCACCCACCACAGCATCTGCTTCCTGGCCGAGGGCGGAAAGGTGTCCCAGGCCGCGCGAGCGGCTGGTTCGCCGTCGAGCGCCCCGGCGAGGTCGGGAGGTTCGATCAGGTCCTCGACCGGGTCCATCATCTCCCACCAGCCGTTGCTCCTGGCGACCTCGACGGCGCGACGGCCGGCGTCGGTCATCCGACCGGCGGCCTGCTGTTCTGCGACGCGACGCCGGTTGAGTCGGGTCCAGCCGCTGCGGGGCCGGCGGGGCGTCATCAACTGCAACCGGCGTTCGTGGTCGAGGCTCGATGCGGTCGAGTCGATCCAGCCGAAGCAGATCGCCTCCTCGACCGCGTCGGGGTACGGGCACGCCGGGCGTCCCGTCGCGGGCTTCCACGAGCACAACCACACCCCGCGTTCGCTAGTTGTCACGTGCCTGGCGGCCGGCGCGCGCCATGGCCTGGCCCTTCGGCGTCGTGTCGGCAGCCGGGGCGGTCTCGTCGCCGATCCGGATGCCGTAGTGGGGCAGGATGCGCCGGTGCACGACGAGGAGGACCGCCGCGAGCAGGCCGGCGCCCGCCATCACCCCGACCGCGCCGCCCAGGCCGCCCATCACGCCGGGCGCGACGATCAACACCCCGCCGAGGACGACCATCACGACGCCGCCGACGAGCTTGAGCACCCGGCCGTGGCGCTGCTCGAACCTGGCCAGGCGCATGGTCGTCACCACCACGGTGAACAGCACCAGTTCGTCGAGCAGGTAGACCAACAGGTAGACGCCGAGCAGTCCGACGAACTCGGCGCCCGCCACCTCGTTCGCGCGCAGCAGGCCGGTCCACACCACCGGCAGGCCGGCCGTGCAGGGCAACTCGAGCAACGAGACCCCGAGCGCCATCGCGGCAGTCAGCCCGGTCACGGCAGCCAAGGAACGGCGTCCGTCGCGGATGGCGCGCCCACGTCGGAAGATCCACGGCTTGAACCGGTCGGGGATCGTGAACGACACGCCTCGCTTGTAGAACAGGTAGTCCTTGACGTTCACGGCGCCATAGGCGACCGCCAGCAGACCGGTGGCCACCGCGACCCAGCGGACCATGCCGACCGCCCCCATCACGGAGAACAGACCGGCCACGAACAGGCCATAGACCGCAGCCGTGACGGTCAGGAAGGTCACCCCGACGACCACCAGCCGCCCCCGACCGGTGCCGGCGTTGATCACCATCGCCAGCAGCACCGTCAGCACCCACAGCGAGCACGGGTTGAACCCGTCGACGAACGCGATCAGACCGGTCGCGGCGACCAGCGAGCGCCCGCCCAGGTCGACCTCACCCAGCACGGGCACGTCGATCAACGTCCTGTCGGCCGGAGGCGGCGGCCCGGCGACGGCGTCGGGGGCACCGGGGACCGACGGCGTGCGGCCGTCCCCGGCCGATGCGGTGGCAACAGCCCGTTCGATGTCTGCCGCGATGATGTCGTTGAATCCCGTCCACACCGACCCGCCGAACACGGTGACGGGCACGCCCTGCGGCGTCTCCCCGAACCCCGCCAGGGTCTCGGTCAGGAGGTTGCGGTTGTCCGCGTCGTGCCACACCTCGAAGCGCTGGACCTCGAGGGCCGGGAAGCGGCGCTCGAGGTCGTCGAGGAAGACCGCCTGCTGCTCGCAGTAGGGACAGCCGTCGCCGAAGAAGTACCGCAGCGCGGTCTCACCGGCGGGCGCGGCGCCGAGCGCGAGGAACGCGAGCAGGCCGGCCACCACCAGGAGCGCGGGGCGGCGCGAACGACCCCGGATGGGCACCTCGATGCACCTTTCGGGCGCGTGGCACCAACCAGCCCATCATCCTCCCTCGGCAGCATGGACGCCGGGGGCGAAGGTCACAACCACACCGTCAAGGGGCGATGCTGATCGACAGGCGCAGCGCGACCGTGTCACCGGCCTCGATGCCCTCGGCCCGTCGCACGGCATCCTTGACCGGCACGAGATAGCTGCCGTCCTTGGGATACAGCGCGGTGGTCCACTCGGTCGCGCCGACGGTGACGGTCGCGGGGATCATGCCCCAGCCGTAGGTGACCAGGCCGGCATGGTCGTGGATCACCTCGCCGTCGTCCTCGGGCACCGCGACGAAGTGGAACGGCGAGGGGCCGCGCCAGTGGAAGATCTCGCCCTCGAACTCGAATTCCATGGGGGCAGACAAGCACGGGAACCCGGACCGTGGCGGGCCTAGTCGGCGAGGCCGCCCAGGTCGTCGGGGACGTCCACCGCATACCGGCGCAGCACCTCGAGCGGCACGATGTCGAGCACGCGTTCGTTGGTGGCGGCGAGCACCACGGGTGCAGCCGCGCCGTCGCCGTGGGCCCGAAGCCAGTTCGGAGCCGTCACGCACCACCGCTCCCCCGGGTTGAGCCCCGGGAAGGCGAATTCGGGCCGCGGGGTCATCAGGTCGTTGCCGATCGAGGCCTGATGCTCGAGGAACTCGACCGTCATCACGCCACAGATCGTGTGGCTGCCGACGTCACCCGGACCGGTCCGGCACGACCCGTCGCGGAACCACCCCGTCAGCGGGTCGATGCTGCAACCCTCGAGGTCGCCGCCCAGCACGTTGCGTTCACTCATGTCGGACCTCGCTCGTGGCCGGGGAGCCTAGCTGTGCAAGCATCCGGGCCGACCGTCCGGAGACTCGCCATGGACCTGCAGACCATCCGCTACGAACGCGACGGCCACGTCGCCAGGATCACCCTCGACCGGCCCGAGCGCGGCAACGGCCTGACGCGCCAGGTCGTCGAGGAACTCGCGGCCGCCGTGGAGCACGCCGACCTCGACCCGCAGGTCCGCGTGATGCTGCTGGCGGGCAACGGCACCGGGTTCTGCGGGGGCTACGACCTGGTCGACTCGGCCGAGAGGCTCGGCCGTACGCCACCGCAGCCCGACGCACCGGCCGGGGCGCCGACCGACCCGGCCGTGATGGCAGCCAACCACGACCCCGACGCGACCTGGGACCCGATGGTCGACCACGGGATGATGAGCCGCAACGTGCGCGCCTTCAT
>Ga0208490_101226_pt1 | contig 10239 bp, 8 predicted proteins | sample SubbioAug_CSWold_FD_184818 | JGI IMG/M metagenome (GOLD analysis project Ga0208490, IMG submission 184818) | Serpentinite rock and fluid subsurface biosphere microbial communities from McLaughlin Reserve, California, USA - CR11Aug_CSWold (SPAdes) | ecosystem: Environmental > Terrestrial > Deep...
GGGGGGTGGGGCGAGGGTCCGGTCGGGGGGAGCGGCGGGGGGTGCCGCCCGCCAGGTGACGGGGTCCAGCGGTCCGTGGGCCTGAGGACATTCCGAGGACGTTACGAGTCCCCGTAACGGGAACGCAAACATCACGCGTGTCTTTTCACAAGACGTAACCCCCGGTACGCCGGGCCAGCGCGGGGTCCGTCAGGGCGACGGCGGGAGGTGGTAGACGCGCTCGGCGGTGGCCCAGGTGGCGGCCGCGACATCGGCCGGCTCGACCCCCTTGAGCTCGGCCACGAAGGCGCCGACGAGGGTCACCCAGGCCGGCTGGTTCTTCCTGCCCCGGTGCGGGACCGGGGTGAGGTAGGGGGCGTCGGTCTCGACCAGGAGCCGGTCGAGCGGGCACAGCCGGGCCGCGTCCTGCAGGTCGGTGGCCGAAGGGAACGTGACGATGCCGCTGAAGCTCAGCACGGCGCCGAGGTCGAGGCAGCGCCGAGCCTCCTCGGGGCCGCCGCTGAAGCAGTGGAAGACCGTGCGCTCGGGCACGCCCTGGGCCTCGAGGATGTCGAGGGTCTCGGGCCAGGCCTCGCGGGTGTGGATCACGAGCGCCTTGTCGTGCTGGTGGGCCAAGGCGATCTGGGCAGCGAACACCTCGCGCTGCACGTCCCGGGGCGAGTGGTCGTAGTGGAAGTCGAGACCGCACTCCCCCACCGCCACCACCTCGGGCTCGGCCAGCAGCGCCTCGAGCCCGTCGAGGCCGTCCTTGGCGTCATGCGGGTGGACGCCGGCGGTGGCGAACACGACCCCGGGGTGCCGACGGGCGGCGTCGATGTAGTCGACCGACTGCCCCACGTCGCACCCCACCGAGATCAACCGCTCGACGCCCGCCTCACGGGCCGCGACCACCTGGGCGTCGCCCTGCTCGGGATCCCGGTGCAGGTGGCAGTGGTCGTCGATCCAGCGCACCCGCCCGACGCTACCGGCGCCCACCCCACCAACCCGAGCCCGAACCTTGACGAAAACGCCAACAACCGGGCCCGAGTTCGCGCCACCCCACCAACCCGAGCCCGAACCTTGACGAAAGCGCCAACAACCGGGCCCGAGTTCGCGTGGCCGCCAGAGGCCGGCAGCCGCCTGGTGTCACACCGGACGGGGACGATGCCCTGATGATCGACGACCGCCAGCTCCGCGCCCTCGCCGAACGGCAGCACGGCCTGGTCGCGACCCACCAGGCCTGCGAGCTCGGCTACACGACCAACCAGCGGCATCGGCTCGCCGACGGGCGCCGGTGGGAGCGGGTCGGTCCCCGGGTCTTGCGCCTGGTGGGCAGCGCCGGCACCGACCAGCAGGCGGCGATGCTCGCCGTGCTCGACGCCGGAGCACATGCCGCGCTCTGCGGGACGAGCGCCGCTGCCTGGTGGGGCATCCCCGGCAACCTGATGCGCCCCGTGCAGGTGGTCCGGGTCCGGGATCAGACGAACCGCCCTCGCCGTCATGGGTTCAACCACGAGCCCACGCTGCTGCCGCCGGAGCACGTCGTCACCCTCGACGGCGTACCCACAGTGGTGCCGGCCCGAGCCCTGTTCGACGTCGCCGGCACTCAGCGCAAGGGCGCCGAGCTGCCGTGGTGGGTGGACCGGATGGCGCGGATGGTGGACACCGCGTGGTCCATGCGCCTGGTGAGCGGTCGGAGCCTGCACGCGATGCTCCGCCAGATGTCCGAGCGGGGGCGACCCGGGATCAGGGTGATGCGACAGGTCCTCGAGGTCCGTGGCATCGACTACGTCCCGCCGGCCAGCGCGCTCGAGTCGCGGTTCGCGCAGCTGATGGCCCGAGCCGGGCTGCCGCCCATGCGTCGGCAGGTCGACGCTGGCGATGGGGATCGGTGGATCGGCCGGGTGGACTTCCGGGATTCCGAGGTGCCCCTCGTCGTCGAGATCCAAAGCGAGCGCTTCCACGCCAGCCTCATCGATCGACAGCTCGACGCGGGCCGTGTCCGGCGGCTGGAGGCGGCGGGGTACCTCGTCCTCGAGGTCACCGAGACCGACGTGTGGCATCGAGGGGCCGAGGTGGTTGCACGGGTCAGCGCCGCTCGGGCCGAAGCAGCCCGTCGTCAGCAGTGGCTCAGGAGCGCGTAGATCGCCATGTCACGGCGCTCTCCTCGGATGAGCGCCTTGTGCCGCAGGATCCCCTCGAGTCCCGCGCCCACCCGCTCGGCAACCCGGCGCGAGGCCAGGTTCTCGGGGTCGATGAGCAGCTCGAGCCGGTCGAAGCCGACCTGCTCGAGCGCCCAGCGAGCGAGGAGGTCCACGGCCTCGGTCGCGGCGCCGCGGTGACGGGCCCAGGGAGCGGACCAGTACCCGATCTCCGCCACCCGGTCGTGCGATGAGATCCGCACGAGGTCGCACGCGCCGAGGACCCCGCCATCGGCCCCATCGCTGATGCAGAGAGGAGCGCCCTCCCCGCTCGCCCACCGGCTCCGAGCGAAGTCCCCGACGAAGCTCGTGGCGTGCTCGCGCCGGTAGGGGGAGGGCACCGTCGTCCACCGCTGGATGTCAGCGTCCTGGCACGCCTCGTGGACGGCGTCGACGTCGTCGGTCCGCCACGGCCGCAGCACCACGCTGCTGCCGCGCAGCGTCGGCGGCTCGTCCGGCCAGTGCAGTCCCCCGTCTCGAGCAGCCACCACCCCCATCCTCCCTCCAACCCGAGCCCCATGCTCAGCGAGAACGCAACGTTTCGGGCCCGAGTTGGCACCCCCGGTGCAACCCGAGCCCCCTCCTCAGCGAAAGCGCAACGTTTCGGGCCCGAGTTCGGGGGCTCTGGAGCGGTCTACCGGGGCTCTCTAGCGGATCCGGCGCCCGTGCTGGAGCTCGATCACCTGGTCGGCCCGGTCGATCACCGAGGAGCGGTGGCTCACGACGAGCAGGGTCGGCGCGGTTCCCGACTCGAGGAGCTGGCGCCACAGGCGAGCCTCGGTCTCCACGTCGAGGGCGCTCGAGAGGTCGTCGATGACGAGCAGCTCGGGACGGCGGACGAAGGCGCGAGCCGCCGCGGTCCGCTGGATCTGTCCGCCGGAGAGCCGGACCCCCTTGGCGCCCACGACGGTCTGGAGGCCATCGGGCATCCACTCGACGTCCTGGTCGAGGCAGGCCAGCGAGATGGCCTCGAGCAGCCCGTCGCCGTCGACGCCGAGCAGCACCGCGTCGGCCAGCGGCTCGCTGAACAGGCGGGGCACCTGGGGCACGTAGGCGGCCCGGGGCGGGACCAGCACGGTGGACGGGTCGGGGACGAGCGTGCCGTTCCAGCGGAGCTCGCCGGCCACCCACGGCACGAGGCCGAGCAGCGCCCGCAGCAGGGTGGACTTCCCTGCGCCCACCGGTCCGGTGACCACGGTGAGCGTCCCGCGCTCGAGCGTGAGGTCGACGCCGGCCAGTCCGCCCCCACCGGGGTGGACGACGGTGAGGCCTCGGAGCTCGAGGCGCTGGAGCCGATCGTCGCCGGTCCGTCGCTCGGGGGCGCCGAGCGACGGCGCCGGGAACGGACCCGGGCCGTGGCGCAGGTCGAGGACAGCCGGTGCGGCCACGCCCATCGGGTCCCGGTCGGGCAGGAGCCGGGCCATCCGCTCGACAGAGACCTCGGCCTGGCGGTGGTAGGCGCCGAGCGACGCCGCCCACCGGGGCAGCGTGCCGAGGACGGCCATGGCGGTGGCGAAGAGCCCGACGTCGCCCAGGGTGGCGCCGCCGTCGGCCAGGGAGGGGACGAGCAGCAGCACGGCCAGGCCGGTGCCGAGGTTGCCGATCGCGCCCGAGGAGGCGCGGAGGACCTGGGTGGCCACCTGGTCGGCCCGGGCGGCCCGGGCCCGGACCTCGCCGAGCTCGTGGAACCGCTGGGCGACGGCCGCTTCGGCGCCGGCCACCTTGAGCGCCCCGATGGCCCCGAAGACGTCACCGATGAACCCGGTGACCGCCGCGGTGGCCTCGCGCTCCCGGCGGCGCCAGGCCCGGAGGCGGGCCCCCAGCCAGCGGCAGAGGAGGAGCGCGGCGGCGACCGGGAGCACGACGACGAGGGTGATGCGAGCGTCGACGACCGCCATGACGGCGATGGCCGAGAGGGCCGACACCACGGCGCCGCTCATGTCGAGCCAGACGTCGAGGACCATGCCCAGGTTCAGGGTGTCGTCCCGGAAGCGACTCACCGCCTCCCCGGACGAGCTCGGGAGCCGACCGGCGGTGGGGCCGGGGTCCCGGACGAGGGAGCGCAGCATGTTGATGCGGGGCAGCGAGTTCCAGAACACCCAGGCGCCGTGCCACTGGACCACCACGACCGCGAACAGCACCCAGCGGCCGACCTCGATCACGCCGAGCCCGAGGAGGAGGACCAGGACCGACGTGGTGTCCGAGGTGGCGACGCGGTCGAGGACGGCCTTCAGCACGAGCCCCGCCGGGAGGGGAAAGGCGTAGAACGCGACCCACCCGGCCAGGGCGAACAGGTAGGCGACCGGCTCGCGGCGCAGGAGCTCGAGCGCAACGCGGCCCGGTCGCGCCGGGGGTGGTGGTGGCCAGGGGTCCTGGGCCGGAGGTCCCACGGCGGCGGAGGGCTGGACGGCGGTCGTCATGCCAGCGCTCCGGCGCCGGTTCCGGACACGGCCAGCAGCTGGGCGAAGCGCGAGCTCGGGTCGCCGGCGAGGTCGGCCCGCCGGCCGTGCTCGACGACCCGGCCCCGCTCGAGCACGAGGATCTCGTCCATGGCGTCGAGGGTCGCCAGGCGGTGGGCGATGACGACGACGGTCCGACCGGCCAGCGCCCGGTCGGCGGCGCGGGTGAGGGCGGCCTCGGTGGCCGGGTCGAGGCGGCTGGTGGCCTCGTCGAGCAGGACCAGGCCCGGCTCGGCCAGGAGGACGCGAGCGAAGGCCAGCAGCTGGGCCTGCCCGGCGGAGAGCCCGCTGTGGTCGTCGAGCACGGTGTCGAGCCCCTCGGGCAGGGAGCGCGCCCACCCGTCGAGGCTGACGTCGGCCAGGGCATCCCACAGCTCCCCGTCGGTCGCCGGCACCGTGCCGAGGAAGGTGAGGTTGTCGCGCAGGCTGACCCGCAGCAGCTCCACGTCCTGGCTGACGACGGCCACCTTGCGGCGGAGGTCGGCCGTCGCCGCGTCCCGCACGTCCACCCCGCCGAGGCGAACCGCACCGCCCGACACGTCCCAGAGCCGGGCCAGGAGCCGACCCAGGGTCGTCTTGCCGCTGCCCGTCCGGCCGACGACGCCGAGGCGGGTGCCAGGCGCGAGGTGCAGGTCGAGGTCGGCCAGCACGTCCGAGTCGCGGGCATAGGCGAAGGACACGTGGTCGAGGTCCACCCGCAGCGGTCCGTCGGGCAACGGCAGCCCGGCTCCTTCGGGGACCGACGGCTCCTCGGCCATGAGGCGGGCGGCTCGACGGGCCCCGGCCTGGGCCTTCTGCGCCTCGCGCATCTGCTCGGCGATGCGCTCGATGGGCTGGCGGATCATCTGCGAGAACCGGAACAGCGCGAGCAGCGCGCCCAGCGTCAGGGCGCCGTCGCGATGGAGCCAGATCCCGAGGGCGAGCGTCAGCACCGAGCCGACGCTGAAGGCGGTGGCGGCCACCGCGTACGACCCGTCGCCGAGGAGCGCGGCGCGGCGCGCCGTGCGCCACCAGGCGGCCGAGTGCTCGTGGAGCCGGTGCACGGCGTAGTCGCCGGCGCCGTTGGCCCGGAGGTCCTCCAGCCCACCCAGCCGCTCCTCCAGGTCGCCGTAGAGCCGGGACTGGACCTCCCGCTCCTCGTCGTGGGCGGGCACCGCTGCCGCCCGGAAGCGGATCATGAAGGCGCCCGCGACGGCACTGGCCGCGATGATCAGCAGCCCGGCGCGCCAGTCGATGGCCAGCGACACCGCCGCCACCCCCACCAGCAGGATGGCGTTGCCGAGCAGCTGGACGACCGCGGTGGAGGAGAACGTCACGATGGCCTCCACGTCGCCATCGAGGCGCTCGATCAGCAGGCCGGCGCTGTGGCGGCTGTGCCAGTCGAGGTCGAGCCGCAGGGCGTGGCGGGCCAGCTCGAGTCGGAGCCGGTTCCCGACCCGCCAGGCCAGGTCGACGGCCTGCCAGACCACGACGACCTGCAGCGCGTCGGCCCCGACCGTGATGGCGAGGAACAGCCCGGCCAGGGTCAACAGCTCGCCGGTGGGCTCCCCCCGGAGGGCAGCGTCGATCGCCCACCCGAGCAGCACAGGTCCGGCCACCGGCGCCAGCATCGCCACGACGAGGACGACGCCGAGCACCGCCAGCCGGGCCCGCTCCGGCCGCAGGTGGGCCGCCAGCAGGCCGAGATCCGAGCGCGAGCGTCCGGCAGCCACAGCGGGACGACGCTACGGCGGCGAGGGGCCGGTCCTCGTCAGGATTTCGCCGCGCCCCGACCGTCCGCCGGCTCAACCCGAGCCCGAGGTGCGCCGGAAGCCGTGCCTAACGGGCTCGAGCTCGCCGATCCCGGGGTCAGGCCTTGACGCGGGGGAAGATGGGGGCAGCCTTCTCGACGGGGAGGCCGCCGGGGTACTGGCCCCAGGTGGTGTCGTCGGGGACGCGGCGATCCTCGGGGCCGCCATCGAGGCCGATGCGGCGCCAGGCCTCGGCCGCGGCGTTGGGGATGGCCGGGCTGGCCAGGATCGACACGATGCGCACGGCTTCGAGGGCGTCGCCGAGGACGGCGTCGACCTCGGGGCCGGGGTCGAGCTTCCAGGGCTCGGTGTCCTCGAGGAGCGAGTTGGTCTCGCGGATGAGCCGCCAGGTGTGCTCGAGGGCGATGGAGGGCTGCGTGCCGGCCCAGGCCTGGCTGGTGGCCTCGACCACGTCGGCCGCCACGGCGGCGAGCGGGCTGTCGGCCCGGGGCGCGGGGCCGACCCCGTCGCACTTCTTGGCCACGACCGTCGCCACCCGGGAGACGAGGTTCCCGAAGTTGTTGGCCAGGTCGCTGTTGTAGCGGTCGACGACCCGCTCGTAGCTGAAGTCGCCGTCGGGCCCGAAGGGGGTGTCGCGCAGCAGGTGGTAGCGCACGCCGTCGACGCCGAAGTCCTCGACCAGCCGCGACGGCGCGATGTCGGTCAGCCGGGCCGGGCCGTGGGTGGTCTTGGACAGCTTCTCGCCGCCGAGGAGCAGCCAGCCGTGCACGTGGATGCGGTGCGGCGGCTCGAGGCCGGCGGCCAGCAGCATGGCCGGCCAGTACACGCAGTGGAACCGGATGATCTCCTTGCCGATCACGTGGTGGACGTGCGGCCACCACGTGGCGAAGCGCTCCTCGTCCTCCCCGAAGCCGATGGCGGTGGCGTAGTTGATGAGCGCGTCGTACCAGACGTAGAAGACGTGGCCCTCGGCCCACGGGACCGGCACGCCCCAGTCGAGCGAGGTGCGGGTGATCGACACGTCCTGGAGTCCCTGGCGCAGGAACCCGAGCACCTCGTTGCGCTTGCCCTCCGGGGTGATGGCCTCGGGGTCGCCCTCGATCCAGTCGATGAGGCGCTGCTCGTACCGGGAGAGGCGGAAGAAGTAGTTCTCCTCCTTGAAGATCGTGACCTCCTTGCCCGTGTGGACCGGGCAGAAGCGGCCGTCCACCAGCTCGCTCTCCTGGTAGTACGCCTCGCAGGACACGCAGTACGGGCCCTCGTAGGTGTCGAGCTCGATGTCGCCGTTGTCCTTGGCCCGGGTAAGCAGCTCCTGCACGGCCCGGTGGTGGCGGGGCTCCGTGGTGCGGATGAAGTCGTCGTAGGAGACGTCGAGGCTGTCCCAGGTGTCCTGGAAGCGAGCGGCGTTGCGGTCGGCCTGCTCCTGCGGGGTGATCCCCGCCTCCTCGGCCGACTGGGCGACCTTCAAGCCGTGCTCGTCGGTGCCGGTGAGGAAGAACGTCTCGTCCCCGACCAGCCGGTGCCAGCGAGCCAGCGCGTCGGCGTTGATGGTGGCGTAGGCGTGCCCGATGTGGGGCGCGTCGTTGACGTAGTAGATCGGCGTGGTCACGAAGTAGCGGTCGGACACGCCGGCCAGCCTACGAGGGCCCCGACGGGGTCACCGACCCGGTTGCACGCTGGCGGTGCCGACGGAGCCGTGCACGCAGCTGCATCGCCGGGAGGCGCCCGTCGCTGCGATCTGGCTCGCAGGCTCGGAGTCGCCAGCGGAGCTGCGCATGGGAGGATTAGCAGTCGATGACGTTTACGGCCAAGCCGCCGAGGGAGGTCTCCTTGTACTTCACGTGCATGTCAGCGCCGATGTCACGCATGGTGCGGATGACCTGATCGAGGGACACGATGTGCGAGCCATCACCCTGCAACGCCATGCGGGCAGCGGTGACGGCCTTCACCGCCCCGAGGGCGTTGCGCTCGATGCAGGGCACCTGGACGAGGCCCCCGACCGGGTCGCACGTAAGGCCCAGGTTGTGCTCCATCGCGATCTCGGCGGCGTTCTCAATCTGTTCCGTCGTGCCGCCGAGGATCTCGGCTAGCCCGGCAGCCGCCATCGAGCATGCCGACCCGACCTCGCCCTGGCAGCCGACCTCGGCGCCGGATACCGAGGCCGTCTCCTTGTAGAGGATTCCGATGGCGCCCGCGGTGAGCAGGAACCTCCGCATCGCCTGAGCGTCAGCACCACGGCGCCGGCAGTGCTCGAGCACGGCGGGAACGATGCCGGCGGCTCCGTTGGTGGGCGCGGTGACGACGCGCGCCCCGGCAGCGTTCTCCTCGTTCACCGCGATGGCGAACGTGCTGATCCAGTCCAGCTCGTGGAGCCCGTCCTCGCCGGAGCGACTCTCCAGCTGTCGACGAAGCCGGGCGGCCCGACGGGGGACACCGAGCGCGCCGGGGAGGGTCCCATCGGTGCGGCAGCCTCGCTCGATGGACAAGCGCATGGCACTGGCGACTTCGTCGAGGGCGGCCTCCGTGTCAGTCCGAGGACGGAACGCGCCCTCATTGGCCATCGTAAGCTCCCAGACGGACATCCCGGCCTCCCGGCAGGTGGCTAACAGGCTGTCAGCGCTCCGGTAGGGATGTGGGATCGGGCCGTGCTCGCGGCGAAGGAGGGGCCGCCCTGCGGCGTCCACGACGGTGCCGCCACCGACGGAGTAGCGGATCTGCTCGTCCCAGGGCTTCCCGTCGACAAGCAGAAGGAACCGCATACCGTTCGGGTGGACGGGGAGCCGCTCGGCGCCCCGGGCCAAGATGTCCTGCTCTGGCGTGAAACGAACCGGGTCCGCGTCGAGCAGAGGTAGCTGGCCGGTGGCGGACACGTCGGTCATCCAGCGCGGAAGCTGCTCCGGATCCACCGTTTCGGGGGCGGCTCCGCGCAGGCCGGCCACGATCGCAGCGGGCGTTCCGTGCCCTGGGCCGGTGGCTCCCAGTGACCCGTAGAGCTCCACGCGCACCCGCTTGTCGCCGCGGGGAAGTCCAGCGGTCAGCCACGCTCCGGCGACGTTCCGGGCCGCACGCATCGGGCCGACGGTGTGAGAGCTCGACGGGCCAACGCCGATCGTGAATAGATCAAGGACACTCAGCGTCATCGCCTGCTCTGACCTCCCGTTGGCCATGGGGCTCACTCGACGAGCGCCTGGTACGCCAGTGCGTCGAGGAGCTCGACGGCCGCACCGTCAGCCTCGACCTCGAGCAGCCAGCCCTGCCCATGAGGGTCCTGATTCACCACGGCCGGGTCGGCCATGGCCGCCGCGTTCACGGCGACCACGCGCCCGCTCACCGGCGCTACGAGGTCGCTCACCGTTTTCGTCGACTCGATCTCGCCGCACACCTCACCCGCTGTGACCGTGGCACCGACTTCGGGCAGGTCCAGGAACACCACGTCGCCGAGGGCATCGGCGGCGTAGTCCGTGATCCCGATCCGCATCGAGGATTCCCCCGAGAGGACCCACTCGTGGTCCGAGGTGTAGGCGCGGTCGGTGGGCATGGGCATGGCGCGACGCTCCGTAGGTCGGGGGGTTGGGGGTGATCGCTAGGTGACTGGCGAGGCGTCAGGATCGCTCGCGCAGCCGATCGTTGAGATACTCGAGGATCGCGACGTGCTTCCTCGTGTCGAGGTCCATCAGCACGATCAGGAGCCGCCACAGGCTGTCGGCCACCCCATCGAGCTCCTTGGCCAGCTTTCGCAGGTGCTCGCGGTCCTCGAGCTCGGCCTCCAGAAACCGCGCTGTGGGGCCGGCGATGCGCCGGACCTCGTCGGGGGAGGGGTCCGGCGCGCGAAGGGACGGACCCCCATCG
>Ga0208490_101227_pt1 | contig 10234 bp, 8 predicted proteins | sample SubbioAug_CSWold_FD_184818 | JGI IMG/M metagenome (GOLD analysis project Ga0208490, IMG submission 184818) | Serpentinite rock and fluid subsurface biosphere microbial communities from McLaughlin Reserve, California, USA - CR11Aug_CSWold (SPAdes) | ecosystem: Environmental > Terrestrial > Deep...
CCTGCCGGTGGCGGTCGGAGGGGAGACCACCGAGGTGCTGGAGCTGCTGCGAGGCGAGGGGGTGGCCACGGCGGCCACGGTCGTGCGAGACGGCCAGCCCTACCACGAGGCGGACCTGACGGGGCCGTTGGCGCTCGTGCTCGGCTCCGAGGCCCACGGGTCGCCCCCCGGGGTGATCGAGGCGGTGGACCTCCGCCTCACCATCCCCATGGCCGGGCCCACCGAGTCGCTCAACGTCGCCATGGCCGGCACCGTCGTGTGCTTCGAGGCGCTGCGGCAGCGGAGCACCGCTCGATGACCCCGATCGACCTCGACGCCCTGCCGGATCCCGTCCTCGTGCTCGATCCGGACCTCACCCTCGTCGCCCTCAACGAGGCCGCCTGCGGGGTCCTGGGCGAGGGGGCCGCCGACCGGGTGGGCCAACCGGTCGGCGAGGCGTTCTCGGTCCGAGCCGGCAGCGGCGCCCCAGCCCTCCGCTCGGGCCTCCCGGTCGTGGAGGGCCAGGTCGACCTCGTCTTCCAGGCCCACGATGGGACCGACGTGCCCGTGGTCGCCACCATCCGCCAGGGCGACGGCCAGGTCGTCCTGGCCCTGCGCCCATCCGGTGAGCGCAGCGGCATCGCCATCATCTCGACCGTCTCCCACGAGCTGCGGAGCCCCCTCACCTCGGTCAAGGGGTACACCTCGCTCCTCCTGTCGCGCTGGGAGCGGCTCAAGGACGAGCAGAAGCGCACCATGCTCGAACAGGTCCACCACGACGCCGACCGGGTGACCCGGCTGGTCACCGAGCTGCTCGACATCTCCCGCCTGGAGACCGGGCGCCTCGTCCTCAAGCGCCAGATGGTGGCCCTGCCCGACCTCGCCCGGAGCGTCGTGGACAAGGTCCGGATCGGCATCCCCGACCTCGAGTGCGAGGTCGAGCTCCCCGACGGCTTCCCGCCGGTGTACGCCGACCCGGACAAGATCGAGCAGGTCCTCACCAACCTGGTCGAGAACGCCGCCAAGTACGGCAGCCCTGCCGGGATGAGGGTCACGGGCACCGTCGGCGACGAGGAGGTGGCGGTGGAGGTGCACGACGTCGGCGAGGGGATCTCGACCGAGGACCTCCCTCGTGTCTTCACCAAGTTCTTCCGGCGCGACCACGGCCGCCCCAGCGGCACCGGCCTCGGCCTCTGGATCAGCCAGGGCCTCGTCGAGGCCCACGGCGGGCAGCTGACGGCCGCGTCGGAGCTCGGGGTCGGGAGCACCTTCCGGTTCACGCTCCCCACCCGCGCCTTCGAGGCGGCGCACGAACCGATTGGCGGCACCTGACCGCCAGCGGGGAGCATCACACGACCATGTCCGCCGACGCCCTGCTCGAGCAGCTCGCCGCCATCGAAGCTGCCGCGCTACCGAAGATCGCGGCTGCCGCCAGCCTGGACGACCTGCGGGCCCTCGACGCCGACCTGCTCGGCAAGCGCTCCGCCCTCTCCGAGGTGAAGGCGCAGCTCGGCGGCCTCGATGGCGACGGGCGACGGGCCGTCGGCCAGGCCAGCATCCGGATCCGGGAGGGGCTGAGCGCGGCGCTCGGCGACCGTCGAGCCGAGCTCGAGGCCGTCGCGAGGAGGACCCGGCTCGAGGCGGAGCGCCTCGACCTCACCGAGGTGCCCCCCGGGCTGGGGTCGGGACACCTCCACCTCGTCACCGAGTCGATCCAGCGGCTCGAGGACGTGTTCGTGGGCATGGGCTTCACCGTGGCCGAAGGGCCGGAGGTCGAGACCGACTGGCACAACTTCGGGGCGCTCAACTTCCCCGACGACCACCCGGCCCGGGACATGTACGACACGCTCTACGTGGACTGGGGCGAGCCCGGCTCCACCGTCCTGCGCACGCACACGTCCCCGGTGCAGGTGCGGGTGATGACCACCCAGGAGCCGCCCATCTACTCGGTGATGCCGGGTCGGGTGTTCCGCCAGGACACGCCGGACGCCACCCACATGCCGGTGTTCCACCAGATCGAGGGCCTCGTCATCGACCGGGACATCACCTTCGCCGACCTGGCCGGGACGCTCGACACGTTCACCAAGGCCTACTTCGGTGGGGACTTCGCCTCCCGGCTGCGGCCCTCGTACTTCCCCTTCACGGAGCCCTCCGCCGAGTACGACCTCGTCCGGCCGGATGGGTCCTTCCTCGAGCTCGGCGGCTGCGGGATGGTCCACCCCAACGTGCTCAGCGCCTGCGGCATCGACCCCGAGGAGTGGCAGGGGTTCGCCTTCGGCTTCGGGATCGACCGCCTCGCCATCAGCCGACGGGGCGTCGACGACCTGCGCCACCTCTTCACCAACGACATCCGCTTCCTCTCCCAGTTCTGATGACTTCGTCGTCACTCGCCTTCGGCGAGCTCCTCCGAGCTCCATCGTGCGCCGGCTCCGCCGGCACGCTGAACGACGCGCCCCCACGAGGTCCCCGATGAAGGTCCTGCTCTCCTGGCTGCGCGACTTCGCCCCCTTCGAGGGGGACCCGGTCGCGCTCGGCGACCAGCTGAGCGACCTCGGCATGGCCGTCGAGTCGATGGAGGTGGTGGGGGAGGGCCTCGACGGGATCGTCGTGGCCGAGGTCCTCGAGACCCGCCCCATCGAGGGGGCGGCCAAGATCCACCAGGTCGTCGTCGACGCCGGTGACGGCCAGCCGCTCGAGATCGGCTGCGGCGCGTTCAACATGGCCGCTGGGGACCTCGTCCCGCTGGCCACCATCGGTACCGTCATGCCGAACGGCATGGAGATCGGCCGCCGCAAGATGGCCGGGGTCTGGTCGAACGGCATGCTCTGCAGCGCCCGCGAGCTCGGGCTCGGCGACGATCACGGGGGGATCCTGGTGCTGCCACCGCACCTCGAGCCCGGCACGCCCTTCGCCGAGGCCATGGGGATCGAGCGCGACGTCCTCTGGGACCTCGAGATCAACCCCAACCGGCCTGACGCCATGTCGATCGCCGGCGTGGCCCGAGACCTGGCCGCCCGCCTCGGGCTCCCCTTCACGCTGCCGGCGCCCACCCCGCGCACCGTCGCCAGCGAGCGCATCGGACAGGTCAGCGTCGAGATCCTCGACCCCGACCGCTGCGGGTCCTTCGAGGCCCGGGTCCTGCGTGGCGTCGCCGTCGGCCCGGGCGATCCCAAGCTGGGTGCCCGGCTTGCGCTGCTCGGCATGCGCTCGATCAACAACGTCGTCGACGTCTCGAACTACGTGATGCTCGAGCTGGGCCAGCCCAACCACCCGTACGACCTGGCCAAGGTGGCCGGCCCCGGCTTCCGGGTGCGGCGGGCCCGAGACGGCGAGACCCTCGTCACCCTGGACGACGTCGAGCGGACCCTCCACGCCGAGGATCTCCTCATCTGCGATGCCGCCGACGTGCCGGTCGGCCTGGCCGGGATCATGGGCGGTGGCAACAGCGAGATCTCCGAGACGACCTCCGAGGTCCTCCTCGAGATGGCCTGGTTCGAGCCGATCGGCATCGTCCGGTCGAGCCGTCGGCACAAGCTGCGCTCCGAGGCGTCAGCCCGCTTCGAGAAGGGCACCGACCCCGAGGTCGTCGACCTCGCCATGCGGCGCTTCGCCGAGCTCCTCGTCGCGGAGGCGGAGGACGGCTCGGCCCGAGCCGTCGGCGACCTCCCCCAGCGGCCCACGGTCCGGGTCCGCACCGCCCGGGTGGCCAAGCTCCTCGGGACGGACCTCGGCCGGGACCGCATCCGTGCCCTGCTCGAACCGATCGGCTTCGCCACCACGGAGGCCGGTGAGGACCTCGACGTGGCGATCCCCTCCTGGCGCCACGACTCGGCCACCGAGATCGACGTCATCGAGGAGGTGGCTCGCCACCACGGCTACACCGCCCTCGGCCAGACCGTCCCCCGCTCGCCCATCGCCGGCTCGCTCACCCCCCGTCAGCTCGACCGCCGCTGGCTTCGGGCCGTGCTCGTCGGTCGAGGCGTGACCGAGGCCATGCCGATGCCGTTCCTGGCCCCCGGCGAGCTGGCCCGCTGCGGGCTGGCCGATGACGGCATCCGCATCACGAACCCGCTCGTGGCCGAGCAGTCGGTGCTGCGCACCTCGCTGCTGCCGGGGCTGGTCGGCGCGGTCGCCTACAACTGGTCCCACCGCAACCAGGGCGTGCGCCTCTTCGAGATCGGTCACACGTTCCAGCGCCCGTCTGCGCCCGACGCCCCCCTCCCGGAGGAGCGGGAGGTGCTGGCGGTCGTCCTGGCCGGCGAGGAGGCACCGGCCGCGGTGCACCTGTGGCGCTTCGTGGCCGAGGCGCTCGGCGTGGACGGCATCGAGGTCGCCAACGCGGAGGTCCCCGGGCTCCACCCCACCCGCTCCGCTCGCCTCAGCCACCTCGGCGGCCCCCTCGGCGCCGTCGGTGAGGTCGACCCCGGTGTGCTCGAGGGCTACGGCATCGGGGAGCGGGTCGCCTACCTCGAGGTCGACCTGACCTCGCTGCTCGACCTGCCCCACGGCGAACGGCCGGCTCGGGCCTTCAGCCTCTTCCCGTCGAGCGACATCGACCTCGCCTTCGAGGTCGACGACGACGTGCCGGCCACCGCCGTGCAGGACGTCATCCGCGCCGCCGCCGGGGAGCTGCTGTGGGCGGTGTCCCTCTTCGACGTCTACCGGGGCAGCGGGGTCGCCGACGGTCGCCGCAGCCTGGCCTTCACGCTGCGGCTGCAGGCCCCCGATCGCACGCTCACCGACGCCGAGGTGGCCGACCTGCGCTCACAGGTCATCGCCGCCGTCGAGTCGGGCCTCCCCGCCACGCTGCGGGGCTGAGCACCGCGGTTGCCCGACACCCCGCCGGGGTAGTGGGGCCAGGTGGCCCCTGACGCCTCGACGACGGCAACCCAGACCGGCACCTGCCTCGCTGATCGCTATGAGCTCGGTCGCCTCATCGCCCGTGGCGGGATGGCCGACGTCTTCGAAGCTCGCGACCAGCTCCTCGACCGGCGGGTGGCGGTCAAGGTGTTCCGAGCCGCCGAAGCCGCCGACCGCGACCGCTTCGACGCCGAGGTGCGACTCCTGGCCGGCCTCAACCACCCCGGGCTGGTGCCGGTCTACGACGCCGGCGAGCACGGCGGCGACGGGTTCATGGTCCTGGAGCTCGTCGAGGGCCCGACCCTCCGCACCACGCTGACGGACCGGGGCCCGATGCCCGAGCGCGAGGTCGCGGCGCTGGGCGCCACGCTGGCCGAGGCCCTCGACCACGTCCACGGCCGCGGCATCGTCCACCGCGACCTCACCCCCGCCAACGTGCTGTGCGGGCCCGACGGCACCCCACGGCTCACCGACTTCGGCATCGCTCGCCTCCTCGACACCACCCGGGTCACCGCCGAGCACCTGACGATCGGCACCGTCGGCTACATGGCGCCCGAGCAGGTCGAGGGGAGGGACGTCACCCCGGCCGCCGACGTCTACGCGCTGGGCCTCGTGCTGCTCGAGGCCCTCACGGGCGCCCCCGCCTTCTCGGGGCCCTCACACGAGGTGGCGATCGCCCGGCTGGCGCGCGACCCGGCCGTGCCCGACGACCTGGCCGACCCCTGGCCCGACCTCCTGCGATCGATGACCGCCAGGCGACCCGAGGACCGGCCTGCTGCCGGGGCGGTGGCGGCCTCCCTGCGCCACGGCCGACCGCTCGACGCGTCGGCCGCGGCGTCCGCCGTCGTCGCACCTCCGTCCCCGGGGCGTTCCGTCGTGCGCGCCCCGGAGCAGCCGGTCGACCCGAGCGCCGACACGGCCGCGCTGCCCGTCGCCGAGACCGGGCCGCCCCCGGAGGGTGTCGCTCCCGGTCGAGCGCCGACCAAGACCACCGTGATGCCGGCCGTGCTCCGCCCGGCTCCTGACGCAGCCGAGAGCGATGCGCCGGCTGGCCTCGCGGGCGCGGCGAGGCCCGCTGCTCCTGCACCGGCCGTCGAGCCCGAGCCTGGGGACCGGCCGAGCTCGGAGAAGCCGCCCCTGGGGGCGGTGCTGGCCGCCGGGGGCGCCGGCGTCGCAGCGACCGTCGGCTCAGCCGGGCACCACCTCCGCCGCCGTGCACGGCGCCTGACCTTCCACCAGTGGGTGGCGGCGCTGGCCGCGGCGGCGTTCGTCTTCGCCGTGTGGCAGAGCGGGGGAGGGAGCTGGAGCGCCCAGCTGGAGGCCGCCCAGGTCGCCGCCTACGGGGAGGCCGTCGAGACCGATCCAGCCCCGACCACCACCGAGACGTCGACCACCACGGCCGCCCCCGCCCCGCCTCCGGTCATCGGCGACGACGATGACGACGGCGATGACGACGAGGGGCCGGGGGGTCGGGGCGAGGGGCGCGACCGCGGTGAGGGCAAGGGGAAGAAGGACAAGGGTGACGATGACGACGACTGACCGGGTCGGTCAGCTTCCCGGCGTCTCGTCCAGCCGGCCGTCGCTGGCCTGGCGGTAGAGCTCGTAGATCTCCTTGCACACCCCGCATGGCGGCAGCTTCTTCGGGTCCTGCTGCGGCACGAACCGCTCGCCGCAGAGGGCTTCGACCGGGTAGCCGTAGATGCGGGCTTCGGTGACCTTGGCCAGCGCTGACTCGCCGGGCTCCACCTTGACGATGTGGGCTGCCTTCGGGGGACCGGTCTGGGTGACGTCATCGGTCCGGCGATCGAGGTCCGGATCGAGCGTCGTGGGGGCTCCGGCGGGCTCCGGCATGCCCGCCAGGGTACCCAGGATCTCGGTTTGCATGATCATGCAGGATCGTGAATGATCAGCCGGTGATCGATGTCGGGATCGTCGGAGGGTCGGGCTACACGGGAGCGGAGCTCCTGCGCCTCCTGGCCGCGCACCCCAGCCTGCGGGTGCGGGTGGCCACCGGTGACAGCCAGGCCGGCACCCGGGCGGGCGAGCTCTACCCGAGCCTGGCCGCGGCCCACCCCGAGCTCGTCTTCGAGCCGTACGCGCTCGACCGGGTGGACGGGCTCGACCTCGTGTTCCTGGCGCTGCCCCACGGCGCCAGCCAGGGTGTCGTGCCCGAGCTGCTCGGCCGGGTGGGTCACGTCGTGGACCTCGCCGCCGACTTCCGCCTGCAGGACGCCTCCCTCCACCCCCGCTGGTACGGCGAGGCCCACCAGGCCCCCGACCTGCTGGGCCGCTTCGCCTACGGGCTGCCGGAGCTGTTCCGGGATGACATCACCGCCCACGAGCACGTCGCCACCCCCGGCTGCTACCCGACCGCCGCCTCCCTGGCCCTGGCCCCCCTGGTGCGGGCCGGCGCGGTGGTCCCGGAGGGGATCGTGGTGGACGCAGCCTCCGGCGTGTCCGGCGCCGGTCGACCCCCGAAGCCGGCCACCACCTTCTGCACGGTCGACGAGGACTTCACCGCCTACGGGCTCCTCGACCACCGCCACACCCCCGAGATGGAGCAGGTGCTCGGCGCTTCGGTGCTGTTCACCCCGCACCTGGCGCCCATGAACCGCGGCATCCTCGCCACCTGCTACGCCCGACCCGCCGGGCCCACGAGCACCGAGGCGCTCCTCGAGATCCAGCACGCGGCCTACGCGGACGAGCCGTTCGTGGTCGTGACCGACGGATCACCGTCCACCAAGGCCACGCTCGGCTCCAACACCGCCCAGGTCACCGCCCGCCACGACGAGCGGACGGGCTGGGTGGTGGCCATCGCCGCCATCGACAACCTGACCAAGGGCGCCTCCGGCGGCGCGGTCCAGTGCGCCAACCTGCTGCTCGACCTGCCGGAGACCGCCGGGCTGCCGATCGCGGGGGTCTACCCCTGATGTCCGTCACCGCCCCCCGGGGGTTCACGGCCCACGGGCTCGCCTGCGGGATCAAGCCGTCGGGGGACCCCGACCTCGCCCTCGTGGCCACCACCGACGGCGCACCGGTGGCCGCCGCCGCCGTGTTCACCCAGAACCGCATGACCGCACCGCCGGTCGTCGCCTCGGCCGCCCACCTGGCGCTGAGCGGCGGGCGGGCCGCGGCCGTGGTCCTGAACAGCGGTTGCGCCAACGCCGCCACCGGGTCGCAGGGCATGGCCGACGCCGAGGAGATGACGGCGCTCGTGGCCGCCGAGCTCGGGTGCCGGTCCGAGGAGGTCCTCGTGTGCAGCACCGGGCTGATCGGCTTCGAGCTGCCGATGGAGGCCATCCGGTCCGGGGTCGGGCCGCTGGTGTCCGGCCGGGGCGCCGACGCCGAGGCCGGGCGGAGGGCGGCGGAGGCCATCCGCACCACCGACACGTGCCGCAAGGAGACCCTCGTGCAGCGTGAGGGCTTCACCGTCGGGGGCATGGCCAAGGGCGCGGCGATGCTCGCCCCGAACATGGCCACGATGCTGGCGGTCCTCACCACCGACGCCGAGGTCGAGCCCGAGCGCCTGGCCGAGGTCCTGCGGGCCGGGGTGGCCGAGTCGTTCAACGCCATCTCCGTGGACGGCTGCACCTCGACCAACGACACCGTGATCCTGCTCGCCTCCGGCGCGGCCGGCCCGCCGGCCGACGACCGGGCGTTCGCCGAAGCGGTCGCCGCCGCCTGCCTCGCACTGGCCGAGCAGATGGTCGGCGACGCGGAGGGCCACACCAAGGTCGTCACCGTCGAGGTCACCGGCGCGCTCTCCGACGACGAGGCCCGGGCCGGGGCCAGGCGCGTGGCCGAGAGCCAGCTGGTGAAGTGCTCCTGGTACGGCCAGGACCCGTACTGGGGGCGGGTGGCGAGCGAGCTCGGCTCGGCCGGCATCGCCTTCGAGGCCGACAAGGTGAGCGTGCGCTACGGCGACCACGTCGTGGCCCGGGACGGCGTCACCGCGCCCGTCGACGAGGCCGCCCTGGCCGCCTACATGGGCGGGGAGCACCTGCACGTGGTGGCCAACCTCGGCCTCGGCGACGGTCGGGCTCGGATCCTCACCAACGACCTCACCCACGCCTACGTCGACGAGAACATGGGGACCTCGTGAGCGCGGCGCTGACCCCGCCCGCGGAGAGCCGGGAGGCGGCCACGGCTCGGGCCGCCGTGCTGCTCGAGGCCCTGCCCTACATCCAGCGCTTCCGGGGCCGCACGATCGTCGTCAAGCTCGGCGGCAACGCGATGGTCGACGACGACCTCGCCGCCACCTTCGCCGAGGACATCGTGCTCATGCACTCGGTCGGGCTGCGGCCGGTCGTCGTCCACGGCGGCGGTCCCCAGATCAGCGAGCTCATGGAGCGGCTGGGCAAGGTCCCCGAGTTCGTCGACGGCCAGCGGGTCACCGACGCCGAGACCGTCGACATCGCCCGCATGGTCCTCATGGGCAAGGTCAACCGGGACCTCGTCGGCGCCATCAACGTGCACGGGCCCCTGGCCGTCGGGCTCTCCGGGGAGGACGCCGGCCTCATCGAGGCGGCCGAGCGCGACCCCGCCCTCGGCTTCGTCGGCGACGTCCTCTCCGTCAACCCGACGATCCTCGAGCGGCTCCTGGCCGAGGCGCTCATCCCCGTCGTGTCCACCATCGCGTCCGACGCGAAGGGTCAGACCTACAACATCAACGCCGACACGGTCGCCGGCGCCCTGGCCGAGGCGATCGGGGCCGAGAAGGTCATCTACCTCACCGACGTCGAGGGGCTGCTGGCCGACGTCGAGGACCCGGGCAGCCTCATCAGCCACGTGGGCGCCGCTGCGCTGCGCCGGATGATCGAGGACGGCACCCTCCGCGGCGGGATGATCCCCAAGATCACGGCCTGCCTCCACGCCGTCACCAACGGGGTCGGCTCGGCCCACCTGCTCGACGGTCGCCTGCCCCACGTCGTGCTCCTCGAGCTCTTCAGCGACGCCGGCGTGGGCACGATGATCACCCGGGAGGCCCCCCGGTGAGCACCCTCATGCCCACCTACCCGCCGCCCCCGGTCACCTTCGTGCGGGGAGAGGGCGCCTGGCTGTGGGATGACGCCGGTCGCCGCTACCTCGACCTGCTCTCGGGGCTGGCGGTCACCAGCCTCGGGCACAGCCACCCTGCCGTGGCCGACGCGCTGGCCGACCAGGCCCGCACGCTGGTGCACGTGTCCAACCTCTTCGGCACCACGATCGGACCGGAGGTGGCCGCCACCCTCGACCGGCTGCTCGGCGCGGGCCAGCCGGGCTGGCCGGCGGAGGGCACCCGGGGCCAGGTGTTCTTCACCAACTCCGGGGCCGAGGCCAACGAGTGCGCCATCAAGCTGGCCCGCCGCTCCGGCGGGCGCGGTCGCCACGTCGTCGTCAGCGCCTACGGCTCGTT
>Ga0208490_101228_pt1 | contig 10232 bp, 11 predicted proteins | sample SubbioAug_CSWold_FD_184818 | JGI IMG/M metagenome (GOLD analysis project Ga0208490, IMG submission 184818) | Serpentinite rock and fluid subsurface biosphere microbial communities from McLaughlin Reserve, California, USA - CR11Aug_CSWold (SPAdes) | ecosystem: Environmental > Terrestrial > Deep...
ACCTGGCGGGGCAACGAGCCGCAGGCGAGACGATCGGGGCGGCGGGTGGGATCAGATCGTCGGGTCGTCGACGTAGCGCAGGTAGGGGCGCTTGACCTCGAGGTTCTCGAAGCGCTGTTCGGCGTCCTCGGTGGACACCGCCGGCGTGACGATCACCCGGTCGCCCTTGGTCCAGTTGGCCGGCGTCGCCAGCTGCTGGGTCGAGGTGAGCTGCAGCGAGTCGATCACCCGGATCAACTCGTCGAAGTTGCGCCCGGTCGCGGCGGGGTAGGTCAGGGTCAGCTTGACCTTGTTGTCGGGACCCACCACGAACACCGAGCGCACGGTGGCGGTGTCGTCGGCGTTGGGGTGGACCATGTCGTACAGGTCGGCGACCTTGCGCTCGGGGTCGGCGATCAACGGGAAGTTGAGTGCCACGCCCTGGGTCGCCTCGATGTCCTTGTCCCAGCCCGCGTGGTCCTCGAGCGGGCTGACGGACAGGCCGATGACCTTGACGCCGCGCTTGTCGAACTCGGGCTTCAGGTGCGCGACGGCGCCGAGTTCGGTGGTGCAGACCGGTGTGTAGTCCTTGGGGTGGCTGAACAGCACGGCCCAGCTGTCGCCCTTCCAGTCGTGGAAGTTGAGTTCACCCTCGGTCGTGGGGGCGGTGAAGTCGGGGGCCTCGTCGCCGAGTCGGATGGCCACGGACGGTCCTTTGCTCGCGTTGCGGGAAGCGGGGGACCCCGACGGTACGGAGCCCTCCGCCACGACCCCGGCCTCGACGTGCCAACCGTGCAAACCCCACGCCGGTGTGGGTCCGACGTCCGCGGGCGTTTCCCCCGCGCATCCGCGGGTGTTTCGCGCCCACGGGGTCTAGAAGAGGCTGGCCTGCTCACCGGAGACGGGGGAGGTGGTGACCGGGGTGGCGCTGATGCCGATGCCGGCGCCGACCAGTTCGTCCGGTTCGGTCGGCATCGGCGGCATTGGCGGGGGCGGTGGCGCGGTCACGGCCCGGACGAAGCGACGGGCGGGGGCGTAGATGCCCAGTCCGTCCAGGGTCGCCTCGACGCGGGCGTGGTCGACGCCGGCCGCGACGGCGGCATCGACGTCGACGGGCAGGTCGGGGATCGGCCGCATCAGTTGCAGGTTGCGTTCGACCCGGTCGCGACTGCCGCGCAGGGCGGCCTCGACCTTGGGGGCGAGGTTGTGCAGCTCGGCGTACATCCCGTCGATGCTGCCGTAGTCGCGCAGCAGGCGAGCCGCCATCTTCGGACCGATCCCGGTGGCGCCGAGCAGCCCGTCCGAGGGGTCGCCGCGTAGCGCGGCGAGGTCGGTGTACTGCCACGGGGCGACGCCGTACTCGGCCCGGACGGCGTCCTCGTCGTAGACCTTGAGGTCGGAGAAGGTGGCGCGGGGTCGCAACAGGCGGGTGGTCGGACCGACGAGCGTGGTCAGGTCGCGGTCGGAGCTGAGGACGTCGCAGGACCAGTCACGTGCGACGCAGGCGGCCACGGCAGCAGCCAGCAGGTCGTCGGCCTCGGCGCCCTCGACCTCGACGACGGTGAAGCCGCAGTCGGCGAGGTGGCCGCGCAGGGCCTGCAGGTGCCCGGGCAGGTCCGGGTGGGTCGCCGCCCGGTTCGCCTTGTACTCGGGCCAGTCGAGCTTGCGCTGGTTGGTGGCGTGGTCGAACCCGACCACGACCGCGTCGTAGGGCCCCTCGACCCAGGCGGAGGCCAGCATCCCGACGACCGCGCCGGTCACGAACGGCGTGGTCCAACCCTGCACCTCGGCTTCCTGCCGGGCACTGTGGAAGCCCCGGTGCCCGAGCGAGTTGCCGTCGACGGCGAGGACGCGGGGCTGCTCGGCGGGTGCGGGCACGGTGGGTCCTACGGGTGTCGACGGGTCCGGGCCGACGGTAGCGAACCAGTAGCCTCGGACCGTCCAAGGTGGTCGAAGCGAACAGGAGCACGGGTGCAGGGTCGCGTCCAGCGCGCACTGATCACGGGCGCGTCGTCGGGTATCGGCGAGGCGTTCGCGCGGCACCTCGCCGACCGCCGCGTCGAGTTGGTCCTGGTCGCCCGCCGCGAGCAACGACTGCGGACGCTGGCCGGGACGCTGCCGGTGGCGGCCGAGGTCGTCGCGGCGGACCTCACCGCCGACGCCGACCTCGCCCGGGTGGAGGCGCGACTCGCCGCGACGGACGCTCCGGTCGACCTGCTGGTCAACAATGCCGGCTACGGCGCCTACGGGGCGTTCGCGGACCTCGGGGTCGAGCGCCAGGTCGGCATGGTGGCACTGAACACCGTGGCGCTGCTGCGCTGCGCCCACGCCGTCCTTCCCCGCCTGATCGCGCGGGGGGCCGGGGGCATCATCAACGTCGGCTCGATCGCCGGCGCACAACCCGACCCCTTCGCCGCGACCTACGGTGCGACGAAGGCGTTCGTGAGCAGCCTCAGCCAGGCCCTCCACGAGGAGGTGCGCGGCAGCGGCGTGACCGTGACGCTGGTGGCACCGGGGTTGACCGCCACCGAGTTCGCCGAGGTGTCCGACCTCAACGCGCCCTCCGGGGCGGAGCGGGTCTCGATGTCGGCGGACGAGGTGGTCGCCGCCGCCCTGCACGATTTCGCTCGCGGGCGGGCCGTCAGTGTGCCCGGGACGGGCAACCGTCTGGTCTTCGCGGCGGCCGGTGTCAGCCCCGACGGGATCACGCGCCGGGTGTCCGGATGGATGCACCGCCGGATGTCGGCGTGAACGAGCGGGCCGGCGACGATCCGGTGCACCTGCGGTTCCTGCTGGTGCGGGGCCTGCCACTGCTCGTGGCCGCCGTCCGCGATGCCGGCCGGGGTGCCCAACTGCTCGCCGCGTTGGACGAGCGCGACCTGCCGACCATCGACGGCTTCCTCGGCGTCGAGCTGCCCAGGGGCGCGAAGGTCGGGTTCACGGTCGACGGCGAGCAGTTGCGCCTGGTCGACGAACAGGACGCGACGCTGTTCCGGGCACCCCGCGCGGCGATCGACGCGGACTGGTTCGCCGCGGCCCGCCGTATCCGGGGCACGATGCTGGTCGTGCTGCGCGACGACACCCTCTCGGCCGACGAGGAACCGGCGGCCCTGGCGGCCAGGATCGACGACGTGGCCCGCGCGGGGCGGGCCCGTGGTGCCGTCGTCGGTGTGGTCGAGGAACGGCCGAACCTGCCGCTGCTGTTCTAGGTCTGAGGCCCGGAGCCGCGGACGGAGGCCCGCAGGCGTTCGGGAGCGATGCCGAGGTCGTGCAGCAGGTCGCGCGCCCGGATGCCCCGCGTCGCCGCCAGTGCGGCGACCAGGTCGTCCTCGCCGACGCGGCGGCGGCTCGACACGACGCCGGAACGGCGGCGGGCCTCATCGCGTGCGCGATCGAGGACGAGCCCGGCCTCGTCGGTCCAGGGCAGACGCCGGCCGCGGCGGGGAGCCGGCCCCGCCACGCCGCGGGACGGCAGCATCGGCAGGTCGTCGAGGCCGAGCGCGGCGAGGTCGGTGACGGCCGTGCCGGCGGGGTCGCCTGCACGCTCGTCGACCGCGCGGCGTACGGCGCCGCGCAGCCAGGCCGCTTCGACGCCGCGGGCGCGCAGCCAGGTGGCGCCCCGGCCGGCGCCCGCGGCCACGATCGCCACCAGCAGGTGTTCGGATCCCACCCGGGTATGACCGGCAGCCGCTGCCTCGAGGTCGGCGGCCATCAGCACACGGCGCGCCCGTGGGTCGGCCCGGCGGCGACCGGGACGCGAGCCGCTCACGGGACGTCCCTGCGGTGCTTTTTGTGGACGGCCTGGCCGCTGACGCCCAGCGCTGCGCCGATCTCGCGCCACGACCAGCCGCCGACGCGGGCCCGCACCACGAGGTCGCGCTCGAGCCGCTCGGTCAACCGGCGCAGTGCCGCCACCGCCCGTAGCGCCGCCGACGGGTCGTCGCCCGTCGCGGCTCCGACCAGGGTGCGCACCTCGTCCTCCTCGGTCATCGCCAGACCTCCCGGGTGGCCCGACCCCGTCGGTCGTCAACCATTGTTGACAGTGTGGGTAACGCCGACCGAAATGTCAACATGAGTTGACGATGGGGCGATGCGAGGGAGGGGGTTCAGGGCCGGTAGCGGAAGGCCAGGTTCGTCGCCTCGCCACCCGCGACCGTGACGTCGAAGGCGACCTCGCCGCCGCTGGTCGGGCCCAGGAACCAGTCCTCGAGGCCGGCGATGTCCACCGAGGCTGCCGTCGCCGGATCGCCGGCCTGCAGCAGTACTTCGATCTCGCCGTCGGCGGCGACGGGTACGACCTCGGCCTCGGCCTCGTCGTTGTCGATGCGGTAGCCATTCGGCTCGTCGTCGGCCATGACCCAGGTGGCCGGGTCGAAGGTGATCGTGCGGGCGGCCGCGTCGACGGCGGTGACGAACCCGAAGTACTCCCCGTCGACGAGGGCGGCGGGGTCGTGTTCGGCGACGTCCTCGGTGGGGGTCGCGGACGTCCCGCCGGTGCAGGCCGCGAGCAGGGCGAGGCCGGCGACGACGGGGAGTGGCCGGAACCGGTGCGGATGCATGGCGGAACCTGTCCTGGAGGCGCGGGCGCTGGTCGGGGCCCGCAACGGCGGTTGCCCCGTACGTGTGACGCACGCGACCGCCGTGTGGTTGCGCGCAGCCTCAGGTCTCGGTGACGGTGGCCTCGGCCGCCTCGCGGGCACCACGCCTGCGGGCGGTCGCGATCGCGACCCCGACGAGCACGAGCGGGGCGCCGACCGCGAACGCGCCGGCGGGCAACTCGTCGAGGACCAGCCAGGCGAGCAGCCCGGCACCGACGGGCTCGGACAGGACCACGATCGACACCACCGTGGCGGGCACGCTCGACAGCAGGGTGTTGAACACCGTGTGGCCGAGCAGTTGCGGCCCGACCACGATGCCGAGCAGGGCGAGCCAGGTCGTGGTCGAGTAGCCGACCAGCGGCACGCCGAGGCCGAGGCACACCACCAACAACGCGGCCGCGGCCCAGGCGTAGACCGCGCACGAGTAGACGGTCGCGGGTACGTCGCGACGGGCCACGCGCCCCACCAGCAGGTAGCCGGTGATCGCCACGGCACCACCGAAGGCCATCGCATCGCCGAGCAGGGCCTGCGGCCCGAGGTCGATCGCGGCGGCGTCGCCGAGGCCGATCACCACGGCGCCGACGATGGTCAGCCCCATGCCGAGCAGCGTGCGTCGGCTGGTGCGTTCCTTCAGCACCCACCAGCCGCCCAGGGCGACGAACACCGGCGACATCGTCACCAACGTCACCGCACTGGCCACGGTGGTCAGCGCCAGGGCGCCCTGGAACAGCGCGAAGTGCAGGGCGAGCGACAGCCCGGAGCCGAGCAGCTGGCGGCGTCGGACGGCGGACAGCGGCGCCGCATGGCGCCGCGCACGGACGGCCATCGGCGACAGCGCGAGCGCGCCCAGTGCGGTGCGCCAGAACGCAACGGCCAGGGCGGGCGCAGCGCCGGCCGATGCGGTCGCGACGCCCGCGTCCTCGCCCATGGCGATGCGGGCCAGGATCGCCGACGTCGACACCGCGACGGCGCCGATGAGCAGGCCGACGAGGACGGCGGGGCGGGGGAGCGGACGCACGCGCGGAGACTACTGGCGCTACACATGGGCCCATGGACGCCACGGACCTGCTGCGCACACTGCTCGAACCGTCCCGCCTCGAGGTGCTCGGGACGATCGCCCGTCGACCGGCCACGGCGGACGAGGTGGCCGCGCACACCGGTGTCGACCGCCGCGACGTGCTGCGCACGCTGGCGCCGCTGGTCCAGGCCGGGCTCGTCGTCAAGGACGACGACCGCTACGTCGTCGACGGTCCCACCTGGCGCGAGGTGGCCCGGCAGTTGCCGCAGGCCGCGCCTGCGCACCCGCGGATCGCGTTCGGGATGACCGAGCAGGAGGCCGAGGTGCTGGGCCGGTTCTTCACCGGCGAACGGCTCACCGAGATTCCCTCAGCACGTGGCAAGCGCCTCGTGGTGCTCGAACGGCTGGCGCTCGAGTTCGAACCGGGCCGCCGCTACGCCGAGTCCGAGGTCAACGACCTGCTCGGCCGGTTCAACGACGACTACGCCAGCCTGCGTCGCCACCTCGTCGACGAGGGCCTGCTCGACCGCGATGCCGGCGTCTACTGGCGCTCCGGCGGCCGCGTGTTCACCTGACGGTGCCCCGCGGACCTCAGGTGCCGGTGAGGGTGCGGTAGCGGCCGAGGACGCGGACCACGTAGAGCTGGGTCTCGACGATCCGGGGGATGCCACCCACCGCCTTGACCCGGCCAGGACCGGCGTTGTAGGCCGCGAGCGCGAGATCGGCCCGCCCGAACGTGTCGAGTTGCGCGGCGAGGAACCGCGCACCTCCGTCGAGGTTCTGGTGTGGGTCGTAGGGATTGACGCCGAGTCCGGCCGCCGTGCCCGGCATGAGTTGCGCCAGCCCGATGGCCCCCGCATGGGAGACCGCGCCGGGGTGGAACCCGGACTCGGTCCACACCAGCGCGGCCAGCAGGCGCGCGTCGATGCCGTGACGGCCCGCGGCTGCCTCGATCGCGGCGGCGTAGCCCTGCCCGGCGGCGGGCAGGGCCGCCGCCCATCCGGGGGCCGGGCCGTCGGCGGACAGGTCGGTGCGCACCGGCATGCGCAGCACCAGCCTGGCTCCGTCGAGCGCGGCGAGCGAGGCCTGGACCTCCTGCACGATCGCCTCACGGGCGTCCGCGTCGGCCTCGAGTCCCGCCAGGATCCCGGCCCGCTCGGACCGTTCGCGCTCGACGTCGGCGAGCAGGAGCGACTTTCGTTCGACGATCACCTCGAGGTCGCGCCGCCGCTGCTCGGCGGCGTCGGTCGCGGCCGCGGCGGCGGTGACGGCTGCGTCCGCGCGTGCGTGCGCGGACGCCTCCTCGGCCGCGCGTCGCGCTGCCTCGGCGGCCCTGGCCTGGTCGTCGCGCGAGAGCCGGTCGACGAGCCGGATGGTGAGCGCTGCCTCGTGGAGGTCACCGGCGCCCCCGATGCCGCGGAAGACCAGCCCGGATGGGGTGCGGCTGCCGTACTTGAAGGCCTCCACGGCCCGGTCGGCGACCTGACGGCGCGACGAGCGCAACCGCTCGCTCGCCCGGGCCAGCTCGTCCCGTGCCGCCGCGAGATCCGCGCTTGCACGGTCCTGCGTGGCCCGCGCGGCGGTGAGGCCGGCGGTCGCCGTGTCGAGTTCCGTGGCCAGACCGGTCAGCTCGGCGGACGCTGCCCGGGCACGGTCCTCGGCCTCGTCGAGCCGTTGCGCGGCGGCGAGCACGGCCTGGTTGGCGATGTTGAGGCCACGCTCGGCCTCGAACAGCCGGCTCGGCGCCGTGCTGACGGCGACACCGGCTGACTCGGTCGCCTCGGCCGTGGGCTCGGCCTCGGACTCGGCCGTGGACTCGGCCTCGGGCTCGGCAGCCGTCGCGGCCACGGGCAGCAGCAGTCCGAGCAGCAGCGAACCGGCGAGGGTCGCGGCAGACATCGGGCCGGATCGCCACATGGACGTCTCGCTGGCAGGGGCGGAAAGGGGCGCGGACCGGTGCGCCCGTCGACGGGTTCGTCGAGCCGGTCAGCGTACGACCCCGCGCCCCGCCCCGTCCCGTTATTCGCCGGCGAATCCGCGCAGCCGGTGGGCATGCGAGGGATGGCGCAGCTTCGCCAACGTCTTCTTCTCGATCTGGCGGATCCGTTCACGGGTGACGCCGTACAGCGCGCCGATCTCCTCGAGCGTGCGCGGCTCCTCGCCGAGCAGGCCGTAGCGCATCTCCAGCACGCCGCGCTCGCGTTCGTGCAGCCCCTCGAGTGCGAGCACGACCTCGCGGCGGGCCATGCCGTCGGTGGCGATGCGTTCGGGATCCTCGGCGTCCTCGTCGGCGACCAGGTCGCCGAGCGTGGCGTCGCTGTCCTCGCCGATCGAGCGGTCGAGCGAGGTGATCTCGCGGCCCGCGAGGCGCAACTCGCGCAGCCGTTCGATGGTGAGCCCGAGGTCGTCGGCCACCTCGGCGTCGGTGGGTTCGCGTCCGAGGACCTGCAGCAGTTCGAACTCGGTGCGGCGGACCTTGGCGACCAGCTCGTGCACGTGGACCGGCAACCGGACCGCGCGGGCCTTGTTGGCCGTGCCGCGCGTCAACGCCTGGCGGATCCACCAGGTCGCGTAGGTCGAGAACTTGTAGCCCTTGGTGTGGTCGAACTTCTCGACCCCCCGCATCAGGCCGAGGTTGCCCTCCTGGACCAACTCCAGCAGCGACAGGCCGCGTCCGAGGTAGCGCCGCGCGACGGAGACGACCAGCCGCAGGTTGGCGGTTACCAGGCGCTCCTGCGCACGGGCGCCGTCGACGGTCAGACGGCGCAGCCGCGCCCGCACGGCGGTGGACAGGTCCGCATCGGCGGCCAGGGCCTGCTTGGCCGCCACGCCCGCGTGGTAGCGCTTGGCGAGGTCCACCTCCTCCTCGGCGGTGAGCAGCGCGACCCGGCCGATCGCGTTGAGGTACTGGCGCACCCCGTCGGTGGTCGAGGTCAGCAGCGACGACGGCGGTGGTGGGACGTCGTCGGTGAGGTCGTCGACGACCTCGAGGCCGGCGTCTCGGGCGATCGTGGCGATCTCGTCCGGCCAGGTCGCGGGGTCCTCGAGCGGATCGTGCAGGTCGTGGATCTCGCTGAGCAGCACGTACCCGCGTCCCGCCGCACGCGACCACAGGTCGGCCAGCCCCGTGCGGTCGGCCATCATCCCGGTTTCCGCCACGCGCCCCACCCCTCGGCCGCGGCCGAAACTTCCCGACCCCGTCCTGCTCGGCTGAACGGGGTGAACCCTAGCGCCCCCGCCGATTTCGCGAATCGGTCCCGGCCGGGGCCGATTCGGCGTCCTCTCCGGGCTAGTCGACGGTGAGTTCGAGCCAGCGGTCCTCGGCGTCGGCGAGCTCGGCCTCGACCCCGCGCAGTTCGGTCTGCAGCGCGCTCAGGCGGGCCACGTCGGTCGCGGCGTCGATCATGTCGGTGTGCAACCGGTCACGGCGGTCGCCGAGCCGTTCCACCTGCTGTTCCAGGCGGCGGGCCTCCTTGCGCGCTGCTTGTCGGGCCTTGTTGTCCTTGGCGGAGGCGGTCGTCGCCCCTGACGTGGCGGCGCCGCGCGCAGCGACGGGGCGACGGCCGGCGAGGTGGGTCTCCCGGTACGACTGCCAGTCGAGGTGTTCGGTCAGCCGGCCGTCCTCGACGGCGACGATGCGGTCCGTGAGACGGTCGAGCACGTAACGGTCGTGGGAGGCGACGATCAGCGTGCCGGTGAACCCGTCGAGGTGGTCCTCGAGCACCGTGAGCGTGTCGAGGTCGAGATCGTTGGTCGGCTCGTCGAGCACGAGCACGTTCGGTGCGGCGATCAGCAGATGGAGCAGCGCAACACGGCGACGTTCGCCGCCCGAGAGCAGCGACAGCGGCGTGCGCTGCAGTTGGCCATCGAACCCGAACCGTTCGGCGAGGCGGTGCGCCGGCAGCGTCTCGCCGTTGGCGAGCGGCACGTACGCCGCGATGTCGAGGATGGTGTCGAGCACCGTGCGGTCCGCCTCGCCGGGCTCGTCGCCAGCCCTGACGTGTCGCCTCGTGCTCGGGGCGCTGAGTTCCTGGTCGCCTCGTGCTCGGGGCGCGAGCTCTTGTTCGTAGAGGGCCATCTCGACGGTCGTGCCGACGCGGACCTCGCCCGCGTCCGGCGCCAGTTGCCCGGTGAGCGTGTGCAGCAGCGTGGTCTTGCCCGAGCCGTTGGGGCCGACGATCCCGACCCGCTCGCCCGGCCCGATCGCGAGGTCGACACGGTCGAGGACGGTGTGGTCACCGCGCGTGACGCTCACCTCCCGCAGGTCGAGCACGTCGTTGCCCAGGCGCGTGCGGCCGGTGCCGAGTTCGAGCGGCTTCGCCTCGGGGTCGCCCGCCGCCGCCTCGCCGATCACCGCGACCTGCTCGATGCGGAACTTCGGCTTCGAACTGCGCGCCTTCGGACCTCGGCGCAGCCACGCGACCTCCTTGCGCAGCAGGTTGCGCGCTCGCGCCGTCGAGCGCTCGCGCGACGCCGCCCTCTCGGCGCGGGCCTCGAGCAGCGACGAGTACGACCCGTCGTGCCAGTACACCCTCTCCTCCGCGAGGTCGACCATGCGGTTGGCGAGGCGCTCGAGCACGTAGCGGTCGTGGGTGACCAGCAGCAGGCCGCTGTTGCGCCGGCGCAGTTCGTCCTCG
>Ga0208490_101229_pt1 | contig 10231 bp, 12 predicted proteins | sample SubbioAug_CSWold_FD_184818 | JGI IMG/M metagenome (GOLD analysis project Ga0208490, IMG submission 184818) | Serpentinite rock and fluid subsurface biosphere microbial communities from McLaughlin Reserve, California, USA - CR11Aug_CSWold (SPAdes) | ecosystem: Environmental > Terrestrial > Deep...
AGATTTAATAATTCTTAAAATATTGCCTGAATAATACATTCTGAATCCTGAATCCTGACTTCTGACTTCTGACAATTGATAGCCTGCTGAATAGTTACAACATAATTATAGCTGCACTAATCCGGCAAGGTGCTTTTCCATTCTTTTAGAGTCAGCCGGCGGCTTCCTTCTGGCCCTTTAGCAAAAATCTTTCCTTCGTCAATATATTTCTGCAGATAGTCTTTGTGTATCTGGAGAATTTCTTGGTCTTTTTTCGGATCAATTATTTCCAGAATGGCTTCAAAATAAGGCATATTAGTTTCAAACTCCTTTATCTATTTTTTGTTAATATCTGCTACAGAACTCTTCATAGAAAAAGCCGGCATAATGCCGACTTTTAACCATCTCTTTTTTCCAGGTAGCGTTCCAGCTTTCTTTTCACTCGTTGTAAAGCATTGTCAATAGATTTAACATGGCGCTTTAAATCAACTGCAATTTCCTGGTAAGACTTGCCTTCCAGGTAAGACATGAGCACTTGCCACTCCAGGGAACTTAATATCTCACCCATCTTTTCTTCGATATCGTCAAACTCTTCCCTGCTGATAATCAGCTCTTCCGGGTCAGTTATTTTAGAACCGGAGATTACATCCAGAAGCGTCCTGTCTGAGTCTTCATCATATATAGGTTTATTTAAAGAGATATAAGAGTTAAGGGGGATATGCTTTTGTCTAGTGGCCGTTTTAATTGCAGTAATTATCTGACGGGTAATGCATAGCTCGGCAAATGCTCTGAAAGAGGATAGCTTATCGCACTTGAAATCGCGAATTGCTTTATAAAGTCCAATCATTCCTTCTTGAATAATATCTTCCCGATCAGCACCAATTAAAAAATATGACCTGGCTTTGGCTCGTACAAAATTTTTGTACTTATTGATTAAAAATTCTTGGGCTGCATTGTCTCCTTGTTTAGCTAGTTCGACAATAGTTTCGTCAACCATTAACTCAAAGCTGTCTTCAGCCAGTTGTCTTTGCAGGTTTATGCTCATGACATCTCCTCCATCAAAATATGCTTATGGGAGTAAATATACTTTATACTGGTGCAAAAAAACGTGGCTTGCGCCTAATATGTCCTAGCGAAAGCCGTTCCTGGCAAAAGCCTATTTCCTTGTCCTCTTAAAGACATATTAATTATAACTGAACTTTCTCTACAAAGTCAAGCATTATCGTCATCTGGCTACTTTTTACGGCGCCATTTTTCTAATGTTTCCCGTACATCTTCTTCTAACAATTGATGAATCAGCCTCCTGGGAGCAGGCAATTCCTTAGTCGCCCTGGTGGTTTCCAGCCCACATTCATTTACCCGATGCCAGAACTCCCTGGCAGATAACCTGATCCCACCTTTACCCAGCGTAAGCTGCTGCTCAACCCAATCGGAGGTAACTACACACACAATTCCCTTCCTGGAAAGGCTGCTGATAGTTCTCTCAATCACCATATCAGCCGTTTCCCCTTCCTTGGAATAAATAACCTTTACCCCATTCACCAACGCCAGCTTTTCTATCCCGCCTTTGACCAGGTGCGCATCAAAGACAACCATAGCCTCAATGCCATAAAAACCGGCGTAGTTAGCCACCATGCCAACTAATTTGTCCCGGGCATGCTCAAAGCTTTCGCCACTAAGCTTTTTTAATTCCTCCCAATTATTGATTACATTATATCCATCTACAATTAAGAAATCCTCCATCATAATTAACTATTTCTCCGTTAGTTTTTGCTTGGAAATTTCATATAGCATTATTCCAGCAGCCACACTGGCGTTTAGGGAGTTTACTTTTCCACCCATGGGCAGCCTGACCAGATAATCGCAATTTTCCCTAATCAGTCTGCCTATCCCCTTATCCTCGCCACCGATGATTACAACTAACGGTCCGTCCAGCTTAACTTCCCATGCTAATTTTGGCGATTCGGCATCAGCTCCTACCACCCAAAAGCCTTTTTCCTTTAGGCGTTCCAAAGTCTGGACCAGATTAGTCACCCGAGCCACCGATACGTGACTTAGGGTTCCCGCAGCTGCTTTGTTTACGCCTTCAGTCAAGGGCACTGCCCGGTGTTTAGGAATAATTACCCCCTGGGCACCCAAGCCCTCTACGTTGCGAATGATGGCTCCCAAATTGTGAGGGTCTTCTATCTCATCCAGCATCAACAGCACCGGACTGGAAGAGGATTGATAGCTTTGTTCCACCAACTGGTCAAAATCCATGTATTCCTTGGGCGGCACAGTAGCAGCCACTCCTTGGTGCTTGACAGTCTGACACATCTCGTCCAATTTCCGGCGATCTACCTGCTTGATAGGAACCTGGAGTTCCTTCGCCAAAGCAATTATATTCCCCACACCCGTGGGTATATTACTATTTGCCAAAAAAATTTTATTGATGGGCCGGTTAGCCTTCAGGGCTTCCAGCACACTGTTCTTCCCAGTAATTATTCCCTTTTCTTCCGCCACTATATTTCACTCCTTGCCACCGTTTTCCCCTGATATTTGTCAACCAACTCCGGTATTCTATTCAGAATCTCCTCCAGTCGCTCCTGTTGACCAGCCAGATATAAATAGCCCAGGAGACTTTCAAAACCAGTGCTGTATCGATACTCAATGGTCCCGGTGTTTTTAGGAATTTGACCCGACTTGGCGTTTCTGCCCTTTTTAACAATTTTTCGTTCAACCTCAGTCAATTCTTGTTCCAGTTCATGAATAATTTTAGCCTGGGTAGTGGCCCTAACAAAAATCACCGCTTCCCGGTGAAGATCATTGACCTTAGTCACACCCTTCTTGATTAAATAATGCCTGACAAACAGTTCATAAACCGCATCCCCTACATACGCCAATGCCAGCGGTGATACTTGCTCTGTGTTTACTGCCACTTCCATCTTGCTCCTTGAGGTGTATCTTCTATTAATATGCCCAGTTCTTTTAATCTCTCCCTAATGCTGTCTGCTGTTTGAAAGTCCTTTTTTTGGCGGGTTTCCTTTCTCAAGTCCAATAGCAAATCAAGCAGCTTCTCAGTTAATTCATCATTGTTCCCTTTATCCTGTTTTATGTCAAAGCTCAATCCCAACACCTTGCCAAAAACCCCAAAAGCCTCCAGTACCTTTTTTAGACAATCACCAGCTATTTGCTCTTCACCCTCCTGGCATTGCTTTAAGTATTGATTCGTTTCCCGCACCAGGTCAAAAATAGCTGCAAAGCCCAGAGCTGTATTAAAGTCGTCACTCATAGCCTGATCAAACTGCTCCAGGGCAAGGTCAACCTTCCCCGTCAGTTCTCCCCCTAGTTTTCCTCCTGCCTCACCTTCATTGGCAACAGCAACCTGTTCAGTCACCCGCTCAACTGTATTGACAATCCGCTGGTAACTTTTTGTGCTGGACTCCAGCTTCTGATCATCAAAGTCCAGGGGGCTCCGATAATGGGTGGCTAATAGGTAATACCTGACTACTTCAGGATCATATTTTTCCAATATTTCCCTGACCAAAAAAAAGTTGCCCAGGGATTTAGACATCTTTTCCTGGTTAACAGTGATAAAGCCATTATGTAACCAGTAATTAGCAAAGGGTTTTCCTGTATATGCTTCCGATTGAGCAATTTCATTTTCATGATGGGGAAACACCAAATCATAGCCCCCGCCGTGAATATCAAATTGCTCTCCTAGATACTTGATGGCCATCGCCGAGCACTCAATATGCCAGCCTGGCCTTCCTTTACCCCAGGGGCTGTTCCAAGCCGGCTCGCCAGGCTTGGCCCTCTTCCAGAGCACAAAGTCCATAGGGTGCTTTTTATTCTGATTAACATCTATCCTGGCTCCCGCCTGCATTTCCTCTATGGTTCTGCCGGAAAGCTTGCCATATTGGCTAAACTGACTAATGTGGTAGTAAACATCCCCGTCCAGTTCATAAGCATAGTTATTGTCAATTAACGTCTGAATAGTCTCGATAATTTCAGGCAGATGATCACTTACCCGAGGATGAATATCAGCCCGTTGAACTTTCAACGCATCCGCATCCACAAAGTATTCCTCAATATACTTTTGGGCCAGTACCAGTGGGTCAACCTGCTCTTCATTGGCTCTATTGATGATTTTGTCATCAATGTCAGTGAAATTTTGAACATAGGTTACCTGGTAGCCTTTGTAGCGCAAGAACTGCCTGATTGTGTCAAACACAACTATGGGCCGAGCGTTTCCCAAATGGATATAATTATAGGTTGTAGGCCCGCAAACATACATCTTGACCTTGCCAGTTTCAACAGTTTTCAGTTCTTCCTTCGCTTTGGCAAGGGTATTATACAGCTTGATGGTCATTGATTTTCTCCTCCAGTTCTATCACCTTGTCTTCCAGTTGCTGAATTTTCCGCTGTAAGCACAGCATCATTTCAGCCACCGGGTCAGGCAATTGATCATGGTGCAGGTCAATTGGCGAAACCTCCCCCGACAGGACATGCCGCCCATTAATCACCACTACTCTTCCAGGAACACCTACTACCGTACAGTTGTCGGGCACATCCTTGATTACCACCGAGCCGGCACCTATTTTCACGTTGTTCCCAATTTTAATATTCCCCAACACCTTAGCTCCAGTGCTTATCATGACATTATCCCCGATGGTAGGGTGCCTTTTTCCCTTTTCTTTGCCGGTTCCCCCTAGGGTTACTCCCTGGTACATAGTCACGTTTTTGCCTATTTCCGAAGTTTCCCCAATAACCACTCCTGTCCCATGATCAATAAACAGTCCTTCATCTATTTTTGCCCCAGGATGAATTTCTATCCCGGTAATAAAGCGACTTAACTGGGAAACCATTCTGGCCAGGACAAATCTCCCCCGGTTATATAACCAGTGAGCCAAACGATGCAACACCATGGCATGAAAACCGGGATAGCAGCAGATAACCTCCAGGACACTGCGGGCAGCCGGGTCTCTCTCAAAAATCACCCTTATATCTTTTTTAATCCTCGCCAGCATAGTTCTTCCTCACCTTCTGATTAAAATTAAAAAGCCCTTCCTCTATATTCAGAGACGAAGGGCTTCGCGGTTCCACTCTGGTTGAGCCTCTCTCCAAAAGGCACGTTAATAGCACCCGGGACAAGCTCCACTCTAATTAGACGGGTAACGGAGTCTATCCGCCAGAACCTACTCCATGGGGCAGCAGTTCAATCCTGGTGCTCGTGGGTGCACTTCAGCAAGCTTTCACCAAAGGTCCCTTGCAGCCTCCGAGGACCTCTCTCTGCCTGGCTTTCACCGGCCTACTCTCCCAGTCATTACTTGTATAGCTATTTGCAACTTTATAGTTAAATTATATTAGATTTCTTCCCGTTGTCAAGCATCATCTCATTTAGTCCCCAGTGTCTGGCTAACACTGCTTTTAATGCGCTTAGCCACACCGTCAACTCCCAGAATGGGGATGATGTCGAAAAGTTCCGGCCCATGCATTTGGCCTGTCAATGCAACCCGGATAGGCATAAATACCTTGCGGCCTCCTAGGCCCAGCTCTTTGGTTAGCTCTTTCAAAATGACCTTTACCTTGTCGGCATTCAGCTCACCTGCCTGAATTAGCTTCTGCTGCAACAGGGCCAGCACTTGGGGGACCTGCTCTTCCCTAAGCACAGCTTTAGCCTCTTCCCCTTCAAACTCCACTTCATCCACAAAAAAGAATCTAACTTTAGCTGCCATCTCTTCTAAATAGGAAATTCGCTCCTGGACAGCCCCTACTATCTGGGACAATCGAACCAGCTCTTTCTCTTCAGGCATACCGGAAAGATATCCCCCGGCCATCAAAAAAGGAATTGCCTTGCGGACAATCTCCTCCCTTGGGCTTTTCCTAAGATAAATACCGTTTACCCAGTTTAATTTCTCAATGTCAAAAACTGCAGGATTTTTAGCCACCCTGTCCAGGGAAAACTGCTCAATCAGTTCATCCATGGTAAATATCTCTTCCTCACCTTCAGGCGACCAGCCCAACAGGGCCAGAAAATTCACCAGCGCTTCCGGCAGGTATCCCTTTTCTTGATAGCTGACAACAGATACAGTTCCGTGACGTTTACTCATTTTAGACCTGTCTTTGCCGAGAATAAGGGATATGTGGGCAAACTTCGGTATCGGCAGCCCCAGGGCCTCATAGAGGACGATTTGGCGCGGTGTATTGGATAAATGCTCTTCTCCCCTGATTACATGAGATATTTTCATGGTAACATCGTCAATGACCACTGCAAAGTTATAGGTGGGAATTCCATCAGACTTTACAATTACAAAATCACCAATTCCGTCGCTGTCAAAAGTAACCTTACCCCGGACTAAATCGTCAATAATAATGGCCTTTCCTTCCGGCACCCTAAAGCGAACTACGGGCTGCTTCCCCTCGGCCAGGCAAGCAGTTCTCTCTTCTTCCTTCTGAAAACGGCATTTCCCCAGATAGCGAGGCAGTTCTCCCTTTGCCATTAACATCTGTCTCTCTTCTTCCAATTCCTCTTCGCTGCAAAAGCAATAATACGCCTTTTTACTTTCCAATAGCTTGTCTATAAAGGAGCGGTAAATATCCAGTCTTTCCGTCTGGCGGTAAGGACCATCAGCACCGCCTTTCTCAATTCCCTCATCCCAGTCAATCCCCAGCCACTTTAGTGATGCTAAAATATTTTCTTCCGATTCCCGACTGGAGCGCTCTAAATCTGTATCTTCAATCCTGATAACGAGCTTTCCATCAAGTTTTTTTGCCAGCAGGTAGTTAAACAGGGCTGACCTGGCCCCCCCTATATGTAGCGGCCCTGTTGGACTGGGCGCAAATCTAACTCTAACTTGTTCCATCTTAAATTCCTCCTAAACTGTTCCTATTGAGATATTCAGAATTCAGCAGTCAGCATTCAGCATTCAGCATTCAGCATTCAGAATACCCTTAAAATACTTCCAAAAACTACAGCCTTTTTTTAAAGAACTTTACTTCAAAAACACCATATTTAAGCATACCAGTAAGATTTTAAAGGTTCGCCAGTTCTCTTATTCTGACTCCTGACTTCTGAATCCTAACTCATAAGCATTTGCTATAAAGTTCTATTTTTTGTTACTGTGCATACTGCCTCAGCGGCAATTCCTTCTTCCCTACCTACAAAACCAAGTTTTTCAGTGGTAGTTGCCTTAACATTTACCTGATCATCAGACAACTCCATCACTTTAGCTATATTAGCTCTCATTTCATTAATGTACGGGGCCATCTTAGGCTTTTCCGCGATTATCACACTGTCAATGTTATTTACTTGATAGCCCTTTGCTGCAATCAGGCTGTTCACCTTTTCCAAGAGAAACATACTGGAAATACCCGCCAGATTTTGGTCCGTATCGGGAAAATGTCTGCCAATATCTCCTTCCCCAATGGCACCTAACAAGGCGTCCATGATGGCATGAACTAACACATCCGCATCCGAGTGTCCTGTCAGACCAAGTTGGTAAGGAATGTCCACTCCACCCATAACCAGCCTTCTCCCTTCCACCAACTGGTGAACGTCATAACCTATTCCCACCCGCATTTTCTTCTCTCCTTTGCAATATGGTTTCAGCAACAATTAAATCTTCAGGCGTGGTTACTTTAATATTTTCATAGCTGCCCGGTACTATTCTAACAGAGTAACCCTTAGCCTCCACCAAGGATGCATCATCAGTTCCATAGAACTCCTTGTCCATAGCACTGGTATACGCTTCCCATAGCAGCTCTCGCCGGAAGGCCTGGGGTGTCTGGGCAGCCCAGAGGCTGCCCCGCTCAGGTGTGGACAAAATGCGCTTGTCCTCGGAGACTACTTTAACGGTATCTTTAACCTGCACTGCTAAAATAGCTCCACCATAGGTCATAGCGCAATTGACAACTTCTTCCAATTCCCCGTTAGTCAAAAGTGGCCGTGCACCATCATGCACGACCACCACTTGGGCATCTTTAACCTGCTTAAGCCCGTTAAATACTGAGTCCTGGCGTTCTTTGCCCCCGGCAACAACGGATACTTTTGACAATCCGTATCCCGCCACCATTGTTTCCTGGCAATACTCAACTTCCCCATCAGGAACAACCAGGATTATATTATTAACTACTAATGATTGCTGGAATAACAATAAACTGTGGGCAACTACAGGCTTATCTCGCAATAATAAATATTGTTTATTTATTTGTCCACCCATCCTCTTGCCCTGCCCTGCTGCAGCCACTATCACTGCTACCTTTAGGTCAGACAATGGCATTCACCTCGCTCATGTCTTGGCTGGATGCTGCAGACTTCTTCTCATGGCCCTTTGGCTTGGCAAAAATCATCCTCCCTGCGGCAGTCTGCAATACACTGGTAACCAGGACACCAATAGTTTGGCCAATATACTTTTTACCACCATCCACCACAATCATTGTGCCATCATCCAGATAGCCAATGCCCTGTCCCGATTCCTTGCCGTCTTTAATTACCTGGACTACCATTTCTTCCCCCGGGAGAACCACCGGTTTAAGAGCATTAGCCAGTTCATTGATATTTAGAACAGGCACACCCTGTAATTCTGCTACTTTATTAAGGTTATAATCATTGGTTATAATCCGGCCAGTGAGCTCCTGGGCTAATCTGACCAGCTTGCTGTCTACTTCAGCAATGTCATCATAATCTTTTTCATATATCTGAACAGGAATTTCCATGTCCTTTCTGATTAAATTTAGAATATCCAGACCCCGTCTGCCTCGATTGCGTTTTAATACATCCGAGGAGTCCGCAATATGCCTCAGTTCTTCCAGCACAAAGCCTGGAATAATCAAGACTCCTTCCAAAAAGCCGGTTTTGCAGATATCCGCAATCCGACCGTCAATGATTACACTGGTATCCAGCACTTTATATTTTTGCCTTTCAGCTGTGCGAACTGACTTTTCCTTGCTTCCCAATTTAGGTATAAACGTAAAAAAAGATAAGACCTCTTCCTTCTTCTTTACTCCCACACTCATACCTAAATAACCAAACACCAAACTGGCGATGATTGGCAAATAGTCTCCTATAAAAGGTATCCTTGAAAAAGAGGAACCCAGCAAAACAGCTATCACCAGCCCTACAATCAAACCAATAACACCGCCGATAATGTCCTGGGTAGGTGTTTTTTGCAGTTTACTTTCAAACCAGGATATGGTCAAGGTGGTACGGTAAATTAACCAGGGAGATAATAAAAAACCAATAAGGCCAATTGCCAGCCCGGTTAATACAATTATTGTATACTGAGACTGGGGATAAACATATGGCAAGTTAATAATTTGTAAATTTGTTAAAAAATATGCGGCGGAAAAGCCTCCAATCATAGCTATCATGGTTATTATTGCCCGAATAATATTGCTTAACATTTTTTCTTCACCTCCTGTTTTTATAGTATGCACCAAAATATAAAAATTTAGGCAATTTAATTATACCTTAGCTCCGAAACTTCTTTCAAGAAAAACAATTGGCAACTTTTGAGACAAAAATAAAAGCAGTTTCCTATACATTAAAAAAAACGCCAGCTAAGCCGACGTTAAAAAACTCCTGAACTAGGCAAGCATCTCTGCCAACATACTTTCAACTGTCTCAGTCTTTGACTCCTTTACCAGCGCCAGCTCACTGATTAGTATCTGCCTTGCGTTCTCAAGCATTTTTCGTTCTCCCGTGCTTAAACCCTTTTCCCTATCTCTTAGGGCTAAATTCCTGACTACCTCTGCTAATTGACAAATGTCACCGCTTTTTATTTTTTCCATATTAGCCCGATATCGGGCATTCCAACTAACAGTTATGACGCTTTGATGATCCTTTAAAATGGCGTAGACCTCTTGCAAGCTGTCTTTATTTATCACTTGTCTTAAGCCTATGTCTACCGTATTATCAATAGGAATCATTACTCTCATGTCCCCTACCGGCAGTTTCATTATATAATACCTGCGCTTACTTCCAAGCACTTCCTTTTCTTCAATAGCTTCGATTACCCCTGCTCCATGCATGGGATAAACTACTTTATCGCCGATATTAAACATACTCTACCTCCTAACCATAAGTCTATTGTATCAGCCATGGGTTTCTTTGTCAAATAAATTCAATATTATATCATATGCACTGATTGCAGTCAACAACAGGTCACGGCGTGGGTGCAGTTTTTGTTTTTGCACCACTCATTAACTAATATTGCATTTATTTACAAATACAAAGAAATGACAACCTTAATACACCAGTCAATTTTATAAA
>Ga0208490_101230_pt1 | contig 10228 bp, 12 predicted proteins | sample SubbioAug_CSWold_FD_184818 | JGI IMG/M metagenome (GOLD analysis project Ga0208490, IMG submission 184818) | Serpentinite rock and fluid subsurface biosphere microbial communities from McLaughlin Reserve, California, USA - CR11Aug_CSWold (SPAdes) | ecosystem: Environmental > Terrestrial > Deep...
GTCGAAGTCGGCCTTGGTGACCGCGTACCGCTCCTGGCACACGGTGCAGTGCTGGTACATCACGTCCCGGAACGGGTCGATGTGGTCGAGGTAGCCGCGTCCGCCGCACTCCGGGCACGGCAGCGGGGACCCCCACGTGGGCTTCGACGACGAGGATCCACGGAGATCGATGACCGTGCGGTCCTCGCCGGGCCCGCTGCTCTTGCGGAACCAACCCATCAGAGCCTCCTGGTGCGGTGCAGGTGCCTCCGGTGGCCTCGACCACCCTGGGGCCAGCATAGGCCGAACGGCCTACGCGGAGGCAGCACCCTCAGCGCCAGATCTGGTCGCCCAGCTCCAGCAGGCCCTCGAGGTCGGTGATGTCGTGGGTGAAGTAGGGCACGGCCGCCACGACCTCGGGGGCCTGGGACAGCTCGGCCCGCGTGGCCGCTTCCCGCTTGGCCACCACCTGGAAGTTGAGGAAGCTCTCCCCCACCTCCCTCAGGACCCGGGCCACCTGTTCGGGCTCGCCGAGGTTGGAGGGAAGCCCCGACGCGACCTCCTCGGGGGAGGCGCACAGGCGCTGGGCGGCCGCAGTGGTGCCCTTGGCGAGGAACCACTCAGGCAGGACCTTGTTGAGGACCACCGCGCCCAGGTGCATCTTGCGCTCACCGAGCGCCTCGATGAAGAACTCGGCCTCGGCCAGCGGCGCCGCCTCGAGGGTGGAGACCACGACGAAGGTGGTGCGGCTGTCCGACAGGGTGCGGGTGACGGCCCGAGCCCGCTCCACGAAGCCGTCGTACATCGTCTGGAAGAGGAGGAAGAACTCGGCGATGTCCTCCAGGAACTTGGACCCGAGGATGCGGTCGGCCACCGAGTAGAAGGGCTTCGACGCCATCGTGAGCACCCGGCTGCGGGCCGGCACGGTCAGCCACCGCAGCAGGCGGCTCGAGAAGAAGTCCGCCATGCGCTCCGGGGCCTCGAGGAAGTCGATCGCGTTGCGGGTCGGAGGCGTGTCGACGACGATCAGGTCGTACCGGCCCGACGCGTGGATCTCGTAGAGCCGCTCCATCGCGATGTAGTCGTGGCTCTGGACGAAGCGGCCGGTGATGTTCTGGTAGAGCGGGTTGTCGAGGATGGCGTCGCGGGTGGCGGCATCGGGGGCGTGTGACCGGACCAGGTCGTCCCAGGACTGCTTGGTGTCGAGCATGGCCGCCCACAGCTCGCCGCGGGGCTCGACGCCGGCCGCCTCGAAGGCGTCGAGCGGCACCTGGGTCTCCACGTTGCCGAACTCCTGGAGGCCGAGCGCGTTCGCGAGGCGACGGGCCGGGTCGACCGTGAGGACGAGGACCTTGCCGCCGAGGTGCACCGCGGCCATGGCGGCCGCCGCCGCGGCCGTGGTGGTCTTGCCCACCCCACCCGAGCCGCAGTGGATGACGATCTCCTTGGCCGCCAGGAGCTGCTCGAGGGTCCCCGCCGAGGCCTGCTGCTTGGTGCGGGCCATCAGAAACCGAGCTCCTCACCGAGGTGGGCGGCGACCTGGCTGGTGGCGCGGGCACCGTGGCTGCGCTGGAAGAGGTAGGGGACGTAGAGGATGGGTGTGCCCTCGGGCAGCTCGTCGCGGAGCCGGGCGAGGTGGGTGCCCCGGGTGCGGCGCATGCTCACGGCCATGCGGGCCCCGTCGAGGAGCTGGCGCACGGGGCCGTCCACGGCCTCCGCCAGCTGCTCCTCCGGCAGGGCCTCGAGGCGGTCGAAGACCTCCTCCTCGCCCCGGCCGAACAGCTCGGGCAGGACCCGGTTGGCGACCACGGCGGCGAGGTCGACGTTGGTCTCCGCCTCGAGCCGGCCGACGAGCTCGAGCGTCTCGTTGACCGGCATCTCCTCCGGTGCCGACACGATGACGACACCGGTCTGGGCCGGGTCACCGAGGATGTCCAGCATCCAGCCCGTCTGGTCCCGGACGAGGCCGACGTGGACGAGCTCCTGGATGGCCGTGGGGGCGGCCAGCTGACCGGTGATGTGACCGGTGGCGACGGCGTCGACGACCACCAGGTCATAGCTGCGCTCGCGCACCTCCCAGAGGAACTTCCCGACGGTGAGGATCTCCTTCACCCCGGGGGCGGCGTTGGCCACGAAGTCGAAGGTGCGGGCGAGGGGCCCGATCTTCGCGATGAGCGGGATCTTGAGCTGGAGGCTGAGGTACTCCTTCAGCGACTCCTCGGTGTTCATCGACATCGCCCAGAGGTTGGGCGACACCTGGCGCTCCTTGAACGTGGTGGGGCCCGTCTCGTAGAAGTCGGCCAGGTTGCCCTTGGCGTCGACCTCCCCGACGAGCGTGCGCTTGCCTCGCTGCGCCGCGAGCAGGGCCAGCGAGGCGGCGATCGTCGTCTTGCCGACGCCGCCCTTGCCGGTGACGAAGAGCAGACGGCGGTCGAGCAGGTCGGTCATGTCGGCCCCCAGCAGCCCTCGGCGGAGCGGCTCAGCCGCCGAAGCCGATCCGGCGGTCGTCCTCGGGGCTGCCGATCTCGACGTAGGCCAGCTTCTCGACGGCCACGCCGTACTGCCGGCCCTTCCGGTCGGTGACCCAGAGCGTCCCGCCGTTGCCCAGTGCGGCGTCGATCTCGGCTCGGATGGCCGCGGCGTCGACGTCGTCGGGGAGGTGGACCTCGAGCTCCTTGGGGTTCTGGATCAAGCCGATGCGAAGGTCCACGGGTTCTCCTCTGGTCAGCGCGGCGAACGGTCATCCTACGGGCCCGGCGAGGGCCGGCTGTCCGCCGCCGCCGCGAGGCTGGGCGATGTGCTCATCGGGATCCGGTCCATTCCGGTACAGGGTGACGATCCGACCATCTACAGTGACCGCCGATGGCTGATCCGGGGGGCGGGGCTGAGTCGGGTGAGGTCGCTGAGGCCCTCGCCGCGCTGAACGCCGCCCGCGGCCGGTTCATCGCCGTGGCCGGTCATGAGCTGCGCACCCCCGTCACGACCCTGCGAGGCCTGGCCGAGGAGCTGGCCGTGGCGGTCGACCCGCCAGACCCCGCCCTCCTCACCGAGCTCGCGCCGGCGATCCTGCGCAGCGCCCGTCGGGTCGAGGCGCTCCTCGACGACCTCCTCCTGGCCACCGACATCACCACGGTGCTCCCGGTCGGGGACCCCGAGCCGGTGGAGCTGGTGTCCACGGCGCACGCCATCTGGGATGCGATGGGCGAGCCCGAGCCGCTCGAGCACACCGGTGACGGCGAGGCCGAGGTCATGATGCGACCGGGCGCGGCCGACGTGCTCCTCGAGCGGGTCCTGGACAACGCCCGTCGGTACGGGTCCGCCCCCTTCGGCCTGGACGTGCAGGGCAAGGGCGACCGGGTCCACCTGCGGATCTCCAACGCCGGCGCCGAGCTCGCCCCCGACGACGTGGGCCTCGCGTTCGAGCTCTTCTACCGGGGCGAGGCGGCCGTCACCTCGGCCCCCGGCTTCGGGATCGGACTCCCGGTGGCGCGGGCCCTCGCCCGCCAGGACGGCGGGGAGCTGTGGATCGAGCCCCGCGCTGGCGGCGGCCTGGACGTGCACCTCGAGCTGCCGGTCCCGCGATGACCGACGGCCGCCGAGAGGGTCGCGACCTGCGCGTCCTCATCGCCGACGACGAGCCGGATGTGCGCCTCCTGCTCCGCCTCGGGCTGCGACACCACCAGATCGACGTCGTCGGCGAAGCCGCCAACGGGCTGGAGGTCGTCGAGCACTGCGACGCCGACCCGCCCGAGGCGATCGTGCTCGACCTGCTGATGCCCCGCATGAACGGCTTCGAGGTGATCCCCGTCCTCCAGCGCGACCACCCCGAGATCGGGATCGTGGCCTACACCGCGGTGGCCGGGGACTTCGTGCGGCGGGAGATGTCCCGCCTCGGCATCCCGCTGCTGCTCAAGCGGGGAGATGCCACGCCGCTGGCCGAGGCCCTGCACGAGGCTGCGGCGCGCGCCCGCGCCGACGCGGGCCGCTGACCCTCAGAGGATCTTGAGCTCCTTGCGGTAGCGGCGGGTGGGGGCCAGCTCCACCTCGATCCGCTCGGCGACGCGCCGGAAGGCGGCTGCCGCCTCCCCCTCCGGGTCGCTGAGCATGATCGGGTGCCCGGTGTCGCTCCCCTCCCGCAGCGCCGTGACGAGCGGCACCCGGCCGAGGAGGGGGGCGTCGAGGCGCTGGGCGAGGTGCTCGCCGCCTCCGGCACCGAAGAGCTCGTAGCGCTTGCCGTCGTCGCCGGTGAACCAGCTCATGTTCTCGATGACGCCCTTCACCTCGAGGTTGACCTTCTGCGCCATGAACCCGGCCCGCTGCGCCACGCGCTGGGCGGCGGGCTGCGGGGTGGTGACCACGTACACCTCGGCACGGGGGAGGAACTGGGCGAGGGAGAGGGAGATGTCGCCGGTGCCGGGGGGCAGGTCGACGAGGAGGAAGTCGGGGTCGTCCCAGAAGACGTCGGTCAGGAACTGCTCGAGGGCCTTGTGGAGCATCGGGCCCCGCCAGATGACCGGCTGGTCCTCCTTGGCGAAGAACCCCATCGAGATGCAGCGCACCCCACCGGCACCGGTGGGCGGGACGAGCATCGAGTCGATCACCGCCGGGGGGTGCTCGACGCCGAGCATGCGGGGGATGGAGAAGCCCCAGACGTCGGCGTCGATCACGGCCACGTTCTTGCCCCGCTGCGCGAGCGCCACCGACAGGTTCGTGGTGACCGAGGACTTGCCCACCCCGCCCTTGCCGGACGCGATGAGCAGCACCCGGGTGGGGCTCTCGGGGTCGGCGAAGGGGATCTCGCGGCCCTCGGCGTGGCCGTGCGCCGCCTGGTGGCCGGCGGTGGCGGACGGGTCCCCGTGGAGCTGCTGGCGCAGCGCAGCCCGCTGCTCGTCGGTCATCACCCCGAAGGAGAGGTCCACGCCGGTGGCCCCGGCTCCGGTGAGGGCACCGGTCACCCGGTTCTGGATCTCGTTGCGCAGCGGGCACCCGGCCACGGTCAGCGTGACCTCGAGGGCGACCTGGTCGCCGTCGACGCGCACGTCCCGCACCATCCCGAGGTCCACGATGGACCGGTGCAGCTCGGGGTCCTCCACGGGGCGGAGGGCGTCGATGACGGCGTCGACGGAGAGGGGCATGGGGGCTGGCTCCCGGGGGTCGAGGGGTGGCCTCGGAGGGATTTCCACTACGGCCATAGGTAGAATACCGACGTGTCGCAGCCGGCCCTCACCCCGACCGAGTTCTCCTCGGCGGTCACGGCGATCACCTCCGCCTTCGGGGACCCGACCCGGCGCGAGATCTACCTGTTCGTCCACGCCGCCAGCCAAGCCGGCCCCGAGGGCGAGCCCGGCGGCGGGGTGACGGCCTCGGAGGTCGCCGAGCAGTTCCTGCTCCACCCCAACGTGGCCCGCCACCACCTCGACAAGCTGGCCGCCGGGGGGTACGTCGAGGTGGCGACCGGGCGCACCGGAACCGGCGCCGGCCGCCCCAGCAAGCGCTACCGGGTCACCGCCCCCGAGATGACCCTCGAGCTCCCCGTGCGCCACGACGACCTCCTCGTCACGCTGCTCGGCAAGGCCCTCGCCCTCCTGCCCAGCGAGCAGGCCGAGGCCATGGCCGAGGAGGTGGGCCTCGAGTACGGCAAGGCCCTCGCCGCCTCGCTCGGCGCGGCCACGCCCGCCGCCAAGGCCTCGGGCCAGGCCTCGGCCCAGAAGTCGCTCCGGGCCGCGCTGCACACGGTGGCGGACGCCCTCACGGCCCATGGCTTCGCGGCCCATGCCGAGCGCCACGGAGACGGCCTGCGCATCGTCTCGGACCACTGCCCGTTCGGCGGCGCCGCGATCGAGCACCCCGTCATCTGCGCCGTCGACCGAGGCCTCGTGCGGGGCATGCTCGGGGCCCTCTACGGCCAGGCCGACGCCGCCACCAGCGAGAGCCTCCCCACCGGCGGCACCCGCTGCGTGACCGACCTGACCGCCTGAGGCCGCGGTGGTGACGCGCCACTACCTGGACCACGCGTCGACGTCGCCGTTGCGGACGGAGGCGGCCGCCGCGGTGACCGCCTGGCTCGGGCGGGTGGTCGCGGATCCGGGGCGGATCCATGCGGAGGGGATGGAGGCACGCCACGCCGTCGAGGTGGCCCGGGAGCAGGTGGCGTCGCTGCTCGGGGCTCGGCCTCGTTCGGTGGTGTTCACGAGCGGCGCCACGGAGGCGATCGCCACGGCCTGCTGGGGCGCGGCCGACCGGGGCGGCCACCAGGTCGTCACGGCCGTCGAGCACTCGGCCGTGCGCCGCAGCGCCGACCAGCACGGTGAGGTCTCGGTGGTCGGCGTCGACCGCCATGGCCGCGTCGATCCCGGCGAGGTGCTGGCCGCCTGCCGGCCCGACACCGCGGCGGTGCACGTGCAGTGGGGCAACCACGAGGTCGGCACCCTCCAGCCGGTGGCCGACGTGGTGTCAGGCTGCCGGGAGCGCGGCGTGCTCGTCCACGTCGACGCGGCCGCCGCCGCCGGGCGGGTCCCGATCTCGTTCGACGAGCTCGGTGCTGACCTGCTCTCGGTCTCGGCCCACAAGCTCGGTGGTCCGCCCGGCGTCGGGGCGCTCCTCGTCCGCCGGGGCCTGCGGCTGCGCCCCCTCTTCGTGGGCGGCGATCAGGAGCGAGCCCGCCGGGCCGGGCTGGAGCCGGTGGCGCTCCTCGCCGGCTTCGGCGCCGCCGCCGACGCGCTGGCCGGCGGCCGGCTGGAGGAGGAGGCCAGCCACCAGGCCCGGCTCTCCCGCCGCATCATCGACGCGCTGCCCGATCTCGACGGCGTCCGCCTCTACGGCCACCCCGAGGAGCGCCTCCCCCACCTCGTGTGCCTCGGCGCCGACGGCGTCGAGCCGCAGGCCGTGCTGCTCGGGCTCGACCGGGCGGGGGTGGCGGCCCACTCCGGCTCGTCGTGCGCCTCGGAGTCCCTCGAGCCCTCGCCGGTGCTCGAGGCGATGGGCGTCGACGCCCACCACAGCCTGCGCCTGTCGGTCGGCTGGTCCAGCACCGACGACGACGTCGGGGCCGCCCTCGCCGCGCTGCCCGAGATCCTGGCCGCCCTCCGAGCCCTCGGCCGCTGACCGCAGCTCGCGATGTCGAGGGGCGGGGGTCCGGGCGCGGGCGCTAGCGTCTCCGCCGTGGCCCCGCTGTACGTCGTCCGCCACGCCCATGCGGGGACGCGGGGTGAGTGGGACGGACCCGACGAGGAGCGCCCGCTCTCGGAGCGAGGGCGCCGCCAGGCCCGAGCGCTGGTGGAGACCCTGGCCGAGGCAGGCGTGACCCGGCTGGTGAGCAGCCCCTACCGGCGCTGCATCCAGACGCTCGAGCCGCTGGCCGAGGTGTCGGGCCTCGCGGTGGTGGTCGATGACCGGCTGGCCGAGGGGACCGGCTTCGCACCGGCGATGGACCTCGCCGAGGAGCTGAGCTCGGAGCCGGCCGTGCTGTGCAGCCACGGGGACGTCATCCCGGACCTGCTGGAGGCGCTGGTCCGCCGGGGCCTCGAGCTCCAGGACCCGGCGCGGTGGCCGAAGGCCTCCACCTGGGTGCTGACCCGTGACGAGCACGGCTTCGTGAAGGGCCGCTTCCTCCCTCCCCCCGCCTGATCGGCTCCCCGCCGGCCCGGTCAGGGAGCGGTCGTGGTGGAGGTCGCGTCGAGCGCGGCCTGGATCTGGGCGGCCAGCGGGTCGATGAGCTCGCGGAGGCCGGCCGGCGGGTCGAGGTCCTCGAGGAGCTCGATCTCCCGGGCCGCCTGCTCGACCAGACCGCTTCGGAAGAACACGATGGCCAGGAAGGCGTGGACGTCGGGGTACTCGCGGTGCTCGGTGGCCGCGCCGAGCAGCGCCTCGAGCCCTGCCTCCCGGTCGCCGGAGAGGATGAGCATCCAGCCCCGGTAGGTGGCGGCCTCGGCGTTGGCGGGGTCGCCCTCGAGCACCTCGTCGTAGAGGGCGATGGCCTCGTCGTAGTCGCCCTGGCTGCCCAGGCGGTTGGCCTGGTTGAGCTTCTCGGTGGTGCTCTGGGCGACGTCGCCGGTGATGACCCCGCCCGGGTCCCGACGTCCGGCGGCCTGGGCGACGAGGAGCCCGGCCACGACGGCGAAGGCCACGGTGGCTCCGGTCACGAGCAGGGCACGACCCCGCCGCCGGGGCGTGGCGGTCGGCCCGGCCAGGGCGGGACGGCGGCCCTCCTCCAGTGCCCGGATCACCGCCGCGGCGCGGGCCGTGTAGTCGTCCTTCAAGGCCTCGTAGTCGTCGTCGTCGACGTCGCCGGCTTCGTGCTCGCGCTCGAGGTCTTCGAGGGAGCGGAGGAGGAAGTCGCGCTGCACCTCGAGGGCGCTCATGGCCTCGAGGTCGACCTCGAGGCCGCTCACCGGTCCTCCGGGTCGGCCTCGGTGGCGCGAGACCGGGCCAAGGCTTCCTCGACCAGGGCCCGGTCGGCGTCGCTGGCGTGGCTGCGGGGGGAGCGCTGCCAGCGGGCGAAGGCCGCCGCCACCCCGGCCAGGCCGAGGACGAGCGCCACGACGGGAAGGACCCAGACGAGCCCGGCCCACCCTGAGCGGCCCGGGACGAGCTGGACGTCGTCGCCGTAGGTGGCGGCGATGGCCGCCCGGATCTCCCCGGCCTCCTGGCCGTCCGCCACCCGCCGGGCGATGTCGGCCCGGATGGCACGCGCCGCGGTGGAGTCCGATCCGGCCACGGACTGGCTGCGGCAGGTGGGGCACTTGAGGGTGGCGGCGATGTCCCGGACGCGGTCCTCCTCGGTGCGGGGCGACCCCTCGGTGACGCCGGCCCGCACGAGGGACACGAGGACCAGGGCCGCGATCACGAGCCAGCTCCAGCGGCGGAAGGTGGGGCTGCGGAGCGCGCTCATCCGTCGCTCCCGGCCTCGTGGGCGTTGGCCTCGTAGGCGGCCAGGAGGTCATCGAGCTGTCGGGCGGTGATGCCCCCCACGAGGCGCTGCACGACGGTCCCGTCGGGGGCGACGAGGAACGACTCGGGCACCCGGGCCACCCCGTAGGCGACGCCGACAGCACCATCGGGGTCGACCACCACCGGCCAGTCGCCCCCCTCGGCGGCGAAGAAGTCGCGGGCCACGTCGGGGGCATCGTCGAAGAGCACGCTGACCACGGCCGCGTCGCCCAGCTCCGAGTGGCGCTCGTGGAAGTCCACCAGCTCGGGGTGCTCGATCCGGCACGGCACGCACCAGGTGGCGAAGAAGTTCACGACGACCCAGCGGCCACGGGCATCGGCCAGGTCGTAGGCGTCGCCGTCGAGGGTCTCCCCGGCGATGCCGGGCGCGGTCCGGCCGATGAGCGGGCTCTGGGTGGCTCGCTCGCCGCTCGGGTCACGGGTGGCGAGGACCACCACGAACGCGGCGGCCAGGAGCCCCACGACGACGGCGGCGACGAGAGCCGTGCGGGTGCGGGCGGGGCCGGCCTCGTCGAGGACGAGGTCGTCGGGCTCGGAGGTGGGCACGTCGGGATCGGTCAACGGGACGCTCCAGCCGGGGTGAGGGCGTCGGGCTCGTCGGCCTCGGGTTGCTCGTCGGGGTCGGGGCCCGCCGTGGACGGGATCGGCGCCGAGACCGGGTCCTCGGGGCGGCGTCGCCGGCGCCCGGGCCAGGCGGCCAGGATCGTCCCGAGACCCATGATCCCGCCGCCCACCCACAGCCACAGGATCATCGGCTCGATGATCACCCGAAGGGTGACAGGGTCGCCCTCGGACTCGGGCAGGCGGGTGATGGTCAGGTACACGTCCTCGGTGAGGCCGGTGCGGACGCTGGGGGTGCCGATGAGCTGGCCGAAGCCGGGGTACTGGGAGAGCGCCGGTTCGTAGACCTTGCCGCCGTCCACCCGCACCCGGACCTTGGTGGCGGTGCGGTTCTTCTCCTGCACCTCGACCGTGTCCAGGTAGGTGATCTCGTGGCCGCCCACGACGCGGGTCTGGCCCGGCTCGTAGCGAGCCTCCGACTCGGTGGCGTAGGAGCCCGAGGCGGCGATGGCGACCGCCACCACCACGACGCCGAGGTGCACGACCATCCCGCCGTTGGTGCGGCCTACGAAGCCGCGCCAGCCCTGCCGGCGGGTGGCCAGCACGACCTGGCGAAGCGCGGCGCCGCCGGCGAAGCCACCGAGCCCGAAGGCCGTGATCGGCGCCCAGCCGCGCGCCCCGAAGGCGACGACCAGGAAGAGGCTGGCCGCCCCGATCCAGGCCGGCCAGAGGAGCCGTT
>Ga0208490_101231_pt1 | contig 10223 bp, 8 predicted proteins | sample SubbioAug_CSWold_FD_184818 | JGI IMG/M metagenome (GOLD analysis project Ga0208490, IMG submission 184818) | Serpentinite rock and fluid subsurface biosphere microbial communities from McLaughlin Reserve, California, USA - CR11Aug_CSWold (SPAdes) | ecosystem: Environmental > Terrestrial > Deep...
GACCAACAAAAAATTCCATTCCTGAACTCCTTGATAGGTTGCAACGAAGGATATGATCCCAACGTTGCCGTCTGGCGCAAAGCCCGATCAGCGCATCTCCATCCCTCGCAGGCGTGCTTCCTGCTCGACGCGCGCCATAAGCTGGCCACCGATTCCCTTGCCGCGGCCCTCCTCGGCTACTGCCAAGAGCTCGACGAACACCCACTTCAGATCAAGCGAAAACCGGGCGGCAAGTCCGCCGAGGTATAGATCGCCCTCACACGCCTCGAGGAATACCATCTCGGACTTGAATGATTTCCCGATCGCCTTGGAATGTTGATCGAGCAGCGCCAAGATGCGTCCTCGTGCTTCATCCTCGGAACCATTGGCTGGATGGATTTCGGTCATTGAGGTGTCCTTTCATCGGTAATTGGCGAAAATTAGGAGATAGCTGCACCGGCAACCGGGACCGTGGTGATCCATTCACCCTCCCCCGGACGTAACGGTCAGGTAACCGGAATGTTGCGCAGCCTCTGAAAGCGAGGGCGCTCTTTCCTGATTTGCTCAGTCGAATTCCTTGACCTCGAGCCCGGTCCAGTGGGCAGCAAAGGCCCACATGTCGGAGAACTCTTCGATAACCATCGCGGTCGGTTTGCCCGCTCCGTGCCCGGCGCGGGTTTCCACACGCAGAAGATGCGGACTGTTCCCGATGTCGGCGGCCTGCAACGTGGCCACGTATTTGAAAGAATGCGCGGGAACGACCCTGTTATCCGTATCCGACGTCGTGACAAGAATTGCAGGGTAGCGCGCACCCTCGCGGATTGTGTGGAGGGGCGAATACGAAAGAAGGGTTTGGAACTCTTCCTCGACGGCAGGGCTGCCAAACTCCTCAACCCAGGTGGCGCCGCTTGTAAAGCGATCGAAACGCAGCATGTCGAGCACCCCCACCCCCGGCAGGGCTGCCGCGAAGAGGTCCGGCCTTTGATTGACGACGGCGCCGATCAGCAGCCCACCGTTGGACTCTCCATGGATCGCAAGCCCGTCGGAGAGCGTGATATCCTGCTCGATCAGATACTCACCGGCAGCGATGAAATCGTCGAACACGTTCTGCTTGTTGCCGCGTCTGCCGGCATGGTGCCAAGCCTGGCCGTATTCGCCGCCGCCCCGGATATTCGCCACGGCATAGACGCCGCCCTTCTCGACCCAGGCCATTGCCGCGGGCGAGAAATGTGGCACCATGCTGATCCCGAAACCGCCATAGGCATTCAGCATTGTCGGTGCCGGGCCGTCGACGTCCGTGCGCCGGACGACGAACAAGGGAACCCGCGTGCCGTCTTTCGACGTGTAGACATGTGGCTCGACCCGGATCGTCTCGAGATCGACTGCGATCTCGGGCTCTGCCCAGACGGTCGTGTCGTTTGCAGCGACGTCCAGGCGCAGAACGGTCAGCGGCGCATCATAGCTGGTGAAGGCGAAAAAGGCCTCGTTCTCGCCGGGCCGGCCTTGGACGAGGCCGGTGCTGCCGGGCCCCGGCAGGGCGACGGTGCCGGCCAACGTTCCATCTAGCCGGTAAAGGTCGGCCTGCGACTGGACATCGGCCGTGTAGGACAAGAGTATCCGGTCGCCCACCATCGCGGATCCGCCTTCGCGCAGAACTGCATCGGGCCGCTCTGGGATCAATTCGGACAACTCCGGCTGCGGCTCCGCCAAGTCTATCGTCACCACCCGACCCCGAGGCGCATCCTTCTGCGTTGCAAAGAAGAGGTTCGTGCCGACGTTGCCCAGTAAGAGCCAACGGTCATCGTAGCTTTCGATGATGGTATCACTCGCGGGATCGGCGGAAGACAGGTCCGTTACCGTGACCGCAACGCCCCCCGTCAGCGCGGACGTATAGACGATCAGGTAACGGCCATCCGGCGTGACATCGACAGTATGCAAAAGAGCTTGTCCCGGCGTCGGCGCATGGATCAGCCGATCTTCAGACTGGTCCGTACCAAGTCGATGATAATAGACCGCATGGCCTTCAATGCTTGCGCTGAAGGCGGCACCCGCTTCGGGCTCGGGAAACCGGGAATAGTAGAAACCCGACCCATCGGGATGCCAGGCGATTGTGGTGAACCGGGCCCATTCGACGGTGTCCTCCAGCATCTCGCCCGTGGCCACGTCCATCACCCGGATGGTGCGCCAGTCCGACCCGCCGTCCTGCATGGCAAAGGCAACAAACGCGCCATCGCCGGAGACTGCCCATTCGGTCAGGGCGACGGTGCCATCCTCGGACCAGGTGTTCGGGTCGATCAGGATGCGGTTCGCACCGTCGGCGCTGTCCCGCACCAGAAGCTGCGCCTGATTGTCGAGCCCGCCGCTGCGGGTGAAGAAGTAGAGGCCGCCGCGCTCGATCGGTGGGGTCAAAGTTTCGTGGTCGAACATCGCCGTCAGCCTGCGATGAAAGACATCCCGCCCGCAAAGACCCTCAAGATAGGGCGCTGAGACGGCATTCTGCGCCGCAATCCATTGCGCGACCTCGTCATCCTGGCGCGGGTCGTTTTCCAGCCAGCGGAACGGGTCGGCGACGGTGACGCCGAAATGCACCTCTTCGGTATCGGTCTGACGTGTGTCCGGGTAGGTCATTGGCATATTATCCTCTGCAAAGGCGGGGGCGTTGGACAAGAGCAGCGCCGTGGCGGCAGCGCCAAGAAGGTGCTGCGTCACCGAGAGCCGCCCCTGTCGCTCGGGCATCTCTTGGCGCAATCGGCGGATGGATATGCGCCCGGCGGGCCGGCTGTTTCGTGCTGTCATGGTGATGTTTCCTTTTTTCCTTTCGGACGCGCTGGCCTGAGTGGGCTGCCGCCGTCAGGCGACGGCGTCGCAGATGGGGAGTGTCGCGGCGGCCCGGATCGCCGAAAGGATGCGGGCCGTCGCCTCCTCAGACGTCACGTGCATACCGTCGTTGATCACGGCCGCGCTGATCTCTTCGTCCACAAGGCGCATCGCTGCTGTGATGGCAGCGGCGCAGAGCCTGACCTCGAAATCGTCCGCAGTCCGCGCCGCACGGTCAGCGACGACGCCGATTAGCTCCATCTCAGCCGCGTGACAGGCCATGAGCCAGGCCGAGCGCAGGGCCGGTTCGCGATGCAGGATCGCGAGGATCCGGACAGCGGCAATGCTGTCGCGGACGAAGGCATCGTCAGAGATGAATGCCGTCATGGACCGGGCCAGGAATTGGTCGATGCTTTCGGTTTTCGGCCATTGGCCGAGCAGGGCCGCGAAGCGCAGTTCGCTGACTTTCAACATCGGCTCGACGCAGGCTTCCTTGGATCGGAAGTATCGCCAGACCGTTCGCGTCGAGATGCCCGCCGCGGCGGCTATGTCATCACCGCTGGTCGCATCGAAGCCCTTTTCCCAGAAAAGCCTTGCTGCATGTCGGGATACGTCGAGCCGCGCGTCCTCTAGTCTCGATCCGTCTGTCACTCTGTGGCCTCCGTTCCCTCACGATGGTGCCAGTGGTTTGTCTTTCTCGTCGGGCAAGTGAACAGTTTCGCAACACCCATGCCACCCGTGTCACTAAGTGACACGGGCACTAGATGTCACTTAGTGACAGCAAGCGCAAGAGGGTGGCTAAACTTTCGGCTCGCCAGACTCCACGATGATCAATCGCTAAGCCAGATCATGCCCGCGGGCTGCGAGAACCCACAGATTGGGCGATCCCGAAGCGCTGGTAGATACAGGCGCTAGGCACTGATACCTGAGGCTGGTTCTGCCGATGCAGCAAGCAACCAGTTTCTGAAATCTCCCATGGCAGGTGTTGGGGGTCGGTCCGCAGGCCATGTCAGGCAATACCTACTCGCAGACACCATCGTCGAGAACGGCTGAACCAGCCGCCCATCTGCAACATGGCGCGTGAACATATCCACCGGGAGCAGCGCCACGCCCGCGCCGCCCGATGCAATCTCGGCCATGGCAAGCGAGGAATCGAACATCGGACCGGTCAAAGGTGGGCAGGGTGCCCCTGCCTCTGCAAACCAGCGCGGCCATTCATCGCTGCGATAGCTCCGCAGCAGGACCTCGCGGCCGAGGTTTTCGGGAGTCGTCAGATACTTGGCAACCTCCGGCGCGCACAGGGGTGCAAGCGGAGCCTCAAGCAGCACGTCAGACTCAAGCCCGGTCCACGAGCCGCTGCCATAGCGGATCGCCATGTCGAGTCCCTCGCGCAGGATCTCGACGCGATTGTTGTTGGTCGAGATGCGCAGGTCAATCCCAGGATGGTCCCGCCGGAATTCAGGCAAACGCGGCCAAAGCCAACCGACGGCAAAGGTCGTGACAACACCGATCTTCAACGTCTCGATGTGGCGATGTCCGGTAATGCGGTCGAGCGTTCGCGCCATTGCGTCGAAGCCGTGTTCCAGCACGGGGTAAAGGGCCCTCCCCTCATCGGTCGGCATCAATCCGCCCGAGGCGCGCACGAAAAGCGCGACGCCGAGCCGATCCTCGAGCCTTGCCACCTGATGGCTGACCGCGGCTTGGGTGACGCGCAACTCTATGGCGGCGCGGGTGAAACTACCCTGCCTATAGGCCGCCTCGAACACGCGGAGTCCGTTCAGAGGCAGGTCCGGGCGATCCATCGGCATTACTCCAGCTAATGCCGAATGTGATACTTTGTCGTTTGATGGCCGTAAAGCAGCAAACTAAGGGGTGCGGCGTGACATCAATTGATGTCTCGTAAATTCCGGACCTTGATGGTCGCTCGTCATCACTCGTCTCGAGCAGGCGACGAAGCGGTGCCGTACGCCATCGTTTCAGACAAGGATGAACCCATGTTGACACATGCCGCGACGCTGCCTCTGCTGGCTGCCGGGGTTTCCCTCGCACTGCTGACAAGCGCCCCTGCCTTTGGCCAGAACCCGAAACTGCACCTAACCGAAACCATCAACCGCATTGAACAGGACCTCGGCGCGCGTGTCGGACTCGTGATCCATGACAGCGGTTCGGATTGGTCCGTCAGCCACCGAGCCGAGGAACGGTTCCTGATGGCCAGCACATTCAAGACCATGCTGTGCGGCGCCGTCTTGCATCGTGTCGATGAAGGCGACCTCGACCTCGAAGAAAGGATTGCGATCGAGGCCGCAGAAGTCCTCGAGTATGCACCTGTCACCGAAACGATGGTTGGCGAAACGATGAGCGTGGGTGCGCTGTGCCACGCCGCGCTCGACATGAGCGACAACACGGCGACGAACCTCCTGATTGATCGGATCGGCGGGCCGCAGGCCGTGACCGCCTTCCTGCGCGAGATCGGCGATCCGGTGAGCCGTCTGGACCGCCGCGAGCCCGAGGTGAACACCTTCGCGCCCGGCGACCCACGCGACACGACCACGCCCGAAGCGATGGTGTCGACGATGGAGACGTTGCTGACGGGCGACGCCCTTACACCGCAATCGCGCGCGCAACTGGTCGACTGGATGAGCGAAGGTGGCGTTACGGGCGCCCTGATCCGTGCGAGCACGCCAGCGGGCTGGCATGTCGCCGACAGATCGGGAAGCGGGGGTTTCAATCGCAACATCGTGGCGATGGTGACGCCACCGGATCGGGAACCCTACTTCATCGCCATCTTCCTGTCGGATGCAGATGCCGACTTCAACACCCGCAACGGCGCTGTGATCGAGTTGTCCGAAGCCGTCATGCAGGTTGTGACAAGCCGGTGAGATAGTCGCGGCCGCGCCCAACGGAGCGCGGCCCCCTTCCCTAACGCAAGTCGAAGCGCGCAGAGATTTCCAGACTGCGACTGCAAGGCGCCGACCGCGAAATCGTGCTCAACCCACAAATCGCCACTGGCGAATGTGATTGATCAGCGCCCGCAGCTTTGGTGCCATGTTCTGACGCTGCGGGAAATAGAGGTAGAATCCTGAAAACGGCGGCAGGTAGCCCGTGAGCAACGGGACCAGTGCGCCACTATCGAAATGTTCTCTCATGCAGTCCCATGGCGCAAAGGTGATACCGCCATCCGCCAAAGCCACCCGCAACATCAGACGCAGGTCGTTGGTCGTCACCTGTGGATCCACCATGACATCGAAGGGCTTGCCGTTCTCCTCGAACTCCCATCGCCACGGGGCCGTGTCGGGGGCGGGCCGCCAACCGACACAGCGATGATCGAGCAGATCCTTGGGATGGTTCGGCGCGCCATATCGCGCAATATAGGCGGGCGTGGCCGCCGCCACTTCGCGTTGTGGGCCACCAACGGGCACGGCGATCATATCCTGTTCGATGACCTCGCCCAAGCGAACACCCGCGTCGTACCCATGCGCGACAATATCCAGCTCGTCGTCCGTCACCGTCACATCCACCGTTACCTTGGGATGCGCCTCGGCAAAACGCGCCAGCAACGGCCCCGACAGGAAGTCCTCGGCAATGGATGTGACGGCCAACCGCAGCCGTCCACTCGGCACATCTTCATTGGCCTCAAGCGCGTCCTGAACCGCCGCCATCGGAGCGCGCAGGCTCTCGACCAGCCGGGCACCAGCCTCTGTCAGGCGAACCGAGCGGGTCGTGCGCATGACCACCTGTATGCCCAAGGCATCCTCCAGTCGGCGTATGCCTTGGCTCACGGCGGATCGCGTCACGCCGAGCCGGTCCGCCGCAGCGCGAAAGTTCTGCTCTTCGGCAACGGCGAGCAGGAGTGGCAACAAGTTTAGATCCATAGGACGCCCCCATTGTCGCGCAATGCTAACCAACCAGTCCAGCAATAACGGTATACCGTTCACAATGATCTGCGTCCATCTTGCTTTTTGCAACAGGCTGAAAAGGAGATAGCTATGGACAAGGTCATTCTGATTACCGGCGCTTCCAGCGGCATCGGCGAAGGCATCGCGCGCACGCTTGCAGCGCAGGGCGCGAAAATCTTGATGGGCGCGCGCCGCACGGATCGGCTGGACGCCATCGCACAGGACCTGCGCGGCCATGGGGCCGAGGTCGCGACGTGGTCGCTTGATGTCACCGAGCTTCGCTCCATGCAGGAATTTGCGCAAACGGCGCTCAACCTGTGGGGCCGCATCGACGTTCTGGTGAACAACGCCGGCGTGATGCCCCTGTCGCCCATGTCCGCCGTCAAATTCGACGAATGGGAGCGGATGGTGGACGTGAACATCAAGGGCGTTTTGTGGGGGATTGGGGCAGTTCTTCCGGTCATGGAACGGCAAGGCGAAGGCCAGATCATCAACATCGGCTCTATCGGCGCGTTGCAGGCCGTACCGACGGCAGCGGTCTATTGCGGCACAAAATTTGCGGTTCGGGCGATATCGGACGGGCTGCGTCAGGAAAGTAGCGCTATCCGTGTCACCTGCGTGAACCCCGGGGTGGTAGAGAGCGAACTCGCCTCCACCATCACCCACGAAGAGACGCAAGCGCTCATCGGGGATTACCGCGCCATTGCGCTGAAACCGGTTGATATCGCACGCGCCGTAAGCCAGTTGATCAACGCCCCGGCGACCGTGGACACAACCGAGATCACCATCCGCCCCACCGCATCCGCAAATTGAGGTCAACCATGGAGAAATCAGTCATGCTCACCGCCGCCCTTCTGGCTATCGGCGCCGAATTCGCCCGTGCCGACCCACCGCACCCCTATGTCGGGATGTGGGTCACCGCCGACAATCGCATCCGACACGAACTGCTGCCGAACGGCCGCTACGTTGAGGCCCGCGGCAATCGAGAACGCGCCTACGAAGGCCGGTACGAGATCACCGGAACGCATATCATGTACTGGGACGACAGCGGCTTTACCGCAGACGGTGACTTCGTTGAACCCGATGTGCTGCATCATGCGGGCATGGTTCTCTATCGGAAGTAACCTAGATCACGCTGGCACATTTTCCTTAGATTCCACATCGCACTGGTCGGTCCTCGATTTTGTTTAATTGACCAGCCCTAGCTTGAACAGCAATGGTACCAAGTCACGCTGTTTACAATTTGCAGGCCAACCAGGAAACGCCGCTTGGGCTTTGGGCTGCTCGACCAGGGGCCAGCGCTTTGTACCGCTGCGACGCAACTTTCTTGCTGTCTCATGTGAGCGTAGCGCATCCACGACCAGAGGGAGGTCGGCTTGGAGCCCCAAGCCGACCTCGCCGCGAAGTGGAGAGCTTGCTCTTGACCAGATCATCCAGAGGGTCAAAGCCCGCTGCGGAATTCAGCAACCTCTTTCGGAGAGGAACCGAAGGCGCGACGGAAAGCCTGACTGAAGGCGCTCTGCGACCGGTAGCCGACAGCGTCCGCGATTTCGGCTACCGTAGCGTCGTCTTTCATGAGGGCCGCCCGCGCCTTCGTCCGGCGCCAGATGCGCAGGTAGAATAGTGGACCTGCTTCGCGTCAACATCGAACGGCTACTTTCAGCAAGACATGCGGCGCGGGCGAACTAGCCATCATCTATTGCTCGCCGCCCTGCGAACGCAATGCGGCCCCGAAGACGCCAGTCTGTGGTGGCTAACCGAAATATCCGCGACGCGGTGCGAAATCACGCGATCGAAAGCAGAACATGAGCTGCACACGGCAGCACATAATACATTGAAATCACGTTTGAATCGTCACCATCCATCATCGGCGCCACGCTGAGACGGCTTGCCTCGGAGGTCCGTTTTTTATTGATAAATCAGATATATACAGAGCATCTCACTAGCGCGTGTTTGGTGTTCTTCTGGCAAAATTGAACCGATACATCCGCATCAGTAGCCCTCAGGACATTCAAATTCTTGCCACCGACTACTGAACTGTGCTCAATCGTCGAACGTATACGCGAGGATGGAACGGTCATCTACCGCACACAGATCCTTCTAAAGTCGAAGGGTCGGATCGTCCATCAGGCGTCATCACGTTTTGATCGGCTGACTACCGCGAAAGCCTGACTGAAAGGTCGGGAAAAATAACTTGCGACGCCGGATGGGTTCCTCGACTGCGGGTGTTTGCAAAGCATGTGGCGTTGTCCCTGCTTGGGTCATTTTTACTCCAGAGATCGTGACCACATGTCGATTTAGGCGCCGAAGAATCCTCTGTTCTCCATCGCCAAAAATTATGAAACGGCGTCCGAGAGTATCGCCGGGGATGTGAGATCATTGAGGTTCGCTGTCGTCGGATCGAGACCGCAGCCGTGGTCCAGAATTCCCGTGCATCGACACATACCTTCTGCCGCGTTGCGCCGGTGCGGATGCCGGAGAAAACCGGACTCGCCTCATGCAAACAGCGGGATGCAACAATGCGCAAATTCGGCACATGCGCAGCAGAACAAGCAACGCCGACGAGGCGGAGGCCGCCTAAGATGTCTTCGAAATTCCCGATGTGATGCATGCCGAACACCGATGACGCCTGACAAAGAAAGGGATCAGCAATGCGCATCAATGATCTGACCCACACAACACTGACGCGGCGCACGGCTCTCGCCTCTGCTGGTGCTTTTGCCACGGCAAGTGCGTTGTCCCTTCCAAGTTTTGCCCAGGATCAAGCACAAGGAGATTTTGACATGGATTACATCACTACCCCCGACGGCAATCGCATTTTCTACAAGGACTGGGGTCCCAAAGACGCCCAGCCGATCGTCTTTCATCACGGCTGGCCGCTCAGCTCTGATGACTGGGACGCGCAGATGCTGTTCTTTCTCTCTAAGGGCTACCGGGTGGTGGCACATGACCGGCGCGGACATGGCCGTTCAGAGCAGGTCGACGGCGGCCACGACATCGACCACTACGCCGCAGACGCCTTTGCCGTGGCCGAGGCGCTGGACCTGCGCAACGCAGTGCACATCGGCCATTCCACCGGCGGCGGTGAGGTCGCGCGCTACGTGGCGCGGCACGGTGAACCGGCTGGCCGGGTGGCCAAGGCCGTTCTCGTCGCCGCCATCCCGCCCCTGATGCTGCAGACCGACGCGAACCCCGAGGGCACGCCGATGGAGGTTTTCGACGGTTTCCGCGCAGCCCTCGCCGGAAATCGCGCGCAGTTCTTCCGCGATGTGCCCGCCGGTCCGTTCTACGGGTTCAACCGCGAGGGTGCGACGGTCCACGAGGGCGTCATCCAGAACTGGTGGCGGCAGGGCATGATGGGCAGCGCCAAGGCGCATTACGACGGCATCAAGGCCTTCTCGGAAACCGATCAGACGGAAGATCTGAAGGCGATCACCGTGCCGACGCTCGTCTTGCATGGCGAGGACGACCAGGTGGTTCCGATTGCGGCCTCGGCCGAAAAGGCGGTCAAACTGCTGCCCAATGGCACGC
>Ga0208490_101232_pt1 | contig 10223 bp, 11 predicted proteins | sample SubbioAug_CSWold_FD_184818 | JGI IMG/M metagenome (GOLD analysis project Ga0208490, IMG submission 184818) | Serpentinite rock and fluid subsurface biosphere microbial communities from McLaughlin Reserve, California, USA - CR11Aug_CSWold (SPAdes) | ecosystem: Environmental > Terrestrial > Deep...
TAGCCTCTTCACGGCTGACCACCAGCTCGGGGCCAATGGCAATCCGATTAATGCCCACATGGTCGAGGATGACCATGGAGACTAGTGTGCGGTTAGCCCCTGTGGGCTGGTATCGGTTCTTGACCACGTCCAGCAGTTCCTGGGCAAACTCCTTGGATTCCACCACCAAGACCTGCTTACCGTTGATAATTATTTCCCACCCGCTGGCAACATATGTAAAGGCAGCTTCTGCCTGGGCTTCGGTACTGATGGAACTGGCCTGAGGATACCATTTTAGGACATTCCGAGCAGAATAATCCTCATTAATAACCAGCTGACTTCCCCAGAACTCCTCGGCCCGACCCTGCACGTTATTGATGATGCGGCTATACTCCTCTGGGCTTTTAACATAGCCAATGGTTTTGCCTTCTACCACCACCGCGTATGCCCATTGGGGCTGGTACAGCTTTTGCACCGCCCACGCCGATCCTAGAGTTATTAAAGCCGGGGGCAGGGTGGCCAGGACAAGGATGGCAGCTTTTTTCATGCGTCGCTTATCCAACTAGCTCACTCCTTTACAAAACTACTATCACCATTATTCGCCCTGTTATCAGGTGATTCCTGCCGCTTTTTATGCTTGTGCTTAAACTTATTGGTCAAGCTCATTTTTTATGCAAAAAAAAAGAGCCCCTCGGCAATAGGTTGGAGCCGGCGATGGGACTCGAACCCGCAACCTGCTGATTACGATTCAGCTGCTCTGCCAATTGAGCTACGTCGGCTCAATTAGAAAATGGTGCCGCAGGGCAGAATTGAACTGCCGACACGAGGATTTTCAGTCCTCTGCTCTACCGACTGAGCTACCGCGGCACTGATAAACCCAAAATAAATGGCGGAGCTGACGGGATTCGAACCCGCGGTCTCCTGCGTGACAGGCAGGCATGTTAGGCCTCTACACCACAGCTCCAAAAAATGGTGACCCCTAGGGGATTCGAACCCCTGTTACCTGCGTGAAAGGCAGGTGTCTTAACCACTTGACCAAGGGGCCTAAAAAAATGGTCGGGGCGACAGGATTTGAACCTGCGACCCTCTGGTCCCAAACCAGATGCGCTACCAAACTGCGCTACGCCCCGGGAAGCGACGAAATCTATTATAACCTGTGAATTAAATCATGTCAAGATGTTTCCCGCAACTCTGCTTGCCAATACCTGCATAATCTCACTCTGCTGCTCAGGTGAATGTGTCTTGGCGACCATAGGCAAGATGACTTGGGCACCAAAATCCATTCCCTGGGGGCCAGCCAGGAGCAGAATATCCCCTGAAGAAACCCGTTGGAGAGCTCGTTTAGCAGCAGTCATCAAATCTGGGCTGTACAGGCAAACCAGACCATGTTCTTCTAAAGTGCCAATAAAGGCTTTGCGTTCCTCATCGGTAACCAAGTCTTTGCCGCCAACAAAGTCAGAGCTATCGGTGACCAGAATTTCACGAAGTTTCAACTTGTCTGCCCAACGAACAATAGCTTCGGCATTTTCTTTGTTGACAATGCTGCCGCGATTGCCACGGATTGCGGTGAGGAGGATTAATCTGTTATAATTCATGAGACCCATGGTTTCCAAACTAATATCGATGTTGCCGGAGTTGGCAAAATGGTCATCAATTATTTTGTACTGACCATCATATATTAGCTGGAAACGGCGCTCAACACCACCAAAGGTGAAGAGAGAACAGGCAGCCATTTGGATGTCAACTCCTGCGGCCACAGCTGCTAAGATGGCAACTACAGAATTATACACGTTGTGGAGGCCCAGAACCTTTAGTGTAACATTAATCTTGCCAGGGTTTAGTTTATGGCCGTGCAAAACTATGGGCCGAGGGATATTCAAGATATAACTGCTATGTCCAAATTCCAAGCTTATATCAGAGATAGTAATATCAGCTTCCTCACCTTTGAGACTGTAGGTAATAACCTGGGCTGTCGTCATGTTTTTGACCTGAATTACTTGCAGATCGTCGGCGTTGAGGATAGCTAGGGCCTTGTGGTCAAGTTCACGTATCAAGCGGGATTTATGCTTATTGTAATTCTCGAAGGAGCCATGAAAGTCAATATGCTCCCGAGATATATTATTAAATGCCGCAATGTTATACCTAATGCCATGAACACGCTCAAGTTCCAGGCCAGCAGAGGAAACCTCCATGGTCACATGACTGCAGCCATTTCGACGCATTATTGCCAGCATTTCGATTAAGTCCCTGGACTGAGGGGTGGTCAAATCAGCCTGATGGGCCTGTTTTCCGTCCTTAACTATAACTGTCCCAATTAAACCGGTAGTGGGAAAAGCTTGGGCTAAAATGTGGTCGATCATAAAGGTGGTGGTAGTTTTTCCATTGGAAGCTGTGACACCAATCATGTTTATCGAATTGGCAGGGTAATCAAAAAACCAATGGCTGACCTTGGCCAAAGCCACCCGGGGATCTTGAACAATAATCACTGGCGCATCTATGTTTAGTGGCCGTGCAGCAATCACCGCTATGGCACCTTTAGCCACTGCCAGTTCTGCGTAGGAATGACCATCATGACGAAAGCCGGGTATGGCTACAAAGATATGACCAGGAGCCACGGTGTCGGTATGATAGCTAATACCGGTTACATGAACGTTGGGAAGGAGAAGGTTTTTTTGGGGAAACAGTGAATATAGCTGGTCAAGGGATTTTAGCATTCAAGAACCTCCCAGAACTTTATCTCAGCTCCTTGATTTGATCAAAAAATTGTAGCCAAATTTCTCTGCTCAGTATTCCCCTTCCAAGGCCTAATATTGCCGTAATGTCCCTATGACTGCCCTGGGCGTGGGCCAAGATAAAACCATACCCAGCGACTAAGCCGATAACTGCTGCAACAAAAAAGAGGGCTGGGATCCAGGTTATTTTCAGTGTAAGCCATAAAGCATACTTTAATTTCTTTTTATTCAAAATCTAACCCCCTGTCCTCATTCGTCGAGATTATTTTACTACATCTTAGTTCTAATATCCACTTTATAATATGTAGGAGGCGTCTACGACGCCCCTGGAGTTTACTCTCCGTATTGATTCATAAGCATCTGTTCTGCATTACGAATCATAACTTTTACCATGTTTCCGCCAATTTTGCCGCCAATTTTCCCGCACTCACGGGAAGTCATATTGGGCCAGCCCTGGGAATCAATCTTTTCCCTAAGCCCCAGTTCATCGGCAATTTCATACTTAAACTGATCTAACAAGCTTTCATCTACCAAGTTGGTTCTGCGATTGCTTCTTGCCATTTATCTCACCTCCCCGTTATTATCTTTTGAAATTTGGCGGGAGAGTATGTTGTAATGATTGTGGTGGGTTTGGCTATAAAAAACTAAGATGCCAAAAGGCATCTTAGCTGCGGGGACGCAGTCTTTCCCATATTTCCATTATTTCGCCCAGGACTTCACTGGTAGGACGCCCATCAGCTATTCTACGGGCAGTTTGCTGAATGCGATTGACAAGCTCGGGATCTGCAGTAGAAACTGCTTCGGTAATTCCCGGCAAGGCTTCAATCTGCTGGTTAACTTCCCGCTTAACAGCTTCTTCATCACCGCCCTCTTCTAAGGAAATCCCTACAATTGCCAAATTTCCCGTTATTATGGCTGAGGCAGAACCAACCCCATCAACCTGCTCGGCTTGTTGGGTAACTTGTTCCACCAGGTTCTGCTGACCTTCAATGCCTGGCTGGGGCTGCTGTTGGGGCGGCGGCTGCTGGGGAGCAAAGGGTTGATTAGGCTGAGGCTGCTGGGGAGCTGGTGCAGGAGCGGGCCGACGAACCAGGCCGCAACCTGCAGTTATTCCTACTATTAGCACCAGCGCAAGGGCTAGAAATATAAAGCGCTTCATCAAAAAACCTCCTTTATTTGTTATTATCCTGCCACCAGGGCATAAATCTATGCTGGCAGGAATTAATAAATATGTTTAGTGAGAAGGGAGATAGAAAATGGTATCGGAAAAGCTTGAGTTAATTGCCACCAAAACAGTGCCCATAAACGATGATCTTTATTTGATTATTGATTTTTTAAACAGAACACTAAAACATAAAAAGCTTATTTTTGGGGTAGCCCAACGGGGCGAAGAAATGATAGTATCAATTTATGAGATTAGCTGGTGAATCGAAAGGCAGGGAATTATTATGTTTGATGTTACCAAAATAGCTGGGACCATTGATCATACTTTACTAAAGCCTACCGCCCTCCCTGAGGATATCGCAAAGGTCTGTAGCGAAGCCAGGGATTTTAAATTTGCTACAGTCTGCGTTAATCCAGGTTATGTCTCTTTAGCAGCTGGGCTGCTTAAGGGTTCAGAGGTGGGCATCACAACTGTTGTAGGGTTTCCCTTGGGGGCAAACCTTTCTGAGGCCAAGGCCTGGGAAGCAAACCGGGCTCTGGAGCTGGGGGCCACAGAAATTGATATGGTTATAAATATTGGTCGCTTTTTAGCTGGAGATTACTCTCTGGTGGAAGAGGATATCCGCCAGGTGGTCAAAGCAGCCCAAGGAGCGGTGGTCAAGGTCATTTTAGAGACAGCCTTCTTAAATCCTGCACAAGTTGCTGAGGCCAGCCGTATCTCTTGCTCCGCCGGAGCTCACTTCGTCAAAACCTCTACGGGCTTTGCTTCGAGGGGCGCATCCATTGAAGATATCCGCATTATGCGTCAAGTGGTGGGGCCGCACCTGGGTGTCAAGGCTTCGGGAGGTATCCAAAATCGGGAAACCGCCCTGGCCATGCTGGAGGCTGGTGCCAATCGCTTAGGCGCCAGTGCCGGAATAGCTATTGTCCGGGGCGAAGCCAGCACAGACCAATACTGATTTTTCCCATCTAGGTTCTCTTTTGATTGAGAAGAGCACCGTTAACCTTTTCCCCCGTAGGGGGTTTTCTTTTTTCTTTCCCCAGGACAGGCAGTATGATAAAATAACTCTAATGGGAGGGAGATGTGGCTGAATGGCTCAGAAAAAACTTGTCTTGCTTTTTGCCGTCCTGGCTATTATTGTTTCACCTTTATTGATTGGCTTTGGCTCGGGCAGCAAAACCTCCATAGGTTATGATTTTACCTTTACCCGGCAAAATAGCGGGCCCAAGACTCCAATCATCTTTTACTTATCTGAGCAGGCAACTGTCTTGGATATTATGATTACTCCCTCCGAAACCGATAAGTGGCAGGTATCCTGCGGCGTTTTGCGGATGACCCTGGCCAATATCCATCAGCTCCATCCCCCGATTTTTTCCGGCATCCGGCAGTTGGAGCAGGATATAGTTATTCGGGAGGGTTCTCCGCCGATACTGGAAATAGCCATGGACAAACATGCCGGCCCCTTTCGGGTCTTAGTATTTTCTGACCGCTACCGGATTGAGTGGCTGACCCCGGGCTTAAGGGGTAAAAGGATCGCCATCGACCCTGGCCATGGCGGCAGCCCAGGTGCTGTGGGGCCAACCGGACTGATGGAAAAAGATGTTGTGTTAGACGTTTCCCTCCGGGTCGCCGACAGGCTGCGCCAAGCCGGTGCCACCGTAATCGCCGCCGCCTCCAATGCCGAAAAATGCGCCCTGTGCCAGCAAGTGGGGGCACACCAGACCATCGACTACAGCGTGCACCGGCCCGAGGGCAGCTTGCGCGAAGCCATCAAAGCAGCCTGCGGCGGCCGCGGGCCGGATCTGATCTACGACCCGGTCGGCGGCGATCTGGCTGAGCCGGCGCTGCGCTCGATCGCCTGGCGCGGCCGCTACCTGGTGATCGGCTTTGCCGCCGGCCCGATTCCGAGCCTGCCGCTGAACCTGCCGCTGCTCAAAGGGGCTTCGGTGGTGGGGGTGTTCTGGGGCGAGTACGCCAAGCGCGAACCGCAAGCCAACACCGCCATGCTGCAAACCCTGGTGCAGTGGATGGCGCAAGGCCGGATCAAACCGGTCATCGACCGCACCCTGCCCATGAGCGAGTTGCCACAGGCCTTGGCACTGATGGGCCAGCGCCAAGTCAAGGGCAAGCTGGTGTTGCTCAATCCCGACTAAACCCTCGTACCCGGCCCAATTTACGGGGCAGCCTTTATCAGCCGACCCGTTGCCCCACCTGTTCGCCCCGACACCCACCGCATCGAAATAAATGCGTGCTGCGCCGAATGCGCGCAGCCTATGTTCGTTAACAGACAGACGGCTATGCGGGACGCCCTTATTCTTGATGCATCGGGACCAGCCGTCTGCATTCTCTGCACCTTAGTCATGCGCACTGCTGTTACCCGATCCGAGTTTGCCTCATCAAGGAATCATCATGAACACCCTACAGAAATTTGCCATCGCCAGTGTCTCCGCCACCCTGCTGTTGGGCTTGAGCGGCTGCGCCGGCATGTCGGCCCAAGAAAGAAGCACGGTCATCGGTGCCGGTGCCGGTGCGGTCGGCGGCGCCATCCTCACGGGCGGTAGCCCACTCGGCACCGTGGGCGGCGCGGCCGTTGGCGGCGTGATCGGCCGCGAAGTCGGCAAGTGATGCTGGGCGCAGCGCACTAGGACGGCGATACAAAGCCGGCAGGCCTCACAGCCCTCCGGGTGCCCTGCGCTCCAACAACCAACAACCCTGAGGAACGCGACATGTTGTACACAATTGCAATCGTTTTGGGCATCCTCTGGCTGCTGGGCATGGTGTCCGCTTACACCATAGGCGGCCTGATCCACCTCCTGCTGGTCATCGCCATCGTCGTGATCCTGCTGCGCGTGATCCAAGGTCGCCGCCTGTAAAAATGATGAATACAATCAAAATACTGGGTTTCGCCTTGATCGTAGCGGGTGGCCTCGCCCTGCTGTATGGCGGGTTCACCTACACCCAAGAGACGCATCAGGCCGTGCTGGGGCCGATCGAACTGTCGGTGCAGGAAAAGAGGACCGTGAACATTCCTGTCTGGGCCGGTATCGGGGCGATTGTGGTGGGTGGATTGCTGCTGCTTGTGCGCAACAAGTAGGCTGCGGCTGCAGACTCACGCGCGGCCTCTCCCTGGTGCGGTGGCGCTCGTGATGCCGGTGAGTGTGGGGCATCTGCAAGGGCTGGCCTACAATTGGTCGCAGCCGCGCAAGCTGAACGCAAGTTTCGAGACCAACCCACCCGCAGTCCACTGCACCATCCACCATGAAAACCCCCCCAACGCTACTGGAGCAACACGGCCCACGCGAGGCCATGGAATACGACGTGGTCGTCGTCGGCGGCGGCCCGGCCGGGCTGGCCTGCGCCATACGCCTCAAGCAACTGGCGGCCGAAAAGGGGGCCGAGCTGAGCGTGTGCGTGCTGGAAAAAGGCTCCGAGCCCGGGGCGCACATTTTGTCGGGTGCGGTGATGGACCCGCGCGCCTTGAACGAGCTGCTGCCCGACTGGAAGGAGCGCGGGGCTCCGCTGCACCAGGCCGTGAGCGGTGACGATGTATTGTTCCTGAAGGAAAAATCGGCCACCCGCACGCCGGACTGGCTGGTGCCGCGCAATTTTCACAACCACGGCTGCTATGTGATCAGCCTCGGGGCGCTGTGCAAGTGGCTGGCCGAGCAGGCCGAAGCGTTGGGTGTGGAGATTTTCCCCGGCTTTGCCGCAGCCGAGGTGCTCTACACCGATGACGGCGCGGTCAAGGGCGTGGCCACCGGCCACCTGGGGCTGGGCAAAGACGGACAGCCGGGGCCCGACTTCCAGCTCGGTATGGAGCTGCACGCCAAGTACACCGTGTTTGCCGAAGGCGCGCGCGGGCACCTAGGCAAGCAGTTGATCGAGCGCTTTGGTCTCGACGCCGGCAAAGACCCGCAGGCCTACGGCATCGGCATCAAAGAGCTGTGGGAAATCCCGCCCGCGCAGGCCAAACCGGGGCTGGTGGTGCACACCGCTGGCTGGCCGCTCGATAACCGCACCTATGGTGGCGGCTTTTTGTACCACCTAGAAGGCAACCGGGTCACGCTGGGCTTCGTGGTCGGGCTCGATTACGCCAACCCTTGGCTGAGCCCCTTCGAGGAAATGCAGCGCTGGAAAACCCACCCCAGCATCTGCGCCCACATCGAGGGCGGCAAGCGCATCGGCTACGGCGCGCGCGCCATCACGGCGGGCGGCCTGTTGAGCTTGCCCAAAACCGTGTTTCCGGGCGGTGCCTTGGTCGGCTGCGAAGCGGGCACCCTGAACGCGGCGCGCATCAAGGGCAGCCACGCTGCCCTAAAAACCGGGATGTTGTGCGCCGATGCCGCCTTCGAGGCCGTGCAGGCCGGCCGCAGCGGCGACGAACTGAGCGCCTACCCGGCCGCCTTTGCGCAAAGCTGGCTGCACCAGGAGCTGGATGAATCGCGCAACTTCAAGAGCTGGTTCAAAAAAGGCAACACCGTGGGCGCGCTCATGACTGGCGTCGAGCACTGGCTGCTGCCCAAAATCGGCCTCAAGCGCCCGCCCTGGACGCTGCATCGCCACGCCCCCGACCACAGCTTTCTGCGCCCGGCGGCCGAGTGCGCGCGCATCGACTACCCCAAACCCGACGGCAAACTCACCTTCGACCGCCTCTCCAGCGTGTTCGTGAGCAACACCAACCACAACGAACACCAGCCCGCGCACCTGACGCTGCGCGACGCCAGCGTGCCGGTGCAAACCAACCTGGCGCGCTACGCCGGGCCCGAGAGCCGCTACTGCCCGGCCGGGGTGTATGAGTTCATCGATGCCGAGGGCGGCGGCCAGCGGCTGCAGATTAACGCCCAGAACTGCGTGCACTGCAAGACCTGCGACATCAAAGACCCAACGCAAAACATCGTCTGGGTCACGCCCGAGGGCGGCGGCGGGCCGAATTACGCTGGGATGTGAGGCGCTGCCGGCAACACGCATCGGGGTGTCAAAATCCTGTGTTAGTGTGCATGGCGGCCCCGGTTTGGAAACCCCTTTGCGGAACCTGACCGGGGTGCGTGCGATCTATAGCCACCGTTGTTCACCGTTGTTTCCAACCCTCAGGAGTAAGCATGGACCTCTCTAAAGTTCTGGACAAGGCCTACCACGGCCTGCCTTTGGCCGAAGTGGCCGACGCCCCCGTCGATGCGCTGTATGGCGTCTCGGTCGCCGACGCCGAAAAACTGGAAGCGGCTTTTGGCATCAAGACCGTGCGCGATCTGGCCACCAACAAATACTTTCTCGCCGCCCAAGCCATCGTCGATGAGGCCGACGACATCGAAGGCGAGGCCGACTGAGGCGCGTTCCAAACCCGCATCCAGCCGGGGCCGGGTCGTGCGATTCGGCTCTGCTTGGCGATTGCTGGCTGCAACCCCTGTGGGCTGCAGCCCTTTTTTTTGCCCGCTGCTTTGGCCCGCTTTCTGCGCTACAGTCTGCGTCCATGAGCGCCCTTCAACCCCACCCTGAGCCCGCAGCCGCTGCTGCCGCCCCACCCACCCCGGCGCTGCATCGCACCCCTCTGCACGCGCTGCACCAAGAGCTGGGCGCGCGCCTAGTGCCCTTTGCCGGCTACGAGCTGCCGGTGCAGTACCAGGGGCCGGACCAAGGCCTGCTGGCCGAGCACCTGCACACCCGCACCAGCGCCGCCTTGTTCGACGTCTCGCACATGGGCCAAGTGCGCCTGCACGGCCCCGACGCCGCCGCCGCACTCGAAACCCTGCTGCCCATGGATGTGCTCGGCCTGGCGCTGAACCAGCAGCGCTACGGCCTGCTGCTCAACGATACCGGCGGCATCCTCGACGACTTGATGTTTGTGCAGTGCGGCGCGTACCTTGGGCTGGTGCTCAATGGCGCTTGCAAAGCAGCCGATCTGGCGCACCTGCAGCAGCGCATCGGGGCGCGCTGCACCATTGAGCCCTTGCCCGAGCAGGCGCTGCTGGCACTGCAAGGCCCGCTGGCCGCTGTTGCGCTGCAGCGGCTGCTGCCGGGGGCCGAGAAGCTCGTTTTCATGCAAGGTGCGGCGCTGCCCTGGCAGGGCCACGCGCTCTACCTCACGCGCAGCGGCTACAGCGGCGAAGACGGCTTTGAGATTTCGCTGCCCGCGCCCGCAGCCGAGGCCTTTGCGCGCGCGCTGCTGGCGCAGCCCGAAGTAAAACCGGCCGGCTTGGGGGCTCGCAACTCGCTGCGGCTCGAAGCCGGCCTGTGCCTGTACGGCCAAGACCTCGACCCCGGCACCACCCCGGCCGAAGCGGCGCTGGGCTGGGCGGTGCAAAAAGTGCGGCGCAGCGGCGGAGCGCGCGCCGGCGGCTTTCCGGCGGCCG
>Ga0208490_101234_pt1 | contig 10215 bp, 11 predicted proteins | sample SubbioAug_CSWold_FD_184818 | JGI IMG/M metagenome (GOLD analysis project Ga0208490, IMG submission 184818) | Serpentinite rock and fluid subsurface biosphere microbial communities from McLaughlin Reserve, California, USA - CR11Aug_CSWold (SPAdes) | ecosystem: Environmental > Terrestrial > Deep...
CTTGAACCAGCCCCTGGCGAGCCCGCCGGTGCGCTTGATTCGGCGTGTGCCGGCGTCGGACGCGACAGCGCCCGGCTCCGCTCGCACATCGTGCTCGGGCAGGGCGCCGGAACCCGTGTCCGGGTCCGGGCGCTTCAGGTCAGTATGGTCGGCTTGCGCACGACGCGCATCCACGGGCTCGTCCTTTCGAGCGTTGCCTCGAATATCGGGCGGCGGATCAGGTTTCCCGAATCAGGTTTCCTTGAACCTGTAGCCGACGCCGTAAAGCGTCTCGATCATTTCGAAGCTCTGATCGACCACCTTGAACTTCTTGCGCAGCCGCTTGATGTGGCTGTCGATCGTCCTGTCGTCCACATACACCTGATCGTCGTAGGCCGCATCCATCAGCGCGTTGCGTGACTTTACCACACCCGGGCGCTGGGCCAGAGACTGCAGGATGAGGAATTCGGTGACCGTGAGCGTGACCGGCTCGCCGCGCCAGGTGCAGGTATGGCGCTCGGGATCCATCACCAGCTGCCCGCGCTCCAGCGCCTTGGCGTCGGTCTCGCGCGGGGCCGTCTGGTCCTTGGGCGCGAAGCGCCGCAGCACCGCCTTGACGCGCTCGACGAGAAGTCGCTGCGAGAAGGGTTTGCGAATGAAATCGTCGGCGCCCATCTTCAGCCCGAACAATTCGTCGATCTCCTCGTCCTTAGAGGTCAGGAAGATCACCGGGAGATCGGACTTCTGGCGCAGGCGCCGCAGAAGCTCCATCCCGTCCATGCGCGGCATCTTGATATCGAAGATCGCGAGATCGGGCGGCGACTGACGCAGTCCGTCCAGGGCGGTGGCTCCGTCGGTATAGGTCTGGATCCGGTAGCCCTCGGCCTCGAGCGCGATGGAGACCGATGTGAGGATGTTGCGATCGTCATCCACAAGGGCGATGGTTGGCATTTCAGGCTCCCCCTGACATTCTGGTTAGCAATGCAGCCCGAATCCAGCTGCACTGCAAAGACTTCGTTACTGCCCTCGCCCGCCGAGTGGGCCAAAATTATGGCCATTAAGCACGAAGCGCGGTATGCGGGCAACGAAACGACGCACGATATCGTGAGGAAACTCCTTTGGCGCAAGGCAATTCGAAGCGCGGACGGCAAATCCAGCCCGACCGCCCCGCCGCCGAATTCGACGGCACAGCCTTGGCAAAACGCCTGCTGCGCACGATACGTTCCGGGTCGCTCGCGACGCTGGATGCGCAGAGCGGCCACCCCTTCGCCTCGCTCGTCACCATCGCCACCGATATCGACGGCTCGCCGCTGCTCCTGATGTCGATGCTTTCGCAGCACCGCGCCAACATCGAAGCCGATTTGCGCGTCTCGATCCTGCTCAGCCAGCCGGGCAAGGGCGACCCCCTCGCTCATCCCCGCCTGACGGTGATCGGGCGAGCGGAACGCAGCGACGGGCCGCAGGTGCGCAGCAGGTTCATCGCACGTCACCCCAAGGCGAAGCTGTATGCCGACTTCGCCGATTTCGCCTTCTTCCGGCTGGCGGTGGAGGGCGCGCATCTGAATGGCGGCTTCGCCCGCGCCATGTCGCTGACGCGCGAGCAGCTGATCTGTGACCTTCGCGCGAGCGGCGCCCTCGTCGAGGCGCATGACGGCGCGATCGAGCACATGAACGAAGACCACCGGGAGGCGCTGCGGCTTTACGCGACTAAGCTCGCCGGAGCGCGCGGCGGCGATTGGCGAGCGACGGGGGTCGATCCGGAGGGCATCGATCTCGCGCGAGGGGACGACACGGCGCGCGTTCCGTTCTCGGCTCCCGTGACCGGCCCGGGCGAACTGCGGGCGGCCCTGGTGGCGCTTGCGGAGGGCGCAAGGAAGGATCCTGCCGGTTGACCCGTTCCGGCTCGGCAAATGCGGATCATGCAAGATCGGATTGTCACTAATGCCATTGCATACAAGCCTTTGATATTGACGTAGCCGCCTCCACATCTGATGAAGGTGCAGATGACCGGCGGTGGGGTTCCACCGTGCAGGAGAAGTGTTGCGTTCCGATCGGCGAACCGGCTCGAACCGCATTGCTGCAAGAAGAAGCCTCGTCCGCCGGTCGAGCAGGATGTGGGCGGCGACCCAAGGGAGGATTTTCGCGTGGAAAATGTTGGTGTGTTCAACGGTGCGAACGGCGCCGAGACGATCGGCCTGCGCAATCTGAAGCGTGTCTACTGGAACTTCGAGGCGCCTGCGCTCTACGAGCAGTCGCTGCAGCGCCGGGAAGCCGTTTTGGCGGAGGGCGGCTCGCTCGTCGCCGAGACCGGAGTGCACACCGGTCGCTCGCCCAAGGACAAGTTCGTCGTGCGCGACGAATCCACCGACGACCAGATCTGGTGGGATGCAAACGGGGCAATCACGCCGGCGCAATTCGAGACGCTACTCCAGGATTTCATCGCTCATGCCGAGGGCAAGGAGCTTTTCGCGCAGGATCTCTTCGGTGGCGCCGATCCGACCTACCGCGTCAAGGCGCGCGTCTTCACGGAATACGCCTGGCATTCGCTGTTCATCCGCAACCTCCTGCGCCGTCCCGATCGCGATCTGCTGACGACCTTCGCGCCCGATCTCACGATCATCGACCTCCCCAGCTTCAAGGCCGATCCCGCCCGCCACGGCTGCCGCTCCGAAACGGTGATCGCCATCGATTTCGCCCGCAAGATCGTGCTGATCGGCGGGACCTCCTATGCAGGCGAGATGAAGAAGTCGGTCTTCACCTATCTGAACTACATCCTGCCCGAGAAGAACGTGATGCCGATGCACTGCTCGGCAAACATGTCCACGCCGTCCGACGTCGCTGTCTTCTTCGGCCTCTCGGGAACCGGCAAGACGACGCTCTCCAACGATCCGAACCGCCCCCTCATCGGCGACGACGAGCACGGTTGGGGACCCGCCGGCATCTTCAACTTCGAAGGCGGCTGCTACGCCAAGACGATCCGCCTCTCCGCCGACGCCGAGCCCGAGATCTACGCCACGACCAAGCGCTTCGGCACGGTGCTCGAGAACGTCGTGCTCGACCCGGCGACGCGCATCCCGAATTTCGACGATGCGTCGAAGACGGAGAACACGCGCTGCGCCTATCCCCTCGATTTCATCCCCAACGCCAGCGAGACCGGGCGGGGCGGGCATCCCAAGAACATCGTGATGCTCACCTGCGACGCCTTCGGCGTGCTGCCCCCGATCGCCAAGCTGACGGGCGCGGAGGCGATGTATCACTTCCTCTCCGGCTACACGGCGAAGGTCGCGGGCACCGAGAAGGGCGTGACGGAGCCGCAGGCGACCTTCTCCACCTGCTTCGGCGCACCCTTCATGCCGCGCCCGCCGTCGGTCTACGGCAATCTGCTGCGTGAACTGATCTCGCGCCACCACGTGGATTGCTGGCTCGTGAACACCGGCTGGACGGGCGGGATGCACGGCGTCGGCCGCCGCATGCCGATCCGCGTCACCCGCCGCCTGCTGACGGCAGCGCTCGACGGCTCGCTCTCGAAGGCGGAATTCCGCCGCGACCCGTATTTCGGCTTCGCGGTGCCCACCGCAGTGCCGGGCGTCGAGCCCCACATCCTCGCGCCCCACAAGACATGGCAGGACAAGGCCGCTTTCGCCGAGACGGCAAAGAAGCTGATCGGCATGTTCCACGAGAACTTCAAGCGCTTCGAGAACGACGTCGATGCCGACGTGCGCAACTCCGCACCGCAGACGCTGATCGGGGGCTGAGCGGCCCGCACCTCACGCAGGCGGCACGTCCTCGAGGCGGACGCCGCCTGCTTCGACCCAGCGCGACAGACATTCCCGCAATGCATCCGGCGAGGGCAGGCGGTGAGCCGCGACCGTCTCGCCGTCGCCGATGCGGATGGCCGCGCCTCCCAGCCGGTTGACTGTCGCAAAACCGGTCTCGTCGGTCAGATCGTCCCCGACGAAGAGCGGGCGGCGACCGCGATAGGGCTTCTCCTGCAGGAACTGCTCGATGACGACGCCCTTGCCGGATGCTGCGGGAAGCAGTTCCGCAACGGCCTTGCCGTACTGGATGCGATAAGCAGAACCGAGCCGCTCGCCCGTCTCCGCCACGAAGGTGCGTGCTGCGGCCTCTTCGCCGGGAGCGAGCCGCCAGTGCAGCGCGACCGAGCAACCCTTGTCCTCGATGATCACGCCGGGGCGCGCATCGAAGGTCTCGTGCATCCGCGCCACCGCCTCGCGCAGATCCGGGTGCTCCTCCGGACGGCAGGGATGCAGAACGCCCCCAACACGCCGCTCCGTCCCGTGAAGCCCGGCCATGTCGCCGGCGAAGGGAGCGAGGCGCTCGTCGAGGAACGCGATCGGGCGGCCGCTGACGACGGCGAATGCGCCACCGAGCATCTCCGACAGACGCGTCAGGAGGGCGGGGAGTCCGGGATCGACGACGATACCGTCGGGGCGTTGCGCGATTTCGACGAGGGTGCCGTCGAAGTCGAGGAAGAGGGTCCAGCCGCTCATGGCGTTGTCCGAGCGGCGGGTAGATCCAGGAGGTTTTGCATCATCATCATCATCATCTAGCTCGCACGTCTGCGTTCCTTGTCGATCAGGCGCATGATCCGCTGCTTCTTGCGCAGCCGGGCCGCATCCAGCAGCATCTGCCCCGCCCAGCGGTAGACGTTGCGGGTCTGGACCTGCTCGCGCATGATCTTCATGCGTTCGCACTGCTCGTTCTCGTCCATGGTCAGCGCGCGGTTGATCGCCTCGCCCATGGCGTATGCGTCATAAGGGTTGACGATCAGGGCCTCGCCCAGCTCCCGCGACGCGCCGGCGAAGGCCGACAGGATCAGCACCCCGCGCTCGTCGTCGCGCCCGGCGACGAACTCCTTGGCGACGAGGTTCATGCCGTCATGGAGGCTGGAGACGATGCACAGATCCGCCGCACGGAAGAGCTCGAACACCTCGTCCGGATCGTGGTGGCGCACCACGAGCTGGATCGGATCGAATGTCCCGGTGCCGTGGCGCTCGTTGATGTCCTTGGCTAGTGCCGCCGCCTCGTCCTGAAGCGTCTGATAATTGGCGAGCTTGGCGCGGGTTGGCGCCGCCGCCTGCATGAAGCAGAACTTGCCGCGCCATTCCGGATAATCGGTCAGGAGCGCATCGACGCCATGCATGCGGTCGAGGATGCCCTTCGTATAGTCGAAGCGCTCGATGCCGACGCCGAGCATCACGTCTTCGGGCAAACCGAGGCGCTCGCGCACGACCTTGCGCGCCTCTTCGACGGGGATCTGGTTCGCCATGGCGGTGGGCGGCCATTCGATCGAGATCGGATAGGGCCGCACGAAGGCCTCGTGGCCCTTGAGCGTGATCGAATCGAATTCGCGGTCGATTCGGCTCTCCATGAAGCGGTCTACGGTCTCGATGAAGTTGTTGCAGTGGAACTGCGTGTGGAAGCCCAGAATCGAGGAGCCGAGCATCCCGTCGATGATCTCCTCCTTGTAGGGGCAGATGCCAAAGGTCTCGGAATTGGGCCAAGGGATATGCCAGAAGGTGATGATCGTGGCGTCAGGCAGGCGCTCGCGGATCATGCGCGGGGCGAGCGCGAGGTGATAATCCTGGATCAGGACGATCGGGTCGGGCCGCTTGGCCTCGGCGACGACCGCATCCGCGAACTTCTCGTTGACCTCGCGGTACATCCGCCAATCCGCCTCGCGGAAGACCGGGCGCACGAAGGCGATGTGGCAGAGCGGCCAGAGGCCTTCATTGGCGAAGCCGTAATAGTAGCCGTCCTGCTCCTCGTCGCTGAGCCAGATCCGGCGCAGCGCATACGAGGGGTTCGACGGCGGGACCATCACCCGGTCGTGGCTGTCCACGGCGTCACGATCGCCGCTGCCCGAACCATGCGCGATCCAGGTGCCGCCGCAGGCGCGGGTGACGGGTTCCAGCGCCGAGACGAGCCCGCTCGCCGGCCGCTGGATCTGCATCGTGCCGTCTTCGAGCTTGTTGTGGATGTATGGCTCGCGATTGGAGACGACGATGACCTCAGAGCCGGGCAATTCGTTCGCCAGGGCGATGCGCAGCGTTTCCGGATTCCATTCGGTATGGACTGTATCGAGGGTGCGGCGGGCGAAATCGAGCTCGGCGAGCGCCTCGCGGATCTCCTCGCCGATGATCGTCGAGGTGTGGGAGCTGTCCTCGCCGCGTCCGGAGCGGGCGTCCTCGATCGCCTCGCGCACGGACAAGGTCCAGCGCCGCATGATCAGGAACGCAACGAGCGAGGCGAGAGCTGCACCGCCGAACGCCACTCCCAGCAAGGCGAGCAGCAGGAAGAGCCGCGCCTGCCACCGACGCTCCTCGACGAACTCGAAATCGTGCAGGATCACAAGGTTGGCGGCATCGGGCGGCGCACCGAGCGGATAGGAGGCGATCAGCACGCTTTGCTCGCCATATGTGACGTTGGTGAAGACCTCGCCCGCACCGATGGCGATCTGGTCGCAGCTGAAGGCCTGCGGGATCGCCGAGGAGGCGAGCTGCAGCTGTCCGCCCTGGCACAGGCCGACGGCGACGATGCGCTCATCGACGCTCAGGCGTTCCAGCAGCGTTTGCAGGCGCTCGACATCCTCGGGGGCCTGTAGGCCGATGACCTGATCGCGAATGGCGTTGAAAACGAGTTGGGAGCGCAGTTCCACATCGCGTTGCGCCCATTGCTGAACGAAGGAGGTCGCGAACGGCCACATGGCGAGAACCACCGCTGCCGTGATCACGAGGGCGATGGCGCCATATCTCAACAGAATGCGCAAACGGATGCTCCTGCAACTTCGCGAGCCCGGGGGAGACCCGCGTTCAACGTCGCAACCTGTTTATTGCGGATTTCAAAGGCGATGGCAAGCAAGCCTGTCGGAGCGCGGACGAAGCAAAATACATATTCTAAAATGTTCGCATATGCACGAACGCCCCAATCATGATTTGCCATCGTAAAAAAGATCAAGAATTTCCGCTAATTCTCAAGAGAGATTCAGAAATACAGAAAATCACTATAATAAAGAGCCTCACGATGTATGTATATTGAATAATCCGCACACAATGATATGATTACTTCAGCAATACTTGTAGCCCAAAAAGGTCGACGGCGCGGTGTCGACGGCGCGGTGCGGGAAAGCGCCATTGGTTGTCTCAACGCTCCTCGTAAGAATAAGTTCCGAGAGGTGGCGCTTCATGGCGATCAACCGCCAGCGCCACCGTTCCCGAAACGCGTCACTCCGCAGCGTCGCGTAGCTGTTCACGGCCACGCTGCGACTCGCGCTTGATCGCCTGCGCAATGAAGTAGCTGACCGGAATGGCGGCAAGGACGCCGACTGCAGCCGCGATGACGATCGGCATGGCGTTCGACAGTGACATATCCGCGGCAAGCACGCCGATGACGAGAATGCCGGCGATGGTCGGCGAAACGAAAATGAAGATGAGGGTCGTCAGCTTGGACACGAGGGGCCTCCGGCGGCGCTTGCGGGTGAATCCGGGGCGATCATGCCGAAGTTGGGCGGGTGCGGCGTTGCGACAGGTCAAGCCCTGCAAATTATCGGTCTCGCGTGCGTCGCTCCCGTTAACCTCTTCTTAACCAGACGCGGCGAAGCTGATGACGAGACGCACTACGGTGCGTGTGGGGGCGACCGCGGATGTACCGGCGCCCCCACAGTCTCGACTCTTCATCCTGGCGGACGGTTGGCGCGGCGGTTATCGCCGCACAGGCGTGGAGAGCGTCGGTCCCGGTGAATCCGAATCGAGATCCTCGATGCAATCCTCCGGGTTCTTCTCGCAGTCGAGTTCCATCGAGGGCGCGCGTGATTCCTCGTGCCCGCCGGCGCTCGGAAGGATGGCGGAATCCTCGATCGTGACGTCGTCATCGACCGCTTCGCCATCCGTCACCGCGTCGGGATCAGCCATGCCATCGACTGCGCGCTCGGCGTTCGTCGGAGCGATGGTGTTCGTCTGGGTGCGAATGTTCGTCGGGGCGCTGGTGTTCGCCGGCGCGCTGTCGCTCGTTGGAGCCGAGCCCGTGACGGGCTTTGCGGGCGGTGTTTGCGCATAGGCTGGCATGGCCATGACGGCGCCGAGCAATGCGCCGGCGAACAGCCTTTCGAATGAATTCATGATCATTTTCTCCTTCGAAAGGAGTAACGTACGGGGAAGCGCAACAGTTCCGCCGCTGCTGGCCCTGTCAGCCCTCGTCGAGCAGGTCGGGGCGACGCTCGCGCGTGATTTCCAGCGCACGCTCGCGCCGCCAGCGGGCGATGGCCTTGTGATCGCCCGAAAGGAGCACGTCGGGGATCGTGCGCCCCTCCCATTCGCGGGGGCGGGTGTAGTGCGGATATTCGAGGAGCCCTGCCTCGAAACTCTCCTCCGTCCCCGATTCCGTGCCGCCCATGACCCCGGGCAGCAGCCGCACGCAGGCGTCGATCAGCACCATCGCCGCGATCTCGCCGCCCGAGAGCACATAATCGCCGATGGAAACCTCGATCAGCGAACGCCCCGCGACGACGCGCTCGTCCACGCCCTCGAACCGCCCGCAGACGATGGAGACGCCTTCGCCCTGCGCGAGTTCGCGAACGAAGCCCTGCGTGAGCGGTCGCCCGCGCGGGCTCATCAGGAGGCGGGGGCGGGAATCGTCCGGAGGGCAGGCGGCGTCGATCGCCTCCGAGAGCACGTCGGCGCGGATGACCATGCCGGGGCCGCCGCCCGCCGGCGTATCGTCGACGGAGCGATGACGACCGCGACCATGCGCGCGGATATCGTGCGTCGCCAGATCCCAGATGCCCCGCGACCGCGCATCGCCCGAGAGCGAGACGCCGAGCGGGCCGGGGAACATGTCGGGATAGAGCGTGAGGATCGAGGCGCGCCACATGGCTCAGCCGCCCGCTTCTTCGGGCTCTTCCGGCTCGGGCGATGCGGGCGCGAACAGATCCTCGGGCGCATCGACGACGACACGGCGACCGGCGAGATCGACGACGGGGACGAAGGCCTTCGTGAACGGCAGCAGCGCGGTGGGGCCGCGCGAGGGCGGCTCGATCTCGAGCAGATCGCCCGCGCCGAAATCAGGCACGGCGACGATTCGCCCGAGCGGCTCGCCGGATGTGCTCTCGACGCTCATGCCGATGAGATCGGCGAGGAGATAGTCTTCGTCGCTCTCGCTCGTCGAGGCTATGGCGGCGCGGGTGGTGAAGACCTGCCGGCGGTTGAGCGCTTCGGCGGGGGTGCGGTCGCTGACGCCGGCGACGCTCGCGATCAGCATGTCATGCGCCGGGCCGGGGGCGGGACGCACTGCGGTGATGCGCAGCGGCCTGCCCTGGTCGTCGAAGAGGGGGTCGTAATCGGCGATGGCGAGGGGATCGGCGGTGAAGGACTTCAGCCGCACCTCCCCCTTCAGCCCGTGCGCCCGGCCGAATTCGCCGAGCGCAACGGAGTCCGCAGGGAGCCGAGCGGGCGCATCGCGCGGCCCGATCGATGGGGTCGCGCGTGCGGTTCGATCCGGTCGCCCGCTCTTCTGCCCGCCTTTGCGCATGACGCGAAGCCTTAAGGCTTACGCGTTCGCGCCTTCGCCTTCCGCCTCGGCGGGAGCAGCAGCGGCTTCGGCAGCCTTGCCGGCCTTCTCGGCACGCTCGGCGGCGCGCTCTTGGGCCTTCTTGCCGGGCTGGGCCTTGTTCGGGTTGTTGCGCGCATCGCGCTTCACGAGGCCCACATTGTCGAGGAAGCGGGCGACGCGGTCGGTCGGCTGCGCACCCTTGGAGAGCCAATCCTTGGCCTTTTCGAGATCGAGAACGACGCGCTCGGCCGAATCCTTGGGCTTCATCGGATCGTAGGAACCGATACGCTCGATAAAGCGGCCATCGCGGGGAAAGCGCGAATCGGCAACGACGATGCGGTAGTAAGGACGCTTCTTGGCGCCACCGCGCGTGAGACGGATCTTGAGGGACATTGTATCAACTCCAGTTTTCGATGTGTCTTCAAACAGAGACGCGGGCGAACGCCGCGCCGGGGAACCGCACTCCCACGGATCGAGATCCGATGGGGAGAAAGGCGGGGATCGAGGTAAAGGTTGAAAGGGTGACGCGCGGCGAAGGTGCCTCCGACAAAATTGCCTCCACCCTGCGTGTCATCCCCGGCGGCGCGCAACGCCGGGAAGGGGATCCAGCTGTGACGTTGCAGCTGGTGAACAAAGTTGCGCGCACGACGCTCACGGCTGGATCCCCTT
>Ga0208490_101236_pt1 | contig 10209 bp, 11 predicted proteins | sample SubbioAug_CSWold_FD_184818 | JGI IMG/M metagenome (GOLD analysis project Ga0208490, IMG submission 184818) | Serpentinite rock and fluid subsurface biosphere microbial communities from McLaughlin Reserve, California, USA - CR11Aug_CSWold (SPAdes) | ecosystem: Environmental > Terrestrial > Deep...
GGGTGAAGGCCGATTTCGTTGCGGCGACACGGCGCGGCAAGGCCTGCGGGTTCGACATGCTGGAGCTGCACTGCGCCCACGGCTATCTGCTCGCGAGCTTCCTCTCGCCGCTCACCAACAAGCGCACGGACGCATATGGCGGCACGCTCGAAAACCGCATGCGCTTCCCCCTCGAGGTTTTCACGGCGATGCGCGAGGCCTGGCCCTCCCACAAGCCGATGTCGGTGCGCATCTCCGCCACCGACTGGGCCGAGGGCGGGATATCGGAAGAGGAAGCGGTGGAGGTCTCGCGGGCCTTCGCGCAGGCCGGCGTCGATCTCGTCGATGTCTCCACGGGGCAGACGGTGTCCGAATCGCGGCCCATCTACGGGCGCATGTTCCAGACCCCGTTCTCCGACCAGATCCGCAACGAGGCCCGCGTCGCCACCATGTGCGTCGGCAACATCACCAATGCCGACCAGATCAACACCATCCTCGCCGCAGGCCGCGCGGATCTGGTGGCGCTCGGCCGCCCGCACCTCGTCGATCCGTTCTTCACCATGAAGGCCGCCGCCTGGTACGGCGTCGAGGGCACCCACTGCCCGCCGCAATACCAGCCCGGCCAGGACCAGATCATGCGCAATTCCGTGCGCGACCGCGCGGATCTCGATGATCTGAAGTTGAGGGGCAGGCCGAAGACGCGGGCGGAGATGAGGATGGAGCGGGCGGGGGGATAGGGCAAGCGCGGCCTCTGGAACGAAGCTTCAACCGTTTGCGCGTAGCTTGCGCGCATGATGGACGCACTCTCCCGCCGCACGATGCTATCCGCCGGCCTCGGCGCAGCCGCACTTGCGGGCGCTGCGTCTGCTCATGCGGCACCCAGCGTGGACGGGCGGAGTTTCGGGCTGCATCCCGATGCGTCCGAACCGCAGACGGACGCGCTGGAGCGCGCCATGCAGGAGGCTGCGGCATCGGGGCATGCGCTCACGCTGGAGCCGGGCGTCTATCGCATCGCCGGAGCCCGCCTGCCCGATGGCGCGACCCTCGCCGGCACCTCCCGCGCCGTCCTTCAGCAGGCGGGCGACTTGCCAATCCTGCGGGGGGAAGCTCTTGAGAGGTTATCCCTATCAGGGTTTTCGGTGCGCGGTGAAATCGGACGCGACACGCCGCTGGTGGCGCTCGAAGGCGTCGAGCGCGTCCACATCTCCCGGCTCACGGCAACAAGCGCCTTCGCGAGCGCGCTCAACCTCGAAGGTTGCGGCGGGCGGATCGAGCAGTGCCGCATCACGGGGTCGAACGTGGCGATCTTCGCCCGCGATTCGACCGGCCTCTTGATCACCGGCAACGAGATCGACGATTGCGCAAATAACGGCATCCTCGTCTGGCGCTCCCAGAAGGGCTTCGACGGGACGCAGGTGCTCGCCAACCGGATCACGCGGATACGCGCCGATCGCGGGGGCTCGGGTGAATACGGCAACGGCGTCAATGTCTTCCGGGCCGGCGGTGTGGTCGTTGCCGACAACGTCATCCGCATCTGCGCCTTCTCCGCCGTGCGCAACAATGCGGGCGACGCGGTCCAGATCATCGCCAACAACTGCGCGGATCTCGGCGAGGTCGGGCTCTTCACCGAATTCGGCTTCGAGGGCTGCGTCATCGCCAGCAACATCGTGGACGGGGCGGCGAACGGGATCGTCTCGACGAACTTCAACGAGGGCGGGCGCATGAGCGTCATCTCCGGCAACATCGTGCGCAAGCTCTTCCGCCGCCCGGACCCGCTCTCCGGCGAGATCCTCTACGGCATCGGCATCGTCGCGGAGGCTGATGCCGCAGTCACCGGAAATGTCGTCGAGGATGCGCCGCATGCCGGCATCGCCATCGGCTACGGCCCGTATCTGCGAGATGTCGCTGCATCGGGCAACGTACTGCGCGATTGCGCGATCGGTTTCATCGTGAGCGTGGTCGAGGGAACCGGCCGGGCGCAGATCGCAAACAACCTCATCTCGAGCGCCCGCGACGGTGCCATCGTCGGCTATCGCTGGCAGGAGCGCGCCACCGGCGATCTCAACGCCGACGGCGCGCAAGGCCATCCCCGCATCGCGCTGTCGGGCAACATTGCGCATTGATGCGAAAAGTTGAGCTTGGCGATTGCAGCAATACGGCATATGCCGATGGCGGATAGCGATTGCGCAGGATCTTGAGCGTTCGCGCGCGGAACAGAGGGTTTTCCATGTTGGGTTTCGATCTCGTCGTCATCATCGTCGTGGGGCTCGTGATCGTGACGATCGCGCTCGGCGTGCGCACGGTGCCGCAGGGCTACAAGTACACCGTCGAGCGCTTCGGCCGCTACTCGCGCACGCTCGGCCCCGGCCTCGGGCTGATCATCCCGTATATCGAGAGCGTCGGCCAGAAGGTTCTGGTGATGGAGCAGGTTCTCGACGTGCCGAGCCAGGAGGCGTTCACCAAGGACAATGCCGGCGTCAAGATCGACGCGGTGGCGTTCTTCCAGGTGCTCGACGCGGCCCGCGCTTCATATGAAGTGAGCGACGTCAAGCAGGCCATGCTGATGCTGACGATGACGAATATCCGCACCGTCGTCGGCTCCATGGATCTCGACGAGCTGCTCTCGAACCGCGACACGATCAACGACCGTCTCCTCGCGATCCTCGATTCCGCCGCGGCCCCCTGGGGTGCGAAGGTGACGCGCGTCGAGATCAAGGACATCCTGCCTCCCGCCGATCTCGCCAACGCCATGGCCCGCCAGATGAAGGCCGAGCGCGAGAAGCGCGCCTCGATCCTCGAAGCCGAGGGCGCACGCAGCGCCGACATCCTGCGCGCCGAAGGCCGCAAGCAGGCCGCCATCCTCGAAGCCGAAGGCCGCAAGGAAAGCGCCTTCCGGGATGCCGAGGCCCGCGAGCGTTCGGCAGCCGCCGAGGCCGAGGCCACCACCATGATCAGCCAGGCCATCGCCAAGGGCGATCTCGCCGCGGCGAACTTCCTCGTGGCGGAAAAGTATATCGGCGCACTGGAGAGCTTCTCGCATTCCCCGAACCAGAAGGTCTTCTTCCTGCCGATGGAACTCGGCGCCATCGCCGGGACGCTGGGCGGGATCGCCGAGATCACCAAGAGCGTCTTCGGCCAGGACGCGCCGCGCCGCTCCAGCGGATTGCCGCCAGCGGCAGAGTGAAGCGCGAGCGAGGGGGCATCGATGCTGAACTACATCTACAGCGGGCTGGGCGCATGGACGTGGGTCGTCGTCGGCCTCCTCGTCATGGGGCTCGAACTCGTCGTGCCCGGCGCCTTCATGATCTGGCTCGGCCTCGCCGCCGTGGCAACGGGGATTGCCGCCGCGCTGTTCGATCTGGGATGGCAGGCGGCAATGCTGGTCTACGCCGTCTTCGCGCTGGCCGCCGTGGGGCTGGGGCGCTGGCTCAACCGTGATCCGAGGCAGCGCACGAACGAGCCCGAACCCGAACTCAACCGCTCCGACCGCGCGCTCATCGGGCGCTCGCTGCGCCTCGAGACCGCGATCATCGACGGCATCGGGCGTGTGCGCGTCGACGATTCGTCCTGGCGCGTCACCGGCCCGGACATGCCTGCGGGCGAGCGGGTGCGTGTGATCGGGATGGATGGGGCGACGCTCGAGGTCGAGCCCGAATAAGCGCCGCCGCCGTCAGAGATTCAGCCCTCGATCTCGAAGCGGATATCCTGCGCGCCCTTCCAGAGCGTCATGGTCCCGAGCTTGTGCAGGTTTTCGAGGCCGGACGTCAGCGTGATGAAGTGGTTGCCGGCGAGCTGGCCCATCTTGCTCGCGAAATTCACGCCGCCATAGGCGAGCAGGATCTCCGTCTCGCTGATGCCGCCCGGATAGAGGATGATCTGGCCGGGAGCGGGATACGTGGTGTGGTTCTCGTAGCCGACGCCGAAATCCTTCTCGCCCAATGGAATCCAGACGGCCTCGCCGCTCCAGCGCACATGCACGACCTGGCTCACGAAGGGCATCGCGGCGCGGAAGGCGGCGACGGTCTTTGGAGCCGCATCCTCGAACCTCGCGCCGAAGGTGAAGGGGCCGGCGATGACTTTCAGGCTTTCCATGGGGTATCCTCGTGCGGTCTGGCAGGTTGAACAGGCGGGTAGCGTATAGCCTTTTGCGGATGCGCAGGCTATCGCGCGCGGCACCCGTTTTCCAAGCATAACCACAACGCAAAACGGACAAGCGCAGGCGCTGCTTTGCCTGTTCCCCTTTGCCGTCGAGGCGCTAAGCTGCATCGTAACCTCGATGACGCCAGAGTTCGACGAAAAAGGGCCTCGTTCATGAGCACGTACGATCTCGCGATCCGCAACGGCACCATCGCCACCGCCTCCGACGTCTTCAAGGCGGATGTCGGCGTTCGCGACGGGCGCATCGTCGCCATTGCGGACGAGATCACGGGCGCGACGCGGGAGATCGATGCGAGCGGGCTGCTCGTGCTTCCGGGCGGGATCGACAGCCACGTGCATATCGCGCAGCCCTCCGGTGAGGGGATCGTCATGGCGGACGATTTCGCGAGCGCCACGGCTGCCGCGGCTGCGGGCGGCAACACGCTCGTGATGCCGTTTGCGCTGCAGGCGCGCGGCTCCAGCCTGCGGACCTGCGTCGAGAATTATCGCAAGCTCGCGGAGGGCAACTGCGTCATCGACACGGCCTTCCATCTGATCATCTCCGATCCGACGCCGGAGGTGCTCGGCCAGGAACTCCCGGCACTCATCAAGGACGGATACACCTCGTTCAAGGTGTTCATGACCTACGACGACCTCGTCCTCAACGACCGCCAGTTGCTCGATGTCTTCGATGTCGCGCGGCGCGAGGGGGCGCTGGTGATGGTGCATGCGGAGGGCTACGATTCCATCCGCTACCTCACCGAAAAGCTGGAGCGCGAGGGCAAGACCGCGCCGTACTACCACGCCGTCTCCCGGCCCCAGGTCGTCGAGCGGGAGGCGGCGCATCGCGCCATCAGCCACGCCGAACTCGTCGATGTGCCGATCATGATCGTGCATGTCTCGGGGCGCGAGGCGATGGAGCAGATCCGCTGGGCGCAGCAGCGCGGGCTGAAGATCTACGGGGAGACCTGTCCGCAATACATCACGCTCACCGCCGAGGATCTGAAGGCGGCGCAGGGCGACGAGATGATTGGCGGCAAATATGTCTGCTCCCCTCCCCCGCGCGACACCGACAGCCAGGATGCGATCTGGGAGGGCATCCGCACGGGCGTCTTCCAGACGTTTTCATCCGATCACTGCCCGTTCCGCTATGACAGCACCGAAGGCAAGCTCAATCCGAAGGGGCGGACCTCGTTCCGCTGGGTGCCGAACGGCATTCCGGGCGTCGAGACGCGGCTGCCGATCCTGTTCTCGGAGGGCGTCTCGAAAGGCCGCATAAGCCTGCAGCGCTTCGTGGAACTCACTGCGACGAACCACGCCAAGATCTACGGGCTCTATCCCGGCAAAGGTGCGATCGCGGTTGGTTTCGATGCGGATATCGCCCTGTGGGATCCGAACAAGCGCGAGACCATCCGGCAGGAGATCCTGCACCACGGGGCGGATTACACCCCGTGGGAAGGTTTCGAGGTCACCGGCTGGCCCGTGATGACGATCGCCCGCGGCGAGGTTGTCGCCGAGGGCGGTGAGGTGGTCGGCAGCGCCGGGCGGGGGCGCGTTCTGGAGCGTGGGCTGTCGGATTATGCGAGGCCGTGAGCCTCACATATCCTGTCACCTCTCCTGGATCGAAAGCCCGCCCTCGCCGATGCTGATCTCGACGCCGGTACGCTGCTGGCTCTGATAGTACTGGTAGCCGAGCACGACGGTGGCGACGACGAGAGCGCCGATGATGAGGTAGAGCGTGTTGTTGCGGGTCATTTGCATCTCCTGATGAACGATCGTTTGCGATTGCGTCCTTTCGCACTCACCTGCCGAAGCGACGCGACCAGCCGCCGCCGCCGCGCAGCAGCCTGATGAGCAGCAACAGCACGACAGCACCGATCGTGGCATTGACGATGGCGTTGAGGATCCCCGATCCAAGGATGATCCCGAGCTGCGGCAGGAGCCAGCTGCCGATGAACGCGCCGAGGATGCCGACGACGATATTCCCAAGGAGGCCGAGCCCCGTTCCACGCACGATCTGGCCAGCGAGCCAACCTGCAACGAGGCCGACAAACAAGATAATCAGGAGGCTTTCACTGGACATTTGCATATTGGAATTCCTTGAGGCGGAATCGCCTCTGTTCTTCATCAAATTTTCTGATGGCACCACTTTTCAACCACGTGATTCGATAGTCCGATCCATGTTTCCAGTGGCGTGAACATTTTTCTTGTATCCTCGAAATTCGCTTTTGTATCGGTAATTCTAATCGCTTGATTTCACCGCGCCAAATTTCGACATCATGAATAAAATAAGACTGGCGTTCGACGCGCGGCGGTCACAAATAAATGTTTTCGTGTTTTCCGGTTCAGGCCCGAAAATAACTTGTTTTCGGCAAACTGACATCTTAGTTAGAGTGGGTTCTGGCGCTCTCCCGTTGCGAGTGCCAGCGGATCGCGCGATCTGGACGTCATGCGCGCGGTCCCGACGTCATGGTGGTGCAAGCGCGCACCGAAGCGGCATCGTTTTCGACGTTTCATCAAGTTTTTCAGGAGAATACAATGCCCGCCAAAGACGTGAAATTCTCCACCGACGCCCGTGACGCCATGCTCCGCGGTGTCGACACCCTCGCCAACGCCGTCAAGGTCACGCTCGGCCCCAAGGGCCGCAACGTCGTGCTCGACAAGTCGTACGGCGCGCCGCGCATCACCAAGGACGGCGTCACCGTCGCCAAGGAGATCGAGCTTGAGGATCGCTTCGAGAACATGGGCGCGCAGATGGTGCGCGAAGTGGCCTCCAAGACCAACGATCTCGCCGGCGACGGCACGACGACCGCAACCGTTCTCGCCCAGGCCATCGTGCGCGAGGGCGTCAAGCTCCTCGCCGCCGGGATGAACCCGATGGACCTCAAGCGCGGCATCGACATGGCCGTGACCGAGGTCGTCAAGGATCTCGTGCGCCAGTCCAAGAAGATCGCCTCCTCCGCAGAGATCGCCCAGGTCGGCACCGTCGCCGCCAACGGCGAAGTCGAGATCGGCCGGATGATCGCCGAGGCGATGGAGAAGGTCGGGAAAGAGGGCGTGATCACGGTCGAGGAAGCGAAGTCCTTCGAGACCGAACTCGAAGTCGTCGAGGGCATGCAGTTCGATCGCGGCTACATCTCCCCCTACTTCGTCACCAACGCCGAGAAGATGATCGCCGAGCTGGAGGATCCCTACATCCTCCTGCACGAGAAGCGCCTGCCCAACCTCCAGGCCATGCTGCCGCTGCTCGAAGCCATCGTCCAGACCGGCAAGCCGCTGCTGATCATCGCCGAGGACGTCGAGGGCGAGACGCTCGCGACCCTCGTCGTCAACAAGCTGCGCGGCGGCCTCAAGATCGCCGCCGTCAAGGCTCCGGGCTTTGGCGATCGCCGCAAGGCGATGCTCGCCGATATCGCGTCGCTGACCGGTGGCCACCTGATCACCGAGGATCTCGGCATCAAGCTCGAAAACGTCACCATCGACATGCTGGGCCGCGCCCGCAAGGTGAGCATCTCGAAGGACGCCACCACGATCGTCGAAGGCGGCGGCGAGAAGGCGGAGATCGAGAGCCGTATCGCGCAGATCAAGGCGCAGATCGAGGACACGACCTCCGATTACGACCGCGAGAAGCTGCAGGAGCGCCTCGCCAAGCTCGCCGGCGGCGTCGCCATCATCCGCATCGGCGGATCGAGCGAGATCGAGGTGAAGGAAAAGAAGGATCGCGTCGATGACGCACTCAACGCCACCCGCGCCGCCGTCGAAGAAGGCGTCGTTCCCGGTGGCGGTGTCGCCCTCCTGCGCGCCCGCAAGGCCGTCGAGGCGCTGCATTCCGACAACGCCGACATCCGCGCCGGCATCCGCATCGTCCTGCACGCGATGGAAGCCCCGATCCGCCAGATCGCGGCCAATGCGGGCGTCGAGGGCGCGGTCGTGGTCGGCAAGCTCATGGCCCACAAGACCGAGAGCTTCGGCTACAATGCCCAGACGGAAGAATACGTCGACATGATCGAAGCCGGCATCATCGATCCGGCGAAGGTCGTGCGCGTGGCGCTTCAGGATGCGGCGTCGATCGCGGGGCTGCTCGTGACGACGCAGGCCATGATCGTCACTGCAGACTGATCGACGACGGCGTTTGTGAGAGCAGGAGAACGAGCATGTCCGAGGATTTCGACGAGACACCGGAAGAGGCGGTCGATCTCGATTCCCATCGGGGCATGGCAGCTCAGAAGGCGACGGATCTGCGCCGTCTGGTCAGCGGCGTCGCCGCCGACCGGGCCCGGCTCAAGTCCCGCCAGGACGAGCTCGAAAAGTTCCTGGTCGCCGCACCAGCGGCGAACTGGACCGATGCGACGGAGAAGGCGCGTTATCTGTTGACGCTCTTCTCCGCCACCTCGGAAGCGCAGGACCCGCGCCGCAAGACGCTGATCGCCAATCTCCTCGAGGATTTCGATCGGCTTCTGGCGCTCTCGGGCGAGGATGAAAAGGCCGCTCCGGCGGTATCCAACGAGGGAGAGTGACCATGTCCAAAGGCCAGAAACGCACCACCAAGGAAACCCGAAAGCCGGCAGCCGAGAAGGCCGCCAAGCCTGCGGGCCCGAAGTATCTCCAGCAGGGCGACACGATGCAGGCGAACCGCCTCGGGGCGCAGCGCCCGCAGAAGTGACGCCGGCTGCAGCTGAAACGACGACGGGCCCGCATTCCGCATGCGGGCCCGTTTGGTTTCGTGGTTACGTCACTCCGCGAATGTCGCGTAGTAATCCGGCACTTCCCAGGTGAAATCGAGGAAGTCGGCTGTTTCGAGGAAGCCGCCGGGGCCCCAGTAGATATCGGCCAGCGCCTGGAAATTCGGCTCCAGGATGCGCTTGGCGGGGACGACGTGCGAGGCCCATTCGAGCTGCGAATCGACCAGCCGCTTGAAGGCCGGGTTGGTGGTATATTCCGTCTCCATGATGCGGTGCCAGACCTCGAGGCTTTCTTCCAGCACGTCATCGGGCGTGCGGCGGAACTCGACGCCCGCTTCCTGCATCCGGTCCATATGGATCTTGTCCTGACGCTGCTGCTTCTGCTCCCAGCGCAGCATGGAGACCTCGGTGACGAGCTCGTAGATCCCCTGCAGATCCTCGGGAAGCTCGTTCCAGGCATCGCGGTTGATCAGGACTTCGCCGACGGTGACGACCTCGTGGTAGGCGGGGGCGTAATAGATGCTCCAGACCTCCTGGAAGCCCAGCGCAAAATCGATCCACGGCCCGACGAACTCGGCCGCATCGATCACCCCGCGCTCGCCGGCCGGCACGATTTCGCCGCCGGGTAGCGTGATCACCGAGACACCCATGCCCTCGTACATCTCGCCGGGGATGCCCGGGATGCGCAGGCGAAGGCCGCGCAGATCGTCTGCTGACGTGATCTCCTGGTTGAACCAGCCGAGCGGCTGCGCACCCGAGGACAGGAGCGGTCGCCAGATGACGTTGAGGTCGAGGTGATCCTGGAAGAACCAGTTCACTTCTTCCAGTCCGCCGCCCTGGTAGTACCAGCCCCACATGTCCGACCAGTCCATGCCGAAGGGGCCTGCGGGACCCGACGAGACCATCACGGCCGCGCGGTCCTTGCCGACCCAGAAGCCGGACCAGGCATGCGCGCCGTCGATGACGCGGTCATGCGTGGAATCGAGCACCTCGAAGGCGGGAACGACGGCGCCTGCGGGCAGCGTCTCGATGTTGAGCCTGCCGTTGGAGTACTGGCGGATGCTGTCCGCCCATTCGCCGAAATGCAGGAATTGCGGATCGCCGGCGGGATAGGCCGACTGGAAGGTGAAGTTGAATGTTTCCTGGGCGCGACCATCGGCGGGCCAGATCAGTGCGGTGCCTGCCGCTGCTGCTACCAGCATCATTTTTAGCTGCATCAGTATTTCCTCCCGAATGACAGGATGGCGGTGCAATTCCACCAAATACTTGTTTTATCGAAGCTTTTTTCAGCCCGATGCAGTACGTTAACATATTTTCATTATACGATGAAGGCGAATAGGAACTACTATTACTTATTGCGCAACGACAGAGATTACCAAGCGCTTCCCAACCTTGGAAGCAGCGGCAGGGG
>Ga0208490_101237_pt1 | contig 10207 bp, 11 predicted proteins | sample SubbioAug_CSWold_FD_184818 | JGI IMG/M metagenome (GOLD analysis project Ga0208490, IMG submission 184818) | Serpentinite rock and fluid subsurface biosphere microbial communities from McLaughlin Reserve, California, USA - CR11Aug_CSWold (SPAdes) | ecosystem: Environmental > Terrestrial > Deep...
CCCGCCTCGACCGCGGGGCGCGACAGGATGATCTTCTCCACAGCGCCCGAGATGAACATCGTCACCCCGACCGCGACCGCCAGATAGGTCTTGCCCGTCCCCGCCGGCCCGATTCCGAAACCCAATTCATGCTGGAACAGGTTCGCCACATAGGCCTTCTGCGCCTCGGTCCGCGGCTCGATGGGCTTCTTGCGGGTCCGCAGTTCCATCCCGGTCGTGAAAAGCTCGATCTGTTCGGCGCTGTCCGCCTCCACCGGGCGGCCCATCCGCATCGCGCCGTCAATGTCACCCGCCGCCACCGCGCGCCCGGTCTCCAGACGCGCGTAAAGCGAGCGCAGCACCGCCGCCGCCTGCTCCCGTGCCGTCTTGTCGCCGATCACCGCAAGGCGGTTGCCGCGCCGCAGGATGTGCACCCCCATCTGATGCTCGATCTGAGCGAGGTTGCGGTCGAATTCGCCGCAAAGGTCGATCAGCAATCGGTTGTCGGGAAATTCGAGGACAGTCTCGATGACGTCGTCGGCGGACGGGGGGGTTAGCGCGCTGATGCCCAAAGGGTGCTCCTTCTATCAGGGCCATGGGGAAACTGTGCAGCCGGAAACGATCCGTGGCAAGGGAAACCCGCGGCCCCCACAATTTGTTGCGTCCCCCGATGCAATTTTTATGACCGCCGCTATTCTGACCGCCACCGCGGCGCGCCATGCAAAAGGGCCCCGACCGACGGTCGGGACCCTGATCACGCAGCCAGGGCGCAAGCTCGCCGCGTCAACGCGGAACGTGATCCGGCCCCGGCGCGGTCGAGGTTTCATAGCGCCCAAGCACCGTCCCCGGCGGATATTTCCCGTCGCAGACCGGAAGCCCGGTCCGGGGGTCGAAGCGGGGCGAGGAATAGCCCTCCACCCCGTCGTCGATGATCCAGACCTGGCAACCATCGGGGTCATAGGCGATCGCCGCCTCGCCATCGATCAGATCCGCATCCCTGTCGGTGCCGGAATCGCCCGCCTTGGCGATCACCGTATCCGGTCCGCCATAGCGCTGGACGTCCTCGAAGATCTCGCCACTGGCACAGGCCGAAAGGGCAAGCGCCAGCACCGGCAGCAGCGCAAGGCGCCGGGCACGGCCGAAGGTGGTCGGGGTCGTGACTGCAACAAGCGTCATCTGGTCAGCCCTTCTTGCAGAAAACTTCGACCCGGCGATTCTTCGCCATGCCGGCAGCCGTCGCGTTTGAAGCGATGGGCCGCGTCTCGCCATAGCCTGTCACGCTGTCCACGACCGCGCCCACCGACTGGGCCACCTGAGCCACGGTCTGCGCCCGCGCTTCCGAAAGGCCCTGGTTGTAGGCATCCGAGCCCCGGCTGTCGGTATGCCCGGCGACCGCATAGCTGAACGCGTCCGAGGTGGCGAAGAACTGCTCCAGCTTCCGGCGTCCGTCGGCAGTCAGCGTGGCGCTGCCGGTCGCGAAATAGGCGTCAGTCGATTCCGTCAGGCAGCTCGTCTGCTTCAGGCAGACCGGTTTGCCCGTCTTGGGATCACGGCGCGGCACCATATAGCCTTCGGTCCCGCCGTCGGCCCACCAGTGCTGGCAGCCATCCGCGTCGATCCACAGGCCCCATTCGATCTTGCCGGTAACGACAGCGTCCTGCGCCTGCGCCATCGTCCCGCACCACATACCCACCAGGGCAACCGCCATGCTGCGCCGCAGCATGTTTCCCGTCACCATCAACACCACTCCCCGACCGCGACCCTCTTGGGGCCTGCAACCCTGTACGGCGCGAATAAAGCAGCCGAATCCGGGCAAAGCGAAGGAAATCCGTGGGCGAAACCCCGATTTCAGGCCGGGTCGCCCGCCGTGCCGCGGAATTCTGGCGCTTCTGCAACAGTCACTTCGCGCTCAGGTTGCAGGCGCGACCGGATGTGCCGCCAGCGAATTGGGGGCCGATCCGGTCACGCGGACCTTCACCAGCTGCCCGATTCGTCCCTCCGGGTCCTCGACGTGCACGGCATGGAGGTGATCCGACTTGCCCACCATCTGCCCCTCGCGCCGCCCCGGCTTTTCATACAATACCGTGACCTCGCGCCCGACCATCGCCTCTTGCGCCGCGCGCTGCTGGGCGGTGATCAGCGCCTGCAGCTCCTGCAACCGCGCATCCGCCACCTCGGCCGGAACCGGGGTCTTCTCTGCCGCCGGAGTGCCGGGCCGCGCCGAGTACTTGAAGCTGAAGGCCGCGCCGAAGCCCACGGCCCGGATCAGATCCATCGTGTCCTGAAAATCGCGGTCCGTTTCGCCGGGGAAGCCCACGATGAAATCCGAGGACAGAAGGATATCCGGCCGCGCCGCCCGGATACGCTCGATCAGGCGCAGATAGGATTCGGCCGTGTGCTTGCGGTTCATCGCCTTCAGGATGCGGTCCGAGCCCGACTGCACCGGCAGATGCAGATAGGGCATCAGCTGTGGCAGATCGCCATGGGCGGCAATCAGGTCGTCATCCATGTCGTTCGGGTGGCTGGTCGTGTAACGGATCCGCGAAAGCCCCCGGATCGTGGCCAACTCCCGCACCAGCCGCGCCAGCCCCCAGACGCCCCCCGGACCTTCGCCGTGATAGGCGTTGACGTTCTGGCCCAGAAGCGTGATCTCGCGCACCCCTTGCGCGACCAGACCCTTCGCCTCGTCCAGCAGGCGCTGCACCGGGCGGCTCACCTCGGCCCCGCGCGTATAGGGCACCACGCAGAAGGCGCAGAACTTGTCGCAGCCTTCCTGCACCGTGAGGAAGGCCGTCGGCCCCCGCAGCGACTTGCGTTCGGGCAGAAGCGTGAACTTGTCCTCGACCGGGAAATCGGTGTCCACCACCCGCCCCTCGGCCTCGACCATCGCGGGCAGGCGGTGATAGGCCTGCGGGCCGACCACCAGATCCACGACCGGCGAGCGGCGCAGGATCTCGTCCCCCTCGGCCTGAGCGACGCAGCCCGCCACGCCAACCTTCATCCCCGGACGGGCGGCCTTCAGCGCACGCAACCGACCAAGGTCGGAATACAGCTTCTCCGACGCCTTCTCGCGGATGTGGCAGGTGTTCAGGAGGACCATGTCCGCCTCCTCCACCACATCCGTCGTCACATAGCCCTTTGCGCCCAGCGCCTCGGCCATGCGCTCGGAGTCATAGACGTTCATCTGGCAGCCGTAGGTCTTGACGAACAGCTTCTTGGCGTCGGTCATGGGCGCATCTCCGGGAACGGGCGGCTTCTACCCCAGACCGCCCCCCCGGCGCAACCGACCACCCTTGCATCCCCCCAACGGATCATCGAATTTGCGCCCATGCGTTACCCGTCGCTTGCCGATTTCCTTGCCGCCAAGGCCCCGACGCTTGCCACGGGTCCGCTCTCGCTGGTCATGGCCGAGGACGGGGTAGAGCTTCGCTCGACGCTTGAGCACCAGCTGAGATGCGGCTTCCGCGACGTGATCCTGCTTGCGCCCGCGGGACTTGCACCGCCCGACGACCTTGCCGCCCGCATCCACACCGTCACCCATGACGTCTTCGCCGAAGGCGCGCTGGTCGGGGCGGTGAACCAGGTGATCGACCGCGTCCCCGGAGCCTGGATCCACTACTGCTACAACGCCGAATACCTGTTCTTCCCCTTCTGCGAGACGCGCCGGGTGCGCGAGCTCCTGACCTTCCACGCCGAGGAACGGCGGGACGCGATGCTGACCTATGTCATCGACCTCTATGCCGGCGACCTTGACGCCGCGCCCAACGCCGTCCTGCTCTCCGACGCCTGGCTGGACCGTTCTGGCTATTACGCGCAGGCCCGCAAGGATCCGGCCAACCACAACCACCCGAAGGAGCGCCAGCTTGATTTCTACGGCGGCCTGCGCTGGCGGTTCGAGGAACATATCCCCCCCGCCCGCCGCCGGATCGACCGCATCTCGCTCTTCCGCGCCAAGCCGGGCCTGCGGCTGCTGCCCGACCACCGGCTGACCGAGGAAGAGATGAACACCTACGCCTGCCCCTGGCATCACAACCTGACGGCGGCGGTCTGTTCCTTCCGCACGGCCAAGGCGTTGCGGACGAACCCCGGCTCGCAGCACGCGATCCAGAGCTTCCGCTGGCACAACTCCACCCCGTTCCAGTGGCACAGCCAGCAGCTCCTCGACCTTGGCCTGATCGAGCCGGGCCAGTGGTTCTGACACACGCACCCGCGATCACGCATCTGTGATATCGCCGGCGAAACTTCGCGCAAAAACCCTCCGTTCAGCATGGTGTGACAGCCGGATGGTCCGGCTGGCCTGATCAGACGGAGTGTCCCCATGTTCCTGCGCCACGGCCTTGCCGCCCTTGCCTTGACTGCACTGCCCTTCGCCGCGCTCGCCGCCAACCCCGACGTGGGTGGGGCGCCGATGTTCGAGAGCAAGAACATCGTCGAGAACGCAGTGAACTCGGCCGACCACACCACGCTGGTGGCCGCGGTGAAGGCCGCCGGTCTTGTCGATGCGCTGATGGGCGAAGGTCCCTTCACCGTCTTCGCCCCGGTGAACGACGCCTTCGCCGCCCTTCCGGCCGGCACCGTCGAGACGCTGCTGAAGCCGGAAAACAAGGACATGCTGACCAAGGTCCTGACCGCCCATGTCGTCGCCGGCGATCTGAAACTTGCCGACCTCCGCGCCAAGGTCGGCCGCGACGGCCTTGCGAACCTGCGCACCCTGTCGGGCGACGCGCTGTCGATCCGCTTCAAGGGCAATACCGCGATGATCTATTCGGAATCGCGCAACATCGGCCGCATCACCATCGCCGATGTGGATCAGTCCAATGGCGTGATCCACGTCATCGACACCGTGATGGTTCCGAAGTGAGCTTGTGCCTGTAACGAGTGCGGGCGGGGGAAACCCCGCCCTTTTTCACGCCTTGCGCAGGCGGATCACCACATCGACGCGCGCGACCTCCATGCCCTCGGGCACCTTGGGCAGGGCGGCAATCTCCAGTTCTTCGGCCGGAGCGTCGGTCAGTCTGTGGCTGTCTTCCCAGTAGAAATGCGGATGGTCATCGGTGCGGGTGTCGAAATAGCTTTTCGACCCGTCCACCACGACCTCGTTCATCAACCCCACTTCGCAGAAGGCGCGCAGCGTGTTGTAGACGGTGGCAAGGCTCACCGTTTCGCCTGCCGCGCGTGAGGCCGCGTGCAAGCTTTCCGCCGTCACATGCCGGTTCTCGCCGTCACCGACCAGAAGTTCAGCCAGCGCCAGCCGCTGCCGCGTCGGCCGCAGCCCGGCCGAAGCCAGCCAAGCCGTGCCGCGCTGAAAGGTCCTGGGATCCGTCGCCTGGGTCATCGTCATCCTGTCCGTCGCCTTCATATAAAGGACAGAATGGCCCGGTTTCAAACCCTAATCCCCCGGCAGGGGCTGGAACATCCCGCCTTCCCGCCGGTTCCGGCCAGACTTGCCACTCTTCCCGGCCCGGTGCTAGGTAGAGCGGACTGCACAAAGGGGACCACAAGGCATGGCGTCGTATCCGACCTATTTCGACAAGGAGGCGCTGCTCGCCTGCTCCAGGGGAGAGCTTTTCGGTCCCGGCAATGCCCAGCTTCCCGCGCCGCCGATGCTGATGATGGACCGGATCACCGACATCTCGGAAGACCGGGGCGAACATGGCAAGGGCCATGTGGTGGCCGAATTCGACATCACCCCGGACCTGTGGTTCTTCGACTGCCACTTCCCCGGCAACCCGATCATGCCGGGCTGCCTTGGGTTGGACGGGCTCTGGCAGCTCACCGGCTTCAACCTTGGCTGGCGCGGCTGGCAGGGGCGCGGCTATGCGCTGGGGGTGGGCGAGGTCAAGCTGACCGGCATGGTCCGCCCCGACCGCAAGAAGCTGACCTACTTGGTCGACTTCACCAAGGCGATCCAGACCCGCCGCCTGACGATGGGCGTGGCCGATGGCAGGGTCGAGGCGGATGGCGAGGTGATCTATCTCGTCAAGGACATGAAGGTCGCGCTCAGCGAAGCCTGAGCCCTATGCGACCGGCCCCGCGTCGTCGGGCCGGTCCCGCTCATACCGCCGCATGTTCGTGAACTCGGGCAACCATTCCTCGCGCCGGACGGCCCACAGCTCGTAGGTCGGGCGGAACTGGTTCGGCGCGTCCAGCGTCCCCAGATTCACCTCGACCTCCTCCCCGCTCCGCCCCATGACTGGGCTGCCACAGGCCGGGCAAAAGCCACGTCCGCGAAAGTCGCGCAGTTCCCCGGTCACCCGCACCGCCGCCGCCGGAAAGATTGCCGAGGCGTGGAACGGCGCGCCGTGGTGCTTGCGGCAGTCCATGCAGTGACAGACCCCGACGCGCAGCGGCTTGCCCACCGCCTCGATCCGCACCGCACCGCAAAGGCAACCGCCTGTGACCCTGTCCATCCGTCCCTCCTGACCGCGTCAGGCTCCGCCCGAACGCAGCGGCAGGCAAGAACGAAAACGGGGCCCGCGAGGGGGCCCCGTCCCGTTCCGGCGGAAACCGGCTCAGATGACGCCCAGCATCCGCATCGCCTCGGCCACCCGGACGAAGCCCGCGATATTGGCCCCCAGCACATAGTCGCCCGGCGCGCCATATTCCTCGGCCGTCGCATGGCAGGTGTCGTGGATGTTGCGCATGATCGTGGCCAGCTTCGCCTCGGTCTGCTCGAAGGTCCAGCTGTCGCGGCTGGCGTTCTGCTGCATTTCCAGCGCCGAGGTCGCAACGCCCCCCGCATTCGCCGCCTTGCCGGGGGCGAAGAGGACACCCGCCTCCTGGAAGGCCTTCACCGCCTCGGGCGTGCAGGGCATGTTCGCCCCCTCGCCCACCGCCATCACGCCGTTCTTCACCAGCGTGCGCGCATCCTTGCCCGACAGCTCGTTCTGCGTGGCCGAGGGCATGGCGACATCGCAGGGCACATCCCAGACGCTTCCCTTGTCGGCCGGGATGAAATGCACCCCCGTCCCGCGACGGCGCGCATATTCCGAGATCCGCTCGCGCCGCACGTCCTTGACGTCCTTCAGAAGCGCCAGGTCGATCCCGTTCTCGTCCACGACATAGCCGCTGGAGTCGGAACAGGCGAGCACCTTGCCGCCAAAGCTCTGCACCTTCTCGATCGTGTAGATCGCCACATTGCCCGAGCCCGAGACCACGACCCGCTTGCCGTCGAAGGAGGTCCCCTTCGTCTCCAGCATCGCCTGCACGAAATAGGTGTTGCCGTAGCCGGTCGCCTCGGTCCTTGCGCGCGAGCCGCCATAGGCCAGCGCCTTGCCGGTGAAGACCCCGGCCTCATAGCGGTTGTTCAGCCGCTTGTACTGGCCGAACATGTAACCGATCTCGCGGCCGCCGACGCCGATGTCACCGGCCGGAACGTCGGTCTGTTCGCCCAGATGGCGGTGCAGTTCCGTCATCAGCGACTGGCAGAAGCGCATGATCTCGCCATCCGACTTGCCCTTGGGGTCAAAGTCCGACCCGCCCTTGCCGCCGCCGATCGGCATCCCGGTCAGCGCGTTCTTGAAGGTCTGCTCGAAGCCCAGGAACTTGATGATCCCGACATTCACCGACGGGTGGAAGCGCATCCCGCCCTTGTAGGGGCCAAGCGCCGAGTTGAACTGGACCCGGAAGCCCCGGTTGATCTGGACCCGACCCTTGTCGTCGACCCAGGGGATGCGGAAGATGATCTGCCGCTCGGGCTCGCAGATCCGCTCGATCAGGGCGAGATCAAGGTATTGCGGGTGTTTCGCCACCACGCGGCCAAGGCTTTCCAGGACTTCGTGGACGGCCTGGTGGAACTCCGGCTCGCCGGCATTGCGCCGGGTCACTTCGGCCAGGATCGGCTGAAGCTTTTCGTCAATCGTGTTCATGGGGTGCACTTTCGGGCGGATCTGGTCAGGGGATGCATCCGGTCAAGGGCCGGGCGGACCCTCGCCTAGATCAATCCTTGGGCAGATTGAATGGCTTTTTTCCACTTTTTAGGCGAAAAACCGACAAAACAGCACAATTAATCGATCTCAGCCCCTTGCGCTGTGCCGCTTTCCGCACCGGGCGGGCGGGCACGCGGCCAGACGCGCGGCCTCCGGCTCCCGGCAGGCACCAAGACGCCAACCGCCTTGCCCCCCTTACGCCACTGTCCTAAACAGTCCCAAGGTTATCAAGGGAGGCCCCATGCGCCGCGTCGTCATCACCGGGATCGGCATCGTCTCGTCCATCGGCAACTCGGCCGCCGAGGTCGAGGCCTCCCTGCGCGCCGGGAAATCCGGCATCGTCTTCGCCCCCGACTATGCCGAACATGGCTTCCGCTGCCGCGTCCACGGCCAGCCGAACATCGTGCTCGAGGATCATATCGACAAGCGCGACCTGCGCTTCATGGGCGATGGCGCGGCCTATACCTTCATCGCGATGGACCAGGCGGTGAAGGATTCCGGCCTGTCCGAGAGCGATATCTCCAACGAACGGACCGGCATCATCGTCGGCTCCGGCGGCCCCTCGACCAAGAGCTTCTTCAAGGCCCACAACATCGTCCGCGAGACCGGTTCGCCCAAGCGCATCGGCCCCTTCGGCGTGACCAAGGGCATGTCCTCGACCGTCTCGGCCTGCCTTGCCACGCCCTTCAAGATCAAGGGCGTGAACTATTCGATCACCTCGGCCTGCTCCACCTCGGCCCATTGCATCGGCAACGGGACCGAGCTGATCCAGATGGGCAAGCAGGACATCGTCTTCGCCGGCGGCGGCGAGGAACTGGACTGGACGCTCTCCTGCCTCTTCGACGCGATGGGCGCGATGAGCAGCAAGTACAACGACACGCCCGAACGCGCCTCGCGCACCTATGACGCCAACCGCGACGGCTTTGTCATCGCCGGCGGCGGCGGGATCGTCGTGCTGGAGGAACTGGAACACGCCCTCGCCCGGGGCGCGAAGATCTACGCCGAGGTCACCGGCTACGGCGCCACCTCCGACGGGCACGACATGGTCGCACCCTCGGGCGAAGGCGGCGAACGCGCGATGCGGCTGGCGCTGTCCACCCTGCCGCAGGGCCGCAAGATCGACTACATCAACAGCCACGGCACCAGCACGATGGTCGGCGACGTGACCGAGGTGGAAGCGATCCGCCGCATCTTCGGCCAAGGGTCCACCCCGCCGATCGCCTCGACCAAGTCGCTCACCGGCCACTGCCTCGGCGGCGCGGGCGTGTGGGAGGCGATCTATTCGCTCATCATGCTGAACGGCAATTTCATCGCCGCCTCGGCCAATGTCGAAACGCTGGACCCCGCGCTGGACCCGGCCGAGATCGTCACGACCATGCGCGACAACGTGCAGCTCGACTCGGTCCTGTCCAACAGCTTCGGCTTCGGCGGCACCAATGCCACTCTCGTCATGTCCAAGTACCTCGGGTAACGCATCATGGCCGAACTGATGAAGGGCAAGCGCGGGCTTGTCATGGGCGTGGCGAACGACCGTTCCATCGCTTGGGGCATCGCCTCGGCCCTCGCGGCGGAAGGCGCGGAACTGGCCTTCTCCTACCAGGGTGAGGCTTTCGGCAAGCGCGTGCAGCCGCTGGCCGCTTCGGTCGGTTCGGACTTCCTGATCGACGTGGACGTGACGAACGAGGACAGCCTTGACGCCTGCTTTGCCGAGATCGGCCGCCGCTGGGGCGATCTGGATTTCGTCGTCCATGCCATCGCCTATTCCGACAAGACGGAACTCACGGGCCGCTTCATCAACACGACCAAGGGCAACTTCCTGAATTCGCTGAACATCTCCTGCTTCAGCTTCATCGACGTGGCCCGACGCGCCGAACCGCTGATGCCCAATGGCGGCAGCCTGATCACCCTGACCTTCCAGGGCTCGAACCGCGTTTCGCCGAATTACAACGTGATGGGAGTGGCCAAGGCGGCGCTGGAATCGGCGACCCGCTATCTTGCGAACGACCTTGGTCCGCAGAAGATCCGCGTCAACGCGATCAGCCCCGGCCCGATGAAGACGCTGGCCGGATCGGCCATCGGCGGCGCGCGGGCGACCTTCCGCCATACCGAGGACAACGCCCCCCTCCGCGCCAATGCGACGCTGGAATCCATCGGCGGTACCGCGGTCTGGCTCTGCTCGGACTACGGCGCCTGCACGACCGGCGAGGTCGTCCACGTCGACGGCGGCTTCCACATCCTGGGCTTCCCGCAGGCCGAGAATCTCTGACGCGCGCCTCCTCGTGCGACTTCGTCTTCGCCTC
>Ga0208490_101238_pt1 | contig 10197 bp, 11 predicted proteins | sample SubbioAug_CSWold_FD_184818 | JGI IMG/M metagenome (GOLD analysis project Ga0208490, IMG submission 184818) | Serpentinite rock and fluid subsurface biosphere microbial communities from McLaughlin Reserve, California, USA - CR11Aug_CSWold (SPAdes) | ecosystem: Environmental > Terrestrial > Deep...
GCAGCCGCAACGGCGGCGGCATCGGTCGCCGCCACCGCCCCGGCCGGATCGGCCACGGCGGCTCTGGCCGCCGAGGTGGCGGCAAAGAAGGCGACCTCCGCCGAAATGGCCGCCACCCTGCGCGAGACCCGCAGCCCCGCGGCCGAGGACCCCTCTGCCGTGGTCCGGGGCGGCCGGGTCCGCAAGCGCGCAGCCGGGACAGGTGACGAGGAATGACCGCCAAGGACGATATCGACGAAAGCTCTGCCCCGCTGGTCGAGCATCTGATCGAACTGCGCAACCGGCTCATCTGGTCCGTCGGGGCCTTCCTGGTCGCGATGATCCTCTGCTTCGTCGTGGCCGAGCGGATCCTGACCTTCCTGCTCACTCCGATCGAACAGGCGATGCGTGCGCTGGGTGATCCGAACCCGGTGATGCAATACACAGCGCCGCAGGAATACTTCTTCACCCTGGTCCATATCTCGGTCGTGTCCGGGCTGATGCTCAGCTTTCCGGTGATCGCCTACCAGCTCTGGCGTTTCGTGGCTCCGGGCCTTTACCGCAGCGAGAAGCAGGCGTTCCTGCCGTTTCTCGTCGCCTCGCCGGTCCTGTTCCTGCTGGGCGCGGCCTTCGCCCATTATGTCGTGACGCCGATCGCGATGAACTTCTTCCTGGGCTTCGCCGATGCCTTCTCGGTGGTGACGGCGTTGCTTCCCGGCCTCTCTGCGATCCCCGGTGCCGATCCAGGCACCCCGGTCCCGGCCTCCTCGACCGAGGGGATCAACATCGTCTTTCAGGGCAAGGTGAACGAGACGCTGGACATCAGCCTCAAGCTGATCCTTGCCTTTGGCCTCTGCTTCCAGCTCCCGGTCCTTCTGACGCTCATGGGCAAGGCAGGGCTGGCCACTTCGGCCGGGCTGGCGGCGATGCGGCGCTATGCGATCGTGGTCATCCTGATCGTCGCCGCGCTGGTGACCCCGCCCGATGTGATGAGCCAGTTCATCCTCTTCTTCGCGGTCTATCCCCTGTATGAGGTCTCGATCTTCATGATCCGGCGGATCGAGAAGCGCCGCGAGGCCGAACTCCGGGCCGAAGGGCTGTGGGACGAGGACGAGGAAGGCGAGGGCAAGGCGTGACCGACCCCCTGGACCGTATCGCGGCCGCGCTGGAGCGTCTGGCCCCCGCCCCCATGCCCGCGCCCGACTTCGGGGCCGAGGCTTTCGTCTGGCACACCCAGCCCGACCGGCTGGATCCGGTGCAGCATGTGTCGCGCGTGGACCTGTCGCTGCTGGTCGGCGTCAATCGCTCCCGTGACACGCTGCTGGAAAACACCCGGCATTTCGCGGCCGGCCTCCCGGCGAACAACGCGCTTCTCTGGGGCGCGCGGGGGATGGGGAAATCCTCTCTTGTGAAGGCGGTCCATGCCCAGGTGCGCAGTGAGGGGTACGACCTCAAGATCGTCGAACTCTCGCGTGAGGATCTGCCCTCGGTCCAGCGCCTTCTGGCGCATCTGCGGGCCGCGCCGCATCGCTTCCTTCTTTTCTGCGACGACCTTTCCTTCAGCCATGACGACCAGCATTACAAATCGCTGAAAGCGGTGCTGGATGGCGGGATCGAGGGGCGGCCGGAAAACGTGCTGTTCTACGCCACCTCCAACCGTCGCCACCTCATGCCGCGCGACATGATCGAGAACGAACGCTCGACCGCGATCAACCCGGGTGAGGCGGTGGAAGAGAAGGTCTCGCTCTCGGACCGGTTCGGCCTCTGGCTTGGCTTCCACCCCTGCTCCCAGGACGAATATCTGGAGATGATCCGGGGCTATTGCGCCGCGCATGGGGTCAATGTGCCTGACGAGCGGCTTCATGCCGAGGCGGTGGAATGGCAGGCGACGCGGGGCGGACGCTCGGGCCGGGTGGCCTGGCAGTTCTTCTGCGACCTTGCCGCGCGTGAGGGGGTGCGGATCCGCCTGTAGGCCGCCATCCGGCTTGCGGGCGATCATCCGACACCTTAGCCCTGTCTCATCATGCTTACCGAAATTCTGGTCATCCTGGCCCTGATCGTGCTGAACGGCGTGCTCGCCATGTCCGAGCTTGCCATCGTCAGCGCCCGGCCCGCCCGTCTGAAGCCGCTTGAGGGCAAAAGCCGCGGTGCGCGCCTGGCCCTGCGCCTGGCCGAGGATCCGGGCCGGTTCCTCTCGACCGTGCAGATCGGCATCACCGCCGTCGGCATCCTCTCCGGCGCCCTCTCCGGGGCCACGCTGGGCTTGCGGTTCCAGGGCTGGCTGGTCGGGCAGGGCGTCTCGCCCGACTGGTCGGCGACTCTGGGCGTCGGCGGGGTGGTCGTGGCAATCACCTATGTCAGCCTGATCGTCGGTGAACTGGTGCCGAAACAGCTTGCGCTGCGCAATGCCGAGGCGGTGGCGATCCGGGTCGCTCCGGCGATGGTGCTGCTGTCGGTGATCGGCGCGCCGCTGGTCTGGCTGCTGGACCGCTCGGGCAAGTTCGTGCTCTGGCTCCTCCGCCAGCGCGGCGCAAGCGCCAGCCGGGTGACCGAGGAAGAGGTCCATGTCCTTCTTGCCGAGGCGCATGAAGGGGGCGTGCTGGAAACCGAAGAGCGCGAGATGATCACCGGGGTCATGCGCCTTTCCGACCGTACCGCGCGCGCCGTGATGACCCCCCGGCATGAAGTGGAGATGCTGCCGCTTGATGCGACGGGGGCCGAGGCCGTTGCCGCCATCCGCCGCGTCGCCCGGCCGCGGATGCCCGTCGCCAATGCCGAGGGCGAGGTGGTGGGGATTGTCCTCTTGACCGAGGCGTTTCAGGTCGTCTCCCGCCGCGAGACCCTGTCGATCAAGGCGCTGGTGCGCGAGGTTCCCGTGGTCTCCGACCAGGCCGAGGCGCTGGATGTGCTGGAGATCCTGCAGAAATCCGAACATCAGCTGGCGCTGGTCTATGACGAATATGGCGATTTCGAAGGCATCCTGACCACCGGCGACGTGCTGGAGGCGATCACCGGCGCGGTCGCGGCCTCCGAAGCCGACGAACCCGCAATGGTCGCCCGGGACGAGGGCGGCTGGCTGGTCGCGGGCTGGATGCCGGTGGATGAATTCTGCGACAAGCTGGGCCTGCCGCAAGAGATGGCGGGCCATTACGACACGGTCGCGGGCCTGATCCTGCACCAGATGGGCCAGATCCCCGACCTTGGCGCCAGCTTCACGGCCGAAGGCTTCCGCTTCGAGGTGATCGACCTCGACGGCCGACGGATTGACAAGATCCTCGTGACCCGGATCGGCGGCTATCAGGGCTAGGTCGGACGGGTGCGCCGCAAGCGCACCCTGCGCCGGTTACTGTAGATAGGTCATCGGATCGAAGCTCTCCTTCGAGGTGTTGCGCACCTCGAAATGCAGGAAAGCCGGATCGCCCGCCGCCACCGTGCCGATCGTCTGGCCACGGGACACCTGGTCGCCCTTCTTCACGCTCACCCCGCCCACGCCGACATAGACCGTCAGCAGGTTGTTGGCATGGCGCAGGATCACGATCCCCTTGCCCGTCGTGTCCGACGAGATCACCGTCACCGTCCCGGCATCCGCCGCCTTGACCGGAGTTCCCGGCGCCGCGGCGATGTCGATGCCCTGGTTCGTGCGGCGGTCATAGCCACGGATGATCTTGCCCGAGACCGGCATCACCATCTTCGCCGCCGAGGCCGCCGTCGCCTGCCCGCCCAGATCGGGCGAGGGCGGGGTGGCCTTGGGCGTCGCCGCCGCCACCTCGGGCTTTTCCGCCGGCAGGGGTTTCGCGGCCGAGGGCGGCTCGGGGGTGGGGGATCCGGCTCCGGGCGGGGTCGGCACGGGCTCGGGGTTCGGCGCGGGCGCGGTCGCGATCGGGATGATCAGGGTCTGCCCTTCGCGCACCGCCATGTCGGCGCCAAGCTGGTTCCAGTCGGCCAGCGCCTTGGCCGAGACATTGTAGGTCCGGGCGATGGTAAAGGCCGTCTCGCCCCTGGCGACGCGGTGGGTCAACGGCTGGCCCGCCACCGGCCGTGACGCGGCCGGGGAGGCCGCAACCGGGGTCGGACCGGCATTGTCCAGCGCCGTGGTGGCGATGGAGGTGATGTCGATCGGCCCCGTCGCGGGTGCGCTTGCCACCATGGTCGGCTGCGGCACGGCCGACACGCGCGACGGCAGAAGCAGAAGCTCCCCCTCGCGCAGGGGATCGGTCGGGCGCAGCGCATTGGTCTGGGCAAGCTGGGTCGCGTTCAGCCCCAGGCGGCTGGCCATCGACGCCACCGTATCGCCCCGGCGCGCCTTGGCGAGCTGATAGTCCGGATAGGACAGGATACCATTCGCATCCGCCGTCGGCGCCGCCGCCGTGGCCTGCCGCGCCGCATCTGCCGTCGCGCCGTTCCCGGAGCGCAGGTCCCAGTCGAGGTCGCTGCTGTTCATGCAGGCGGCAAGCGCCAGCGTGCTTGCGCCCAGGACCAGAAGCCCCCGCAGTCTGCCGTAGGAAATCTGCATCGTCACCGCCTCATCACGCCTGCCGGCTGCCCCGGTTCTGGGCAGCAGTCTACTCGGACCCTAACCCTTCCACCAGCGGAACGAAACGCACTGGGCGAAGTTCTTCGTAATCAAATCCCCGTGCGTTGCGGGTGACCTTGATCAGACTTTGCACGGCATCCGACTGGCCGACCGGCAGAACCATGATCCCGCCGGGCTTCAATTGCTCCAGCAAGGGGCCCGGAGGGTCCTCGGCCGCCGCTGTCACGAGGATCCGGTCGAAGGGCCCCTGATCCGGCAGTCCAAACGAGCCATCGGCCGCAATCGCGGTGATGTTGGTGATGTCAAGCTGACGGAACAGCTCCCCCGCCTCACGCACCAGGCGGCGGTAGCGGTCCACGGTGTAGACCCGCCGCGCCAGATGCGCCAGGATCGCGGCCTGATACCCCGACCCCGTGCCCACCTCCAGCACCGTGTCGCGCGGGCTGACCTGCAGGGCCTGCGTCATCAGCCCCACGACCGAAGGCTGGCTGATCGTCTGACCACAGGCGATGGGCAGCGGCATGTCCTCATAGGCGCGGTCGGCGAAGATGCCGCGCACGAACAGGCCGCGATCGACCTTTTCCATCGCGGTCAGGACGCGCGTATCGGTCACGCCACGGGAACGGAGGGCAAAGAGAAAGCGCATCTTGCGTTCGGCAAGCTCGTCGGAGGCGAAGGGGTCCTCCGGTCCCGCCGTCATCCCAGCCGGGCCTCTAGATCGGTCAGAAGGTCATGTGCGGTCAGGTCGGCGCGCATCGGTGTGATCGAGATATATCCGTCCAGATTCACCGCGGCGTCCGTTCCGGGCAGCGTGGGCGTGTGCTGCGGGCCGCCCTTGATCCAGAGGAACCGCCTGCCCGAGGGCGAGATATGCGGCTCGACCGAAAAGGCGGTGTCGCGGCGGTAGCCCTGCGGGGCGACCTTCATCCCCCGCGTGGCCGAGGCGGGCAGGGGCGGGAAGTTGACGTTGTAGAAGCTGCGATAATCGCCCTCGGTCCACAGCCCCCGGTCCAGAAGCGCGCGGACGACCGACGCCCCATGCACCCGCGCGCTTTCGAACGGATCGGCAAGGCGCGCGTTGTCGGGCCCGAAGAACTGCGACAGCGCGATGGCCGGAACGCCCTGCAGCGCCGCCTCCATCGCCCCGCCGATGGTGCCGGAATAAAGCACGTTCTCGGCCGCGTTGTTGCCGCGGTTGACGCCCGAGAGCACAAGGTCGGGCTTAGCCCCGTCCAGCACGTCATAGATCGCGGCCAGCACGCAGTCGGCCGGGCTGCCCTCGGCGGCAAAGCGGCGTGGGGCCAGTTCCGCGATCATCATCGGGTGGGTATAGCTGATGCAATGGCCGACGCCCGACTGTTCAAAGGCCGGTGCGACGGTCCAGACCTCGCCCTCCGGCCCCGCGATCGCGGTGGCGATTTCGGTCAGGACCTGCAGCCCCGGCGCGTTGATGCCGTCGTCGTTGGTGATCAGGATGCGCATGGGTCCCCCGTGTCCGCCTCCTGATTAGACGAGCCGCCCCCAGCCTTCAAGGCGCGATGCCGCTGGCGCAAGGAAAGGCTTGCATGGGCCAGAATTGCACGCTCATATAACAAGGCGGGGGGCACATGACGACAGACAGGCCAGAGGCAATACGGGTCGAGGATCTTCACAAGAGCTTTGGCGCCCATGAGGTGCTTAAAGGGGTTTCGCTGACGGCGCGCGAAGGCGATGTGGTGGCGATCATCGGCGGTTCGGGCTCGGGCAAGTCCACCATGCTGCGCTGCATCAATTTTCTCGAAACGCCCAGTTCCGGCCGGATCATCGTGGCCGGAGAGCCCGTGGCGATGCGGGCGGATGGCACCCCCGCCGACCGCCGCCAGATCGAGAGGATCCGCCAGTCGCTGGGGATGGTGTTCCAGAGCTTCAACCTCTGGACCCACCGGACGGTGCTGGAGAACCTCATCGAGGTGCCGGTCCATGTGCTGAAACTGCCGAAGGATCAGGCCATCGCCCGGGCCCGCAGCCTCCTCGCCCGCGTGGGCCTGGCCGAGAAGGAGGGGGCCTATCCGGCCTTCATGTCCGGCGGCCAGCAACAGCGCGCGGCCATCGCCCGGGCGCTGTGCATGGAGCCAAGGGCCATGCTCTTCGACGAGCCCACCTCGGCGCTGGACCCCGAGCTTGTGGGCGAGGTCCTTCAGGTGATCCGCGGCTTGGCCGACGAAGGCCGCACGATGATCCTTGTGACGCATGAGATGAAATTCGCCCGCGAGGTCGCGGACCATGTCATCTACCTCCACAACGGCCGGATCGAAGAGGAGGGCCCGCCCGACCAGCTGTTCGGCGCGCCGAAATCCGACCGGCTGAAACAGTTTCTGAAATCCGTCGCCTGAACGGCGGAGCAACAACAGGAGAGACCCATGAAACTTCGTTCCCTCGCCGCCGCGCTGATGCTGATGGCCGCCCCCGTCGCCGCGCAAGAGGTCAAGATCGGCATCGCGGCCGAGCCCTATCCCCCCTTCACCAGCCCCGACGCCGCCGGCAACTGGGTCGGCTGGGAAGTGGACATCATCAACGCCGTCTGCGCCGCGGCCGAGCTGCAATGCGTGATCACCCCGGTCGCTTGGGACGGGATCATCCCGGCACTGACCGCCGGCCAGATCGACGCGATCATGAACTCGATGTCGATCACCGAAGAGCGGCTCAAGACGATCGACTTCTCGGACAAGTACTACAACACCCCAACCGTGGTCGCGGTCGCCAAGGGCTCGGGCATCCAGCCCACGGCGGAGGGGCTGGCGGGCAAGGTCATCGGGGTCCAGGTGGCCACGATCCACGAGGCCTATGTGAACAAGCACTTCGCGGACAGCGCGGCCGAGGTCAAGGTCTACCAGACCCAGGACGAGGCGAACCAGGACCTCGCCGCCGGCCGGATCGACGCGACCCAGGCCGACAGCATCGCGCTGGAGGACTTCATCGCCTCGGACACCGGCGCGGCCTGCTGCGAGATCGCGGGCGCCGTGGCGGATGACCCGGAGGTGCTGGGCCTTGGCGTCGGCGCGGGCCTGCGCAAGGGCGAGGACGAGCTGAAGGCCAAGATCAACGCCGGTATCGCAAAAATCCGCGAGGACGGGACCTACGACGAGATCACCGCCAAATACTTCGCCTCGTCGATCTACGGCGAATGATCGCTGGCCGTAACCCGGCTCCCGGCAGCCCGGCCCCCTCGCGGGTCGGGACGCCTTTCATATTGAGCGGCTTGCGCCGCACGCCTTTTGTCTCGCCTCTGCGCGCCAGGGGCGCGCAACCGGCTCGGGGGATCGCCTCCGGCGGGGATATTTGGGGAGGGAAAATGTTCGGGGTGGGGCGGGCTTGCTGAGTGGTGCGCTGTTGTCGTCGACGCTGGACCTCCTGGCGCTGAACCCGCCCGGCTGGGGGGCTGTGCTGCTTTGGGGGCTCTGGAATTCGGTGCTGATCGCCGCCGGAGCCTTCGCGCTGGGTCTGGTGATCGGGACCCTCGGCGCCTATGGCAAGCTGTACGGCGGGCCGGTGACGAGGGACCTCCTGGCAGTCTACACCACCGTGGTCCGGGCGGTGCCCGAGCTGATCCTGATCCTGATCCTTTATTTCGCCGTCACCGATGCGCTGAACCAGGGTCTTGTCGCGCTGGGCCGTGAGAAGGTGCAGATTTCCGGCCTGGTCGCGGGGATCCTTGTCCTTGGCGTCGTTCAGGGCGCCTATGCGACCGAGGTCCTGCGCGGCGCGATCCTTGCGGTTCCCTCCGGCCAGATCGAGGCCGCCCGGGCCATGGGCATGTCGCCCCTCCTGCTCGCACGGCGGGTGACGCTGCCCCTGATGCTGGCGCTGGCGCTGCCGGGGCTGGCCAACCTCTGGCTCATCGCGACCAAGGATACGGCGCTTCTCGCCGTCGTGGGCTTTGCCGAGCTGACCCAGTCCACCCGACAGGCGGCCTCGACCACCAAGGCCTTCTTCACCTTCTACGCCGCCGCCGGCGTGCTGTATCTTGGCGTTTCCATCCTCTCGACCCTGGCCTTTGCCTGGGTGGAGCGGCGGGCCCGGCGGGGGCAAAGGCCGGTGTCAGGATGATCCGCGCGCTTCTCATCCCGCGCCGGCTGGTGATGCTGGCGATCCTGATGGTCATCGTCGCGCTGGTGGCGATCTATGGCCGCTGGGACTGGCTGGGCAATCCGAAATACCAGGCGCTGATCGTCCGGGGGATCGGCAACACGCTGATCCTGCTGGTCCTCACCATGGCGATCGGCATGGCGCTGGCGATCCCCCTCGGCCTCGCCCAGGCGGTGGGGCCCTGGTATCTGGCCTATCCCGCCCGGGCCTTCTGCTCGGTGATCCGGGGCACGCCGCTGCTGCTTCAGCTCTTCCTTCTGTATTACGGGATCGGCAGCCTTTTCCCCGGAATTCCCGGCATCCGGGACAGCTGGGCCTGGCCCTATCTGCGCGACGCCTGGTATTACGCGGTCCTCGGCCTGTCGCTTTCCGTCGCGGGCTATGAGGGTGAGGTGATGCGCGGGGCCTTCCGCGCGGTGCCGCATGGCCAGCTTGAGGCCGCACGGGCGATGGGGATGCCGCGTCTCACCATCTTCCGCCGGATCTGGCTGCCGCAGGCGCTGCACCGCGTCCTGCCGACGCTTGGCGGTGAAACCGTGCTGCAACTGAAGGCCACGCCGCTGGTGGCGATGATTACCGTCGTCGACATCTACGCCGTGGCCAGCCGCGTCCGGTCCGAGACGCTGATCACCTACGAACCGCTGATGCTGCTTGCGGTAGTCTACATGGCGATCACGGGTGTGATCGTGCTGATCTTCCGCTGGTTCGAGAACCGGGTGCCGCAGCGCGTGGCCTAGTCGAAGGTGGAATGGATCCGCTGCAACCGGTCATCCTCGGCCAGGGCGCGGGGGGTGAGGATCGGTTCTTCCGCAATCCGCGCGAGGCAGTCCTGCGCGTCCCGCGCCTGTCCCTTGTCGCAGGAGGGGTGGCTTTGCCAGCGCGCCTCGACCAGCTTCAGCGCCTCGGTGGCGGCAAGGTCCAGATCCCCCAGGCGTTCGGTCTGCCCAAGTTCCAGCCCCAGCGCGTCGCGGAAGGCGATCTGCACCAGCTCGCTGCAGTAAAGCGCCTCGGGCGAGGCATGGAACCACGGATCATAGGGCTTGCCGAACTGGTGCCGGGCGGCCTCGGCCACCTTGCGTGCCTCAAGCTCGGTCAGGCCGTCCAGCCGGTAGATGGCGATCTTCCGGTCCCGGCCGCGGTCGATCCACTGCGAAATCGGCGTGGCGCGGGTGGTGGCCGCCGCCTCCAGCACCACAAGCGCGCCCGAAGCGTCGAAGTCCACAATTCCGACATGGGTATAGGGGCTGCCGGTCGCCTCGAGGATCGCGGTGGACTGGTCCGAGCCCGAGGTCTGGAAGATGAGGTCGCCGCGGCGCAGGGTCGGAAGGTCCTGGGCCAGGGCGGGACCGGCCATCACGGCAAGGGCAAGGGTCAGACGCGGGGGCATGGGCGATCCTTGGGATGTTGCCGGTCAGGATAAGGCCCGGTCCGCGGACAGCCAAGGGTTAAGACTTTCTGAACGGAAAAGCGCAAGTCCTTGGAATCGAAGGACAGTCCGGATTTGTCCACGGTGGACAGATCAGGCGTCGCGCTGGGCGATCCAATCGTGGTCGGGATCG
>Ga0208490_101239_pt1 | contig 10190 bp, 11 predicted proteins | sample SubbioAug_CSWold_FD_184818 | JGI IMG/M metagenome (GOLD analysis project Ga0208490, IMG submission 184818) | Serpentinite rock and fluid subsurface biosphere microbial communities from McLaughlin Reserve, California, USA - CR11Aug_CSWold (SPAdes) | ecosystem: Environmental > Terrestrial > Deep...
TTCTACGTAGAGACCTACGTATTCTTACGGATGGTGGCCGCCAGCGCAATCTTCCACCATCCAGCCCATGCTCGGCGCCCTTTGGCGCAATGGGGGGAGATTGGAATGAACAAGGTATATCCCAGCGCCGCGGCGGCGCTGGACGGGCTCTTGAAGGACGGGATGCTGATCGCCGCCGGAGGCTTCGGCCTCTGCGGCATCCCCGAACTTCTGATCGCCGCGATCCGCGATGCCGGGATCAAGGGCCTGACAGTTGCGTCCAACAACGCGGGCGTCGACGGCTTCGGCCTGGGCCAGCTGCTGGAAACCCGGCAGGTCAAGAAGATGATCTCGTCCTATGTCGGCGAGAACGCGGAATTCATGCGTCAGTATCTCTCGGGCGAGCTGGAGCTGGAATTCAACCCGCAAGGCACGCTCGCCGAACGGATGCGGGCCGGCGGCGCGGGCATCCCCGGCTTCTACACCGCGACCGGCGTCGGCACCGTGATCGCCGAGGGCAAGGAACACCACGACTTCGACGGCAAGACCTATATCCTGGAGCGCGGCATCGTCGCGGACCTGTCGATCGTGAAGGCCTGGAAGGCGGACCCCTCGGGCAACCTCGTCTTCCGCAAGACCGCGCGCAACTTCAACGTCCCGGCCGCCACCTGCGGCAAGACCTGCGTCGTGGAAGTCGAGGAGATCGTGCCGCTGGGCAGCCTTGATCCCGATGCGATCCACCTGCCGGGGATCTATGTCCACCGGATCGTCCAGGGTCAGCACGAAAAACGCATCGAACAGCGCACCGTGCGCAAGCGGGAGGCAGTGTGATGAGCGAGGCAAAAGGCTGGGACCGCAACGGCATGGCCGCCCGCGCGGCACAGGAACTGCGCGACGGGATGTATGTGAACCTTGGCATCGGCATCCCGACGCTGGTGGCGAACTACATCCCGCAGGGCGTCAACGTCACCTTGCAGTCGGAAAACGGGATGCTGGGCATGGGCCCCTTCCCCTATGACGGGGAAGAGGATGCCGACCTGATCAACGCTGGCAAGCAGACGATCACCGAACTGCCGCAGACCGCCTATTTCGACTCGGCGACCTCATTCGCCATGATCCGCGGCGGCAAGATCGCCATGGCGATCCTCGGTGCGATGGAAGTGGCCGAGAATGGCGATCTCGCGAACTGGATGATCCCCGGCAAGCTGGTCAAGGGCATGGGCGGGGCAATGGATCTCGTCGCGGGTGTTGGCCGCGTGGTGGTGGTGATGGACCACACCTCGAAACACGGTGAGTCCAAGGTGCTCAAGGCCTGCACCCTGCCCCTCACCGGAAAGGGCGTGGTGGACCGGATCATCACCAACCTTGGCGTCCTCGACGTGGGTCACAAGGGGCTGCACATCGTCGAACTCGCCCCCGGCGTGACCGAGGCCGAGCTTCGCGCCGCGACCGAAGCGACCATTGTCGACTGATCCCCGGATCACGCGTGAGCACGGGGCGACCAAGGGTCGCTTCGTGCTCCGTCGCGGGGCGGAGGAGGCGGAACTCACCTACTCCGTCACCACCCCCACTCTGATCATCGCGGACCATACCGGTGTCCCGGACAGCTTCCGGGGCAGCGGAGCGGGCCTTGCGCTGGTGCAAGCCCTGGTCGCCGCCGCACGGGACGAGGGTTTCAAGATCATCCCCCTCTGCCCCTTCGTGAAGGCCCAGGCCCGGAAACATCCGGAGTGGGCCGACGTCTTTGCCTAGCCGCCCTGCGTGTCCCGCGCGGCGGTCGCGCCGCCGGTGGCGATGACGCGGAAGATGCAGGGATCCGTCACCAACTCGGGCGGGGTCATGCACAGGCCCTGCGCCACCTGCCAGGCCGCCAGCACCTTGGGCACGTAATCCCGCGTCTCGGCATAGGGCGGCACGCCCTGGTTCGCCTTCACCGCGCCCTCGCCCGCGTTATAGGCGGCCAGCACCATCAGCGGATCATTGTCGAACTCGCGCATCAGCCAGTCCAGATAGGCCACGCCGCCCTTGATGTTCTCCACCGGATCCTTCGAATCGCTGACCCCGAAGCGTTTCGCAGTGGCCGGGATCAGCTGCATCAGCCCGACCGCGCCGGCATGGCTCACCGCTTCGGGCCGCCCGGCGCTTTCGATGCCGATCACTGCCAGCACCAGCGCGGGTGAAACGCGTGTGTCCAGCGTGGCGCGAAGGATGTCCTTGCCATAACGGTCCGCCACCGCCTGCAGATGCTGCATCCGGGGCGCGCCGACGACAGTCCCGCCCGGCCCCTGCCCCAGCGCCGCGAGCGCCAGGTCGAAGCGGCCGCTGGCTTCGGCAATTCCGGCAGGCACCTTGTCCCAGAACCAGGCATAGGACGACGCAGGCGCCGGGCGCGGCTTGCCCGCGGCGGTCGTGCCGGCCGCATCGGGCCCGACCGGCGGCAACGGCGCCGAGGGTTTGGGATGGGGATCGACCTTCGGCAGCGAGGCGAGGTAGCGCGCCTGTTCCTCGGGATCGATCTGCACGGTGATGCGCTTGCCCGGCTGGCTCTCGCCCACCTTGATCCGTTTGAAGCTGTAGGTTTCCGCCCCCGCAAGGCAGGGCAAAAGCGCGCAGAGAATCGCTGCGGCCGTCCGAGTCGGTCTTGTCATGGTCGGGGCCTGCTCGCCTCGTTGTTATGGCGACAGAGTCGCAGCTTCCGGGGTGTCAGACCAGAAGTTTGAGGCTCCAATCATGGCATTTCTGCCAGATTTGACCGAAAAACCACGCTTTAGCGCGCAACGGTAAACAATAGCTTAAGAATTCTTCCTTTGATTATCAGGGGCTTAGGCTGCAACCGCTGGTTATGCCCAAATGGCTGAAAATCTTCCGCAGCCTTCCCAACTGCTGCCACGATTGGCGGGCCATATGACGCCATACCGAACGGGAACGGCGGGACAACGAAGCCATCCTGCAGCGGTTGCAAGAAGCGTAACACTTTTCAAAGGGATCAAACCATGACCAAGTTCACCGCTTTCCTGAACGACGAAACCGGCGCCGTGACCGTTGACTGGGTCGTCCTGACCGCCGCCGTCGTGACCCTGGGCCTCGTGGTCTTCAACTTCGTCGCTCCGGCCGTGTCGCAGCTGGCCTCGGACATCGGTGCCGAAGTCGGCATCGCCGGCGACCGCATGGGTGCCGCCAGCGACGCTCTCAACAACTAATTTTCCAGCCAGTTAGGCTGTGGACCGGACCACGCTTCCTCGGAAGCGTGGTCTTTTTTCTGGCCACCAGACTTGAAACAACCACTCATGGCGCTGCAGATTGCCCCGATATTACCTTGAATTGTCGCACGTCAGCTAAAGTTTCGCCCCAATCCACTGTGAAATTGCTCGCAAGGGCACGGGGGATCCGGGCCGCAGACATGGGAGCGTAGGAATGGATCGCCTTAAACGGTTCCTCAAGGACGAAACCGGCGCAGTGACGGTGGATTGGGTCGTGCTTACCTCGGCTGTTGTAATCCTGGCCATCGTGGTGATGCCGCCGATCACGCGCGCCATAGGCGACATCGCAGTCCTGATCGGCGATGAAGTCGGGGAGGCCGGCACCAGGATGCAGGCGGCCAGCGACTGACCCGATCACGAACAGCACGACAAGGGGCGCCCGGCCATCAGCTTGATGGCGAGCGCCCTTCGGCATTAGTGTCGCGCGTGGCAATCCTGCCTGACGCCCGCGAAAAGAGGGAAAGAGTATGAGAGCGATCTTCGGTTTGGTCCTGATCGTCGGCATGGCGCTGGCAGGGGCCGCCGTCTACCTGATCCAGCAGCACATGGCCCAGACCGAGGCTCTCCTCCGCAAGGAGCGTGAGTTCAACGCCAAGGCCGGCAAGCTGGTCGAGGTCTTCGTCTTCGCCAAACCCCTGCAATACGGCGACGCGCTGAAAGAAACGGATGTTCAGGTCATTTACTGGCCCGAGAAGACCCTTCCCGCGACGATCTTCCGCGACAAGGCCGCCCTCTTCCCGGAAAACGCCTCCGGCCCGCGCTATGTGATGCGCGCGACCGAAGCGTTCGAGCCCGTTCTTGCCTCGCGCCTGACCGAACCGGGCCAGCTCGCGAACCTGACCGCCAAGCTGCAGGACGGGCAGCGCGCCTTTGCGATTCGCGTCGGCACTGCCTCGGGCGTGTCGTCCTTCGTGAAGCCCGACGATTTCGTCGACATCTACTGGACCGGCAGCCTCGCTCGCAGCGAGGGGGAAGTTACCCGGCTGATCGAGTCGTCGGTGCAGGTCATTGCCGTCAACAACAGCTTCGACGAAGATCAGATGTCGGGCAACAAGGACGCCCGTTCCGTGACGGTCGCCGTCACCCCCGCACAGGTCGCGCGTCTGACCCAGGCGCAGGCGTCCGGCCGGCTGTCGCTCTCGCTGGTCGGCAAGAACGCCGCCGCCGTGACCGAGGAGGTGGAAGTCGACACCCGATCCATGCTTGGCATCGTCGAGGAGGAAGTCCAGGAGGTCGAGGCTCCGCGCGTCTGCACCATCAAGTCGCGCAAGGGCGGTGAGCTTGTGGAAACCGTTATCCCCTGCACCGACTGACAGGGACATCTTTTATCGGGGGCGCAACCACAGGATATGGGGTTGCGCCCCTTTCCATTTGCAACTTCTTGCGCGTGTTGCAGTTAGCCCACATCAAGAAAACCTTACAAACTCTTGATTCTTGCAAAAAAACCAGTCCTCGGCCATCGTGACCGGGTTATGGGCGTTCAAGACCCAACAGAGGCGTGGTCGAAAGGGCAGATCACATGAACATGAAACGACTTCTAATTGCGGGCTACATGGGGGCGCTTGTCGGCTCCACGGCCCTGACGCCAGTTCAGGCGGAAGTCCTGCGCGTGATGCAGGGCCAGGCCTCCGACGTTCTTGCCGTTCCGATGAACCGGGCGGTCGTTGTGGAAAGCGACGTTCCCTTTGGCGAACTGTCGATTGCAAACCCCGGCATCGCAGATATCTCCACGCTGTCGGATCGATCGATCTACGTCCTGGGCAAGGCCCCTGGGCGCACCACGCTGACGCTTCTGTCCCCCGAGGGACAGCTCATCTCCAACGTCGACGTGCAGGTCACCCCCGACGTGGCCGAATTCAAGGAGCGTCTGCAGCAGATCCTCCCCGGCGAGAAGATCGAGGTTCGCACCGCGAACGACGGCATCGTGCTGTCCGGCACGGTCTCCTCGACCGCCAAGCTGGACCGGGCGCTTGACCTTGCCAACCGCTACGCACCGGATCGGGTCTCGAACCTGATGGTCGTCGGCGGGACGCAGCAAGTCATGCTAAAAGTTCGCTTCGCCGAAGTGAACCGGACAGTTTCGAAGAACTTCTCGTCGTCGTTCGAATTCTTCGACGGCGGCCGCCTTGGCGGCGAAACCGGAACGCTCCTCGGCGCTGCCGCCGTTCGGGCGGGTGACGGAATTCCGTCCTACCGCGGCAACATCGCAGGCGCCATCACCGGCGGCGGCACGATCGGTGGGCTGGAATTCGGCGTGATGCTCGAGGCACTGGAATCCAAGGGCCTGGTCCGCACCCTTGCCGAGCCGAACCTGACGGCGCTGTCCGGCCAGGAGGCAAAGTTCCTTGCGGGTGGGGAATATCCGGTTCCGGGCGAATCAGACTCGGGCGGCATTACCATCGACTATCGTCCCTTCGGCGTCGAGATGAACTTCACTCCGGTGGTGGTCGATGGCGACATCATCAACCTCGCCATCGAGGCTGCGGTTTCCTCGATCGACACCGCGAACGGCTTTGCCACGGCCAATGACACCGTCATCCCGGCCTTCCGGACGCGCAAGACCTCGACCACGGTCGAAATGCGTGATGGACAAAGCTTCGCCGTCGCCGGCCTGCTGCAGGACGACTTCCGCGATGCGAACTCGCAGCTGCCGTGGATCGGCGACATCCCGGTCCTCGGGGCGCTGTTCCGCAGTTCGGAATACCAGCGGTCCCAGACCGAGCTTGTGGTGATCATCACGCCGCATCTCGTGACCCCGGTCTCGGGCGAGGCGCTGGCGCTGCCGACCGACCGTGTCCGCATCCCGACCGAGCGTGAACTCTTCCTGTTCGGCAAGGTGGCCGATTCGGCCAGAAGCGGTCCGGCGGGGGAAGTGGCCCGTCAGGACTTCTCCACCTCCTACGGCTATGTGATGGAGTGAGATGATGACCAGTATGCTTTCCAGGCTGCTAGCCACCTCCGCGCTCCTCGCGCTGGCCGCGTGCGGGGCCGAATCGTCCCGCAGCTTCGACAGCGAGCTTGGCTCGGCCGTCGACAGCGGCACGTTCGGCAATGCCACGATGAACAACACGCTCGTCCAGACCGGACAGCTGAGCTACACCGTGGCCCTCGCCGAACGCTTCAATGCCGAGGTGCCGGACACGATCAACTTTGCCTTCGACAGCGCCGCGCTGGATGACGAGGCCAGGGCGATCCTGCGCCGCCAGGCGAACTTCATCCGCCAGTTCCCGGAAGTCCGCTTCCGCGTCTATGGCCACACCGACCTTGTCGGCTCGGCCGCCTACAACCAGCGGCTCGGCCTGCGTCGGGCTCAGGCTGCCGTCGCCTACCTCACCAGCCAGGGCATCTCGAAGTCCCGGCTCGAGGCGGTGGTCAGCTATGGCAAGACCCGACCGATCGTGCTGACCAACCAGCCGGAAGAGCGCAACCGCCGCACGGTGACCGAGGTTTCGGGCTTCGTCGACTCGCATCCGATGGTGCTGAACGGCAAATACGCCGCGATCATCTGGCGCGAATATGTTGCAAGCGCCGTGCCGCAGTCCACCGTTGCCGCCGCGGACGCCCAATAAGGCCCGGTTCGCAGCTTCGGAAAGGCCGGGCAGACCGCCCGGCCTTTTCCGTTTCCAGATCGTGTCGAAACCCTAGAAACAGGCAGTTTTAGCCCAATTATCGCCACCATTCTTGACGAAGGTCGCCCCGGTAAGAAAAGTGCGGGCCGTCCGGTCAAAGGTGGTCGCGGCAATGACAGTCGCCGTGACAACGACGCCAGTTCAATGACTTACGTGCACCGTGCTGAAAGGACGCAACGCGAGATGACAAGCAAGCCCAATGTGAACAGCGATCCCGCACCGATCCTCGCCTGCACGATTTCGCGCGATGTGCAGCGATTCGATCTTCTGATCGACGACATGGAGCAAGAGCTGGGCGAAGCCTGGGGCGACCTGAATTTCGAGGATGCGCTGGTCTTTCTGAAGCAGCCCGACAGCACGGGCATGCAGTTCGTCGCCATCGCCGTCGACAGCGAGGATGAATCCGAACTGTCCAAGATGAACGACGTGATCAAGGCGGCCAAGGCCAAGAAGATCAAGGTCCTCCTGATCGCCAACCAGGTCAGCCCCTCGGTCCTGCACCAGATGCTGAAACTCGGGGCCGACGACTTCGTCCCCTACCCGCTTCCCGAAGGCGCGCTGCATGACGCGATCGAGCGGCTGCGCAAGCCCGCCCCCGTCATCCCGGAGGGGTTCGATCCCGAAACCGGCACGTTCAACCCGAACCTGCGGCCCAAGGGTGACCGCAACGGCGTGATCCTGCCCGTCCATGGCATGGCCGGCGGCGTCGGCGCCTCCACCTTCGCGGCAAACCTCGCGTGGGAGCTTGCGGCCATCCCCGACAGCGAAGGGACACGCGTCTGCGTCATCGACCTCGGCCTCCAGTTCGGCTCGATCGCGACCTACCTCGACCTCAGCCGCAAGGAAGCCGTGCTCGAGGTCCTGACCGACACCGCCGCCGTCGATGCCGACAGCCTGATGAAGTCGATGCAGACGTTCAACGACAAGCTTTACGTCTTCACCGCGCCCGCCGACATGCTGCCGCTGGAGATGATCACCCCGGAAGACGTCGGCCGCATCCTCGACACCGCGCAGGCCAATTTCGACTTCGTCATCGTCGACATGCCCTCGACCGTCGTCGCCTGGACCGAGGCCGTGCTTACGCGTGCGCATGTCTACTTCGCGCTTTTGGAGTTGGACCTGCGTTCGGCGCAGAACATCCTGCGCTTCATCCGCGCGCTCAAGGCCGAGGCGCTTCCGCATGACAAGGTGCGCTACGTCCTGAACCGTGCGCCCAAGTTCACCGATCTTTCCGCCAAGGCCCGCGTAAAGCGGATGGCCGAAAGCCTGGACATCGACATCGAGGTGCAGCTGCCCGACGGCGGCGAGCAGGTGACCCAGGCCAACGACCATGGCCTGCCCATCGCCGAAAGCGCGGGCAAGAACCCGCTGCGCAAGGAACTGCAGAAACTGGCCAAGTCCTTGTACGACCTGAACAAGGCGGCCGAGACTGCCAAGGCTTGATCAAGGGGGATTGATCCGTGTTTAGCCGTTTCAAGAAGGATACGCCCGCGGGCAGCTCCGCGGCCGCGACGGTCCCGGTCGAAAAGCCGGGCCTCGCGCTCCGCTCCCAGCCCGTCGTGCCGCAGCGCAACCCGGCCGAGGCGGTGGCGGCGGACAAGGAAAAGAAGCGCAAGGAACGGCTTACCGAACTCAAGGTGGAGATCCACAAGCGCTTGCTTGAGGACCTGAACCTCTCCGCCCTTGAATCGGCCAGCGAACAGCAGCTTCGCAACGAGATCGCCTCGCTCGCGACCGAGGCGCTGGATGAAATGTCGGTCGCCCTGAACAAGGACGACCGTATCGCCCTGACCCAGGAGCTTTATGACGAAGTCATGGGCCTTGGCCCGCTGGAGCCGCTTCTGAAGGACGAGACGATCAACGATATCCTCGTCAACGGCCCCAAGCGCATCTTCGTCGAACGCGCCGGCAAGCTGGAGCTTTCGGACGTCACCTTCCGCGACGAACGTCACCTCCTGCGCATCATCGACAAGATCGTCTCCGCCGTAGGCCGCCGGGTCGATGAATCGAACCCCTATTGCGACGCCCGTCTGCAGGACGGCAGCCGCTTCAACTGCATGATCCCGCCGATCGCGGTGGATGGCTCGCTGGTTTCCATCCGTAAGTTCAAGAAGGACAAGCTGAAGATCGAGGATCTGGTCCGCTTCGGCGCCTTCACCGAGGAAATGGCCGCCTATCTGCAGGCCGCCGTGTCCTGCCGGCTGAACATCATCGTCTCGGGCGGTACGGGTTCGGGCAAGACGACGACGCTCAACGCGCTGTCCTCCTTCATCGACAACCACGAACGCGTCCTGACCATCGAGGATACGGCCGAACTCCAGCTGCAGCAGGTCCACGTGGGCCGGATGGAAAGCCGCCCCGCCAACGTCGAAGGCAAGGGCGCCGTCACCCAGCGCGACTGTCTGCGCAACGCCCTTCGTATGCGGCCCGATCGCATCATCGTCGGCGAAACCCGGGGTGAGGAAGTCATCGACATGCTGCAGGCGATGAACACCGGCCACGACGGTTCGATGACCACGATCCACGCCAACAACCCGCGCGACGCGATCAGCCGCCTTGAGAACATGGTCGCCATGGCCGGGATCGAGATGCCGCTGAAAGCGATGCGGAACCAGATCGCAAGCGCCGTGAACCTGATCGTTCAGGCCAGCCGCCTGCAGGACGGCACCCGCCGCATGACCTCGGTGACCGAGATCACCGGCATGGAAGGCGAGGTCATCTCGATGCAGGAAATCTTCCGCTTCGAACGTCTGGGGGTGGAGCCTTCTGGCAAGATCATCGGCCGGTTCAACGCCACGGGCCTCCGGTCGCACTATTCCGACCGCTTCCGCCAGTGGGGCTATGACCTGCCGGCCTCGATCTACGAACCGATCATCTGAGCCGCACCATGCAAATCAGCATCGAACCGCTCATCTATATCCTGATCTTCGTCGCCGTCGTGGTGATCGTCGAAGGCATCTATCTGACCGCCTTCGGCAAGTCGATCAGCTTGAACAGCCGCCTCAGCCGCCGCCTCTCGCTTCTGGAAAAGAACGCGAACCGCGAGCAGGTGCTGGAACAGCTCCGCAAGGAGATGAACCAGCACATGAATTCCAAGAGCATCCCGCTCTATTCCGTCTTCGCCAAGAAGGCGCAGCGGGCCAATATCGCCTTCTCGCCGCGGCAGCTGCTGATGATCATGGCGGGGGTCTCGGTGCTCGCTTTCCTCCTGCTCACCACCTTCACCCCGGCCGCCTTCGCAGTCCGCCTCGCGCTTGGCGTGGTGATGGGTGTGGGCGGCGTCTACTACTGGGTTCACCGCAAGGCAAAGCAGCGGATGGAA
>Ga0208490_101240_pt1 | contig 10188 bp, 9 predicted proteins | sample SubbioAug_CSWold_FD_184818 | JGI IMG/M metagenome (GOLD analysis project Ga0208490, IMG submission 184818) | Serpentinite rock and fluid subsurface biosphere microbial communities from McLaughlin Reserve, California, USA - CR11Aug_CSWold (SPAdes) | ecosystem: Environmental > Terrestrial > Deep...
TTGGTTGATGGAAATGGAAATACACCTTTGGAAAATGCCTATATGGTAGTTTCTAATAAAAAAGTTCAAAAGGTTGGAAACTATAATGATCTAGATACAACTGAAGATTATGAAGTAGTTGATTTAGTTGGAAAAACAGTTATGCCAGGAATGATAAATTCACATGTTCACATAGTTATGGAACCAATTGGAGACCCAAATTCTCTTTTGTTAACTGAATCTACATACACAACAGTTCTTAGAGGAGTTGCTAATCTGAAAAAACATCTACACTCAGGCACAACATACTTTAGAGATCTAGGTGGATATGATTATATTGATTTAGTATTAAGAGATGGTGTAAAATCAGGTTTAGTTGAAGGACCAGAATTTCTTGCATCTGGCAAGGTTGTAACCATGACTGGAGGTCATGGTTGGGTAATGGGTAGAGAAGCAGATGGTGTAGATGAAACCAGGAAAGCAGCCAGAGAACAGTTAAAAGCTGGTGCTGATGTTGTTAAAATAATGGCAACAGGTGGAGTTATGACCAAAGGTGTTGAGCCTGGAAGTCCGCAATTATCCATGGAAGAAATGAAATCTGCTGTGGATGAAGCTCATAAAGCTGGAAAGAAAACAGCAACTCACGCACAAGGAACCACGGGAATTAAAAATGCAATTCTTGCTGGTATTGATTCAGTAGAACATGGGATATTCCTTGACGATGAAGTTATTGAAATGATGGTTGAGAGAGGAACTTATCTAGTCCCTACCCTTGTTGCACCTTATTTTATTGTAAAATATGGAGTGGAAAACGGAGTTCCTAAATATGCAGTTGATAAATCAAATTATGTTATGAAATACCATCATGAAAGCTTTAAAAAAGCTCATGCAGCTGGTGTGAAAATTGCAATGGGTACTGATTCTGGCACACCTTTTAACCAACATGATGGAGCACCATGGGAATTAAAACTTATGGTTGAAAATGGAATGACTCCTATGGAAGCAGTTGTTGCATCCACAAAGAACAGTGCTGAATGTTTGGGGATAGATAGTGAGTATGGTACTTTAGAAGTTGGAAAATATGCTGATTTTATAGTTCTTGCTGAAAATCCACTTAATAACCTAGATACTTTATTCAATGTAGAGAATGTATATAAATTAGGTAGGAAAGTTAAGTAAATAAAAACATCAAGCCTTATTAGTTGGGCTTGATGTTTTTATGTTCTAGTTATCTAATTCAACTGTTATTTTTTCTATCTCTGAAATAATACTACCAATGTGATTTATGGTATCTATAAGAGGTTTATCAGTAGTAATATCTACACCAGCCATAGCTGCTAATTCTACTGGAGTCTTAGTACCTCCTGCCTTGAGTACCTTTAACCAATCCTCAAGAGCTACATCTCCTTCTTTAAGGATTCTCTGGCTAACCTCTGTGGCAATAGTAAGCCCAGCTGAGTATGTGTATGGATATAGTCCCATGTAGTAATGTGGTTGTCTCATCCAAGTTAATTCAGCCCCTTGATTGATCTCTACATCCTCGCCCCAGAATTTTTCCAAAGTTTCTCTTTTTAACTTATTTAGTACTACAGCATTAACACTGCCACCATTATCAATTATATTGTATACTTCTCTTTGAAAGTGAGCTTCCAACAAATGAGTTACAAAGTTATGATAATATGTTCTTGATATTATTGAAGACAAGACCCATCTTTTCATTCTCTTATCCTCTGTATTTTTCATAAGATAATTGGCCATAAGCATCTCATTCATTGTAGATGGAGCTTCTATAAAGTATTGAGAAGGTCTTGCATTGTATATACTTTGATTTTTATGAGCTAAATAAAAGTGCCCAGCATGTCCCAACTCATGAGCAAGTACAAATACTTCTCTCATTTTTTCTGTCCATGAGATTAAAATAAATGGATGAGAACCATAAGGTGTTGAACAAAAGGCTCCAGTTGACTTTCCTTCATTTTGTACAAAGTCAATCCATCTTTCATCATAGGCTCTGTTTATCATGTTTGTATAGTCATCTCCAAGAACTTTTAATGCTTCTAGTATATATTTTTTTGATTCCTCAACATTAATTTCTGGTTCGAAATCCGGATCTATATCTATTTTCAAGTCAGCAAATGTTAGCTTATCTAGATTATGGATTTTCTTTAATAATCTTGCATATTTTCTCATATGTGGTGCTAAGTGCTCCATAATTAAATCTATTTGTCTATTATATAGACTCCTATCAACCTTTTGATTAAACAATAGACTATCTATTACATTGTCAAATCCTCTTAAATCTGACATGGTTTTTTCTTTGCTTACTTGAGTATTATATATAGCACCTATACTGTATTGATACTCCCTAAGTTTATTTGAAAATGCATCAAATGCGGCTCTTCTTACTTTAGTATCTTTTTCATATTCCCACTCACCTTCAAACAAGACAAAGCTTAAAGGATAACTCTCTTCTTCAACTTTAAATTCGCCAAAATTCATATCTGCAAGTTTTGCTGTATTGTAAACTTTATAAGGTGAATCCAATACAGTAGATAAGGATAAAAGTGTTTTTTCTACATCAGGACTTAGTGTATAAGGTTTTCTTCTGATTATATTGTCTAAAAAATTCCTATTATTTTCACTTTTTTCAAATGCTTCTTTAACAATCTCATCATCCAACTGTAAAATCTCTGACTGGACAAAGCTTAAACTACTTAAAATCTTAGATTGTAGATTAGACATCTTAGCTTGTCTTTCTTGACTTATCATGTCCTTTTGATCTCCTGCCACAGAAAGATATGAGTAATTTCCCAACCAAGTTGCCATCATTTCCAACTCTCTCATCCTATCTAAACAGTTATTAACCTGATCGGATGAAGATATACTTCCTTTAAAATCCCTTTCGATTCCTTCAGCCATTGAAATTACTCTATTAAGAGTTTCTTTAAATGCTTCTTCATTTTTTATTAGACTTGATAAATCCCAAGTTAGGTTCTTGTCTACCTCATGTCTTTTAGGTAATGCTTTTACCATAAAAAATCCCCCTCTTTAATTCGTGACTCTAAATAAATTATACTTAAATTCAGAGTTTTTTACAACTTTTTTACCAATTTTCAGGAATTGTTGACATCTTTTTGTCTATTGCACTTACAATTTTTTCATTGCTCAAGTCTTTATCCATTGAAAATACAACTATTGAATTTCCTTTTCTAATTAAGATCTGTCCACCTTTTGTAGTGTCATTTTCTTTGTATGTAATAAAAAATGCTTCATCACAATCTGGAAAGTATTCTTTTGCACTCCAATGTTCATTATAATACCTTTCCATTTGCTTTATTTTTTCTTCAAAGAAAAAGTCAGTTAATTTTTCATTTTTCCCAACTATAACTTCTGTTTGAAGTCTTTGATGACCAATATGTTCACTGTAAGTGTACATGATTGGCATAAGGATGCTCCCTTGTCTATCATAATAAGTATAGTTAGCATCTACTATATATCCTATATCTGGAAATTTTAACCCAAATACATCAATAGGAGCTATGTTATTGTCTTCTTGAGTAATATAGAAATTCGATGTTATACTAGCTGTTGCAAAAACTGTAACTCCAATTAAAAGTATCATAATAAAGGTTTTTAGAAAACTATCATAATCTTTACCTTTAAAAAAGCTTCTCATTCTAAATCCCACAAACATTGCCAGTATAAGTGGTACAAGTGTCATAAGTACTAAGGATGAACTAAATTTAGAATCCAATAATACTGTTACCACTAACATAATTGCAATTATCATTGAAAAAAATGTAAATATTATTCTATTGAATTTTACCTTTCTCAAACTCCGATTTGGGATCTCATCTTCACTGTGTTTGCCTTTTAGTCTAATTAAATTGTATATATTACCTAAGGCTAAGAACAATAGAAAAAAGGTTAATAAAGGTAAAAGAATAATCCCAAATAAAGATGTGTTTGTGTAAAAATTATATATTTCCAATGGGAATAGATTTCTTAAATGGAACATATTTAGAAATAATAATAGAGAGTAACTTATGGTTTCAAGTTTTAAATTGCTTTTTATATTATCTAATTGGTCTGACTTATCTATCTCTTCAATTGTTTTGTTTTTTTCTTTATAAAAAATTTGCATATTATTTAAAGAAGCAGCGTAAGTCCATCCTTTTTCTTCTTGTTGTTTAATATATCTTTTTACTTTATCAGAGTCTATTCCCTCAAAAGATCTAGATTTTGGATAGATTCCAATGGAAAATTCAAGTTCCTTTGGTTCAGTCCTTAAATAGTTAATAAACCCAAATTTAGCCTTTTGGATTAACAATCCGTCTCTTGCCTTATTTTCCAATTCTTCTTCCATTACTTTATAGTCTATTGCTTGAAATAGATTAAAAACTATTTTCTTATCTCTTAGCATTTTTTTTACCTCGCCTTCTCTCTTCCAATGTAAATCTTAATATTTCTACTATTACTAAAACTATAACTATTCCATTTGTCTTGTTTAAATATTTCAAAAATGCTTTAAACAAATATCTATTGTACAACTCCCCAGATATTTTAGAAACACTTTCCTTCATACTTTCTACCTCTTGTTGATTAAATGGATCTGTAAATTTTTGATTAATCCAAGGATTTTCCATAGAATCTTTTTTATTAAATCTATGGTGTTCTAAATTTTGCAAAGCCAAAAGTTCTTCTTTTTCATAGGGTAAATTATCAATATCTTCATTGTAAAAACCAAACCCATCATAATCTTCTAATATAACTTCTATCATTGGATTGTACTTCATAGTATCAGAAATGAAAAACACAGATCCTACCATTCCCAAGAAAAGTATAATTATAAAAGCTAATCTCCAAAATAATCTATTCATAAATATCCCTCCATATTCCTTATACATTATAGGATACCACAAAATAGGAAAATTTTAACACTTTTTATGTATTGTCTCCGTTTTGTAATAGATGTTAGTGACGATTTTTAAGGGGTATATTTAGATTCAAAGGAGGTTTACAAATGACAAAATTTAAAGTTTTTTCAGATTTCTCATGCCCTTTTTGTTATATAGGATTTTCCATAGGAGATAGGTTGTTAAATGAGGACAAAGATGTAGTAATCCAATGGATCCCATATATATTAGATGAGGATGTCCCTTTGGAAGGGTCTAACTTATCCAGTAGTATTCCCCAAGCACAAATTGATCAAGGCTATAGAAGGATTGAAAGGTTAGGGAAAGAATACGATTTGATCTATAATAATAAAACTAATGTTTTTAACACAAATTTACTTCATATAGCAAGTTTATATGCCCAATCAGTTGATATGTTTCTTCCATTTGCTAGAGAATCATTTAAAGCAATTTTTGAAGATGGAAAAAATGTTTCTGATTTGGAGATAATAAATGATATTGGCTTAAAGGCAGGATTAAATATACAAGAAATGCAGGAAGCATTAAAAGATGAAGTTTTTTATGAATTGCTTGAAGAATCTAGAAATCTTGCAAAAATTTATGAAATAGATAGTGTACCAACCTTTGTTAGGGAAGATAATAAGAAGGTTTATCTGTTAAAGAACTATGAAAAATTTAAAAAAGATTTGCTTGATTAGTTACTATAAAGGGTTCTGTAAATAAGAATCCTTTTTTTTGATTAATTATGTTATATATTTATCATTCAATTAGATATATATGAATCTATGTATCTGATATTTTAATTATTTTTAGGTCATCTACATCTCTTTTTAAGTCATTTGTCAGATATTTCAATTTATAACATGGAGAATTGTATAAACTTTACAAAATATTGCAGTAAATTTTACATAAATATATTGACATTATTTTATCAATATATTATTATATATTCACAAGACTAGATTATCTGAAGGGGATATATATGAAAAGAAAATTATTTGGATTAATAGCATTTGTAGTAACAAGTTCTGGGCTGTTAATTTCAACATTGAATGATAACTTAAGCTTTAAAAATATGGCATTTTTATTTATAATTGGTTGCTTTTTTACTATAAGTTTAATAGACCACTTTAATGAACTTAAAAATTAGGAGATTACTATGAAAATTAATATGAATAAGATATATATCTTAATGTGTACAATTACAGGAGTTACTTTAACATACTATTTAAATCATCATATGGGATATGGAGCAATTATATCTAATGGACTAATAGGGGTTTTAGCAGCTTTATTATTGCCAGCACCTTTAGCAGGCGTAACATATACTGCATCATTTGTTGGAATGAGCTCAGCAGCAATTATACCCAGCATAGCTTTAGCAACCTTTGGTGGTTTAGTAGTAGGATTAATTATCATAACAACAACTGAAATATATGCAGGAATTGGTGGTAAGGGTGGTACTACTGCAGCAATGGCAACTATTATAACAAGAGCTATTACAGGATTACTTTCTTAGGAGGAGACAAAATGGAGATTTCATTAATTATTGGAGTATCAGTTTTATCAGGAATTTTAACTTATTTATTGTCAAATAAATTAAAAAAAGGTCCAGTATTTGGATCTGCAACAGTTACACTAGTATCAGGAATTATTTTCCCTTATTTTTTTCCTGAATTTGGCACTACCTTAATGGTTGTTGCCGCATGTTCATCATATGCTGGTATGGTGGCAGTTAAAAATATTCCTTCGTTGTGGGAGATGATTATTGTTTCTGTAATCACTTCATTATTGTTTATAGTAACCAGTTCATCTTATGTTGGAGTGGGTGGAAAGTTAGGAACTATTGCAGCTTTGTCATGTTTCACATGGATTGGATTTAAAAAATTCATATTGGCAACAAATATTAATGTAAATAATACACTTAAGCATCGTAGTGTTGGTATATGGAGCTAGCTACCTCTTACTTGTCCCAGATATGGATAATCTCTATTATCTGGGATTTTCATTTCCAGCTATTTTAATTCTAGATTTAATTGGATTAATTATTCTTATGTGATATAATAGCTTGATTATACTAAAGAAAAGGATGAATATATTTGATTAATGTAAATAATGTGAGTCTTCGTTATGGAGCTCAAAAACTATTTGACGATGTAAATTTAACCTTTACCCCAGGAAATTGCTATGGTGTAATAGGTGCAAACGGTGCTGGCAAAAGTACTTTTTTGAAAATTCTATCTGGAGATATTGAAGCTGATACAGGTGATATAAACATCGGTTCAAATATCAGGATGAGCGTTCTTAAACAGGATCATTTCGAATACGATGATTATAATGTTATAGAAACTGTTATTATGGGAAACAAAAGACTTTATAGCATAATGATGGAAAAAGATGTTCTTTATGCAAAAGAAGACTTCACTGATGAAGATGGGATTAAAGCTTCAGAATTAGAAGCAGAATTTGCTGAAATGGATGGGTGGAGCGCTGATAGTGAAGCTTCTAGTTTACTTCAAGGACTTGGCATCTCTACTAAACTCCATGAAAAAACAGTTAGAGACCTTACTGGTAATGAAAAGGTTAAGGTATTACTTGCACAAGCTTTGTTTGGTAAACCCGGAATTCTGATTCTGGATGAGCCTACAAATCATTTAGATGTTAAAAGCATTAGATGGCTTCAAAACTTTCTTGGAGATTTTGAAGGTACAGTAATTGTAGTATCCCATGATAGACATTTCCTTAATGAAGTATGTACTCATATGGTAGATATAGACTTTGGAAAAATCAAAATGTTTGTTGGAAACTACGACTTCTGGTATGAATCAAGTCAACTTGCTCTAAGTTTGATGAGAGATCAAAACAAGAAAAAAGAAGAGAAAATTAAAGATTTACAAAGTTTTATTACTCGATTCTCTGCTAATGCATCTAAGTCAAAGCAAGCAACATCTAGAAAGAAATTATTAGATAAAATAACCCTTGATGATATTATGCCATCTACTAGAAGATATCCTTTTGTTAACTTTACAATGGAAAGAGAAGTTGGAAATGAAATTCTAACAGTAGAAAACTTAAATAAATCAGTTGATGGGGTTCATCTTTTAAAAGATATATCATTTAGAATTAATAAAAATGATAAAATTGCCTTTATAGGAAATGAACTTGCAATTACACAATTGTTCAAAATTTTAACAGGTGAAGATACTCAAGATAGCGGCACATATAAGTGGGGTCAAACCATAACCACTTCATATTTCCCTAAAGATAATTCTCATTTCTTTGAAGGTGTTAAACTTAATCTTGTAGATTGGCTAAGACAGTTTTCAGTTGAACAAAGTGAAATCTATTTAAGAGGATTTTTAGGCAGAATGCTTTTCTCAGGAGAAGAGGCTTTAAAAGAATCTCAAGTTCTATCTGGAGGGGAAAAGGTTAGATGTATGCTTTCAAGAATGATGCTAAAAGAGGCTAATGTTTTAATTCTAGATCAGCCCACAAATCATCTAGACCTTGAATCCATAACATCAGTAAACAATGGTTTAAGGGATTACAAGAGTGTAATACTATTTACATCACATGACCATCAATTTATTGAAACAGTAGCTAACAGAATTATTGAGATCACAAAAGATGGATTTAGAGATAGAAGTATGTCATATGAAGAGTATATTGAAGAATTTTATATAAAATAGATACAAAAATGCCTTGCTAAATGGGCTAGCAAGGCATTTTTTATCCAAATCTTCCAGTTATATAGTCTTCTGTTCTTTGGTCTTTAGGAGATCCAAATATTTTATCTGTAGTATCAAATTCAATTAGTTCTCCACTTAAGAAGAAAGCTGTCTTATCCGATATTCTTGCAGCCTGTTGCATATTGTGTGTAACTATAACCACAGTATAGTCTTTCTTTAAGTCCTCCATCAGTTCCTCAATCTTCATTGTAGCTACAGGATCTAGTGCAGAAGTTGGTTCATCCATAAGTATTACTTCTGGATTAACAGCCATACTTCTGGCTATGCAAAGTCTTTGTTGTTGCCCACCAGATAAACTGTAAGCATTTTCATTTAGTCTATCTTTGACTTCATCCCAAAGAGCTGCACCTTTTAAACTTTCCTCTGTAATTTCCATTAATAGCTTTTTATCTTTTATACCATGGATCTTAGGTCCATATACCACATTTTCATAAATTGATTTTGGAAATGGATTAGGTTTTTGAAATACCATTCCAACTCTAGTTCTTAACTCTTCCACTTTTAACTTATTTGTAAAGATATCATCTCCATGGTATAGAATTTCTCCAGAAGTTTTGACTCCATTAACATTTTCAATCATTCTATTAAGGGTTTTTATGAAAGTGGACTTGCCACAACCAGAAGGTCCAATTATTGCTGTTATCTTATTTTTTTCAATTTTCATGTTTATATCCTTTAGTGCTTGGTTATCACCATACCAAAGATTTAAACCCTTTACATCATATACAATATCTAAATTATTATCATTCATAATACTTCCTCCGATTAAAATGTTTTCTGGAACTTATTTCTGATTACGATTGCTATAGAGTTAAGAATAAATAATGTTACCAACAGTACGACTATTGTTGCAGCTGCAAGGAAAGTGTATTCTCTTGTCAGTACACTATCTAGTGTCCAGTAGTATATTTGAATTGGTAAGACTGTAAAATCATCCATAACACTAGTTGGTGTTCTCATTAATAGAGTAGGAATACCTAAAGCAACCAGTGGAGCAGTTTCACCTATTGCCCTAGACATAGCTAGTATTGCGCCAGTTAGTATTCCTGGAAGTGCTACCGGAAGAATTACTCTCCAAATTGTAGTCCATTTGTCAGCACCCATTCCAAAGGATGCTTCCCTCAAAAACCCTGGAACAGCTTTCAATGCTTCTTGTGCTGCAACTACAACAATTGGAAGCACCAGTAATGACATTGTTAATCCTCCAGCTAATATACTGGATCCTAAATTTAGTATTCTAGAGAATACAGTTAAACCCAATAGTCCAAATATAACGGATGGAACACTAGCTAAATTTGAAATGTTTACTTTTATGAACCTCTGAATTTTACCATCATTTGCATACTCTTCTAGATAAATAGCAGTTGCAACCCCAAGCACTAAAGTTATTGGTATTACAACTAACATCATATAAACACTACCGATAATAGCTCCTTTTATTCCAGCTTTTTCTGGAAATATTGAAAGGTTACTGGTTAGAAAATCTAAGTCAAGCCAACCAATACTATCTTTTCCTATTCCATATAAGAGAATTAATAGTATCG
>Ga0208490_101241_pt1 | contig 10184 bp, 12 predicted proteins | sample SubbioAug_CSWold_FD_184818 | JGI IMG/M metagenome (GOLD analysis project Ga0208490, IMG submission 184818) | Serpentinite rock and fluid subsurface biosphere microbial communities from McLaughlin Reserve, California, USA - CR11Aug_CSWold (SPAdes) | ecosystem: Environmental > Terrestrial > Deep...
TTATCAGTACGATTCATCATGTACTCAATAGTAAGACCAGTTGATACCATTACAACCACTAAACTAATGGTTACAATTACTATGATTGAAAAAATATATCCTTCTAAAAGATAAGCAACACTCATAAGCCCCACACCAATTGGAACGAACATTATTGATAGATGTCTTATTAAAACATCTGCAGCATTTTCAACAAGCTTTAAAGGTATAATTTTAAAAACTAATAACAACAATAATATAACCATTCCCAATACTGTGCCTGGAATAGGTAGGTCGAATAGACCTTGCAAGGTCTGACTTATAAAAAGTATTATCATTATTAAACCAAACTGATACATTGTGACCATAAAATCATCCCTTTAATTTTCTCTCTTATAATAGAAATAACAGGTTTTACCCTGTTATTCCAAACTTTAGAATGGTGCAAAACCTTGATCTGACCACCAATCTTCTTTGTATATATCATATTGAGCTGTAAATTGTTCTAAATGAACCTTTTCCCACTTAATCAATATATCATATAACTTTTGTGCAGCTTCTAGCTTGGATTCGTTTTTAGCTTTAGTATAAAATTCGATTGCATCCTGCTCTAACTGGATTCCAATTCCAAATACAGACATTGCTAAGGATGTCAATGATTTATCAAATCTATCCCAATTATATAGATTTGGTGATGGAGGACCTTCTTCAAAAGCTAAAGCTTGATCATCTTCTACTCCAATTTTTATTTTGTCAAATAGTTTCTTTAAGTATTCCACATGTTTAAGTTCTTCATTTGCTAACTCAAGTAAAGCTTCCTTACTTCCACTATCGTCTACCTGACCTGCAGCTAATTTATAAAATTCGTAACCTTCTACTTCGTTTAAAATGGCCTGTTTGATTACATTTAACTCATCTTTATACATATAATCACCCTTTCAATTATTCTACTCTATTATTTTACCCACTAAATTAACATTATCACTTAATTTTTAATAGAATACTTAAATCAACCCAATCAATCTCAAGATCACCATTGGTATAGTTCTTTCCTTGTATCGAATTAAAGATAAATTTAAGTCTTAAAGCATTGTTTTCATCCTGAAAAACCATACTAGCATCTTCTCTATTATCAATAAAATTATCTACAATGGAGTTAATATTCTCATTATATATGATTTCATCATCTCTACTTATCTTAAGCATGAAGTTAAAAGGATTAAATTCAAAAATCAAGTCATCATTCTTATAATCATGCCTTTTACCTGAGTCAATATTAATCAGATAATCATAATCCTCTATGGATATTACCTCTGAAACCTCCTCTTTTCTATCAATGTTTATCAAGGTGTAATCTTCTTTAATATCCCTATCACTAAATCCAAAAATACCAATTAATTCACATGGTGCAACACCTTTTCTAAGATGTTTTATATCACTTAAGGAATGATTGGATTGAAAGTAATTAACAATCTCATAAACTTCATCTTGTAAGGGTTTATCTAAATTCTGATTTGGTATAATCTTTTCATCTAGGAGCATATTATTAGATACTAAAATATTTTCTAACCTATTATTTTGACTCCATTTTGATATAGAATAAGCACTAACTGGACCATATATTGAAATAGCAATTGCTATCATTAAAGATATGGGAATTATTATTGATCGTAAGTTCTTGTTAATAACTAACAAGATGAATACTGTTAACAACCAAATTCCTGCTACCAATACAAAATATCTATTTTCTGTTATCCCATATTGAGAGATCCTTTGGTATAGGGACAAAAACATCATAAGTAAAATAGGTATATTTATTATTGGTAAAATCCTTGAGTATAAACTCAAAGTTCCACCTTCAGACTTAATTGGTCTTACAAAGAAGAAAACAAGAAGACTTAGAAGACTATACCAAATACTTAAATTTCCAACTATACCTATTGGCCACTGCCATGATAGTAGAATTCTTGTAAAATAAATATAAAGAACAAGAACATAAAGTAATAATAATGGAATTACAATATATGAAATGAGAATCTTTATTACCTTAGGATATTGATAGTTGGTTTCTTCTTCATCTCTCCTTGGTATTCTACTCATAAAATATGGTATTCCAAATAGAAAGATCACAATAATAAATGTGTTTTCCATTAAGTTGCCACTTAATTGTATGTCAAACAATGAAGAAACACTAAAAAATATAGCTCCAAATCCTATAAACAATACACTTGAAAAGAAGATTGAGTTTAATATACCTAATAATAATTTAAAAATGTAGTTTTCTAGATGGCTATGATTTTTTATTCGCCCAACAAAAAAAGCTGCTATAAAAAAGAATAATACCATTCCAATGAATCTAGTATAATTAACAAAGTTAAAGTCTCTTAAAAGAAATAGATAAGTCAAAATAACAATAGTTAACCCGAAAAAGTAAAGAAACAACTTATTAAGTTTTGAGATTTTTATTGACTCAGAAAGTAAATCAATACACACAAATAGAACCAATGCTAATACTCCTGCCCCTGCAATTGGAATCAAATTTTCCTTATTTGTAAATGATGACAAAACTAAAACCAGGGCTGTCATCAAAGATGAGACAACCCCGAATGGAAATCTTTTATAAGTTGCAGTTAACAATGATAAATCTAATGCCTTCATAACTTCTCCTTGACTACTGAATTTCAAATTCCATTATCTGCTTAGCTATTTCTACTTTACTACTTAAATACTCATCAAATCCATTGATCGGCCCGATTAAGTGAAGTAGATGATGCCCTAACTTATTAATGGTACAATTGCTTATAAAGTCAATGCTTGGATCTAAATTAAACCTGTTGTTAATAAATTCTAATAACTCATTTTCCATTTGTGCCGATTCCTCTTGGGATAATTTAAGTCCGTCCATAGATTTTTTGACTATATCTTTATATACATATCTTAGATAATGCATAAAGCCTTCGAAATCTTCAGTATTTGTTCCCTCTTCTATTTCAAAGATAATCTTAAAAAATAGGTTCCATCTAAAATCCTTATTGATAATACCCAGAATATCAGCACCAAATTTCCTGGTAAATTCATCATTATAAAATATTTCTCTTTCGAAATCAATGTAATTATTAAAGTCCATTGAATGTTTTCCTATATCATTTAACCTATTTAAAATCCTAAGGAAACTCTCACTATAACTTCCATTTCCATCTTCTGACCTCATGAAAATAAAGTTAACTATAACATCAGTGGATTTTTTAAAATCAACTACAAATCCCACATCTTGTCTTACCTTAACTATGTAAACATCATGTATAGTTTTGGATAAAAGTGATTTTAGTTGTGCTTTTTTGGTTGGGGTTGAACTTGCATCCATACTACTTAAATGATTGTATATTAGCATTAATTGTCTATCTATCATAGTAAGGTTATCTTTAATAGATCCCATTATGTCTCTAAAAAAATCTTCAGTTAGCATGTAGTTAAAGTTTTTATACAAAACCCTGTGATCTATGTCTCCCCAGAAAACATTAACCATGGACTTTATTTGAAGTTCAAAGTTAACTGAAACCCCATCTTTAGAATACTTTCCATCAATCTTAAAGATTTCAAAACCATTTTTTTGTATCTGTGGTTGCTTCTCTTCTAGATATAATGAAATGCTTTCATTTAAAGGGTTTGAATAATAACCGTTTTCTTCTTGAATACTAAAAAGCCTAACAATATCGTGGTATATTTTTGTTTCATCTTCGATAAACCTACATTCGATTCTAAAACCTATTAAGTCAGATAAATTATCCACTAATAATTGTGGAGTTTCATATTTTAAATAAAAATTATGTCTTAATATTTTTTCTTTAAGACTTTCTGCTGACTTTATCCTGTAATTAACATTTAGAAAATGATCCTTAATAAATAGGCTGTCGTTAAAGAATTTTTCCAATTCTCCAGCTACTCTGTTTAGTTCATCAGACTTTTTTTCAATTAGTTTTAGTGTAGTATCAATAAAATCAAATAGTTCTAATTTCATGTTAGACCTCCATCTTAGACCTATATTAATTATATCATATTAATGAATATTGTTACATACAATTGGTTTTTTAGCATATAAAAAGATTGAGCAACTTAAGCCACTCAATCTCTAAATAGTCATAATTAAAACTTATCAAAATAAATCTTTTCTTCCTTAACACCTTTACCTGTTAGACTTTTTACAACGCTATCAATCATTGCTTCATTACCACATAGGTAAGCTTCTTGATTTTCATTCTCTTCCAGCAACTTCTCTATAGCATTGTTTACTCGTCCGACTTCTCCAACCCAACTTGTATCCCCTTCTTTTATCCTGGAAAGTGTTGGTATAAATTTAAAGTCAAAGAGTGTTTCTTCAAGTTCTTTAAAGTGATCTAGTAAAAATAGATCATCTGGTGTTTTTGCTCCAAAGTAGAATCTAGCTTTTCTTTTTATGTCATTGTCTTTCATGTAATTTAATAAGGAAAGTATAGGTGCTACTCCTGTACCAGTGGCAACCATTATCATTTCTGCATCAGTATCTTGATAATAGAAATCTCCAAAAGGTCCATTAATAGTAACCTTACTGCCTACTTCTAAATGATGATGTACATAAGTTGTAGCTATTCCTTCAGGTATATAACCAATTATAAGCTCTAAGAATTCCTTTTCAGTTGGAGATGAAGCAATTGAATAAGCTCTATAAACCTCTTCATCATTACCTTCATATAAAGGTGCTTTTAATTGGACATATTGTCCAGGTTTAAAGCTAATCTCCTCTCCTTCAGGAAGTTTAAATCTTAGCCTCTTAATAGTATTTGTTAATACTTCAATAGATTCTACAGTTGCTTCAAATTCCTTAACATTAAACAAATCTTCAGGTATTTCTATTTTTATATCTTGTTTTACTTTACACTGACAAGACAATCTTACATGGTTATCCATCTCTTCCTGAGTAAGAAATGGAAACTCAGTAGCTAGTATAGGTCCTCCACCATCGAGTATTTGAACTTTACAATAACCACATGTTCCTTTTCCACCACATGCAGAAGGAATAAATATCTTTTCGCTATTTAGTGTTGATAAAAGTGATGAGCCTCCATCAACATTGTATTCTTTTTCTTCGTTAATAGTAAGTTTTACTATTCCGTAATTACCTATTGTCCTATCTGCTATGGTCAGTAAAACAGCAAATACTGCAGTTATTAAGGTTAATGCTGCAGTCGAGATTAATATAGTACTCATATAATCCCCCCTATTGAATTTGTACTATCCCAGAAAAACCTATGAAAGCCATCGCCATTAATCCAGTTACTATTAAAGTGATTCCTGGGCCTTCAAGTCCTTTTGGAACTGTAGCTCTTTTTAATCGCTGTCTTATCCCTGCCAATGCAACTATTGCCATTGTCCATCCTATTCCAGATCCCACAGCAAAAGCAAAAGACTGTAAAAATGAGTACTCTCTGATAATCATAAATAAAGATACCCCTAGAATAGCACAGTTTACAGTAATCAATGGTAAAAATATCCCTAAAGCATAATAAAGGTTTGGAATGTATTTTTCCATAATCATTTCAATTAGCTGCACAAATGCTGCAATACTTATTATAAATATAATAAATCTTAAAAACTCAAGATTATATGGTACAAGTATATAATGATAAACTAAATAGTTAATTATTGATGTTGCTGCCAAAACAAATGTAACTGCTTGTCCTAAACCAAGGGATGTGTTTATCTCTTTAGATACAGCTACGAAAGAACACATACCAAGGAAATTTGATAATATCATGTTATTTGTAAAGATAGCGGCTATGAATATAACCATTGGATTAAGTTCTATCATTGTTTAGCCACCTCACTTTTCTTTTTATCTTGTATGTTATGAGTAATCCAAATAACAATAGCTAAAAGGAAGAATGCACTTGGAGGCATAATCATAATAGTCCAAGAAGTCCACCAATCACCTAATATTTGGAATCCAAACAAAGTACCAAATCCCATTAATTCTCTAAAAAAAGCTATGAATAACAATACTACAGTGTATCCAATTCCATTTGCAACTCCATCTAGAAATGATGCAATAGGTCTATTCTTTTGAGCGAAGGCTTCTGCTCTTCCCATTATGATACAGTTTGTTATAATAAGACCTACATAAGCACCCAATGTCTTTGAAAACTCTGGTAAGTATGCTTTTAAGAATATATCTACCATAATTACATAAGCTGCAATAATAAGTACTTGAACCATCATCCTTATGTGCTTTGGTGTAAATTGCCTAATTGCAGATATGGTAAATGATGATAATGCTGTTACAAATGTTAATCCTATTCCCATTATCATAGAGTTTGTTAAGGAGTTAGTAACAGCTAATGCAGAACAAATTCCTATAAGTTGTCTAAATACAGGGTTATCTGACCATACACCCAAGGTAAAAATTTCTTGTGAGCTTTGCTTAGCCATGGACTATTCCCCCTTTCTTTCTGATATGAACATATGAATGTCTTCATTCATAAAGTTGGCAACGGATTTAGATGTTAATGTAGCACCTGCTATGGCATCTACATTTCCACCTGGTGCTGGATTATATACAACATATCCTCCCTCTAAAGCCTGAGATACATCAAGACCTCTAAATTGGCTTAAGAACTCTTCTTCTTCAATTCTTCCACCTAAGCCAGGAGTTTCTGTTTGAGTTATAAAAGTCAGTCCAAGCAATGTTGTATAATCTTCAGATATTCCAACATAAGCTTCGATACTTCCCCAGAGTCCTGAACCGGCAACTGGAAAAGCATACCCTTCTATGGAACTTCCCTCTTTGTAAATAAATATTTCCTCATCTTGTGAGATCTTTTCATTAAATAATTTATCCACGCCTTCAACTGATGTGTCACTTAATGGTATATCAAATACATATAGTATCTTCGATTGAAGATCAAATTTCTGATTTGCAGCAACTTTGTCTGCAGTTGACACATCTAAAAATGCCAGGATAAAAGTAAATATTGCTGTTAAAATTGACATAAATACTATTGGGTACCAGAATGTTTTCTTCATGCTGCCACCTCTTTCTTCTCTTGAGCTTTTTCCTTCTTATAATTCTTATATGCTTTTACTCCCTCGTCAATAATTGGCGCAAAGGTATTTCCAATTAAGATTGCAAACATTACTCCACCTGCAAACAGTGCAAATCCTCGAATGATTACTGTTACTACTCCAATTATAACTCCATAAATCCATCTACCTTCTTTTGTCTTTGGTGATGATACTGGGTCAGTAGCCATAAATACTGTTCCAAATAAGAAACCTCCTGCTATCAATCCATAAAGTGGATTTGGAACCTGTGAAACTCCCATAAAGAACAATATTGAACTAAGTCCAACAAATCCAACCACGCAACCTGCCATGGTTTGCCAAGAAGCAACTTTTTTATAAATTAAATAAGCACCTGCTAATACAATAAGTATCGCACTTGTTTCACCTATAGAACCTGACACATTGCCTAATAATAACTCCATTGGTGAGAGCATTGCACCAGAATCCCTAAACATTAACATAGGTGTAGCAGTTGAAACCATTTCAACACCTTCGTTTAGATATGAAAACAAGCCACCTGGGAAAGCAGTAGATGCTTTTGTCCAAGCTATTGTAAGTGGTTCTGGGAAAGATATGTATATAAATGCTCTTGCCGCTAAGGCAGGATTAAATATGTTCTTTCCGAATCCACCAAATACCATTTTCCCAAAGAGAATACCAAATATGATTCCTACAGCAGCTATCCAATAAGGTGTGGATGGTGGTAATGTAAGGGTATAAAGTATACCAGATACCAATACTGCCTCAGAAACCTTTTTATTGCTTTTCTTCTCATAAATGTATTCTGTAATAAAACCAAAAAAATTAACTACTAATAATAGCAGTAAAACCCGTAAACCAAAAAAATATGTAGCAACGACTACAAGTGGAATAAGGGAGATAATTACAGTCCTCATCATTTTCTGCTTGATAAAATAATTTTGAACAACTTTAGAAAACAAAAGATCACCTCCATAATAAAATTGTAATAAGTTCATACTATATTAATACCATATTTTACCTACTTCATTCAATAGATATTTAATACTTAAAAATAATTGGTATATTTTTACTATTTAGTGGTATAAATAAAACTGAGGTGATTTTTGATGAAAGCATTTGAAAAATATAAAATTAAAGATTTAGAATTAGACAACAGGATAGTAATGCCTCCTATGTGTATGTATTCCAGTGACAACACAGGTAAAGTTACAAACTTCCATAATATTCATTACAATCAAAGGGCAATAGGTGGAGTTGGCTTAATAATTCAAGAAGCTACTGCTGTGGAGCCTAGGGGTAGAATTTCTGCCAATGATTTAGGAATATGGGATGATTCTCATATTGAAGGACTTAGAAAATTAGTTGTAGATATAAAAGGATATGGCAGTAAAGCTGGAATACAGTTAGCACATGCAGGAAGAAAAAGCACAATGAAGTCAGCTGATGTAATTGCACCCTCTCCAATAGCTTTTAGTGAAGATTATAAAGAGCCAAGAGAGATGACATTAGATGATATACAAAATGTAGTAACAAACTTTAAATCAGGTGCTAAAAGAGCATTAGATGCTGGTTATGACTTAATTGAAATCCATGGAGCACATGGTTATCTGATTCATGAGTTTTTATCACCTATTTCCAATAAAAGAACCGATCAATATGGAGGCTCGTTGGAGAATAGAACCAGGTTTTTAATAGAAATAACAAAAGCAATTAAAACTGTATGGCCAGATGAAAAACCATTAATTTTAAGAATTTCTGCCAGTGACTATGTAGATGGTGGTATAGATATTAATGAAATGATTAAGATAGTCCAACTGGTAAAAGAAGATTATGATATGATTCATGTTAGTTCTGGTGGATTAGCTTTAACTGATATGAAGATATATCCAGGCTATCAAGTAAGTTTTTCAGAAAAGATTAAACAAACTTGTGATATTCCTACAATAGCTGTAGGTTTAATCAAGGATATTGATCATGTAGAAGATATACTAAATAACCAAAGAGCTGACTTGGTTGCTTTAGGTAGGGAGATTTTGCGTAATCCAAGTTGGGTTCTGAATGAAAAATATAAGACTGGAAAAAAATTCAAATACCCAGAACAATACTTTAGAGCATATAAATAAAAACAAGATGGTAAACCTTCAATGGTTGCCATCTTGTTTTTTGTAGTACAAAATTCTTTTTATCTTCTATCACTTTTACTACCGGTCTTTGCATTAAGTTTTTCCTTTTTTAATTTGTTTTGAGCAATAAAACCATTTAATAGCATAATTAAAAATGTTATGCCATTTAGTATAGATATCCATATAGATTGATTATTGTATATGGATATTACAAGTACTATAAAAAAACAAGAAGCAGCAAAAAAACTTAAATTCCTGGTTAATTTAGTATAATTCATCATAACTCCTTAAGATTTTAATTAATCTCTTTTATATATCTTCGTTCAACAGGACTATTTGAAAAGTGACTATACTTTTTACTTCCATCAAAGTAAAAACCACTTTTTTCATAGAAATTAATTGCTCTTTGATTATCTTCAAAAACCCACAACGAAGCTTTTTTACAGCCCTGATTTTTCAAAATTTCTAATATATTATCCATTAATTTTGAAGCTATTCCACTTCCCCAGTATTCGGGCATTATGTACAACGAATATATGCTACCACACTTTTCAAGTCCTTCATCGTTTTCCTTGTTACCAAAAGCTAACCCACAAGGAATATTATTGTGTAACCCAATTAATACAATTTCTCCATGAGATATATATCTTTCAAACTGACTTTTTCTTTTTTGTATATCTAAGTATTTAGATATTTCATCTTTTGGAATAATTTCCATATATGCCGCTCTCCAACTTTCAACAATAATGTGGGCTAGAGAAGATGCATCTTCAATGATTGCTGTTCTAACCGAATACTCCAATTTACACCTCCACTACTTTATATTTCAAAATAAAAGAATGGAAGAATAACACATACAAGACCGAAATTAATATATTTGTACCTAAAGAAAAATCGCTATATGATATCAAGTAATAAATCAATCCAAAATATATGACTCCACTAACGAATCTAGAAACACCTGTTGATTTATACTTGGTTTCACAATTGTTACATGAAAATTTG
>Ga0208490_101244_pt1 | contig 10159 bp, 6 predicted proteins | sample SubbioAug_CSWold_FD_184818 | JGI IMG/M metagenome (GOLD analysis project Ga0208490, IMG submission 184818) | Serpentinite rock and fluid subsurface biosphere microbial communities from McLaughlin Reserve, California, USA - CR11Aug_CSWold (SPAdes) | ecosystem: Environmental > Terrestrial > Deep...
CTCGCCCGCCCCTCCCCGTCAGCGCGGCGGCGGGTAGTCCGGTGGTGCCTCGCCCTGGGGGTAGTCGTCGTAGGCGCCGGTGATCGTGCCCTCGGGCTTGAAGGCGGCGACCGGGCCCTGCGGCTGCTGGCCCGGCATGTACCGCTTGCCGCCGTCGATGTAGCGGTAGAGGCCCAAGCCCAGCTGGCCGGTCTCGTCCTCGCCCCGGGCCTGGGCGTCCCACCAGATGAGGGTGATGTCGTCGAGGCCCGTGTAGTCGTGGAACGGCCAGAGGTCCACGCCGAAGGACGACGCCGCGACGGTGCTCATGCCCGTGGCCGACGGCCCCGCTCGGAACATGCCGTCGCGGAACGTTCCCGGGTCCAGCTTCGGGCCGGCCAGGTGCACGCCGGTGAAGAAGATGTTCGTCGGCGCGTCGATGATCGAGTACCCGGCCTTGGCCGTCGGCGGCTTGCCGAAGTGCCACTCGAGCTTGCGGTAGTCGTCTCGGAGTCGCTCGGGGAGGCCGACGGTGAGGAACGACACGCCGAAGGCGTTGGACCACTGCGTCTGGTCGTAGGTCCGGGCGAAGAAGGCGGTGTCGGTCAGGGCCGACCCGGTGATGATCCACTCGGGGCGGTAGTTCTGCCGGGTGGCCTCCTGCGTGAAGAAGATGGGGGCGAAGGGGTCGCAGGCGCAGACGACGCTCGTCACGCCCTGGGCGATCATCTTCTGGATCAGCGGCCGGGCCGCCTCCTGGCTGGCGGCGACATCGGGGTAGCCCTTGAAGCCGACGACCGCGGCCAGGCTGATCCCGTAGTTGTCGCGCAGCTCCTTGATGAAGGTGTCGACCCCGGGCCGGTAGGACTGCTTGTCGTCGTCGTAGTAGGCGAGCCCGAACACCCGGTCCTTCACGTGCATGGTGGGGTCGCCGGCGTGCACCGCCTTGGCCCCGGCCAGGCGCTTGCCGATGAACTCCGCCCGGTGGACGTAGCCCTGGTCGGAGGACATGAGCGTGCTCCAGACGAAGGGCGCGCGGTCGGTGTAGAAGCTGTTGGGGAGCGACACCGTGCACATGCACATGACCCCGCGGGCCACCAGCTCGTCGACGAAGGCGTTGTTCGGCGCGTTGAGCACGGCGAAGTTGCCGTCGTTGGCGATCCGCACGGCGTCGGCCCGGCCGGCGGCGTCGTCGGTGGCCGGGCCGCTGCCCTTGTAGAACGTGACGTCGATCGTGCGTCCCCACGTCTCGTAGTGGGTGGAGTAGTACTCGACCCACTCGAGGTACTGCTGGCGCTCCTGCTCCTCGCTGTCGTTGGCGCCGGCGGCCGTGAGCGCGGCCTCCGAGGCGGCGTCGCCCTCCACCAGCATCACCGCGAGCTTGATGGAGTCGGCGGTGACGCCGCGATGGGTCGCACCGCCGTTGTCGCCACCGAACTTCGGCACGCACGGGGGCGAGTAGTGGCTGGGCGTGGCGACGCGCCCGGTGTTGGGGTCGCAGTTCTTGCCCTCGGCCGCCGACCCCGAGACGCCGCTGCCGCCCCCGGACTGGCCGCCGGGTGCCGCCGCATCGCCACCACCGCCTTCGCCGCCACCGCCGCCCGAACCGCCGCCGGTGCCGCCGGTCGAGACCGTGCCGGATCCGGTCCCTCCGCCGGTGCCCGAGGTGCCGCCCTCGAAGTCGCCGCTGCCGGAGGAGAAGTCGCTGGTGCCGCTCCGGCTGCCGGATCGGTCGCCGGAGTCGAAGTCGGAGAACGCCCCGCTGTTCGTGGCGAGGTCGCTCGAGTCGTCGCCCGGGAGGAAGGCGACCACGGCGACGACCGCAGCCACGAGCGACAGGTACGGACCGAAGCGGGTGAGGAACCCGCCGATGGAGCTGATCGTCTTCTCGTTCACTGCTGGGTCTCCTGTTGATCGGGGGCTCCGCCCGAGCGGTTGATCACTGCGTCCGTGGTGCCGAGGTAGGAGGCGACGACGGTTGGGTGGTTGATGACGGCGTCCGGGTCGCCCTCGACGACCTTGGTGCCGAGGTCGAGGGCGAGCATCCGGTCCGAGATGCCGGTGATGAGGGGCATGTCGTGCTCGATGACCAGGAGGCTGGCGCCGGTGGCCTGCCGGATCCGGAGCAGCAGTGGCCCGAGCGCCTCGGTCTCCTTCTGGGCGATGCCCGACGACGGCTCGTCGAAGAGCAGGACGTCGGGGCGGTGGGCGAGCACGCAGGCCAGGTCGACGATCCGGCGGCTGCCGGTCGACAGCTCGGACACGAACTTGTCGGCGAAGGCCTGCAGGTTCATCAGCTCGACGAGCTCCTCGACGCGTTCGGCCACGTCGGCCTCGGCGTCGGCCACGGCGGGCAGGTTGAGCGCGGCGGCGATGGGATCGCGCAGCTCGAGGTGCCGCTCGAGGGCGAGGGCGATGGTGTCGGTCACCGTGAGGGCCGGGAACAGGCGCGCGTCCTGGAAGGAGCGACCGAAGCCCAGTCGGGCCCGACCGTCGGCGGACACGTCGGTGACGTCCAGGCCGTCGAGCAGCACCCGGCCGCTCGTCGGCTCGAGGTAGCCCGAGATCAGGTCGAACAGCGTGGTCTTGCCGGCGCCGTTGGGGCCGATGATGCCCAGGATCTCGCCCCGGTGGAGGTCGAAGCTGACGCTGTTCACGGCGCGCACGCCGCCGAAGGACACGCCGATGTCGCGGACCGAGAGGATCGGCTCGGCCGTGCGGTCGATCTCCGGCGGCGCGCCGGACACGTCGAGCCGGCCGAACACGTGGGCGAAGTCGGTGCCCTGGTTGCGCTCGTCGTGCTCGTCGCCGTCGTCGACCACGTCGCTGCGAGCGATGGCACCGGCACCCTCGAGGAACACCGACCGGAGCACGTCGGGCCGCTCCAGCAGCTCGGCGGTCGGACCGTTGAAGCGGATCTCGCCCTTCTCCATGAAGTAGGCGGTCTCGGCCAGGGTGAGGGCGACGTTGACCGACTGCTCGACCACGATCACCGTTGTGCCCTGGTCGCGGATTGCTCGCACGATCTCGAGCAGCTGCTCGACGATCACCGGCGCCAGGCCGAGGGAGAGCTCGTCGATCATCAACAGCTTGGGCTTGGCGATGAAGGCCTGGCCGAGCGTCAGCATCTGCTGCTCGCCGCCGGACATGTTGCCGGCCTGCTGGTTCCAGCGCTCCCGCAGGACCGGGAAGAACTCGAGCACCTTCTCGGTGGCCTCGGCCAGGTAGGCCTCGTCCTTCTGGTAGAGCCAGCCAGCGATCTTGAGGTTCTCGGCGACGGTGAGGCTGGGGAAGACGCCCTTGCCGCCGGGCACCTGGATGACGCCCCTGGCCGCGATCTCGTGGGGGCTGGCGTGGGTCATGTCGCGGCCGTCGAAGATGGTCGCGCCGGCCGTCGGCTCCACCAGCCCGGAGATGGCCTTGAGCAGGGTGGACTTGCCGGCGCCGTTGGTGCCGAGCAGGGCGACGATCTCGCCCTCGTCGATCTCGAAGTCGACGTTGAAGAGCACCTGGACGTTGCCGTAGGCGACGTCCAGGTCCTTGACGAGCAACAGCTTGGACTCGCCGCGCTCGCGGGCGAGGCGGACCTCGGACTGGGCGACGGTGGAGGCCCGCACCTTGGCCACGTCCTCGTTGACGAACGCGCCGGCCGAGCTGATGATCCCGGCGCCGACGAGGAACACCGGCACCATGACGAGCATCGCCTGGCGGGCGCCGACGTCGTCGGCGACGGCGCCGATGATGGGCAGCAGCACGAGCCCGGGGATGACGTACATCGAGCCGATGCCGAACCCGAGCGCCCGGGCCCGGGGCGGGATGACCAGCGAGAGGATGGCGTAGATGCCGGGGAGCAGCAGCGCCAGCGGGGCCACCACGACGATGTGGGCGATGATGGCGGTGGGCACGTTGGGCGCCGAGGCGTAGATGATCAGCGCGCCGGCCACCGCCGCGCCGACGAAGGCCAGCAGGCGCAGGAGCACGGCCGGGTTCTTCTCCGCGAAGCGGTTGGCGAGGGGGATCCCGAGGAGCAGGGCCAGGATCTGGAACGGGTTCGTGGACGCCTCGATGACGCCGCGCTCCAGCTCGTTGAGGTCGAAGATCTCCTCGTAGAAGATCGCCGACAGGCTGCCGAAGCCGACGAGGGACACGGCCAGCGCCGGCAGCGAGTACCAGATCCGGCGCAGCGTCTTGACCTGGTAGCAGATGCGCCAGGCCTCGGACAGGCTCGGGGCCTCCTCCTCGGTCAGGGACGCCTCCTCGTCGGCGCCGCCGGCGCGGCGCTCGTGGTACCCGCGGACCGGGTCCTTGAGCCGGCTCAGGCCGATGAACACGAGGATCGCCGTCGGGATCCACATCACGAGGAACGGGGCCCGCCAGGTGAACAGGAACGCCAGCCCGCCGCCGAGGATCGGGCCGATCGTCTGGCCCACGTAGTTGGCGGCCCGGTGGAAGCCGTAGACCTTGATGCGGCTGTCGGGTTCGTAGTAGTCGGCGATGAGGGAGTTGTGCGTCGGGTCGTTGACGGCTCGACCGATGCCGCTGCCGACCCGGGCGAGGACGAGGAGCGCGACCACCGGGACCAGGCCGGTGAAGAGGGAGAAGACCATCCACGCGGCGGCACCGCCGAGGGCCAGACGGACCCGGGAGTAGCGGTCGGCGAAGATCCCGAACACCGGCTGGGCCAGCAGCGCCAGGATCGACACCAGGCTGATGATGGACAGGATCCCGCTGTTGCTGAGGTCGAAGTCGTCGCGGATCTCGGGGATGAGGATGGCGAAGGCGGTGCGGTCGAGCTCGTCGACCACGTTCAGGCCGAAGAGGAGCAGCAGCGGGAACGCCGCGGCCCCGCCGGTCACCCGCTGCATCGAGAACCGTCCGTGCTCGCTCATGGCTGCCTCCCCGCCCGCAGCGGTTCCCTCCGCCGCGACCGCGGCCGTCCGTTCGCCTCGGCCTGGTCGTCGTCCTGGAACGCCTCCACCACCTCGATCGGCTCGACCGGCGGGGCGTCGACGTGGGCCACGATCTGCTCCTCGAGCAGGTGCCCGTCCACGGGCTCGGGCGGGGTGGCCACATCGATGCGCCGGTCGGCGACCAGGCTCGGCACGTGGATGCCCCGGCGGTCGGCCACCGACTTGAGCCACTTGTCGCGCAGCCCGTACATCACCTGGCCGAGGCCGCCGGGCAGGGCAGCGAGCACGATGATGATGCCGATGCCGCTGACCAGGAACTGGAGCGAGTCGGCGATCGCGTCGGGGAAGGCGTCCTTGAAGTAGGCGATGCCCTTGATGACGATGGCGCCGGCGATCGCGCCGGGGATCGACCCGAGCCCGCCGAAGACGGCGATGATGAACACGGCGATGCTCTCGCCGATGGAGAACGGCTGGATGCCGAGCACCTGCTGGTGGTGCACGAAGATCCCACCGGCGTAGGAGGCGATGAAGCCGGAGACGGCGAAGCCGACGAGCTTGGCCTTGGTCGCGTTGACGCCGTAGGACTGCGCGGCCCGCTCGTTCTCACGGACCCCGATCAGCACCCGTCCCGTGCGCGAGCGGCGCAACCCGCGGACGGCGAAGACGGCGACCACCAGGCCGGCGAGGGCGAAGTAGTAGTAGCGGGTCTCGGTGGCGAGGGACACCCGGTTGAACAGCAGGGGCCGCTCGAACCGGTTGGAGGGGAGCCAGGAGAAGTAGTTGCGGTTGAGCAGCCACGATGACGTGGCGAGGGCGAAGGACAGCGTGGACACGGCGAGCAGCAGGCCGCGGATCCGCAGCGCCGGGAGCCCGATCACCATCGCGGCGATCGCGCCCACGACGCCGGAGGCGATGATGGCCAGGGTCAGCTCCCACTGCCAGACGGTGGTGAGCCAGCCGCCGACGGCCGCTCCCACCCCCATGAAGCCGATCTGGCCGAGGCTGACCTGCCCGGCCCAGCCGGTGAGCACGACGAGGGACACCGCGACCGTGGCGGTGATGACGATGACGGTGGCGAGGCTGATGTCGGCCTCGTCCATCAGCAGCGGCAGCCCCAGGGTGACCAGGGTGAGGGCGGCGATGGCGGCGCGCCGGCCCCACTTGACCTCCGGGACGTCCGCCAGCTCCCGGGGGATGGGGCGCACGTCCGTGGCGGTGGCCCAGTTGGACGTCTCGTCGCCGCGGGCGGTCTTCTTGGCCCGCTGCAGGAGGAGGGCGCCCGTGATGATCACGAACAGGATCGGGTCGACGAGGAGCGCCTCGCCGGTTTCGAAGATGATCGCCGCCTCGAGGATGCCCAGGCCGAGGCTGGCGGCCAGGATCACCGGCATCTTCTCCATGCGGCCGATGACGGTGGCGGCGAGGGCCTTGACCAGGATCGATGGCCCCAGCAGCTGGCCGAAGGGGAGGCCGACGATGCCGGCCCGCAGGAACACGGCGACGAAGGCGAGCGCCGTGGCGATGACCCAGACGTAGGTCTCGATCCGCTTGACCGGGACGCCGAGCAGCGACGCCCGGTCGGCGCTCTCCGCGCTGGCCCGCACGGCGATGCCGATGTTGGTGTACCGGTAGAAGGCGCCGAGGGCGAGGATGCAGATCGGCACCGCGATCATGGCGACCACGTCGTTGCCGGAGAACGCCGTGCGACCCACCGAGAACTGGAAGTCGAACGGCGACGGGAAGCTCTGCGGTGGGGTGTTGATGTCGAACAGGCTCGGGAGGATGAAGCCGAGGCCGGCGAGCAGACTGGAGATGCCGATGGTGACCACGGTGAGGATCAACCGCGGCGAGGAGAAGAAGCGCCGGATGATGACGAACTCGACGAAGGCCCCCAGCGCCAGCGCCGAGGCGAGCCCGAGGGGGACGGCGAGGATGTAGGGGAGCCCGGGACCGACGATGAGCAGCACGGCGAGCGACGCCGGGATCGCCCCCAGCTCGCCGGCGGAGAAGTTGATGATCCGGTTCGACCGGTAGATGAGCGCGATGCCGAAGGAGATCAGTGCGGTGAGCCCGCCGAGCACCAGGCCCTGCAGCAGCACGCCCAGCGGCGCCGGCCACAGCCGTTGCTGCACGTAGTAGAAGGCCACGACGCCGGCGAGCGCCTTCGCGACGGTGCGGACCTTGGGGTCGTCGACGACGTCGAGCAACCGCTGTCCCCGTCGCCCGGCGGCGACGATCGGCCCGTCGTCCATCGGAATACCCCCTGGTCCTGGGTGGTGCGCCCCCGCACCTGTTCGGTCCCCGGGTCGGCACTTCGCCGCTGGCGCGAGCGGTTCCTGCTGGCTCGGCGGAGAATCTTGACCTTCGGGTCAGGATCTCCCGCGGCGAGGGAGGACTCGGCGACGTCGACGTAGAACTCCCGCCGCGTGACCGCACTCGCCGACCGCACGCTGCGCGACCTGGTCCCGGTGCTCGATCGCTACCGGCCGGCCGCCCTGGCGGCCACGGCGATCATCGTCGCCGTCGCCGTCCTCCCCGGCGCCAGCGCCGGGAGCGGCCTGACGGCCCCGGCCGCCTTCGACGCCGGCTTCGTCGAGGACGCCGACGACGACGGCAGCCAGGAGGTCGCGTCGCCGGCCGCACCCCCCGGTGGGCTGGACGTCACGGCGCCCGGCCCCGCACCGAGCGCAGGGAGCCCGTCCGCCACCCCGGCCCCGTCGTTCTCGTCGCCCCGCCCGAGCGCGACGCCCGCAGGCAGCGGGACCCCGGCCCCGGCTCCGGCGTTCGACCCGGCGCCGAGCACGGGCGGTGACGACCTCGCCGACGACGAGCCCGAGGCGCTGCAGATCGTGGCCACGTCGTATGCATCCACGACCGGCGGCACGCCGCTGCCCCCCGAGGTGCCCGAGGGCTCGCTGCCGGTGGGGAAGCGGGTCGACCAGGTGGACAAGACGTCCTACCTCCGCCTCGACGGTGCCGGCTCCACCCTCATCCTGACCGAGCTGGCCGACGGTCGCCGGGGCAGTGGCTTCGACGCTGCGCCGGTGCAGGCGTGCCAGATCACCGCCGCGGGCTGGCAGCCGGCGGACAACACGAGCTTCGCCGATGCCCCGGCGCACGACCCCGAGGTCTGCGTCCTGGCCACGATGACGGCCGACGGGCGCTGGTCGATCCCGCTCACCGCCTTCGCCGACCCGACCGACGACCGGGGCATCGCCCTGGTGCCGGCGCCGGACGCACCCATCGACTTCCAGGTCACCTTCGCCACGACCGTGGCGACCTGACGCCCTGCGCCACGCCCCGAGCGCGTCACGGGGCCGACGTACCGTCCGGTCGTGACCACCAACCCGACGGACCGGCCGCGCGCCTCGGTGTTCATCGCCACCAGCGTCGACGGCTTCATCGCCCGCCCCGACGACGGCCTCGACTGGCTCACCGGGAAGCCTGACGACGAGCTCACCGGCGAGCACGACCCCGGCCAGGACTTCGGCTACGCCGAGTTCTTCGCCGGCGTCGACGCGCTCGTCATGGGTCGGGGCACCTTCGACGTCGTGTCGGGCTTCGGCGGCGAGTGGTTCTACGGCGACAAGCCGGTCTACGTCTGGACCAGCCACCCGGACGATCTGGTGGCGAGGGACGACGCCGTGGTCCGCCCGGTCAGCGGGAGCCTGGAGGAGGTCGTGGCCCGCCTGGTCGCCGACGGCATCGGCCACGTCTACGTCGACGGCGGCAAGGTCATCCGCCAGTTCCTGGCCGCCGGGCTGATCGACCGCATGACGATCTCCACGCCGCCGGTCCTCATCGGCGTGGGCATCCCGCTGTTCGGGGACATGCGCGGCGACGACATCCACCTCGAGCTGGTGTCGTGCGAGACCTTCGACGGCGGCATGGTCCAGCGCACCTACGACGTGGTGCGCTGAACCGGGGCGTCCTGGCCGGGACGGCGTGGGACGATGGCATCGTGGAACGCCCCCAGCGCCTCGTCTTCGGCACCGTGGCGGAGGCCTACGACGCCCATCGCCCCGGCTACCCCGACGACCTCTTCGACAGCCTCGTCGAGCTCGTCGGCCCCGATGCCCGGGCGCTGGACGCCGGCGCCGGCACCGGGAAGGTCGCCGAAGCTCTGGCCGACCGCGGCCTCACCGGCACGGCCGTCGAACCCGATGCCGACATGGCCGCCGTCGCCGCCCGCCGCCTCGAGGGCACCGGGTGGTCGGTCGTGGTCGGCGAGCTCGAGACGTGCGAGGTCCACGACGGCGCATTCGACCTGTTCACCTGTGGGCAGGCCTGGCACTGGATCGACACCGAGCGCGGCCTCGAGCGCATCCGCCGGGTCCTGCGCCCCGGCGGCGTCGCCGCCATCTTCTGGAACCGACCCGACTTCAGCGAGACCCCCGCGCTGCGGGCCGACCTCGACGCGGTGTACCGGCGGATCGCCCCCGAGATGGTGTCGTCGCTGGCGTCGAGCGCCACCGGCTGCAAGGGCGAGCCACCGCCGGTCGGCCCCGCACCCGAGGGGTTCACCGACGCCGAGGTGCGGACCCACCAGCAGGTCGTGCGCTACACGTCGACCGGCTGGGTCGACCTGCTCGCCACGCACTCGAACCACGTGATGCTCGAGCCCGACCACCGCGCCGAGCTGCACGGGGCGGTCGGCGACGTGATCGACGCGCACGGAGGCGCGTTCGATCTCGTCTACCGCTGCGACGCCTGGGTGGCCCGACGGGCCTGATGGTCAGCTCATCGCCTTGATGGCGATGCCCATCTCCTCGTTCATCGACGTGGGGATCTCGTAGCCGTCCTCGGCCCGGATCTCGGCGAGGCGCTCGCCCATGGTCTCGACCGACAGCTGGTCGTCGACGATCCCGGGCGTGACACCGACGAAGATGCGAGCGACGCGACCGCCGCCGCAGCTGTAGATCTCGCCGGTGACCTCGCACGACTCGTGCGCCAGGTAGACGGCGACCGGGGTGATGTACTCGGGGCCGAGCTTGTCGGCCAGCGGGCCGAGCAGTCCCTCGGTCATGCGGGTGGCGGCCACGGGGGCGATGGCGTTGGCCTTGATGTTGTACTTCGCGCCTTCCTGGGCGAGCACGTTGGTGAAGCCGACGAGGCCCATCTTCGCGGCGCCGTAGTTGGTCTGGCCGAAGTTGCCGAAGATGCCGGCGCCGGAGGCGGTGTTGACGATGCGGCCGAAGCCCTGCTCCTTCATCTGCACGAAGGCGGGCTGGGTCACGTAGAACGCGCCCTTGAGGTGCACGTCGAGCACC
>Ga0208490_101246_pt1 | contig 10150 bp, 7 predicted proteins | sample SubbioAug_CSWold_FD_184818 | JGI IMG/M metagenome (GOLD analysis project Ga0208490, IMG submission 184818) | Serpentinite rock and fluid subsurface biosphere microbial communities from McLaughlin Reserve, California, USA - CR11Aug_CSWold (SPAdes) | ecosystem: Environmental > Terrestrial > Deep...
CCCAGGTCAACTTGAAGCAGGAGGACTTTCAGGGCAAATGGAATTATACAATATTACCCAATTGTTATGCGTAAGTTATTTCGATACGAGCACTAAGAAGCAACTTTGCCTCCCGAATCAACTGATCATCGCCAGACAAATCGCTGTTATACTTAACCTCAATCAAAATAACCGCTTGCTCTAACTCCATTACTATGTCTGGCTCTGTATGTGAACCAGCATAACGCCTCCAGAAATAAAGATTACGACCCCACTCGTCGCTGATTTCTGACGGCAACGATTGTTCAAGGAACGCACTTGTAGCGGCTGGAATAACACTATTGATTATTATCTGCCGAGCAACAGAATAAGGCAAATATCTTAATACTCCGAAAACATTTCCTGTCAGTTGGTCTTCAGAGCCAGTATCAACACTTTTATGATAAATCTCAGCAATCATAATGATGCAAATAAACCTCCTTCATACAAAGCTGTTTATACCTGCAAGGAACAGCGCCTCTCTTCAAGTGTCTCGTTGCCACTTATTCAGGCGGATTATCTTTATGCTTAAAAACCACCTTAGCAAACATAAATTCATCAATGACAACCTTAACGTGTAATGCGACATATTATAGCTTCTGCTTTCTTTGGAATGCGTATCAGCCATATGCCCGCCTCAGAAATGATTCCTCTCTAATCAAGCTATTTGCTCCGCAATCCAGACAGCTGCATAGATGCTCGGCTATAGCCTTTGCCAGCATCGGCGGCACTGCATTGCCTACCTGCTGGTATTGTGAATCCTTAGTTCCGCAGAAAACGAAACTATCAGGGAAAGTTTGCAAACGCGCTGCTTCTCGTATGCTGAGAGCGCGGTGTTTCACTGGATGAATCCACATGGATTTTCGGACATTGACAACTGTTCCGGATGGCTCGTTATATTTTAAGCGCAGGTAAATGGTTTTCTGTGTGCGCTCCGTATCAGAGTAAGTAGTTTTGAGTTCCGGCGGCAAGCTGTGGAAATTATCTCCTTGCTTAATCGCCTTAAACCGTTTCAGTGCTTCCGGAGTTGTTGCCGTAGAAACATGATTGCAGAGATTTTTGGAATCCCGCAACAATTTTCCAAGCTCACCTATATCTTTGGGAACATCAGGCAACTCTACTCCTTGGTCGTCATTAGATACTTCGGTTGCCGCTTCAATGTCCTCTAAGTCCTTAATCGCATCTTTAACTGTGCGATAGTTTGCTTCTGAAAATGTACCTGTTGGAAGCTTAACATCATAACATATGGACTTTTTCACGCCAATGAGAACAAAGCGCATCCGTTTCTGGGGAGCACCAAAGTCCGCAGATGATAAAACGCCGCTATTTATACAGTAGTCGGTGCTAGAAGATTCCAAAATTGATTTAACATAGTCAATTACCGCCATGGAAGTGACTTGAGCAATAAGCCCATTTTCGGTTGAATATCTGTTAACCACGATACGGTTATCCAATATTTCCTTAGCTTTTGAGAACATACGCTGCAGCATAATTGCCGGCATTATCGCTTTACAGAGTTCTTCAGCGGCTTCATTGGTTTCTGCAGCATTATAATAACTCTGTATTGCGATTCCTGCGGCCTGAGCTTGCTTCAATACAGTGTCGTTTTCATCCAAAGATTCGATGAGGTTCTTCGCAAGAGCAAGAAGTCTTTTCTTGTGTTTTGTCAGCGAAGCACATAGCTTTTTGGAATTATTGCGGGTTTTGAATACCACATTGAGCGATAAATAGTCGTTCTCGTTCCAAAGGTAATTTGAAATCCGTGCCATATTTTTTGCAATATCGGCAACGCCCGGAAACAAAAACTCTGCATCAAGAAGCGGAATCTCCGATGGGCTGGTTTTAATGCTATATTTTTTTATGGTTGCCGCATCGGTCTCATCCACATAAAAACGGTGAGTATCTGACTGAAGCATGCTTACATTTTCCATTAAAAAAGCCATCGGGTTCAGATGAAGCACGGTCTGAACAAACTTTTTTACAAGTGAGTTGTTCTGACTGATGGCATGATTCTTCTGCCGGTTTGCATTAGAGAACCCTTGGCATGGTGGTCCTCCAATGACAATGTCAACTTGCCCGAGTTTCGCCTTAACTTCATCACTAAGGGCATCACTGACATCATTATAAACCTCAGCATTTCCGTGGTTACGCTTATAAGTTTTCTGAGCATTGAGATTGTTTTCAAAAGCTGCCTTTATGTAAAATCTGCCTGTTTGAAGAAACCCGTAGCTAAGGCCGCCTGCGCCGGCAAATAAATCCACAATACTATACTTTGATTCAGCGTCAGAACTCATAATTTAAATCCCTCCTCCTGTAACCGTTCCAGTACAGTAATAAGTCTTTTGCATTGAACTGGGGTCGGCATTTTTTGGGGTATCTGGCATGCTATTCGCATGGCAGTATGTTCATCAGGTGTAATCATCCGCCTGCCCGTAGCGAAATTCAGAGCGTTTTGCCATTGCGTCTGAGAAATTTCTATAATCTTTGTCATGACTTCTGTTTCCGAATCTATCCGCTGATCATACTTAGCTTCCCTTTCAGCGACTTTTAACTCATCCCGTCCGATAAGGCATGTCTCAATATCAGAAGATAATCTGCATTCAATACTTTGAACGCTTTTCCAGCACCCTTCTTGCTTGCACCACTGGGTTACGTTTTCTACTCCTCTTTTCGGATCGGTCAGTTTGTCATAAACAAGCTCTGATAGTTCGGTCAAAGCTTTGGCAACAGCATCTGGAACGTTTTGACGTGTCCAGATGTTCATCAAATCCAAGTCCTTTCCAGGAAACTGTTTCTGTATAAACATATGTAAAAGGGCAATGGTATAGGTCACTATATTGGCTCGATAACCTTGGGAATACCATGGCTGATGCGTCACCATTTTTTCGCAGTATCTAAATATCAGAACTAACGCAACGCTTTCTTGAAAATACTTTTCATTGAAAACAAGCCCATCATCAGATGCTTCCCATTCGTCACTTGTCGTTTTGGCAAACTCGGCGAAGTTTGTTTGTGCGCCGCGGCTTACTATATGAGGCAACCCCTTCCAAGTGTTCCGCACTTTTGCGAGGTCAGTTTTCGTTATAAGCTGATTCTTCGGATTTTGGAGCAGGAACTTCTTTTTCTCACCAGCAGTCATTCGCATCTGCTTCTGCAGATACTGCCCGCGCGCCCGCTCATAAAACCACTTGGTTTCGTGCTGAAGACCGCCTACTGCTCTAGCGTACAGACGTTGTGAGAATCTTTCCATGCGAACGTGGAACGGATGGGTTGAGAAGAAATCAGCATCACTGACTTTGTTTTGACTGTTAGAGGAACGTGAAATGTTTTGAACAAGCTCGGTTGCCTCCTCTTCCAGCGTACTTTCAATTACCGTCAGCTTCATTTGTACATATATGGTGCTTAGGTCGGCTTTATCGCGGAATCTCGCATTTGAAAGCGATGCAGTAGTCTGTCCTCCGTTAATTATCTGAAAGTCCCTCGCAAAAACAAGAAACTGCCCCTGTGGAGTGGATTCGATTTTAATATCCATTGCGGCAGCTGAAATGCCGTTATTGTAAGCGAAAAACCTTTCAGGGCATTGCAGAATAGTAGTGCGGATTTTTTTGTTTACAGCTACCTTTGTTGAAAGAAACGACCGTACGTTTCCTTCCAGCAAGCCGCTGCCATATTTATCATAAATATCTGCCAAGAGAACACCGGGAATGATGCACAGATAAATCTTAAAGTCTTCTGTTTCCGTGCCGCTTGCCTCCATACAAGGAATGCCGTGTTCAGAATGCTCTTTGAAGTTAATCTCGATGATGTGTCTTCCCGTGTCTGAACCGCAGACTTTGAATAAGCGGTTAATGTCCCATATTTGACACTCGGACGGAACTCCGTCGATATCAGCGGATTCAAGTACGGTTATTGTTGTGCTGATGGAAGCAGTCGTAAAAATCAAAAGCTGATATTTTCGGATTTCTTTGCGCTTTTCTCGCAGCAAATCTACTAAATCAGAGCAGGGTCTGCTCATCTCAACTTCACGGTGAAGGGTGGAGTTCAGCGCATGGTCTGCAAAAGCGCTTAACCGCTCCTGCAATTGTCCAGCCTGAGTTCTGGCAAGCACCCGCTCGCTTTCAGAAACATTATAGTCGGCGATTATCAGACTCATGGTTTTGTCAAACTCATCAAAGGCATATCCATCAACACGCAATTTTCGGTTGCGCTTTCCTGTTCCCTCAAAGTAGGCAGCGGTAAAGTCCATCAGGAATTCTGCTTCCTGCAGATACTGAGCAAAAGAGCTAACGAATGACGCACTGGAACCCTCACCGGTGGCTACCGCCTCAGCTTTAACTCCTTCTATGAAATCTTTTCGGAATTCCTGTGCGTCCATATTATTCACCCTTTCAGCCAGCCTGCCAGTGAGGGCAGGCTTAATTCGTAATGCAAAGACTCAACTTGAGTCGGCACATTTTGTCTAACGAGCCTTGGAAATGTATCATTTACGCCAAACCGCTGCGAACCGGAGCAGTAATATTTCTGTTCTGAATATTCCTGTAAATCGAGGTAACCGTATGTGCTCAGTTTTGAGCGAAATAAGTCCAGTGCATCTGAGGCGCCAGTTAAATTGCCGCTAATCTGACTTACTGCATCATTAAGGGATAATGCACCAGCTTTATCAGGGGCGGCCTTGTCAATACGCATTATCACGAGTTCACCTTCACCTGCACAGTCAAGTTGCTCAAGTGAAGAAATAGTCACACTCGTAGCAGAGGCACCAACGCTTTTTACTTCGTGCCAGCCATCTTCATATACAAAGTCTTGGTCTGCACCATCTGCGCCTACCCAGCCCTGTATCGCTGTCAATGCGGAATCGCCTTCTTCTATGCGTTCCTGTAAAAACAGGAGTTCACCCAGCAATCCTTTGCGGCTACTCTCATCCATCAGCCCGCTTCTTTGTGATTCCAGCAACCGGCTCCATTGCTTGTATCGGCTGATAACCAATGTCAATGCTTCTTTTTCATTTGACGCCGAGCGCGAATGCTCAATAATATCAGAACAAAGGATGGCAAATACGCCTTCTTGCTCGTTTCGCAGAAGTTCAAACGAAAGCGCCCAGCGGTTATCGGTCTCTCTCTTGCGGCGAGTTACTGCCATAGATCTCGAGGATTCTATTGTTCCAATATCAGTGGCACAAACAAGCAATAAGGTTTTTTGGCTTATTGACTGATATCCAATGTGCCATTCAAGCGGATGCTTGGTATCAATTTGCAGGAATCCGCCGTCCTTGTAGTCGATGCTGTTCCATTGCCTTTGGAGGATTTCAGGTGTTGTTCTCATTCATCGTTATCCTCCTCCGAATCATAGTAACTGCTTAGCTCAACTATATTAACCATATAACTTGCTGTTTCTTCGGGCAGCCCTGTAAATGGGAAGCCTGCACCAAGTGCGAAAAGAAAATCCGGCACTTGGCAACCCTCTTCGATTTGTGTTCGTACCTTATCATTTTTATCAGTGCTGATCCTGTCAACGGCTATAATGTGTAGCATCAAAATGGGCGCACGTCCTTCAATTAGGTAAGCACTGTCGGAAACATGGGTTTTGCCGGGGTGCTCCCGCATGAAAGCCTCTTCAGCGTCTTCCCGTTGCTCTTTCGTTAAACCCAGCTTTGTTGCGCCGCCAGCGCCTACACGAACCTTGGTTCCGCTAATACTGATTTGTTCTCGTGTCGCAATAATAGTGCGGTTTTCTGGTTTCATCAGCAGTTGCTCAGAGCCACAATACAATTCTGTATATTCATCTTTGACAGAGCCTTCGGCAATAACAACATCCCATGTGGCATTACACATTTTGTCTCTGATAAAGTCTGCAAGTGCTTGCCCTTGGAACGAGAGGTGCCATGGGTGAGTTTTGAAATCACGGAGAAGCTGCTCGACTTCGTCTTTATTAACGCCCTCCCAGAAATAGCGTGCGCCTTCACGAGCAGTCCGCTGTCCTATGGTATCGAGCCGACGAACAAAATCCTTGAATACATCCTCATTGGCTTTCAGAGAAGCATCATCAGCTTTCAGCCTCGGAGTTTCCAGCAAGCGCCCGGAAACAGTGACTGGGCGTTTGACCATCGTCCCTGCCCGCATCTTGTTTCTTGCAGTGACGATCAGGGAAGCAGGGTCTTGACGAACCTTTAACCCGAACTCCAGTGGTGTGAGGTTGGCGTTCTTCATCCTTGCAATTTCGAGCTTGAGTTCTTCCGCCGCTGCTGTTATGTATCCATACCAGTCGATGGCATCCACGCTTATCCAAATCTTAAACAGGTCATCATATCCGGGACGATAACCGAACCATCGCCCCATTTGAAGCAATGTATCATACATTTGTGATCTCCGGTAGAAATAACTGACGCAAAGCCCTTCAAGGGTTAACCCTCTGGATAGACTGTTGCCGCCTACAGCAATAACACGCAGGCCATCATCTCGATGGTTGAAATAATCAAGGCTTGTAGAGCCGCTCTCCTGATTGACTGCCCGTACATCTATCGGCGCTACTGCCTTAAACAAAAACTCCGAAAGGAACTTGTGCCATGGCATGGGATTACCCGGCATCCCAGCTTTTTCACCCAATGAATGTTTATCCCATACAGCCTTTAAGTAGGCAATACCTGATATTTTACTGCTTTCTTTTTCAGACAAGCGCGAATAGTTTTGTAAATCAGAACGCATCTGCAAAACCCATGCTGTAGCCAAATCGCGGATTTCATTTTGAACATCCGTAAATCTGCTGACATGAATCATCATGGAGCGATGAGCCTTGATATCTCCGCGCACATCACGAATGCCGTTTATTAGCAGGAAATACGCCATAGCTTCTTTCATGCTCGGAGGCAACTCGGTAACTGGATGCCCTTTTTTATGGTTGAATGGGAAAAAGGCATTCATTTCTTGCGGATGCAGTTGTTCAAGCGCATCCCTGAAAGGTGCTTCCACGCCAAAGATACTGTCTGCTCCAATATAGTTCGACGGCGGTGCCAGAGAGTATATGAAATCTCGCGGGAACAAATCATCTCCTCGCATGTCATCAGTGGTTTCAGGGTTAATGAAAATGTTCGCATATGGCGTCGCGGTTATGCCTAAATATGACGCTTGCCGAAACAACGCTAAAAGCGTCCGAACAGCTTCGTTGATGGCGGTTGGGTTTTCGTCCTCCTTTTTAGTGTTGACAGAAGCATTATCAGCTTCATCGTCAATCAGGAGCATAGGTAAATCGATTTTTTGCCCTGCGACTGTATTGTTATTGCGTAGCCACCGAATGAGGTTATTGAGGATACTCTTATTTTTCTTAACAACAAATATGACAGGATCACTGACACTAAGTAGCGACAGGTCGTTGCTTTTCAGTACATTTATATCAAAATCCTTGACCACAGATGTGAAAGAAGCAATGCGTTTATTCGTCCCGTATCTTCCAACGCCGACGGGTTCATTCCTGATTTCCTTTTTAGTTGGGTCAAGGAAATATTCGCTCTTCCTGCCAGAAAACTCAGCATCCAGCCGTTCCTGCGTTTGCTGACGAAGATTTTCCATCATGCCCGCAAGAACGATGATAACCCGATAACCAGTGTCTGCCGCTTTATTGCAGATAGCTGTGTAGTTTGCGGTTTTTCCTGATTGCACATCACCCAGTACAAGACCACGCCGCTGGAAATCATTTTCCGATTTCGGGTCACCCAAAAGGTCGACTATCTCATCAGAAACACGCCCGAGATTTCCGGTCACCCTCGGGTTCCAGTGTTTTATCTCTTCAAGATACTTTTTATATCTGTTCCAAAAGAAGAAGTCGAGTTCAGAGCGCCGCGACGGGAGCCATGATTGATGCGGCCGTTTGTCATCCTTTATTACCACACCGATATCCATGACGACCACTATGTTGGCTTTGAGCCTTCGCTTCAACTCCTCAAACTCATCGTCCGTCACAGGGCAGAACGATGCAAGTGACTGTCTGAGCGTGTCAGCAATATTGTCAAATTCCGCTTCACTGGGCGGAACATCCTTGAATTGCGTATTTATGTTGGAGGAAATCATACCCTCCAATTGTTCTGCATTAGTTACAGCCATTATAAAGCGCCTCCTCTTTGATACCTCTCAATGATTTTAGGATAATTTACAAATGGTTCTGACACAGACAGCCTGTCCAGTAGCTCTTTTTTAGCAGCAACTGAAGGCATCTGGTCAAGAAGCAATTTCAGCATATTTTCCACTTCAATTGCCGTAGCCTCGGTTTCATTCTCGAGCGGTTTTTCTGATGTTAAGTCAATGTATAGCTGATTAAACGGAATACCGTTTTCAATTGCCTTTAATAAAGCTTCAACATTCCTCTTTATTTGCGGCGATGCGTCCGAGAAAATCTCTACTAAAGGGTGGTCTCGGTTAATGCCGTAGAAAAATCCGCCTTGTGTTCCCTTGAACCTCTGCCAAATGTGAACAATAGAATCATTTGTTTCCTTTTTTCCTCTGAATACCCACGTCTGCTTGCTACGCTCTGCCATCCGCTCAATAACGGATTCCAGATTGTTCCTGACAATCTCAGGAGGAATCGCTGTTGATTTCTTAATGTCGAGTGTCCAGAGGCTGTCCAAATCATTTGGTATGTCAACCTGAATCCGAGCCAGCTTTGAAAGCTCACCCTGCCGCATCATGCGAAACCATGTCCCACAAACCAAAAGCCGTTTATTTCTATATACATAAAACCCTTGGCTTTTACGCAATCCCTCTTTGCCTCCAAGTTCCTCAATCTCATCTGCTGATAAGTTTGAAATGTGAGGGAGTATGTGAGGACGGACAACGACTTTTACGCCATCAATAAATAGCTCTTCATCAGCCATTACCTGTGTGTTCCTGCGTGTCAGAAAGGGGTCGGCATAATCAATAGCAGTTCCGTTCATTTTAATCTGCAGCTTTCTCAACCCAGTCTCTCCGCTGAGATATCGATGGAACACAAGAGAGAGGTGGGCACGGACATCGTCCATCTTTCTGCCCATAGAGCGGTCAAAATTCAATTCACCGACTTTGAGCCTGTCAAGATTCTGCCAAACAATCAGTGTGCCGCTTTCAAATTTACGCAGGTTATCAATGCGAGGTATTGCGTTAATTTCTTCATCGGTATCAAGAACAATGAGCGACCATTCCTCGGTTTTGATTACATGGTCAATATCCCATCGGCGGACTTCAATGATACCGTCTTTTTTACTGGCTACTGTCAATATGCGGCACTGTGACAAAGAAGCGGTCTTTAACCCCAGACCGAAACGCCCTAAATCTGTAGCCACCCGTTTATCATTCGGATTTTGGCTACCATAACGCATAGCAGTTTCAAGCTCACCAGCATTCATTCCGTAACCGTTATCAAGTATTGCTATGTATGAATCCCCTATCGGGAAAAAAAAGATTTCTGCGGACGAAGCCGTTGCCGAAACACTGTTATCTACAATATCGGCAATTGCCGATTCTAATGTATAGCCAATAGCACGAATAGACTCAATAAGTGTCGGTGCGTGCGGCGGCAAGGAAATAGTCTTCAAAAATTGCCCCCTCTTTCTGTAGAAATTAATATTTTTAATTTATCTACTAATCAGGCTAGCTGATGCCATCATCCCTACAGCAATCATAGCTTCTTCTGTTCGTCAGGAATGATTTCCATGATATCGCCAATATCGCACTGCAGAACTGCGCATATTTTCATAAGCACTGTCGTTGTTACAGGTTCATCATGCCCAAGTTTTGTGATAAGGCTGGAGCTGATGCCTGCTGCAGACTGCAAATCTTTCTTTTTCATTTTTTTGTCGATAAGCAGCTTCCAGAGCTTGTTATAACTCACCGTCACGCCATTCACCTCAACACTATATTCAGGACACTTTTTATAATTGTATCACAAATGACACTTTAAAAACATCCCTATTCACACAAATAAATCAAATTTCACTTTTTTATATTGTTTCTGATAGCTATCTCCGGCGTCCTGTGGTATTGTTGTTGCCGGTCACTTTATTCTGGACCAGAAACCTTATTGCAGTCAAATTAAATTGGACTAAAAAAATAAAACCCTGTTGGTCATAAGACCAGCAGGGTTTTGTTCATTTAGGTAGTAAATCTATCTA
>Ga0208490_101247_pt1 | contig 10147 bp, 10 predicted proteins | sample SubbioAug_CSWold_FD_184818 | JGI IMG/M metagenome (GOLD analysis project Ga0208490, IMG submission 184818) | Serpentinite rock and fluid subsurface biosphere microbial communities from McLaughlin Reserve, California, USA - CR11Aug_CSWold (SPAdes) | ecosystem: Environmental > Terrestrial > Deep...
CTGGTGGATAGGCCAGCCCTCGACAGCTGGCAACCCACGAATACGCGAATCGAGGTCCCAGCCTCAAGAACCAGACCGAAGACCCATATCGTCTAGCGCACAGGGGTCAGTGGGCTGCGGCCGGCGAGCACCTCGGCGACGTTCTGCACGGCCAGTCTCCCCATGGCGTCGCGGGTGGCCGCGCCCGCACTGCCGATGTGAGGGAGCAGCACCACCCGCTCGGACGCGCGCAACCGCTCGTTCACCAGCGGTTCGTGCTCGTGGACATCTAGTCCGGCGCCCGCGATACGGCCGGATTCGAGGGCGTCCGCTAGCGCGTTCTCATCGACGAGCGGACCGCGCCCGGTGTTGATGAGATAGCTGCCCCGGCGCATCGTCGCCAGCCGCGGTGCATCGACCAGGCCCCGGGTGTCCGGGGTCAAGGGGCAGTGCAGCGTCACGATGTCCGACAGTGCGAAAAGGTCGTCGAGATCCACCGCCTCGACGTCGAGAGCCGCTGCTTCGTCCCCGCTCGCCCGGGAGCCCGTCGCGACGACGCGAACGCCGAACGCCCGCGCGCGTCGCGCTACTGCCATGCCGATGCGCCCAAGACCGACGATGCCGAGCGTCGCGCCTGCGCTTAGCTGGAGACCGATCCACTCCTTGGGCCCCCAGATCCACGAATTTCCGGCGCGGAGAAACCGATCGGCTTCGACCACGCGCCGCGTCGTGGCGAGGATCAGTGCCAGAGTCAAATCGGCTGTCGCGTCATCGAGGACGCCCGGCGTGTTCGACACGGCCACACCGCGCCGGGCCGCAGCTGCCAGGTCGATGTTGTCAACGCCCGCCGCCACGTTCGCGACGATCCGCAGGCCGGGACCCGCCGCGGCTAGTACCTCATCGTCGATCCGTTCCGTCACGAGCGACATGATGGCGGACGCGCCCGATACGGCGGAGAGGAGCGCCGATCGCTCCGGTGCGCCCTCGCCCAGGACGACGAGTTCGCCGGGCAGATCGCGGGCGGCCGACATAGCCGCCTCGGTCAGCAAGCGGGTGAGGACGATGCGCTTGCTCAACCGTCAGCCCGCTCGTGCACGCGCACCAGCTCGACGCTCGGCGCGATCCAGGACCGATCCCACCGCCCGGCGGCGATGTCGGCGCGCTGACCCTCCTCCTTTTCGACGACGGCTTCCGCCAGCTCGAGGACCTCGTGCACGCGCCGGGCGGGGACGACGACGATTCCGTCCGCGTCGCCGATGATAAGATCGCCGTCCTCGATCGGGACACCCCCGATCGTCGCGGTTCCGTGGATTTCGCCGGGCCCGCTCTTGTACGGGCCCATGTGCGAGATGCCACGGGCGAACACGGGGAAGCCGGCGCTCGAGATGAGATCGTGGTCGCGAACAGCACCGTCGACGACGATCCCGTGGAAGCCCTTCGTCTCGGCATAGCTCGTCATCAACTCGCCGAGAATGGCGTTGGTTGTCTCGCCTCGGGCATCGACGACCAGAATGTCGCCTGGCCGCCCCATGTCGAGGGCGATGTGGACGGCGAGATTGTCGCCGGGCCGCGTGCGCACGGTCAGCGCCGTTCCGACCATCGACTTGCCGGCGAGGGACGACAGGGACGCACCGATCGGACGCAGCGCGGTCGCTCCCGTGCTCCGCTGAGTGCTGTCGGAGACGGCGGGCGTCGGTAGCTCCGCGAATCGCTGGATGATCTCCGGATCGATGGGCTCGGCACGGTCATGGACGCGGACGATGTTCATGGGTCTCCTTCGCGGTCTGGCTGGCATTGTCGGTAGGAAATGGCTTCGCCGCGACCTTCTCGAGGGCGGCTGCAACGGCTGGCGGCACCGGGACCCCGTCTCGCGACCGGGCGTCCGCGGCCCGCTGCTCAAGCTCGCCGGGGATCAGCACCTCGCTCCCCTCTGCGGCGGTGAGCTTCATGGCATCGATCAGCCCGGTTATACGGTCGCCGAACCCGGAGAGCGGTTGGAAGGCGGTGATGTCGGTCAGGTTGAGGAAAGCGCCCACGCCCTGCGGTCGCTCGAGCTCGTCGTAGAGGTCTCCGACCTCGGGTCCGCAATTCGCGCCCGACAGCACCGCCGCCATGATCTCGATCATCAGCGCAATCCCGTAGCCCTTCGGACCTCCGAAAGGCAGGACACTACCCTCCAGAGCGGCGGCGGCATCCGTCGTCGGCTGGCCGGCCACATCCACCGCCCACCCCTCCGGGATGTCCTGGCCGAGCTGTGAAGAGAGGATGATCTTGCCCCTCGCGACGACGCTGGTGGCCATGTCGAGCACCACGGGCGCCCGGTCCCCTGCCGGAACGGCGAAGGTGTAGGGGTTGGTGCCCAGGAACCGCTCGCGGCCGCCCCAAGCAACCATCGTGGACGGCGCATTGCCGTATAGGAACACGGCGGCCCCACGTTCCGCCGCGCGGCGGCCGAAGTAGGCGCCGGCCCCGTAGTGATTCGAATTTCGTATCCCGACCGAAACGACCCGCTGCTCAGATAGCCGGTCGAACGCCACATCGACCGCGCGCTGCGTAACGACCTGTCCCATGCCGTTGTCGCCGTCAATGAGCAGGGCGCCGCCGCGCTCGGAGACGACGCGCACGTCGGGATCGGGATTTGTCAGGCCCCGTCGGATGCGCTCGATGTAGATGGGCACGCGGCTGATCCCGTGAGAGTCGATGCCGCGGAGGTTCGCTTCGACCAGGGAATCGGCGACGAGTTCGGCGTCGGCGGCGGGGACGCCGGCGTCGACGAAGATGCTGGCGCAGTACTCGCGCAACACCGCCGCCGGGACGGGATACGATTCCGGGGCGTTCACAGACACTTCCGCATAATTTCCACGAGATCCGCCGCGCGCGCCGGGCGCGGATTGACCACGACGTTGCCCGACGACATGCTCTCCTCGGCGAGTTTCGGAAGGTCGGCTTCAGTGACCCCGTAGGCGGAGAGCTTCGATGGCGCCCCAATGTCGACGAGCAGGTCCGAGGCTGCCGTGACACCGGCGTCGGCAGCTTGCCGCAGCGTCATTCCACGGGTGTCGATGCCGAAGAGCCGGGCAATTTCGGCGAACTTCGACTGCGCGGCGACCACGTTATAGCGCATCACCTCGGGCAGAAGGATCGCGATCACGTCGCCGTGCGGGATCTTCGCGAACGCTCCGAGCGGCATCGCCATCGCGTGGGCGAGGCCAAGACGTGTCGGTGCGAACGCACAGGCGGCCATCGTCGCGGCGATCATCATGTTGGATCGCGCGTCGAGGTCAGCGCCGTTGAAGGTCGCCTGCCGGAGGGAACCGGCGATGAGCTCGACGGCTTTTTCGGCGAGCGCTTCCGAAATCGGCTGCGTGGCCTTGTTGACGTAGGACTCAAGCGCGTGGGCGAGTGCGTCAGCACCGGTGCCTACGGTCTGCCGGGCGGGCAAAGTTAGGGTCAGCGCGGGGTCGCAAAGCGCAACAGTCGCGGTCATATTCCGGCCGCCGATGCCGTACTTGTCCGACTTCTCCTTCTCGGAGATGACCGCCCAGATGGCGCACTCGCTGCCTGTTCCGGCGGTGGTGGGAATGGCGATGACCGGCAGACCCGGCGCGCTCGGAATGTTCAGACCGACGAAGTCGCGGATGTGCCCGGGGTTTCGTGCCATCAGCGCCGCTGACTTCGCCGTGTCGAGGGCGCTCCCTCCGCCGACGCCTACGACTATGTCCGCGCCAGAGGTCCGCGCCAGCTCGGCGGCGGCCATGACCCCCTTGGCATCGGGCTCGGGCTCGACGTCGGTGAAGACGGCCGGCTCGAGACCGCTGTCGCTGAGCAGATCGACGACGCGGTCCACGACGCCGGCAGCGACGAGGCCCGGGTCGGAGACGAGTAGCACCGACGAACCGCCGAGCGCTGCCACCTCAGTCGGGAGCCCGGCCAGAGCACCGACGCCGAAGGTGATGCGAGTAGGAAGCTCGAAGGTGAATTGGCGATGGTATTTCATGTGATTCTCTCGCTGTCATGCGTCATATCGGTCGGAAAGTTAGGGCTGCTGGTCGTAGATAACCTTCAGGCTGGTGAAGAACTCGGTCGACGTCGCGCCGATCCCGAACGCGCCCTGCCCAGACTGCGCCACCCCGCCGAAGGGAATGTGACCCTCGCTCACCGTGCCGTGGTTGACGTGCACCATGCCGGACCGGGATGCCATCGCGACGCGGCGAGCGACGCTTCCGTTGTCGGCGAACACGGAGGCAGTCAGCCCATACTGCGTCTCGTTGGTGACTGCGATGGCCTGGTCGATGTCTGCGACCGGGATGACCGCGAGCACCGGCGCGAAGACCTCGTCGACGGCGAGCGGGCTACCCGGCGCGACGTCGGTGAGGATGGTCGGCGGTACGAAGTAGCCGCTCTCGCCGCTTGGGTCCAGTACCTCTCCGCCCACCAGCACGCGCGCGCCGTTGCTCTGCGCTTCGGCGATGTAGCGCTGGGTCCGCTCGAACGATGCCCGATCGACGACCGGCCCCATGGTGGTGCCCTCCTCTAGCCCGTGCCCGACCACGTACTTCTGCGCCGCACGGGCGAGTGCCTGCTCAAGCGCCTCGCGGATCTCCGGCACGACGATGACGCGGCTGATTGAGGTGCACCGCTGACCGGAGGCGGTGAAGGCTGCACCCGCAATTTCGCTGGCGACTCGGTCGACGTCCTCGACCTGGGACACCACCGCGGCGTTCTTGCCCCCCATCTCCAGCTGGGTCCGGGCGTTGCGTGCGGCGGCACGCGTCGCGATCCCGAGTCCAACCTCGGTGGACCCTGTGAAAGTGATCCCCGCGATCTCGGGTGATTCGACGAGCAGTAAGCCCGTCTCGCGGCCGGAACCCAGCAGCAGGCTGAAGACGCCCGCCGGGAGCCCCAGCTCGTGTAGGATCTCGGCGACGATGACGGTCGTGCCCGGTGCCTGCATGGCGGGCTTCAGCAGGACGGGGCACCCGTTGACCAGGGCGGGGATGACCTTGCGCACCGGGGTCAGGATCGGGAAGTTCCATGGCGTGATCGCGGCGACCGGGCCGATAGGCTGGCGGATGGTGCGGATGTCGGTGTTCGGCCGCGTGCTCGGGAACGTCTGCCCGCCACCACGCAACGCCTCGCCCGCCCAGAACCTCGCCTCGAAGAACACACGGCTGGTCTCGCCATACGACTCGGCGCGCGTCTTGCCCATCTCGCGCGTGGCGATGTCGGCGAGGTCGTCCTGTCTGTCCGCCCACAATCGGAGGAAATCGTAAACGAGGTCGCTGCGCTCAGCGGCGTTGGTCTGCGCGAACGCCGGCGCAGCGGCGGCCGCCGACGCGATCGCCTCCTGGGTCTCCCGCTCGGTGGCGAGGGCGTAGCGGCCGACGACCTCGTCCGGGCGCCCGGGATCGCGCGTCTCGACGGTCTTCGCATCCGGGTTATCGAGCCAGCGTCCCGCAACGTAGCTGGAACGGGTGGACAGCAGTGTGGAGGTCACGATATGTTCTTTCGTCTCGAGACGGTGTGATCGGTTCAGCGCCCGACGGGTTGGTAGCCGGTGAGCCACTCCGCGGGCAACAGCACCAGGTCGGGGAAGACGGCCAGGAGAATGACCGCGCCCCCGAGGACCGCATAGTAGGGAAGTGCGGACTTGACGATTGTCTCCATGGGGAGCTTCGCGACGAACACAGTCGCGAACAGCGCCACGCCGACCGGCGGGGTGACCAGTCCGATGGAGAGCGCCGCAACAAGGAACACCACGAAATGCACCGGATCGATACCCGTGGCGATCGCCGTCGGCATGAGGATCGGGATCGTCAGTAGAATCGCGGCGGTGATATCCATGATGGCCCCGATGATCAGCAGGATCACGCCGATGAGGAGCATCATCAGCAACGGATCGGTGGTCAGCGTCGTCAGCCCGGCGCTCACGCGAGCGGGCAGCCCGTCGATCGTGAAGATGTACGACGCAGCGCTCGCGACCATCGCGATGAAGAGGATGGTCCCAGTGGTGACACCGCTCTCGATCAGCATGGCCGGCAGCTGGCGCGGCTTCATATCACGGTAGACGAACATGGCGACGACGACGCTGTAAACGACAGCGACGGCCGCGGCCTCCGTGGGGGTGAAGAGCCCACCGAAGAGGCCGTAGAGGAGGACGACAGGGCCACCGAGCGCGGGGATGCCGACGACGACCGTCTTGATGCTCTCCCTCAGCGACTCCCGGGAAATCTCCCCGTACTTCTTCCACACCGAGATGAAGTAGTTCATCACCATGAGCACGAGGATGAAGATCACGGCCGCCCCGAAGCCTCCCGCGAGCGCGGCTCCTACGGAGACCCCCGACGCGGACGCGGCGATGATCATAAGAATGCTGGGCGGGATGACCGACGACAAGGCGGAGGTCGCCATGGTCAGTGCCGCTCCGTAGGGCTTCGGGTACCCGTGGTCCGTCATCGCCTTGATCTCGATCTTGCCGAGGCTGACGACGTCGGCCACCGACGAGCCGGAGATGCCGCCGAAGATGGCGCTCGCAGCGATGTTGACCTGCCCAAGCCCCCCGCGGAATCGTCCGAACATCACGGATGCGCCGTTGAAGATGCGCTCGGAGATACCGCCTCCAGCCATCACGTTCCCCGCCAGAACGAACAGCGGCACCGCGATGAGCAGGAAGCTGTTCATCGAACTGAACGTCGACTGCGCCATCATCTCGAGCGGCAGCCCGAAGACGAGCAGGGCGACAACCACTCCCGTTCCGAGCGCCAGCGCCAGCGGCACGCCGAGGACCAGCAAGAGGAAGAAGATCGCGATGACCGTCAAACTCATCATGCGATGACCTCGCTTTTCAACATCCGCTGCCGGAGGTTCCTGTCGAAGTACACGGACTGGATCACACCGACGAGCGCGAGGACCGACGCGACCGCGAGCGGGACCGTGACGATCCACATGCTCATCGACAGGGCGGGGCTCGTCTCGTTGTTGCGGAACTGCTGCGCGACGAGTTCGGTCGACTTCCAGGCAAGGATGCCGAAGAAGACGAGCGCGCAGACCACCGTCGCGTGAAGGCTCACCTTCGCTAGCCAGCCCGGCCCCCGCGTCACAAAGTAGGAGACGCGGGGGTGGACCGCCGCCCGGAAACCTGCGGCGAACCCGAGGAACACCCCACCCATGAACAGGAAGCGTGCCGCCTCCTCTGTCCACGCCGGCGAGGAGCCGATCAGCCGTCCGACGACCTGGACCGACAGGAGCACCAGCATCCCGAGCACACCGATGCCGAGCAGCACCTCGATCACCCGCCACAGCGGCCCGCTCTCCTTTAATTGGTCGGCGTCGGGGAGTGCCGCGATCAGCGGCTCCTCAGCGGAAGCGCCTGCGGCTCCCCTGCTTTCCTTAGACATGAGCGTTCCCTCGTGTCCGTGATCCAGTCGGCTCGTTCAGCGCCCCAGGAAGTCCAGCGACTCCTGCATGAACTCCGCACCCACGAGCTCCTCAAACTCGGGGTACAGGTCCTGCGCGAGCGCCTGGAATCGCTGCCGCGCATCTTCGGTCAGTTCGTTGATCTGCACGCCCTGTTCCTCCAGATCGGCGAGGAGCTGCTGCGCTTCAGAGTCGTCCGATTCACGCTTCCACTCGGCCGTGCTGGCGGCGGCTTCCCGGAGGATGTCCTGAACCTCCGCGCTGTACCCATCGAACTTGCCCTGGTTGAAGCCAAGCACGTATCCATCGGAGATGTGGTTCGTCAGCGACAGGTAGTCCTGAACCTCGAAGAACTTGTTCGCGACCGGCACCTCGAGCGGATTCTCTTGGCCGTCGATGGTGCCAAGTTGCAGGGCGGTGTAAACCTCGGTGAAGTTCATCGGCGTGGGGTTTGCGCCGAGCTCGCCGAAGAAGCGGACCCACAGCTCATTCTGCGGGACGCGTATCCTGAGCCCGTCGAAGTCGTCCGGCGACTCGATCGGGCGCACCGAATTGGTGGTCACGCGCGGAGTGCGGGTGAGCATCGACAGCCCTGAAATGCCCAGAGATTCCAGGGACTCGAGCAGCGCCTGGCCGGGCTCACCGGCGAGGTACTCGCTGAACTGATCCATGTCGTCGAACAGGAACGGCAGACTGATGGCGTTCATGTTGGGTTCGAAGGATGCGTACACCGACGTCGAGATGATGGTCGCATCAAGGGTGCCGTTGCCAAGCAGGTTCACGGCCGCGTTCTGATCGCCGTTGAAAAGCGTCCCGTCGGTGAAAATCTCAACGTCGATGGCTCCGTCGCTGAGCTCCGAGGCTTGTTCGGCGAAGTGCTCCGCGGCGTTCGCGACCGCGGAGCCAGCCGGGTCGCCGACGGCGAGCCGGATGGTCGTGGCCTCGACGGCTCCCTCGTTCTCGCCTCCGCCTGCACCACCGCCTCCGCTGGCGCAGCCGGTGGCTGCCGCGGCGGTGATTCCCGCGATAGCGATTGCAGTAAATGTACGAGCCAGTTTCATCGTTTCTCCTTTGAAGTGATGCGCTGATGGGTGTTGCGTGTGACCAGCCCAGCGGATGCTAGGTCAACGAGGCTTTGATGGCAGCCGCCAGGGCGTCGTGCGCCCGTTCGAGATGCTCGAGCAGCGCCGACCGAGCGCCGTCCGGATCCCGGTTCATGAGGCAACGGCACACGGCGCGGTGCTCCTCGAGGCTCGCGGCGCGGCGCGCATCGTCTTGGAAGGTGACGTAGCGCTTGCATCTGGCGAGCTGTCGGTCTGCGACGTGATACATACGCTCAAGGCGACTGTTCTCAGTCGCGGCGATCAGCGTGCGGTGAAACTCGTCATCACGGGCCAGGTACTGCTCCGTGTCAGCTCGGAGCATGGACCCCGGGAAGTTGTCGAACAGCGAGCCCAGGCGCTCGAGGCGCTCATTGTCCCATTGCACGATTCTGGGAAGCCCGGCCGGCTCGAGCAGGGCACGCAGTTCGGCGAGCTCGTCGATGTCCCGCATCCGAATCGGAGTGACCACCCAGCCGGTCGAGCGACCTCGCTCGACTAGCCCAGACGACTCGAGCAGGTGCAGTGTGTCGCGCACCGGGGTTCGGCTTACACCGAACTGGGCCGCGAGATCCGAGTCGTTGAGTACGGCGCCTGGGGGCAGCGTGCAGTCGACGATTACCCGCTCGAGTTCGTCGTACATCTGAGTACTCAGCTTCCGGCTTCCCAAAGGAACTAACGCGGCACTCATGAGTTCAGTATGCCGTATACAGAACACGGACGCAAGTGGGTCGAAAAATGGTCACCGTCCGGCATCGCCCCGGGCCAAACGCTCCACGCGCGCGTAGGGCGAGCGGTGGGCCGCGACACTCACTCAGTCGGAGCGAACGCCTCCGCTCACATGGGCAGTCGAACCGACCTGGCCCGCGAAAGATCGCCGCCGACTGTGTGAACGTCTACTTCCCCGCCCTGCATCGGGCAGACCCTTCAGTCCGTCGCAGACGACGATGCACACGTCCTCGGCGCCGCGGTTCTTGATCTCGGTGAGCACCCCGAGCCAGAACTTCGCCCCGTCGCCGCCGTCGCCGGCCCAGATTCCGAGGATGTCGCGTTCCCCGTTCACTGTGACGCCGACTGCGAGATAGAACGGCTTGTTGCGCACCTGCCCGTCGCGGACCTCCACCACCAGCGCGTCGATGAACACGACCAGGTAGACCCGGCGGTCAGCTCCGAGCCCCATCGTCTCGTCCAGCACAGCCTGCACGGGATCGACCTTGGAGTCGTCGATGGCGATCGCGCCGATCTGCTCGGCCAACGCCAGCCGGTCAGGGTGACGATCGACCACCATCACCTTCGCGGCGCCCTTGATCATCGCGGACAGGGCGGCCATCAGCCCGACCGGACCCGCCCCGGCGATCACGACGCTGTCACCGGGGATCACGCCGGCCATCTCGGTGGCGTGGTAGCCGGTGGGGAAGATGTCGGAGAGCATGACGTAGTCGTTCTCCTTCTCCTCCGCATCCTCGCCCAAGCGCAGCGCGTTGTGGTCGCCGAAAGGCACACGGAGCAGTTCCGCTTGGCCACCGCCGTAGGGACCCATGTCGGCGAACCCATAGTACTACAGTCGCGTTTATTTCGCGTGGTGCGGCGCGTTAGCGTCGTTGTAGGTGATGATCGTGTTAACCCTTGGCGGTGGGTGACGATATTGCTGT
>Ga0208490_101248_pt1 | contig 10135 bp, 11 predicted proteins | sample SubbioAug_CSWold_FD_184818 | JGI IMG/M metagenome (GOLD analysis project Ga0208490, IMG submission 184818) | Serpentinite rock and fluid subsurface biosphere microbial communities from McLaughlin Reserve, California, USA - CR11Aug_CSWold (SPAdes) | ecosystem: Environmental > Terrestrial > Deep...
CAAAGATGGAAACAATTGTACAAAAGTGTACTGAAATTGGAGTAACAAATTTTTTCCCTGTAGCAACCTATAGATCCGTAGTGAAAATAACTGATTATAAAAAAGAAACAAAAAAAATAGAACGATGGCAAGCAATAGCAGAAGAAGCAGCTAAGCAATCAAGAAGAGATATAATACCTACTGTAAATAGCATATTGAGTTTTAAAGAAATGATATTAAATCTAAAGGGTAAAACAGTAATTGTGCCATATGAAGATGAAGATGATTTGTCAATTGGTGGTCTAAAAGCTACTTTTTCTGATACCCGTGAAATTAATATTGTCATAGGTCCAGAGGGAGGATTTGAAGATTCAGAAATTGAAAACTTAAAAGATATAGGATCATATATAGTATCATTAGGACCAAGAATTTTAAGAACAGAAACAGCAGGAATAGTAACTGCAACCATTCTTTTATATGAGTTTGGAGACATAGGAGTGATTAAATGAAAAGTGTAGCATTCCATACTTTAGGATGCAAGGTAAATCAATATGAGACTGAAGCTATGGAGGAATTATTTCAAAAAAATGGGTATGTAATAATTGATGAGAACCAAAAGGCTGATATATATGTAATTAATACTTGTACAGTAACAAATCTATCAGATAGAAAATCAAGACAATTCATCAGAAAGTCAAAGAAAATTAACAATGATTCTTTAATTGTAGTTGTTGGTTGTTACTCTCAAGTATCTCCTGAAGAGGTGGAGAGAATTCCAGGTGTGGATGTTATAATCGGGACCAGCCAAAGAAATGAAATTGTTGAATTATGTCAAAGAGCATTCCAATCAAAAGAAAAGATTAATGTAGTAAGATCTATTAAAACCTATAAGGAATTTGAAAAGATAAATATAGATGATATAAAAACAAAAACAAGAGCTTTCCTAAAAATTCAGGATGGATGCAATCAATTTTGTAGCTACTGTATAATTCCTTATGCTAGAGGACCAATTAGAAGTAGGATATATGATGATATTGAAAAAGAAGCAGAAAAATTAGCAAATGCTGGTTTTAAGGAAATTGTATTAACTGGTATTCATGTAGCTTCCTATGGTAAAGATCTAAAGAAAGAGACATTAAAAGAGGTAATTGAAAAAATAAGTAAAATAAAAGGCATCCAGAGAATACGACTAAGTTCAGTAGAGCCTAATCTAATTGATGATGAATTTATGAATACTGTCTTAAATAGTGAAAATGTATGTGATCATTTCCATCTTTCTCTACAAAGTGGATCAGATTCAGTATTAAGTAGAATGAATCGTAAATACAATACAGAAGAATTTTATAGTAAGGTTGAAACAATACGAAAGTATATGCCAAATGCAGGAATAACAACTGATATCATTGTTGGTTTTCCAGGAGAAACCAATGAAGAATTTCTAGATACAATGAATTTTGTTAGAAAAGTTGGGTTTTCTAGGATCCATGTTTTTAAATACTCACCAAGAAAAGGAACTCCAGCAGCAGTTATGAATGATCAAGTTCATGGAGATATAAAATCACAAAGAAGTGATAAACTGATTAAATTAGGAGATGAATTAACACTAGAGTTTAATAATAAATTTATAAATATGCAACTACCCGTACTTTTTGAAGAAAAAACCAAGAGAAAGACCGATGTATATGAAGGATACACAACTAATTATATTAGAGTTGAAGTCTCTTCAAGAGATGATATAATTGGTAATATAATGGATGTGGAATTTAAAGATGTTGAATCAATACATGTTAAAGGTGAAATTATATAGGAGGTGTCGATTTGAATTGTCTGTTTTGTAAGATAGTTGAAAAGGCAATACCATCAAATATTATATATGAAGATGACTTAGTATTAGCATTTAATGACATCAATCCCCAAGCGCCAGTACATTTTTTGGTAATTCCAAAAAAACATATTCAGTCACTTAATGAAGTTAAGGAAGAGGATGAAATCTTGATTTCATATATTATGAAAATTATTGTAAAGCTTGCAATAGAGCAAAATTTAGACAATGGTTATAGAGTAGTTAACAATTGTGGTAAAGATGGTGGACAAACAGTAGAACATTTGCACTTCCATGTTTTAGGCAAACGGGAAATGTTGTGGCCACCAGGTTAAAAAGAGTTGAAATAATATTGGATATAATGTATAATAATTTAGTGTGCAAGTCATAATCATGGCAGCGTTGTAGCACTCTTGTAGTTGAGAGGGGAGGGAAGGATCGATGACAGAAATTAAAGTTGGTGAAAACGAATCTCTTGATAATGCTCTGAAAAGATTTAAAAGATCATGCGCAAGGTCAGGAGTAATAGGGGAAGTAAGAAAAAGAGAACATTACGAAAAACCAAGTGTAAAGCGTAAGAAAAAATCTGAGGCAGCAAGAAGAAAGAAAACAACTAAGTATTAATAAGAAGGTGAACACATGTCCCTTAAAGATAAACTCATGGAAGAACTCAAAACTTCTATGAAAAACAAAGAAACTACAAGAAAAAATACTGTTACTATGGTGAGAGCTGCCATAAAACAAAAGGAAGTAGATGAGAGGATCGAGTTAAATGATGAACAAATCCTTGATATTATTTCCAAGCAACTTAAAGAAAAAAAGATGGCTATTGAAGAGTTTAAAAAAGGCTCACGCTATGATTTAGTAGAACTGACAGAAAATGAAATGAAAATTTTATTGGAGTACTTACCAAAACAACTATCAGAAGAAGAGATTGAAGATATGGTTAGAACAACTATAGAAGAAATTGGTGCTACTTCCATGAAAGATATAGGTCTTATTATGAAATCAGTAATGCCTAAGTTAAAAGGTGTTGCAGATGGTAATATGGTAAATAAGGCTGTGAAAAAGATTTTTAATTAACCTGGGAATTTCCCAGGTTTTTTGCTTGTCTAAAAAGATAGTGGGTATAAAATTAAAGTAAAACATTAAAGGAGGTGTCATAATGAAGTTGAGAAGAGCCATTTTGTTGATCTTGTTCTTTATATTAATAGGTCAGTCAGCCTATGCTCAAGAAGTAGGAAAAGTTTATGTAGTACCTATAAATGGAGAAATTAATAGGGCAACACATAACTATGTAAGAGATGTGGTAAATGATCTAAACAATGAGAATGTAGAAGCCATAATATTTAAAATAGACACATATGGTGGATTAGTAGATGAAGCAATCAAAATGAAAGATATTATTATTGGAACCAATATTCCAACAATATCCTATGTAAATAATAAAGCTGCATCTGCTGGTGTTTTAATAACAATAGCAAGTGAACATATTGTTATGTCTAATAATGCTGTTATTGGTTCCGCTGAAACCATACCTAACACAGAAAAAGTCTTGTCAATGTGGCGAGGTGTTTTAAGAGACACAGCTCAATATAGAGGTAGAGATGCTTTATTAGTTGAATCAATGGCTGATTCAGATATTTCAATTGATGGAGTTGTAGAGAACGGTAAATTATTGAATTTGACTGCTATGGAAGCAAAGGAATTAGGATTAGCAGACTTATTGTCAGATGATTATTCTGAGATGATAGCATATTTTGGTTATGAAGCATCAGAAATAGAAGTCATGGAAGAAGGACTTCAAGTTAAATTAGCCAAGTATATTTCAAATGCTTCTGTGAGTACTCTGCTCCTTACTTTGGGATTTGTTGGTTTAGTAGTGGAAATACTTACTCCTGGATTTGGAGTAGGAGGAACAATCTCTATAATGGGATTTGGATTGTATTTTGGAGGAAATATTCTTGCTGGAAATTCTAACTGGACTTCATTAATACTGTTTGTAGTTGGACTAGGACTATTAATAATTGAAGGAGTTGTACCAGGTTTTGGACTTCCAGGGATTGGAGGTATAATATTTGTTTTGGCTGGTACTGTTTTAGCAATGCAAGATTTGTCTACAGCATTTTTATCTCTTAGCATTGCAATAATAATAACAGCTCTAGTGACAACTATAATGATAAAAATGGGATATAGAAGTAAGCTTCTGTCCAAGGTTATTTTAAGTAATAAGCTAGATGGAGATAAAGGGTATTTGAGTACTACATCAATGCATGATATGATGGATAAAGAGGGAGTTACATTAACTGAACTTCGACCAACTGGTTTTATAACAATAGATGATGTAAAGTATGATGTTCTTGCAGAATCTGGATTTATTTCCAAGGATATCAAGGTAAAGGTAGTTAAGGTTGAAGGATCTAAAATATTTGTAAGGAGGATTTAATATGGATTTAATTTTCACACTAGCAATTGCATTAGTTATTATTATTTTAGTTATGCTTTTCTTTACATTCGTACCAGTAGGGTTATGGATAACTGCATTCTTTTCAGGTGTAAAGGTTAAGATAACAACTTTAATCGGTATGAGGCTTAGAAGGGTAGTTCCAAGTAGGATAGTTAATCCAATGATTAAAGCTACAAAAGCTGGACTTGATATTAATATTGATGAACTTGAAGCACATTATCTTGCAGGTGGTAATGTTAATACACTTGTAGATGCCTTAATAGCTGCTCAAAGAGCAAATATACCTTTGGTATTTGAACGGGCTGCAGCAATAGACTTAGCAGGTAGAAATGTACTAGAAGCAGTACAAGTTAGTGTTAATCCTAAGGTTATAGAAACTCCTCAAATAGCTGCCGTTGCAAAAGATGGTATTGAGGTAGTAGCCAGAGCAAGAGTAACTGTTAGAGCTAATATTGAAAGATTAGTCGGTGGTGCTGGTGAAGAGACAATTATCGCCAGAGTTGGAGAAGGTATTGTAACCACTGTTGGTAGTTCTGAATCACATAAAAATGTTTTAGAAAACCCAGATAGTATTTCCAAAACAGTTCTTAGTAAAGGATTAGATTCTGGTACAGCATTTGAAATATTATCAATAGACATTGCAGATGTTGATATAGGTAGAAATATTGGTGCAAAACTTCAAATGGAACAAGCGGAAGCAGACAAGAAGATTGCACAAGCTAAAGCTGAAGAAAGAAGAGCAATGGCTGTAGCTAAAGAGCAAGAAATGGTTGCTGAAGTTCAAGCCATGCGTGCAAAATTAGTTGAGGCTGAAGCACAAGTACCTTTAGCATTAGCAGAAGCACTAAAAGCTGGAAGATTAGGTGTTATGGATTATTATAATATGAAAAATATTTTAGCTGATACAGATATGAGATCATCTATTTCTAAAATTACTGAAGAAGATAAGAAACAACTATAGGATGTGATTAAATGGAAAGCCCTATTATTATACTCATCTTTTGGATAGTTGTAAATGTGATCATTGGCAACTCAAAAGGTAAGAAAAAAGCTGAACAATCAAGGCGAAGGGCTCAAAGTACACAACCGCCCAGAAAACCTGATGATTATTCTAAAAACATGAAAAAAGAATCTCCTAAAAAAGATTTTAGAAAGACAATTGAAGAATATAGACAACAATTGGAAAAGGAATTTGCTGGAAATCAACAAAAGAAACAAACAAGTACTCAAAGCCAAATGAGTAAAAAACCGCCAGTTACCACTCCAAAAAAAGAAATAAAAGACAAGAGAGATAACTGGAATAGTGAATTATTTGATAACAAAGAAGATGAAAAGATAGAAGTAATAACACTAGAGAAACTTGGCAAGAGTAACAGAGAAACCCCATTTTTAGATGTAAAAAATGAGGTTGTAAAGGGAATAATATATGCAGAAGTATTAGGTAAACCAAAGAGTTTACGTCACTAAATATAATATGTAAGTTACCTAGATATTTAACACTAGTATCTAGGTTTTCTTATGGAATAATGTATATTAACTTATAGAAAACAACCTCTATTTATGGTATGATTTACATTAGGAATAGACAATTACTGGGAGGTTAGAATTTGGTTTATAATAAAGAAGAAAAGATTGTACAAGTTGATGATGCAAGTGTTTTAACTGAGCTTGTTGGGAATCTTGATAGTAATTTAGAATTAATCAAATCAAATTTAGATGTGGAAATCCAAATAAAAGACAATTCAATAAAATTATTCGGATTTACAGATAAGGTTGAAATGGCTGAGAAACTATTTAACAATTTAATATCTATGATCCAACAACAGAGCAAATTAGATATTCAAGATATAGCATATTCAATTGATATCCTAAAAAAAGGAAAGCATGATAACCTAAAAAGTCTCTTAAATGATGTGGTATGTATAAGTGCATCCGGAAAAAGTATAAAACCTAAAACTTTTGGGCAGAAAAGGTATGTTGATTCATTAAGAAAGCATGATATAGTATTCGGAATTGGACCAGCAGGTACTGGTAAAACATATTTAGCTATAGCTATGGCAGTTCAGTCTTTTAAGAATAAAGAAGTAAATAGAATAGTATTAACTAGACCAGCTGTAGAAGCTGGAGAAAGCTTAGGCTTTTTACCAGGAGATTTACAAGAAAAAGTAGATCCATATTTAAGACCCATTTATGATGCATTGTTTGATATTTTAGGAGCAGATTCTTATTTGAAATACTTTGAAAAAGGATTAATTGAAGTAGCACCTTTAGCTTATATGAGAGGTAGAACACTAGATTCTGCTTATGTTATACTCGATGAAGCTCAAAATACTACTAATGAACAAATGAAAATGTTTCTAACTAGACTAGGTTTTGGGTCCAAGGTAGCAATTACTGGTGATATTACTCAGATAGACCTAGGTAGGGGAAAACAATCTGGATTAAAAACTGTTATTAAAGTATTGAAAGATGTAGAGGGAATTGACTTTGTGCATTTAACAAGTGCAGATATAGTAAGGCATCCATTAGTTCAAAGGATAGTAACCGCTTATGAAGAATATGAGGCAAGAGAAGAATAACACAAGGATGTGGAAGCTTGATAATTAAATTAAGGGATTGGATTAATAATATATATAGAAAACTAGGATTTAAAGGAGCTATGAGCTCCTTAATTTTCATGACGATTATTATTGTTTTTTCTGTGTTACTAACAAAGAATGTTCCTATAAGATTTATCCAAGGTCAGGAATCAAAAATAGATATTAGAGCAATAAATCAAATAGAAGACACAAATGCAACACAAGACAGAATACAATCTGTAGTTCAACAGGTTGAACCAGTATATAGGATTTCACCAACTGTTGGTATTATTTCAAAGGACAGAGTTTCTGATTACTTTAGTCTAATCAGAGATGAAAAATTAAATAATGAGAGAGCTATAAGTGAAAAATTAAAACTGATACAAGAAGAAAGCCCAATTACTTTGGATGATAATACAAACACCTTGGTATTAAATTTGGAATTTAGAGAGATAAATTATTTAGAATCCATAATAATAGACATATCCACACAATTTTTAGCTGGAGGAATTAAGGATGAGGATTTACAAATAGTTCTAGATAGTTTAGATGAAAGTGTAGGCACACTGAATATAGAAGATAACTCTAGAATCATTGTAGTTAATATTCTTAAAGAAATAATACAATCAAATGAATTTATTGATGTAATTGGTACTGAAAGAAGAATTACCGAAGCAAAAGAAAGCGTTCAACCTGTACTTGTTTTACCAGGGGATATAATAGTAAGGCAAGGAGATATATTCGATGCTTATACAATTTCATTACTAAATGAAGCAGGTGTTGAAGAAGATACTACAGGTAGAGTTATTGCTTTTTATATGGGACTAATAAGTTTCTTAATCTTTTCTTTTACTTTGCTAATTTCCTATTCTCTAAAGTTTAATCATAGTGTTCTAAAAGACAATAATCTTTTGTTGCTTTATGCGATACTTTTGACAAGTATTGCATTAAACTATATAATAAGCTTGTTTTCCATTTATTTAATGCCCTTATCATTAGCAGGTATATTGATATCTGTTTTATTGAATCCTATAATTGGTATAATTTCTTCAATTTTTATAGCTTCAGTTCTAATGATTACCACCAATATCCCTTTAGGTGTAGTTTTATTAAGTATAATTTCTATGTCCATTGTATTCATACAAATTTCTCCATCTTCTCAGCGTATGCAATTACTAATAAAAGGTTCTTATATTGGTAGTTTGAAACTAGTACTATTTTTAAGCTTTATTGGATTTGGGTTTAATTTTACTGATGATATTTTAATGGACTCTTTGTTTTTAATCTTATCTGGATTAATATCTGGAATCTTTGCATTAGGTTCTCTTCCGATGTGGGAGAATGTTTTTAAGATATTGACACCACTTAAACTTATGGAACTGAGCAATCCAAACGAACCTGTCCTCAAAAGATTGCAAATTGAAGCACCAGGGACATATCAACATAGTCTTATGGTTGGAAATTTATCTGAAGCCTCAGCACAAAGGATAGGAGCAAATTCTCTTTTGGCAAAAGTAGCATCCTATTATCATGATATTGGGAAATTAAAAAGACCTATATACTTTAAGGAAAATCAGTTTAATACAGATAATCCCCATGATGACATGGAACCACTACAAAGTTTAGAAGTAATAACATCTCATAGAGAAGATGGATTGAAGCTAGGTAAAGACTATAAGCTTCATAAGGACATAATAGATATTATAGATCAACATCATGGAACAACTCTTATGGCATACTTTTACCATCAGGCAACTAAGGATGGTGTAAATCTACCTGAAACCAAATTTAGGTATCAAGGGATGAAACCACAGTCCAAGGAAGCAGGAATTGTTATGCTATCTGATTCAGTGGAAGCTGCTGTTAGAAGTATAAAAGATATTGATGATGAAAAGATTAAACTAATGGTTAAAAATGTTATAAAAACAAAGGTTGACGATGGTCAACTAGATGAATCATATCTAACTCTTAATGATCTAAAAGCAATTGAATCAGAGTTTATAGATGTATTTAAAAGGATTTATCATGGTAGAATAGAATACCCAAAATTAAATGAAAAATAGGTGATTTTTATGAATATTTACTTTGATAATAGGCAAGAGCTAATAGAGGTATCCCAGGAATTGGAACAGCTTTTGATAAGTGTTATAGAAGCTTGTTTAGTCCAGGAAGGTCTGTCATTAGAATATGAAGTAAGTGTATCTTTTGTAACTGATGAAGAGATTCAAGAATTAAATAGGGAATATCGAGGTGTTGATAAGGTTACAGATGTATTGTCATTTCCTGTAGAAGATGAATTTGATCTTGGAGACAGATTGCTAGGTGACATAGTTATATCCACTAATAAAGCTAGAGAACAGGCGATGGAATTCAAGCATGATTTCAACAGAGAAATGGCTTATCTAACCGCTCATAGTATGTTTCACTTAATGGGATATGATCATATGGAAGATGATGAAAAATCAATTATGAGGATTAAAGAAAAATTAATAATGAAGGAGCTTAAAATATTTAAATAGGAAGGAGAAATCCTATGAAAGTCAAAGAACTTATTGATAGCTTTAATTATGCTGTGTCTGGAATTCTAACTGCTATGAAGTCAGAAAAAAGTCTAAGATTACATTACATTGCTGCAGTAGTGGTTATTCTAGGCAGTACATTTTTTAATCTTACACGGATTGAATTTATGATTCTTATGTTTGCAGTAGTATTAGTTGTTGTTTTAGAAATGATAAATACAGCCATAGAAAAAACTGTGGATATGATTACCAAAGAATATCATCCTTTGGCAAGAGTAATTAAAGATGTATCAGCTGGAGCAGTTTTAATCGCATCTTTTAATGCTGTTATTGTAGGATATCTTTTGTTTTTTGAAAGGTTAAATCCATATAAAGAATTAGTATTGGTAAAAATAAAGAATTCTCCAATCCATTTAACATTTATTGCTCTTATTTTAGTTGTTCTGTTTACTATTGGTCTAAAGTCATTATTTTATAAAGATAGTGGAAGTCACTTTCAAGGTGGTAGTGTAAGTGGGCATTCTGCAGTTGCTTTTTGTATTGCTACGATTATTAGTGTTTTAACAGAAAATTTATTGGTTATAACTATGGCATTTGGATTAGCATTTTTAGTTGCTGAAAGTCGTGTAGAAGGAAAAATTCATACATTTTGGGAAGTTCTTTTAGGAGCTATTGTCGGAATTATAGTTGGTATTTTTATTTTTCAAATCATTGGATAAAGGGAGGACATAACTTGAGACAATATAGAATTATTTTATTTAGTTTATTA
>Ga0208490_101249_pt1 | contig 10131 bp, 12 predicted proteins | sample SubbioAug_CSWold_FD_184818 | JGI IMG/M metagenome (GOLD analysis project Ga0208490, IMG submission 184818) | Serpentinite rock and fluid subsurface biosphere microbial communities from McLaughlin Reserve, California, USA - CR11Aug_CSWold (SPAdes) | ecosystem: Environmental > Terrestrial > Deep...
CTGGCGGGGGCGCCGCAGACCCCGGCCGACCTCATCGAGGAGGTGGCTGACGCCGAGGCGCTCGGCATCGGCTCCACGTTCATCTCCGAGCGGTTCAACATCAAGGAGGCCGCCACGCTCTCCGGGGCGGTCGGCGCCACGACCCGGCGGCTCGGCATCGCCACCGCCGCCACCAACCACACCACCCGCCACCCGCTGATCACCGGCTCGTACGCCACCACGATGCACCGGCTCACGGGCGGTCGGTTCACGCTGGGCCTCGGGCGCGGGATCGACGCGCTGTTCAGCGCCTACGGGCTGCCCAAGATCACCACCGCGCAGATGGAGGACATCGCCGGCATCCTCCGGCGTCTCTGGAAGGGGGAGGTCGTCTTCGGGCACGACGGACCGGCCGGGAGGTTCCCGCTGCTGCACCTCGACGCCACCTTCGACGAGGACATCCCCCTCGGGCTCGTCGCCTTCGGCCCGAACACCCTGAAGCTGGCCGGCCGGGCCTTCGACATGGTCGTGCTGCACACGTTCTTCCCCGACGACACCGTCCTGCGGGCGGTGGAGACGGTCCGCCGGGCCGCCGAGGAGGTCGGGCGGGAGCCCGCCGCCGTGCGGATCTGGTCCTGCTACGCCACCATCCCCGACACCATCCCGCACGAGCTGCGGCTGAAGAAGACCGTCGGGCGTCTGGCCACCTACCTGCAGGGCTACGGCGACCTCATGGTCAGCACCAACGGCTGGGACCCTGCGGTGCTGGAGCGGTTCCGGGCCGACTCGGTCGTCCAGTCGGTGCCCGGCGCGATCGACCAGCTGGCCGACACCGCCCAGCTCGAGCACATCGCCACGCTCCTGCCCGACGAGTGGCTGGAGCCGGCCGCCTACGGCAGCGCGGAGCAGTGCGCGCAGCGGGTCCTGCGCCAGATGGACCTCGGCTGCGACGGCGTGATCATGCACGGCGTCACCCCCGGCCAGGTGGCGCCGGTCGTCGAGGCCTACCGGTCCATCCGCCCCGCCGGGCGGTTCGACCACCTCGCCGCCAACCCTGGCGCCTGACGTTCTGCCATCGCCGCCTCCCGGGTAGGCGCAGGTCGACCGCCACAACCCTGAGGAGGACGACGATGTCCCCCACCGCGCCCGACGAGGCGACCCACCGCCCCGCTGACCGCCAGGATGCCCCCGACGAGGGCGACACCCAGGCCCAAGACCAGGACCACTCGAGCATGGAGGGGAAGATGTACCTCCGGTTCGGGGCGATGATCCTCACCTCGATGGTGCTCATGTACCTCCTCATGTTCGTGGGCTCCTGGGAGCTGGGCCACGTCCGGTTCAGCCAGAGCCGCATCTTCATGGCCCTCACGATGGGCGGCACCATGGGCCTGGTGATGCTGGCGTGGATGCTGGACATGTACCGCAACGTCAAGGCCAACATCGCGGTCGTGGTGGTGAGCCTGCTCCTGCTCGGCGGCGGCATCGTCCTCGACCGGAGCCAGGCCACGGTGGACGACACGTCGTTCCTGCGGGCGATGATCCCCCACCACTCGCTGGCCATCACCCGCTCCGAGCGGTTCTCGAGCGACGACGTGCGCGCCTGCGAGCTGGCCGTCGAGATCAGCGAGGCCCAGCGCCGGGAGATCCTGGAGATGGACTGGCTGATCGACGACATCCAGGAGAACGGCCCCGCCTCGTCCCCGAGCGAGGCCCAGCAGCGCCCGGTCCCCGACTTCGAGGTCTCCGCCGACCGGACCTGCCCCGCCGGCTGACCAGCCTCACGGATCCAGGAATACTTGCGCGTGCAAGCATGTTGGTGGAGGTGACCGACCAGTCATCGACCCCGTGAGGATCGTCATGGCCATCTCCCCTGTCCGCCTCAACCACGCCGTGCTCTTCGTCGCCGACCTGGAGCGCTCCGTGCGCTTCTACACCGACGTGTTCGGCATGGACGTCATCGTCCGGGAACCTCGCGCCAACGCCGCGTTCCTGCGCCTGCCCCGCTCGGGGAACCACCACGACCTCGGCCTGTTCGGCGTCGGCCCCGTCGGCGGCCCGAAGCGCCGAGGAGCGATCGGTCTGTACCACCTGGCGTGGCAGCTGGACACCATCGACGAGCTGACGGCCGCCCGCCAGGCGCTGATCGATGCCGGCGCCTACACGGGCGAGTCGAGCCACGGTGCCACCAAGAGCCTCTACGGCGCCGACCCCGACGGGAACGAGTTCGAGCTCATGTGGATGCTGCCCCGTGCGGAGTGGGGCCCCTACGAGAGCGCCGCCCCGATCGACCACCTCGACCTCGCCGCCGAGGTGCGCCGCTGGAGCGGTGTGCGCACGGCCGGCTCGATCACCCCTGACACGCAGGAGACGCCCTCATGACCGCCACGAACCCCCCTGAGGTCGCCTTCGGGCTCGACACCTTCGGCGACGTGACCCAAGAACCCGGGAGCGAAGGGCTCAAGCACCCCGCCCAGGTCATCCGCGACGTGGTCGAGCAGGGCGTGCTGGCCGACCAGGTCGGCGTCGACGCCATCGGCATCGGCGAGCACCACCGCGACGACTTCGCCGTCACCTCCCCCGACGTCGTCCTGGCCGCGATCGCGGCACGCACCGAGCGGATCCTGCTCGGCTCCGCGGTGACCGTGCTCAGCTCCGACGACCCGGTCCGGGTGTTCGAGCGGTTCTCCACCCTCGACGCCATCTCGACCGGCCGGGCCGAGCTCACCCTGGGCCGGGGCTCGTTCACCGAGTCCTTCCCGCTGTTCGGCTTCGACCTCGCCGACTACGAGGTGCTCTTCGAGGAGAAGCTCGACCTCTTCGTCCGCCTCCTCACCGAGGAGCCCGTCACCTGGAGCGGCACCACCCGTGCCCCGCTCGTCGACCAGGCGGTCCACCCGGCCACCGAGTCGGGGGCGCTGGCCACCTGGGTCGGCGTGGGCGGCTCGCCGCAGTCCGTCCTGCGAGCGGCCCGGCACCGCCTCCCGCTCATGCTGGCGATCATCGGCGGCGATCCCGGCCGCTTCGCACCCCTGGTCGAGCTCTACCGCCGGACCCTCGACGAGCTCGACGCCGAGCGCCTGCCGGTGGGCGTGCACTCCCCCGGACACGTCGCCCCGACCGACGAGCAGGCCCGGGCCGAGCTCTACCCCCACTTCAAGGCGAACCGAGACCGCATCGGCGCCGAGCGCGGCTGGCCGCCGATGGGCCGCGCCGAGTTCGAGCGGGAGGCCGGCCCCCACGGCTCCCTCTACGTCGGCTCCCCCGAGACCGTCGCCCGCAAGATCGCCACCACCGTGCGGACGCTCGGCATCGAGCGGTTCGACCTCAAGTACAGCAACGGCCCCATGCCCCACCAGCAGTCGATGCGCGCCATCGAGCTGTACGGCACCGAGGTCATCCCTCGGGTCCGCCAGCTCCTCGCGACCGACCACGACGCCGTGGCCGTGTGAAGCACGCGCCGGGAGCGTGGGCCTCGTCTGGGCCCACGATCCCTGCGACCGACAACAAGAAGGAGAAGGAGACATGGCCAGGTTCGATGGACGCGTAGCGCTCGTGACCGGCGGAGCGAGCGGGATCGGGAAGGCGACGGCGACGCGCCTCGCCACCGAAGGCGGGTCGGTCGTCATCGCCGATGTGCAGGACGAGGCAGGAGCCGCCGTCGTGGCGGAGATCGAGCAGGGCGGCGGCACGGCGGCGTTCGTGCACCTCGACGTGACCGACGAGCAGGGCTGGGCCGACGCCATCGCATCGACGGTCGATCGGTTCGGCGGGCTCGACATCCTCGTCAACAACGCCGGGATCGGCGACACCGAGCCGCTCGAGGTGACGACCGTCGACACCTGGGACAAGGTCGTCGCCGTCACCCAGACGAGCGTGTTCCTCGGCATGAAGGCCGCCGCTGAGGTGCTCAAGCAGAGCGGCCACGGCTCGGTCGTCAACATCAGCTCGATGTACGGGATCGTCGGCTCCGGCGTGAGCCCCGCCTACCACGCCGCGAAGGGCGCCGTGCGCCTCCTCACCAAGACGACCGCCCTCGGGTGGGCCACGGAGGGCGTCCGGGTCAACTCAGTGCACCCCGGCTACATCGACACCCCGATCCTCGGCGACACCGACCGTGAGATGCTCATCGACGCGACCCCGATGGGGCGGCTCGGCCAGCCCGAGGAGATCGCGGCGATGATCACCTTCCTGGCCAGCGACGAAGCCAGCTTCATCACCGGCGCCGAGCTGGTGGTCGACGGCGGCTACACCGCCGGCTGATCGCCCCGAGGCGGCGAGGGCGCCGGGTCATCCCCACGACGGGTGACCCTCCAGGGCGTCCCGCCACGCACCGGTGTCGGTCACCTGGAACACCGAGGACAGGCGTCCGTCGCTGACGGTCCAGAAGTGCGCGAACCGTGCCTCGACCAGCGCCTCGCTGCCCCGCACCCGTCCGACGTAGCGCCCCCGCCCGATGATCATCGAGGCAGTGGCATGGACGTCGTCGAGCACCGGGGCGAGGTCCACCCGCGCCGCGATGCGGCCCCACCCGTCGACCAGCATGGAGCGACGGCCGACGTAGCGCGAGCTCCCGAACCCCTCCGGGAGGCCAGGGCTCAGGTCGCCTTCGAAGTCCTCGGTGAGGAGCGCCACGAGCGCCTCCAGATCGCCCTCGGACAGGGCCCGGTACAGCCGATGGGCGAGCTGCAGGTTCGCTTGCGTCCCGCCGGCGGACTCAGGCAGTCCGGCCACGACCCGCGCCCTCGTCGAGGCGGAAGACCCGTCGGGCGTTCCCCCCGAGGTACGCCGCGGTCGTCTCCTCGTCGAGCCCGAGGGCGTCGAGCCGCTCAAGGGCGTCGGCGGGCGTGATCATGGGCCAGTTGCTGCCGAAGAGCACTCGCCGCCGACCGGGACCTCGGAGGTACTCGACGAGCGCCGCGGGAAGGCGGTGCACCGCGTAGGCGGAGGTGTCGACGTAGAAGTTCGGGTACTTCAGAGCCAGGGACAGCACCTCGTCGATCCACGGGAACCCCACGTGGCCGCCCACGACGGTCAGCTCGGGGAAGTCGAGCAGCACGTCGTCGAGGTACGGGATCGGCCGCCCGTACTCCGACGGGAGCAGGGGCCCGGTGTGGCCGATCTGGGTGCACAGGGGCACCCCGAGCTCCACGCACGTCGCGTACAGCGGGTAGAAGCGGCGATCGTTGGGCGGGAGCTGCCACAGCCACGGCACGATCCGCACCGCCACGAAGCCGAGCTCCTCGACGCACCGACGGATCTCACGGCACGCGTCGACCGGCGAGCGGATGTCCGCGGTCGCGACCCCGCGCAACCGGCCCGGGTCCTGGGCGACGGTCTTGGCCACCTCGTCGTTCGAGATCAGGAACCCCTGGGGACCGCACCACGCGCTGAGCAGCGCGACGCTCACCCCCGCAGCATCCATGACCTCGGCCAGGTCGGCCTCGAGGAGGTCGTCGCGCGTCTGGCTGGTCCAGCGGAGGAGCGACTCCAGCCACGGCTGGGCGGTGAACGTCGGGTTCGGCTGCTGGGCCCAGGCGTCGACGATCTCGGCGTTGGGGGACGTCATCGGGCCGTGACCGTGTGCGGGGAAGCCGGGTGAGCACTAGGGGAGGACGGCGACATGGGCCGGCACCTTTCATGGACAGTATACGCACGACCGTACACTCAAGTCCGCTGCTCGGCAACGTGGATCCCGGACCGTGGCCTCCGAGTGCTCGCCAGATCGTCGGGCTCCGGGTTGCCGACTGACCACTGGAAAGACTAGTATCTTTCCAGTGGTCAGTCTGGCGACGCCAGAGCTGACGAAGTCCCCAGGAGGCGTTCATGCCAGCACTGCCGAGAGTCGACCGACGTCCGGCCGAGCCATCCGCGGAGTACGTCGTGATGGCATCACGCCTCCCGCTCCGATCGCACCGGTCGGTCCCGAGGTTCTTGCTCGACACGCTGCGCATCCGACGGCAGCTCGCCGACGCGCCCGGCCTCGTGTCGTACGCGCTGAAGGCCGATCTGGCCCGCAAGACGTTCTGGACCTACTCCGTCTGGGCCGACGAGTCGAGCCTGGCTGCGTTCGCGGCGACCGACCCACACCGGCAGATCGTCGTCCGGCTCCAGCCGCTCATGGGATCCACCCGGTTCTCGACGAACCGGATCCTCGGCGCGGACCTGCCCACCACCTGGGACGAGATGACTGCACCACTGGAGGCCGCCAGCACGGATGGGGCGCGCTCGTGACGATGGGCGCCCATCACCGTCGACCGGGGATGCGCAGGTGCCGAGCCACGACCCGGGTGATCTCCAGCGGGTCGTCGCCGAGACGAGCCGGGAGGTTCCCGTTCCGCCACAAGGTCGCCAAGCCGTGCACGATCGACCACGCGGCGACACCGGCTGCGACCTGATCGTCGCTGGCATCTGCGCTTCCGTACAGCAGCGCGGCGGCTTCCGACTTGGCCGCCACCAGATCGGCATCCAGGGCGTCGTACAGACCGGGCTGGTACATCACCTCGAAGTAGGCCGGGTGATCGATCGAGAACCGGACGTACGCCACGCCGACGTCCAGGAAGCTCCCTCGCTCCCCGGCGACCGCGAGCGCCGCACCGAGCACCCGGTACCCCTCGGCGGCGACGGCGCTGAGCAGCCCAGCCCGATCACCGAAGTGGTAGGCCGCCGATGCATGGCTGACACCGGTCCGGCGCGCCACCTCCCGCACGCTCGTGCGGGCGACGCCCAGCTCCCCGATCGCCGCCACCGCGCTGCGCACCAACGCGGCCCGCAGATCGCCGTGGTGGTAGGGCTTCGAGTCCGTCACGCTCCCACCTCTCGATCATCCGCTGGAGCCCGGAGTGGGGCAACCGAACGTCCACGCACCAGCCCGTGGCCTCCTCCACCTTTGGCGAGACCCGCCAAGGATGGATGTTACCAGCGGTCAGATCGAGGACTGTGACGCGGGACGCTGCGTCCGTTCGGTGTCGGTGTCGTCAGCGGGTGTGACGGCTCGCTGAGGAGGACCCGATGGACACCGCGCTCGAACCGATGCCGGAGGACTGGCAACGCCTGCTGGCCGTCGTCGCCCACCCCGACGACCTCGAGTACGGCGCCGCCAGCGCCATCGCCCGGTGGACCGCCGCCGGGCGCGAGGTCGGCTACGTCATCGTCACCGACGGCGAAGCTGGCATCGACGGCCTGTCACCGGCCGAGGCTCGGCCCGTCCGCCGTCGCGAGCAGATCACGAGCGCCCAGGTGGTGGGGGTCGACGACGTCACGTTCCTCGGCCACCGCGACGGTGTGGTCGAGGCCGGCCTGGGCCTGCGTCGTGATCTGGCCCGCCAGATCCGCCGGTTCCGGCCCGAGGTGCTGCTCACCGCGACGTTCGACCTGACCTACGGCTTGGCCGGGCAGGACCCGATCCTGAACCAGGCCGACCACCGCATCGTCGGCGTGGCCGTGCTCGACGCTGCCCGCGACGCCGCCAACCGGTGGATCTTCCCCGAGCTGATCGACGAGGGCCTCGAGCCCTGGCCGGGGGTCACCCACGTCTACGTGATGGGATCGCACCACCCGACCCACGCCGTCGACGTGACCGCGACCCTCGATGCGGGGATCGAGTCGTTGCAGGCCCACCGCGCCTACCTCGATGGGCTGGGCCGCGACTTCGACCCAGCCGAGTTCCTGCGGGCCATGACGATCGAGCCGGGCCGGGCCCTCGGGACCAAGCACGCCGTCGCCTTCGGCCGCGTCCAGCTGGCGGGCGTCTGATGGGTCGGCCCGCGCCACCCTTCGGCTGACGCGCCCGACGACCTCGGCACCGTGGGGCCGCAGGTCGGCGCGCACGCTCTCGGGGCCGGGCCGCGCGGTTCACGACGGCGGACGATGGACGACCACCGTGAACGCTCCCCAGACGACGATGAAGACCCCGGTCACCAGCGGATCGCCTCCGCGGTGGCCGAGCCTGATCCAGGGTTCACCGGCGCGTGCGCGGCGAGCTCGAGTCTGCTGCCCAGCGGTCAGCCCACTCACTCAGCGCCGCGACGGTGCGGCTGAGGTCGCGCCCCTTGTCGGTGAGGTCGTAGACGACTCTCACCGGGGTCTCCGGCACCACGGTGCGGGTGAGGATGCGTTCGGCCTCGAGCTCCTTGAGCCGGGCAGCCAGCATCTTGTCGGTCAGCTCGGGGATGACGTCGCGGAGCTCAGGTACGCGCTCAGTGCCCTCGCCTGCCTCTCCATCCCACTCCGCCAGAGCCGAGCACTCCCAGCGGCGAGCGGCGCTGGGCCGGTGATCTCGATCGTCCATCGATAGTCGGTGCCGCCGGCGGCGGCCGCGAGCTCGTGGATGGCAACCATCCGCACCAGGCGGGCGGGCCGGACGGTCTCGAACACCGCCCGGACCGCCGGCTCCCAGCACGTGACCTCGGTGGTCGCGCGAAACGGTATGGGCCCGAGCCGCCCACGGATGGTGAAGCGCGTGTCGACATCGACGGGCTCTCGGTCGGGGCGCCACTCGCGGACCGACGGGTCGATGAGAGGGACGACCTCGGGGGTCATGAGGGCGCGCCACACCGCGCCGGGTGGGCCGGGGAGCCGCGTCGCTCGCTCGACGACCCGTCGCGCCATGCGGGTGAGACTACGGGCACCAGCCGGACGCGAGGCCCTGCGAAGCCCAGCAGAGGTCCGGAGGGGGCGGAGGCGATCGTTCCGACGCACGCGGACCATCCAGGGCAATCTGTGGTGGTGGGCGAGCTCGACGGACGCATCGTCGTGGTGACCGGTGGGTCTCGTGGCATCGGTCGGGCGGTCGCTCTCCGCTTCGCGTCGGCCGGTGCGTCGGTGGTGGTCCAGTACCGCTCGAACGACCGCGCCGCGGCAGCGGTCCTGGCCGAGCTCGGGGACGGCGAGCACATGACCGCGGGTGCGGACGTCTCCGATGCCGGTGACGTGCGGTCCCTCGTGGACCGGGTGCTCGACCGCTTCGGTCGGATCGACGTGCTCGTGAACAACGCCGGGCTCTACGAGCCGCACCCCGTGCTGTCGACCACGTTCGAGGACTGGCAGGCCAGCTGGCAGCGGACGATCGCCACGAACCTGCTGGGCCCGGCGAACCTGATCCATGCGGTCGTCCCGGGGATGGTCGACCACCGCGGCGGCCGCATCGTCAACGTGACCTCGCGTGGTGCGTTCCGGGGCGAGCCGGACCACGCCGCGTACGGCGCCAGCAAGGCGGCGCTGAACAGCCTCACCCAGTCGATGGCCCGGGCGCTCGCGCCGCACGGGATCTACGTCACCGCCGTGGCCCCGGGGTTCGTCGAGACGGACATGGCTGCCCCCTACCTGGACGGCCCGGAAGGGGAGGCGATCAGGGCGCAGAGCCCGATGGGCCGGGCCGCGACCCCCGACGAGGTCGCTCGAGTCGTCGTGTTCCTCGCCTCCCCCGGCTCGGAGTCGACGACCGGGACGATCGTCGACGTGAACGGCGCCTCGTACCTCCGGATGTGAGCGAGCAGCTACCCAGCGCTCGGCGCCCGAACGCCAACCAGGACCGCACCTCACTGCCACGCTGCGGACGACCTCCGGCGTCGATCGTGCGACCGAACCGTGGCTCACCGCCTCCAGCGTCGGCGCCGTGATGCGGCGCATCGAGCCTGGTCCCGGGCAGGCGAGCGTGTGGGACTACCCCCGCCCGCCGGCGGTGGTGCTGGTGACCTGGCCCCCGCGGCGAGCGACCTCGCCGCGGACCGAGCGGGTGCCCGGAGCCACGGGGCGCTAGAACGACCGCAGACGTTCCAGTTCCGTGGAGGCGGGCATGCGATTGGGGATGAACCTGCCGGTGATGGTGCCGGGGCTGGACCGCGACGCGATCCTGGCCTGGTGCCGGGGCATCGACGCCGGCCCCTGGGACACGCTGGCCCTCGGCGAGCGCATCAGCTTCCCCAACCCGGAGGCGATCACCACCCTCGCCGCTGCGGCGGCGGTCACCGAGCGGGTCGAGGTCCTCTTCAACGTCGCCGTCGTCCCGATGCACGACCCCGTCCTGCTGGCCAAGCAGCTGGCCACCATCGACGTCATCTCCGGCGGTCGGCTCACCGTCGGCGTCGGCGTCGGCGGCCGAGCCGAGGACTACCGAGCCGTCGGCGCCGAGTGGGACGGTCCGAAGCTCACCCG
>Ga0208490_101251_pt1 | contig 10103 bp, 11 predicted proteins | sample SubbioAug_CSWold_FD_184818 | JGI IMG/M metagenome (GOLD analysis project Ga0208490, IMG submission 184818) | Serpentinite rock and fluid subsurface biosphere microbial communities from McLaughlin Reserve, California, USA - CR11Aug_CSWold (SPAdes) | ecosystem: Environmental > Terrestrial > Deep...
ACGTCGATCGCCCCTTCGTCCAGGCGCAGTGGTCCGCCGCCCTCGTAGGTCAGCACCGGTACGCCGAGGTCGCCGGCCGTCTCGCGCAGCGAGCCGGGCCGCATGCGCGCATCGAGCACGAATGGCGCGCCGAACGCGACCGCGAGGTCATGCGCGCGCTCGTCGCGGGTGTCGACGCGCACCTGCGGCACGTTGGTGCGGTGGTTGGCCGCAGTGTGCAGATCGATGCCGACGTCGCTGCCCTGGATCACCTCGTCGAGGAGGAGCCGGGCGATGCGGGCGGCCATCGACCCGTCGTGCGAACCGGGGAAGGAGCGGTTGAGGTCACGACGGTCCGGCAGGTAGCGCGAGCCGATCTGTACGCCCAGCACGTTGACGATCGGGACGACGACGAGCACGCCGTCGAGGTCGACCGGGTCGAGGGTGTCGAGCAGGCTCCGGCACACCGCGATCCCGTTGAGTTCGTCGCCGTGCACCGCGGCGGTGACGAACACGCGCGGACCGTCGCCGGTGCCGTTGAGTACGGCCATCGGCAGGGTCGTGCGGTCTCCGGTGTAGGACTCGGAGGCCGAGGGGAACAGGTGACGGCGCTCGCCGGGTGCGACGCTGACGCCGGCGACGCTCACAGGTCCGTTCACGGTGTCGCGCCTGCGCCCGGTCCCGTCACGACGTAGCCGTGTGCCGGGTCGACCAGGCATTGGTGCTCGAGGGTGAGCCGCCCGAGCAGCATGCGAAAGATCATTCCGGTGCGGTCGGTCAGGGTGATGTCGCCGATGGTGTCGAGCGGCCCGCACACGATCCGCGTGCGCACGACCGGCCGACGTTCGGCCCGGGCACCAGTGTCCTTCACCACCTTGTGCCCGACGACGGGGGCCTCGATGCGGTGATGCTCGGGCGCATCGCGGCGGCCGAGCACGACATCGAACTTCACGACCGGCAGGCGGGCATCGTCGTGCTCGTGCTCGCCGATCTCCTCGAGTTCGGCCACGTGCAGCGCGCTCGAGCGCGCTCCGGTGTCGAGCTTGGCGCGCAGTTGCAGGCCCCACTCGGGGAGTTGGACGTGTTCCTTCCATCCCAGCACCGGAAGATCCCGGCGGCTACGGGCGGCAGGCACGGGACGGGCTCCTCGGGGTGACGGTCGCGGCAGGGTAGACGGGAGGCAGCGGTCAGCGACGCGGCGGGGGAGGTGGACGTCGTGCCCCGCGGACGGGGTGGAAGGTCGGCTGCCCGCGACGGCGGCGTCCCCGGTCGAGCACGAACACCAGGAGCAGGCCCGCGAGGAAGCCTGCGACGTGGGCCTCGTAGGCGACGCCGTCGGCGACAGGGTTGCGAACGGCGAGGAACTGCAGCGCGAACCAGCCCGCCAGCATCATCCATGCCGGCATCACGACCACCGCCACGACCAGCAGCAACGAGCGGATCCGCACGCGCGGCAACACGACCGCGAGCAGGTACAGGGGGAAGGGGACCAGCGTGAACACCGAGGCACGCGGAAACATCACCAGGTAGGCGCCGAGGATCGCCGCGATCGCACCGGACGCGCCGACCAGCGGTGTCAGCCCCCCCGGCCCGTCGAAGCTGACCATCACGTGCGCCGCCGTGGCCGCCAGTCCGCCGACGAGGTAGAAGCCGACGAAGCGGACCCGGCCGAGTCGATCCTCGACGTTGTTGCCGAAGACGACGAGGAAGACCATGTTGCCGAGCAGGTGGGCGAGGCCGCCGTGCAGGAACATGGCGGTGACCGCCGAGGCCGGGACGCTCTTGTCGAGACCAGTCACGGCGCAGGGGCCGAGCACGGCGCCGAGTTCGGCCGGCCCCAGCGAGGCGCCCTGCAGCAACTCGCGAGGTACGGCCGCGAAGCGGTACAGGAACTGTGCCTCGGCGCATCCGGCGAGGCCGGCCTGATAGACGAACACGGCGACGTTGACGCCGACGAGGATCCAGGTCACGACGGCACGGCGGCGGGTCGGGTTGACGTCGCCGATCGGCATCACGGCCGCCGGCAGGCCGATCACAGCACGGCGCGCAGACGCAACAGGTCGGTCATCGAGGCATCGAGCCGCACGCGGTTGGTCGCGTAGGCCCGGGCGAACGGCAGGTCGCCCGAGACGATGTCCATCAGGTCGTCGGACCTGACCGAGATCCGGATGTCCGCCCGCCGCGCCGGTGGCTCGTCGAGCACCACGACCGCGCCTCGCCGCCACTCCGCGTAGCGCACGTAGTCGATGTCGGGACAGCGTGCCTCGATGGTCCGCTGACTGGGCAGCAGGGCACGAAGGTCGTCGTCCACCTCGCCGAGCCGGCCGAGCAGTTGCCACAGGACGGCGTCGATGTCTTCGGCCGTGGGCACCTGGTTGTACTCCCTGGAGTCGAACGAACCGTTGGACGGACGACGCTCGACGCTAGCAGTGCCGGGTAGCGTCGACCTCGGACCGTACGACCGAGGAGTCCGCAGATGCGCCGGCTGTTGCCCAGCCCGCACGACGAATCCCTGAGCGACGTCTACGGCGACCTCGTCCTCACCGGAGCGGTCGACGGCCGCAGCGGCGTGAGCCTGGGCATGGTCAGTTCGGTCGACGGTGGGGCGACCGTCGCCGGGCGTACGGCAGACCTCGGTGGCGATGCCGACCAGTCCGCCTTCGCTGCGCTGCGCGCGTCGACCGACGCGATTCTCGTCGGGGCCGGAACGGTGCAGGTCGAGGACTATGGGCCTGCAACCGGGAGCCTCGAGCGACGAAAGCGGCGGGTCGCGAAGGGGCTGGCAGCCTCCCCCCGGTTGGTGATCGTGAGCAATCGCCTGAGCCTGTCAGCCGACGCGCGGGTCTTCGCCGATCCGGACCACCCGCCCCTGCTGGTCACCTCCGAGCAGGGGGTCGCGGCCCGGCCCGAGGTGGCCGCCCGTGGCGAGGTGTTGGTGTGCGGTGCGTCGGCGGTCGACCTCGTGGTGGCCCTCGAGGGTCTGGCGTCACGTGGGCTCGGTCGTGTGCTGTGCGAAGGCGGCCCGGGTCTCAATGCCAGCCTGTTCGGCCAGGATCTGGTCGACGAGGTGTTCCTGACCGTGGCCCCGACCCTGATCGGCGGTGACGCACCGCGCATCATCTCGCCGGGCGACGGGCACGGACCTCGTCCATTGGCGTTGGTGGCGCTGAGGGAGCACCGCAGCGAACTGCTCCTGCACTATCGGGTCGTCCGCCCACCGGCCGATCGGCTGTAGGGCACCCCCGTGCGTATGGTTGCTAGCCTGAGCGATCGACCCGGATGGGGGATGAGCCGTGAATGACTCGTTGCAGCGTTACATCGAGGCCGCGACCGGCCTGAGCCACGTGACGGCCAAGAAGGCCGAGCGCATCGTCAAGGGCATGGTGCGCTCGGGCGAGGCCGCCGGCGATCAGGTCAGTGACCTCGTCGACGATCTCGTCGAACGCAGCGGTCGCAATCGCGAAGCCATCGTCGCGCTCGTGAAGGCCGAGTCCACCCGCGTGGTCCGCAGCATGGGCCTGGCGACCAACAAGGAGATCGACCGGCTGCAGAAGCAGGTCGCCGACCTCAAGCGCAGTCTCAGCCGCTCGCAGAGTTCGTCGTCGAGCGAGTCATCCTCGAACTCCGGCTCGTCCAAGAAGACGGGCGCGAAGAAGACGGGCGCGAAGAAGACGGCGGCGAAGAAGACCGGCGCGAAGAAGACGGCCGCGAAGAAGACGGGCGCGAAGAAGACCGGCGCGAAGAAGACGGCGGCGAAGAAGACGGCCGCGAAGAAGACGGCCGCGAAGAAGACGGCCGCGAAGAAGACGGCGTCGAAGAAGACCGGCGCGAAGAAGACGGCCGCGAAGAAGACGGCGTCGAAGAAGACGGCGTCGAAGAAGACCGGCGCGAAGAAGACGGCGTCGAAGAAGACGGCGTCGAAGAAGACCGGCGCGAAGAAGACGGCGTCGAAGAAGACCGGCGCGAAGAAGACGGCCGCGAAGAAGACCGGCGCGAAGAAGACCGGCGCGAAGAAGACGGCCGCGAAGACCACGGCGATGAGCGAGCCTCGCGAGACGCCGACCTTCGATCCCGAGATCCTGCAGCGGGCTTCCGAGGACGTGCAGCGTGACGCCGCGGCCTCGTCGGCACCTGCCGAGGCGTCCGCGGTCATCGCCGAGCGCCTCGACCAGATCGCCGGAGGCGAGGGCTCGTGACGAGGGACCCGGCACAGGCAGGCGCGGAGGACGTCCTCGAGCAGCTCCACGCGGCTGTCCGAGGGGTCGATGCCCTACCGGTCGCCGCGCGTGTGGACACGTTCGAGCAGGTCAACGACGGCATCGCGCGCGAACTCGCCCGCCTCGACGAGGTCTGACCGTCAGTCCGGCCCGTCGCCGGCTCGACGCCGAACTCGTCCGACGTGCACTCGCGTCGAGCCGTACCGAGGCGCAGGAAGCCATCGCGGCCGGGCTGGTCACCGTCGACGGTGCGCCGGCGCTCAAGGCGTCGAGCCAGGTGCATGCCGGCCAGGCCGTCGTGGTCGCCGCTCCACCGCGCCGTTTCGTGTCCCGTGGCGGCGAGAAGTTGTCGCACGCCCTCACCGTCTTCGGGGTCGACCCGGAGGGGCGCCGCTGCCTCGACGCGGGTGTCTCGACCGGCGGGTTCACCGATTGCCTCCTCCAGCACGGCGCCGCCCATGTCGCCGCCTATGACGTCGGGTACGGCCAGGTCCACGAGAGACTCCGTCAGGACGAGCGCGTCACCGTCAACGAGCGCACCAACGTGCGTGACCTCGTGCCCGATGATCTGCCACCACCGCTACCGGACCTGCTCGTCGCCGATCTCTCCTTCATCTCGCTTGCCGGGCTGCTGCCGACACTGCGGCCGCTACTGGCCGATCCCGCCGAGGGCGTCGTCCTGGTCAAGCCGCAGTTCGAGGCCCAGCGTGCGCAGGTCGGCAAGGGAGGCGTCGTGCGCGATCCCGACGTCTGGCGCCAGTGCCTGCTGCGCGTGGCCGCAGCCGCCCGCTCGCTAGGGTGGAACGGTCTGGACGTCACCGCGTCACCCCTTCTCGGGCCGGCCGGCAACGTGGAGTTCCTCATGCACCTACAGCTGGCCGACGCCGGCGAGGTCCCGTTCGACGACATGGTCGAGCGCGCCGTCGCGGCCGGGGTCGAGCGGCGACGCGCAGGTGCCAGGACATGAAGGTCGGGCTCGTCGTCCACGCCGGTCGTGATGCGTCGATCGCCGCCGCGGGACGTGCCGCGAAGGTTCTCGACGAGCTCGGCGCCGAGGTCGTCGTCGTCGACGGCGCCGGCCCGGACGAGGACCCTCCGGTCGATCCGCGCGGGATCGCCACGCCATCGGCGGCGGAGGGGTTCGCCGACGGCCTCGACCTCGCGATCTCGTTCGGCGGTGACGGGACGTTCCTTCGAGCCGCGCATCTGTGTCGGGATGCCGGCGTCCCGGTCCTCGGTGTCAACCTCGGACGTCTAGGGTTCCTGGCCGAGGTCGAGCACGACGATCTGGCCGCCGCACTCCGCGACGTCACCGCGGACGGGTTCAGCGTCGAGTCGCGCCCCACGCTCGAAGTTCGAGCGCACGATCCTGACGGCGCCGTCGTGGCCACGGGCTGGGCGCTCAACGAGGTCGCACTCGAGAAGACGGCCCGGCAGCGGCTGCTCCTGATGGACCTCTACGTGGCCGAGACCCTGTTCGCGAAGGTGCCGGCCGACGCCATGATCGTCGCCACGAGCACCGGGTCGACCGCCTATGCCCTGTCGGCCGGCGGACCCATCGTGTCCCCTCGTGTCCCCGCGACGCTGGTCGTCCCCGTCGCGCCGCACACCCTCTTCGACCGCACCGTGGTCGCGGCCCCCGACGAAGAGGTCCGCGTCGAGTTGGTCGTCGACCAGGCACCGGCCGTGGTCTCGTGCGACGGACGGGAACCGGTCCTGCTCGAGCCAGGCGGGTGGGTGACCATCCTCGGTGACGGGCGTCCGGTGCACCTCGCCCGGGTCCGGACGCTCGACTTCTACGCGCTGGTGCGGCGCAAATTCGGGTTGCGCTGACCGGGGCGACGGGCGTCGTCCCCAGTCGGAGTCATGCCGTCCCGGTCCGGCCCGCCACCCTCGATAGCCTGACCTCGACGCCGGCAAGAAGGGATGGGCGGGTGCTCGACGAACTGCACATCCGCGGGCTCGGTGTCATCGAGGATGCCGAACTCCGCCTCGCCCCGGGCCTGACCGTCGTCACCGGCGAGACCGGTGCCGGCAAGACGATGGTGGTGACCGCTCTGCAGTTGCTGCTCGGTGCCCGCGCCGACACCGCCCTGGTTCGCAGCGGCGCGACCTCGGCGCTGATCGAAGCCGTCGTCAGCCCGCCGCCGCCCGAGGCGGTCGAGTGGCTGGACGACGACGATGACGACGTCCTGGTCGTGAGTCGCGAGCTTCCCGCGGACGGGCGGTCCAGGGCACGGATCGGCGGACGGCTGGCACCGGTGTCCGCTCTCGGCGACGTACTCGGCCAACACGTCGAGGTCCACGCCCAGCACGAGCACGTACGACTGTCCCGCCCCGAGGTGCAGCGGGCACTGCTCGACCGGTTCGCCGGCGATGCCCATGCCCGGTCGCTGCGGGACTATCGCCTGGCCCACTCCGCCTGGCGTGAACTGGTCGACCGTCAGCGTCGGCTCCGAGGTGATGCCCGCGAGCGGGCACGCGAGCTCGACCGGTTGCGGTTCGAGGTCGCCGAGATCGACGGGGCCGAGATCGACCCGGAGGTCGACGCCAGCCTCGACCGTGACCTGGACCTGCTCGCGAATGCCGAGCACGTGCAGTTGGCGGCCGCCACGGCAGCCCGGGCCCTTGGCTCCGACGGGGCCGGCGAGCCCGTCGGCGTCGCCTTCGACGCGTTGCGCCGGCTGGGGATCGACGACCCTGCGTTCGTCGGACTCCTGGAGCGCACGACCGCCGTCGCGGCCGAGCTGACCGACCTGGCCGGCGACCTCCGTGCCTACGGCGAGGCTGCCGAGGCCGATCCGCGGCGGCTCGCCGCCCTCCAGGAACGCCAACGGTTGGTCAACCAACTCCTACGCAAGTACGGCTCGGACCTCCCCGCCGTGTTGACGTATGCCGACGAGGCACGCTCCCGGCTCGCCACCCTCGAGTCGGAAGAGGCCGAGACGGACGATCTCGACGGACGCGTCGCGGAGGCTCTCCGCGCTGTCCTCGACACGGCGCGAGACGTCCACCGCGGCCGCACGCTCGCCGCCGAACGGCTGGCCGGCGTCGTCGACGACCACCTCGTCGATCTCGGGATGCCGCACGCCACGTTCGAGGTCGCGGTGGATCACGACGCCACCGCGGAGCCGGGCGCGGACGGGATGGACCGCATCGTCTTCCTGCTGGCCGCCAATCCGGGCGAGCCGGCGCGTCCGGTGGCATCCGCCGCCTCGGGGGGCGAGCGCTCACGCGTCTCGCTGGCCATCGAGGTCGCGTTGGCCGACGTCGACGATGCCCGGGTGCTGGTCTTCGACGAGGTCGACGCAGGCATCGGCGGTGCCACCGCCCTGGCCGTGGGTCAGAAGCTCGCACGCCTCGCGGGTGGCCACGACGGTCGCCGGCGCCAGGTGCTGTGTGTGACCCACCTCGCCCAACTCGCCGCCTATGCCGACGTTCACTACGTGGTCGAGAAGGGTCTCGCGGGTGGCCGCACCGTCACCAGCGCCCGTCGGGTGGCCGACGACGATCGGCCCGCCGAACTCGCCCGGATGCTGGGCGGTGACGCCACGGCGGCGGCCGGTCTCGAGCATGCCCGGGAACTCCTGGCCCATGCCCGGGCGAGGCAGGCCGGCTGACCTATTCCCGCCGGGCGCTGGGAGATGTCCGCTTTGTCCGGATCGCACGCGCGGCGTCGCTGACAGCGGCCGTGTCCGAACGTCGGTACGTTTCTGTCACGCCGCTCGGGGACTTCGACGACGCCCCGGCGCAGGCTCGCCCGGTCTTCGCTACCGGTCTCCGCCCGCCAGATCGCCACGTGGCGCTCGTCTCCACCAGGAGCACCGTCTTTGATCCGTCCTGCCTCGCTCGCTGCTGCCCGTTCCCGCCCCCGTCCCGCTCGACGCCGCGTCCCGGCCAGCCTCGCCCTGATGGTCGCAGCGGCCGTGCTGATCGCCGCCACCCACGGCGACGGCGACCAGGCAGTCGGGCGAGCAGCGCCGGATCTGCCTTCGGCGGTGGTGGCGGCGACGACCACCGTCGCACCTGCCCCCGTGCCCGAACCGGCACCGACCGGCATCGCGTTCGCCGAGGTGGATGGGGTCGAACTCGTCCTGCCGGCCGCCGCGACCGTCGCCCACGGGTTTCACGAGGCCGGGGGCGGCGGTCCGCTGCCGCTCACACCGGTCGGCATGCTCCAGCCAGGCGAGGACACCAACGGTTTCGACGAAGCCGATGCCCTCGTCGACACCGATGGCCCGCACTATCTCGTCATGCCGACCCGCAACCGGGGGACCGCACCCACGGGCGCCGTCGACGTCGTACTCGAGCCCGGTGAAGACGTCCTCGCACCCGTCGACGGGGTCGTGACCAAGGTCGCCGACTTCGCACTCTACGGTCGGTACCAGGACACCCTGGTCCACATCAGGCCGGACGGGGCGCCCCACCTCGAGGTCAAGATCCTGCACATCGAGGGTGTGGTGGTCGGTGAGGGCGACGCCGTCGTCGCGGGGCAGACCGTGGTGGCCGGCACCGCCCGGCGGATCCCGGTCCGCAACCAGATCGACCGGTTCGTTGGCCAAGCGTGGCCGCACGTCCACCTCGAGGTGGTTCCCGCGCCGGCGAACACCTGAACCTCGGGACGGATCCGCCGACGACTCACGTGGGCGCGGTAGCGTGCGCCCGCCCCTATCACCCCGATCGAGGACCGACCCCTGGCCCGGCCGCAGATGTTCCGCCGACGGCGCTCGCGAACGCCGGTGGCCGTGGTGGCCGTCATCGGCGCCATCGCCGGGCTGAGCCTGGCTGCCGTGCGTGGGGCATCGTTACCGGCCGCCGAGGCGACACCGGCCGCCTCCAGCGCGGCCGGAACCTCCGCGACTCCACCGTCCGTGACGTCGGAAAGGGCCGTCGCGTCCGCGACCGACGTCGCCCAGGTCCCTGCGAACACCCCGCTGTTCGCCCAGGTCGGCGGGGTGTATCTGCGCCTGCCCGCGGACGAGGTGGTCGTGCTGGGATTCCACGAGGCGGCGACGCGGGAGTCGCTGCCCATGGCGCCGGTCGGCTCGGTGGTCGATCACCAGAACACGACCAAGTTCGATCCGCCGGCTCCCGACGACGCCGGCACGCCCTACGTCGTGATGTCCTCACGCGGCCGCCCCATTCCGGCGACCTCCGCGGCCGACCTCGTCATGCCCGAGGGCGTTGCCGTACGCGCCCCCGTCGACGGCGAGGTCACCGACGTGCGCCAGTACTACCTCTACGGCAAGCACCTCGACCAACGCGTCGAGATCGCCCCGGCCGCCAACCCCGACCTGCGTGTGGTGATGATCCACGTCGACGGCGTCGCGGTGGCGGTCGGCGACGCTGTCGTCGCCGGCGAGACCGTGGTCGCCGAACAGGCCCGCCGGTTCAGTTTTCCGAGCCACATCGACCGCTACACCGAGCCGGATCGCCACGGTCACGTCCACCTCGAGGTCAAGCCTGCCGACGCGGCGCGGCCCGGGGACCAGCCAGCCGGACCAACGGGCTGATCCCCGCCGACCTGCAGGAGGTCGTTGGCTCGCCGGCGTCCGGCCCGCTACCGTCGTCCGGGCCGCACTGCCGCGGCCACCGAGCCGCCCGCACCGTCGTTCCGCGGGCCGTCGGACAGGCCGAGCCAGGAGGCGCTTGAGTGGTCAAGCACATCTTCGTGACCGGCGGCGTCGCTTCGGCACTCGGCAAGGGCATCACCGCAGCCTCGCTCGGACGCCTGCTCAAGAACCGCGGTCTTCGGGTCACGATGCAGAAGCTCGACCCCTACATCAACGTCGACCCCGGCACGATGAACCCGTTCGAGCACGGCGAGGTCTTCGTCACCGACGACGGCGGCGAGACCGACCTCGACCTCGGCCACTACGAGCGTTTCATCGACGAGAACCTGCACCG
>Ga0208490_101252_pt1 | contig 10100 bp, 8 predicted proteins | sample SubbioAug_CSWold_FD_184818 | JGI IMG/M metagenome (GOLD analysis project Ga0208490, IMG submission 184818) | Serpentinite rock and fluid subsurface biosphere microbial communities from McLaughlin Reserve, California, USA - CR11Aug_CSWold (SPAdes) | ecosystem: Environmental > Terrestrial > Deep...
TATTTTCCTTTATGGTACCAGTAAATAGGAATACCTCCTGCTGAACAAGCCCGATGTTTTTTCTAAGAGATTTTAATGTTATATCCTTTATATTAATTGAATCTATTGTTATTTCACCAGAACTTATTTCATAGAATCTAGGAATTAAATGACAAAGAGTTGTTTTACCCGCACCAGAAGGTCCAACTAAAGCTACAGTTTTACCAGATTCAATATCTAAATTCATATGCCTTAATACTTGATCTTCTCCATTATTGTAACTGAATATTACATCTTTAAATTTAATGTCACCTTTTACATTTTTTAACTCCAAAGCATTTTCTTTATCTACAATATCTGGAGATATATTCATAACTTCTTGAAATCTTTCAAAACCAGTCATACCATCTTGAAGTTGTTGAGTAAATTCTGTAAGTCTACGAATAGGTTGCATAAAGAAATTTACATATAGGGTATATGCAAATAAATCTCCAAGTTGGATTATTCCCTTGTATGTAAAATATCCACCTAGAGAAATTACCATTAAGTTTAATCCCGAGGATACAATTCCAATACCAGAAATAAACTCAGCCATTACCTTGAATGCCTTTTTCCTTGCATCTGCAAAGGCAGCATTACCTTCACTAAACTTTTCTATTTCATAGTCCTCTGCTGTAAAAGACTTTGCTACTCGAACTCCCGATATACTATTTTCAAGCTGTGCATTTACATTTGCGATTTTCTTTCTAACCTCTCGAAAAGCTGTTTCCATTTTCTTTCTTTTGAATATTGCAAACCAGACCATTATGGGTATAAATGCAAATATTAATAAAGTAAGCCTCCATTCAATAGAAAGTAATATAAAAAAGGATCCAAGTAGCATTACAGATGAAATGAATAAGTCCTCAGGTCCGTGATGAGCTAATTCAGTAATATCTCTTAAATCATTTACAATTCTAGACATAATATGCCCTGTTTTTGTATTGTCATAATAACTAAATGGTAATGTTTGTAGGTGAGTGAAAATATCTCTTCTCATATCATGTTCAATTCTTACACCCAAAACATGTCCATAATATGCTACAATGTATTGACTGATATATCTTAGTATAAACAAGAATACCATGATAATAGTCCAGCGGAGTAATAAACCCATGTTTCCTTCTGGAATAATTATATTTATCATATTTCTTGTGAACATTGGAAATACTAGATCAAATATTGAAATCAAAAATGCAAAGAACATATCTATAAAGAATAAAGTCTTATGAGGTTTGTAATATGATATAAATTTTTTTAGCATATGTATCTCCTTCTTCTTTTTTAAATTTTATTATGTTATCATATGAATGAAATATTTAGATACACGAATTATTATACAAGATAATTATTCTTTTATCAATTAAAATAACCCAATTCTGGAGGAAATAATGAACCATCTATTAATGTTTACAACTACATTTATTATACAATTTATAATAGCCATGGAAATGAACTTTATTGGTCCACTTGCACCTTATTTGGCTACATATTTTAATATTAGAGATTCACAGGTAATTTACTTTAACCTAGGTTATGCTTCTGTAGGTTTGCTTGTGCCATTACTTGGAGTTTGGGCTGATAGATATGGTAATAAAAAAATTATTTCATATGCTCTTGTATTATTCTTTATGGGAAGTATCATAAGTGGATTAGCTACTAGCCCTCTTATTTTTGCTTTGGGTAGAATATTAATCGGACTTGGTTACTTTTCATTAAGTGGAACTACCATGTCCTATATATCTGAGTTCATTGATTACAAGAAAAGAGGACAAGCAACTGGAATACTAAGAACAGCATTTGGAATTGCCATATTTGCTTCTCCTTTATATACAGCTGCCCTAACTAATAGATTCAACTCCTTAAAGAGTATATACTTTCCTTTAAGTGTTCTTACCATTGTAGCTTTCTTATTTTTAATGAAATTACCAGAAACCAAAAAGCTTGAGAGTTCTAAACTGGATCTAGAGGAATTCTTTGATTTATTAAAACATCCAAGAACAATAAAAGTGCTCTTATCACTTTTTTTAGTAATAACAGCACCCACTATGTTGTATAATTTTTTAGGCATACATCTATCCTCAGAATTTAATTTATCACAAAACCAAATTGGTATAGCCTATTCACTTATTTCAGTTGGATCAATTCTGGGAATATTTATAGCCACCCTTTATGCAGATAAGCTTGGAAAACTAAGCTTTTCAAGGATATTTTTTGGAATCATGGTAATTATTTTGCTTCCAATTGCCTATGCAAAAAGCATTGTTATTGTAATTATTCTAGCCTTTATATTTGCAATTGGCTTGGATGGAGGATGGACTTCATATCAAGCTTTCTGCTCAGAAATCCAACCAAACAAAAGAAGTACCTTTTTAAGTCTATTTTATACAATAAATGCCATGACAATTGTTTTATATTCAATAATAGGACCTATCCTATACGACTTAGGTGGACTTAAACTAACAACAGGTATTGGATTTGTATCCCTTGTGTTTGCTTCATTGGTTTTATTTAGACTTAGTAGATCTCCCGCTTAAATATGTTTATCTAGCCATGAGACCATATCAGAAATGATTTGGTCTTTTACATCTTCATTTAGAATTTCATGGAATAGACCCTTGTAAAAAATTATTTCTTTATCCATTGATTTGATCTTATTATAAAAATTCTGACTTAAAGCTGGAGGAACTATTTTATCCATTTCTCCATGGGTAATTAAACATGGTACATCATAATTAGTCATCCCCAAATTTAATTTGTCTATTGCTGAAAATAAGAACTCATAATAAAAGCTAATAGTAGCTTTTTTCAACACATACTTATCATTTACATAGTCTTCAAAGACCTTCTTGTTTGTACAGATCCCATCATCAACTGGATTTTTTATCATTGTTTTTTTAGCTACAGATTTAAGTAATTTAAGTAGTTTTCTGTTTTGTTTTTCTGCAGAGGGTAGTGTTCCAAGTGAAGCTCCAGAAAATATTGCTCCTTGTACCTCATCCTTATACTTTATTCCATAAGAAGCCACTATTAATCCACCCATACTATGACCAAGAGTAAATACATTTAAATCTTTGTACTTCTCCTTGGTCCATTTTACGATTTCATGTAGATCCTCTATGAAATCATCAAAATTATTAATATGACCGATATCTTCTTTATTTCTTCCATGACCTCTAAGATCATACCTGATTACAGCATATTCAAACTCGTTAAACTTTTTTGCAACATAATTGTATCTTCCATAGTGTTCTGCAAAACCGTGAGTAATAATTACAACACCCTTTGGATTTTTTATTTCATCTTCTTTAAAATAAACATCATAGCCATCTCTAAGCATAAAGTATTTCACTACATTCACCTCATCCTTTTATATTATATCGAAAACAGCTTTTGCAGCACCAATCATGCCGGAATCATTTTTAAACTTAGCAGGTATTATCTTAAGACCAGCAGAGTCATTAACCTCTTGTGAAAACTCATCCAGCATCCAGTTCCACCATACTTCTTTTGAATCACTGACACCACCACCAATGATTATACCCTCTGGGTCAAATATATTTTTTAAGGTGATAATAAAAGTTGCTAAATCTTTTGCAAAATTCATTACTACCGCTTTAGCAATTTCATCATTTTCATAGTCAGAAAGTATTTCTTTTCCCGTTAATTTTATACCTCTCATTTTATAATAGTGATTCTCTATGGCGGTACCTGATACATAAGTTTCTACACATCCTCTTTGACCACAACTACATTTATGACCTCTAGGATAAAGAATCCCATGACCAAGTTCTCCACCTTGATAATGAGCACCTCTTAATATTCCTCCCTCTTTCAAGTATATTCCTCCACCTAAACCAGTACCAATAGTTATCATAATGAAGCTTTTTAAATCTTTACCAGCACCAATCCATCCTTCACATAAAGCGGCTACATTTGCATCATTCTCGACCTGAATCTTTACTTTGTATTTGTCTTTTAAAAAAGAATTTATATCCGTCTCAGCCCAACCTACAATATTTCCTCCAACTGATAGGACTTTTCCCTTATCAGAGTCTATAAATCCAGGAGAACCAATTCCAATCCCCTTTATTTCTGCATCCATTAATTCGTCTATAACCTTAGATAATGTCTTAAGAACATCCTCAGCATTACCACTTTTTGAGGTACTTCTACTTATTCGTTTTAGAATTTCCCCATCTTTATTTATAACTCCGCCATTGATTTTTGTTCCACCAAGGTCAATCCCAATAACTTTCTCCATTACTCCACCCCATTAATTAAACTTTTCTAAGAAAATTTGTATTTTTTCTTCCAATTCAAGTTTTTCAATCTCCATGTGGGAATTCATTAGCATATTTTTTGCCTTATAAATCCTAAACAATTTTTCATCAATTTTTTCAATTGGTATCTCTCCATTAATGATACCCTCTTTTATCCTATTTATTACAATAAATGGGTTTTCAACACCATGACAAATCAAAAGTAAGTCTCCACTAGAGATTAAAAACTGAAGTGAAGCCTCCTGAATTTCGTTGTAATTAGTTATAGCACCCATGGTCATATCATCTGAGAATACTAATCCATCATACCCAAGGTCATCTCTAAGCAAGTCCTCAATTATCTCTTTAGATAAAGTAGCAGGCTTTTCACTTAATCTCGAGAGTAATATATGACCAATCATAATTCCTGGCAATCCCTCATCTATAGTAGCTGAAAAAGGCACTAGTTCAATTTCTTTCAAATCTTCCAAGGATTTTTCAACTTTTGCTAAGTCAATATGAGAGTCTATTGCAGTATCTCCATGCCCTGGAAAATGCTTTGCAACTGGTACTATCCCCGCATCAAGAAGTCCCTTAATAATCTTTATTCCATTATTTTTGACTATTTCAGGATCTTTATGAAGAGCTCTATGGCCAATAACTGGATTGTTTGGATTGGAATTTACATCTAAAACTGGTGCAAAATTAACATTAAATCCTAAACTTGTTAATTTTAAACCTTGCAAGTAACCAAATTGATATGATAAATCTAAATCGTTTTTCTCTCCAAGTTTACTCATAGTTGGAAAATTTCTATAGATCATACTTAGTCTACTCACATCTCCACCTTCTTCATCAATACCAAGAAATAGTGGATATGATCTTTCATTTTCTGAATTCAAGGAAAGAATCAATTCAACTGTTCCATTATAATCTGAAATATTTCTTTGAAATAAAATAAATCCACCAATGTTATAATCCTTAATTAATTGAATCTCCCTAGGAGTAATGTTCATCCCGTCAAAACCAACTATAATAAGTTGACCCACCTTTTCATCCATGGTCAATGATGAGATATACTTCTTTATCTCTTCCTCGAATAATTCTTCAGGTGTAGGTTCATCAACCACAACTGGTTCTTCCTCTACAGGTATATGGTCATTATTTGGAGGATCAACAATTTCCATATCATTACTACAGGATACAAGAAACAATAACATAAATAATACTAATATTAAAATAAATTTAGGTTTCATAAAAATCCCCCATATTAAAGGAAAAGGCACACCTGCCTATCCTCCAATAAATTCTCTAATTATTGAATTAGGTGGTATACACTTCTCATCATCTATTGATTTGAAATACTCCAAAAATTTAATAAGTTTTTTTGCTTCACTATAATAAATGCTATCTTTACCTATTTCCATTAATAATGGTAATATATACTTTTTTAAAACTGACATTTCATATACTAAAGATGAGTTAAACATTGCATCTGCTTGCTCTTGGAAAGGGAAAATATGAAGTTCTTCCCCATTTCTAACTCCGGTCCACATTTCGAATGTCCTTTGAGGTGGATTTCCTCTATACTTAACATCTCTTACCATTCTTCGTATTAGTCTAGTGTCTGTAGTTGAAATTCTATTGTGATTATCTATGTTAAGTTGAGTTAATGCTGATATATAAATTTTAAATTTATTCTTATCTGGTATATCTTCAGTAAGACCTGGGTTTAATCCATGAATACCTTCAATTATAATAGGGTGCTTATTATCCACCTTTATGAATTTTCCAGATGCCTCTCTTTGACCAGTTACAAAATTAAACCTAGGTAGTTCTATTGTTTCTCCCTCTAAAAGAGCTATTAAATCCATATTGAATTTCTTTAAGTCTATTGATTCTAAAGACTCAAAATCAGGTTTTCCATTTTCATCAATTGGTGTATCTTCTCTATTTACAAAGTAATCATCAACTGAAATTGAAATTGGTCTCTTCCCATTTACTTTAAGTTGTGTTGATAATCGTTTTGCGAAAGTTGTTTTTCCAGAGGAAGAAGGTCCTGCAATAAGAATTATGGTAATATCTTGATCTTCACATATTTTATCAGCAATTTGAGCGATTCTTTTTTCATGTAATGCTTCTGATATTCTAACTAAATTCCCAATTCTACCATTTATTATCTGTTCATTTAATGATCCTATGTTTGATAAATCTAGTATATCTAGCCAGTTATTCGCTTCTTTAAAAATCTTTGCTAATTTTTTTTGATCTTTGAAATTTTCCATGTTATAGTTGTTCTTTCTACTTGGAAATAAGATTAATATGCCAGGGTAATAGTACTTTAGCTTAAACTCTTTTATATAACCTGTAGATGGTGCAAGATACCCATGGTATGAATCAGTATGTGTTCCAATTTTGTATACACTTACTTTCTCCTTTTCTATGGTAGAAAGAAGTCTTACCTTATCAAGGTATCCAAGCTCTTTGTAAAGTTCAATGGCTTGAGTCTTTGAAATTTCTTCTCTATCAATGGGTATATCCTTATTTATTATTTCTTTCATCTTCTCTTCTAATTGTGCCGTTTCTCTAAATGATATACCTTGTTTATCATCTAACTCTGCATATAGACCTGGTCCTAAAAAGTGATGAATTATGGCATCATTATCTGGAAAAAGCTCTTTACAAGCCATTATAAACACTGCAGATATAGTCTTAGTAAATATTCTATAACCATCAACATCTTTGTTGTTTAAGAATTTAATTGTCCATCCATCTTCTGGTATTTTGTATAAAGGGAAAACTTCATTATTTATTCTAGCTCCTAATATATCCTTATAGCTCTCATGAAACACCTTTTTAGAAATACTCAATAGATTATCCTCATGGGATACTTCCAATTCACCAAAATCTACTATGTTAACCATTTTTATCCTTGACACCTACATCACCTCTTTTAAAAGATATTTTTCTCTATGTTTTCCATAAGTTTGTTAGGTGGTGCAATAAACTCTTTTAGGTTTAAATATTCTAAAGGAGCTTCTAAACCATTAAATACTACTCTATATCCATGTAGCCACTGATTCTCCAAACCAAATTCCTTATTAAAACTATCATTAACCTGTCTATCACCGTATTTTCTATCTCCTATAACATAATAACCCAATGATCTTAAATGACTTCTAATTTGATGAGTTCTACCTGTTATCAATTGGACCTCTAGTAATGTAAAGTCCCCCTTATTGGAAAGAACTTTGAATTTTGTTGTAATCTCTTTGCCGCCTTCTTCTTCATCTTCCCATATGTGGACCTTGTTATTTTCTTCGTCTTTAGTTAAATATGCAGTATCTTGAAAATCTTCTTTAATCTTACCTTTTACTATTGTTTTGTAATACTTATTAACAAAACCTTCTTTTATTGCTTTGTTCATTGCCTTTAGTGCATCGTGATTTTTAGCTCCTATAATGATTCCTGATGTATTTCTGTCTAATCTATTACAAATAGATGGACTAAAAGTCTTTTCTATTCTTGGAACAAATTCTCCCTTTTCAATAAGATAAACAATCATAGAATCAACTATATTTTCTTCGAATTCTACACCTGTACCATGGGAGAGAACACCTGCATCTTTATTAATAAGAATAATATTCTCATCCTCATATAAAATTCTAGGTCTTAATTTGGAAGTTCTGATTTCTCTTTTGCCTTTAAATTTTTCAATTGTTTCATCTGACAAAAACAACTGGACTACATCTCCTTCAACAACTATCATTTCAGGGGTAGCCTTTTTATCATTTACTTTAATGTTCTTTTTCCTTATCATCTTGTAAATAAAGCCTGTGGATGCATCAAGTAAATATTTTTTTAGAAATCTGTCCAACCTTTGTTCACTGTCATTTTTTTCTATAATTAGCTCTTTCAAAGTTTATATCACCTTTTCTATCATATTATGATATAATTATACTATATTACTAGGGAAAAGGAAAAGGACAGGATGTAATATCCTCAGGAAAAGGTGAAAAGATGAAAATTATAGATAGGATTCGAGACTTTTTTTATGATTCTGTGGACTATATATTTATGCTAGTGATTATTGTTGTAGTTGTTGGAGTTATCGGTTGGCGATTAGATATATTATTTGCAAAGGATGCAATGGATATGTCAGGGCAAAATGAAGTCGTAATTGATAATTCAAATAGGGACAATGAAGATCCAATTGTTGTTGTGGATGATCCAACCGTAGTAACTGAAGACCCACAAAGTCCTACACCAACACCTCCACCTACTACAAATCCACCAGTAACTAGCTCAGGAGAAGTTGTTAAGGTAATAATTCCAGAAGGCAGCTTGCCTAATAAGATTGGATTAATTCTTCAAGAAAAAGGTTTAGTTTCCAGTAGCAGAGACTTTATATCAAAAGCAGTTGAATTACATCTAGACACAAAACTTAAATCAGGAACATTTGATATTCAAAAGGGATTATCCCTTGAAGCAGTTGTAAAAATTATATCAAGACAAAACTAAAAACTTGTAGGAGTGAATCACTCCTACAAGTTTCTTTTCTTTGATTAATATGTTTCATTAATATATTCGTCGATGATGGATACTCTTTTTTTATCATAAAAAACTCCTTCTTTTTTTAGAACATCCAACATCCATTCTGCTTTTGAATGAAAAATTGCTTCCTTGTAATCAAGTAATACAACCTCATAAAGCTTATCTTTCAGCCCTTTGGATTCAACCTTAATAAAGTAAGCTTCTACATTTTTAAATTGAATTAGCTTTAGCACAGCTAAGGCTGATTTATCCTTTTCATGATAGAAGTTGTTTCCTTTGTTTAAGTAAGTAACATAATGTCGTTGATGTTTTCTGCTATTTTTTATTTCTTTCGCTAACATTCTAAAATACTTGGCTAAAACATTATAATACTGGTAATTATACATGCCCTTCTCATAGCTGTCTACTTTTAAAAATGGCTTTACATTCATACTAATAACAAAGTCATAATTGTACTGCAAAAATTCCTTTTTTGTTATATCCCCGTTTTCATACTGTAATATCAATGCTGATCGGTTTTCAAAGAAGGTCTCAAATAATCCTTTTTTTCTATGGTAAATCAAATCTTACACCCATTCTAATTTATTGTCATATTTTCTTGTCTATTATACCACAAAAAATCACTTTTTCAGAACATTTATTTCTGATTCAGTCAATTCTCTGTAATCTCCAGGTTTTAAATTCTCATCTAAACTAAGTCCACCCATTGAAATTCTTTTTAAAAATGTAACCTTCATCCCATTTGCTCCAAACATTCTCTTTACTTGATGGTATTTTCCTTCCATTATGGTTAGATACACGTTAGAATTATTTCCAGTGGAAATAATTTCCAATTCAGAAGGAAGGGTTTTATATCCATCATCCAATAGTATTCCTTGGTTAAATGTTTCTTTCAAAGTGTCATCCACTTTTCCCATAACCTCTACATAGTATGTTTTACCTACTTTTTTCTTTGGTGATAACAATTCATGGGCTAGCTTTCCATCATTGGATATTATTAGTAATCCTTCAGCATCTTTATCTAGTCTTCCTACAGGAAATGGTTTAAAATTTTTATAATAATCATCAAGCAAATCTATAACTAAAGCTTCCCTAGGATCATCTGTTGAAGAAATAATCCCTTGAGGTTTATTCATCATTAAGTAAATAAACTCCTTATATACAATGGGAGTATTCATGTATTCAATAACATCACCTTGTGGGTCAACCTTTACATCGGATGATTTTATAAGTGTTCCATTTACTTTAATAAGACCTTTTTTTGCA
>Ga0208490_101253_pt1 | contig 10097 bp, 10 predicted proteins | sample SubbioAug_CSWold_FD_184818 | JGI IMG/M metagenome (GOLD analysis project Ga0208490, IMG submission 184818) | Serpentinite rock and fluid subsurface biosphere microbial communities from McLaughlin Reserve, California, USA - CR11Aug_CSWold (SPAdes) | ecosystem: Environmental > Terrestrial > Deep...
AACGGTAACCGGAAAACTTGTTAATTCCGGAATTGTTTTTATGGGCTTTAGCACAAGAACAGGTTATCCATTAGGAATGGACGATGACCCACGAACAGGTGATGATTATGCTAAACTAGGTTGCCCTAAGGGTGGAACACCAGGGCAGGCAACCCGACTAGCGCAAGCTACCAATGGTATACATTTACTTGATGTCCCGAGCAGTGAAATAGTAGGAATAATAAAAGAAGAAATATTAAATAAACTATTACAGCCAAAAGCTATAGACCTTACAGTTAAAAACATTAATACGCCAATTCCCAACATTTCTTGGAAATATCAAGATCCAAGAGGTATAACCCAAAAAAATGCCGAGATAATTATAACAGATTCAGTTGGAAACATTGTGTGGGATTCTGGAGAATTGTACAAAAGAGCTTTTCATAATGAGATAGTAGAAGTACCATATGGTGGCGGCCGTCTTGAATCTAACACAGATTATTTTGTTAAAGTTCGGGTTTTTAATGGGTACAAATGGAGTAATTGGACTCCCGATTATGTGTTAAATCTGTCTAACCGAGTCATCTACAACCCTTATGAGGGTTTAAGTTGGGACTCCCGAGTTCTTGTTCAGACACATGCACACTATATAAATGATTGGGATAAAAATAAACGTAGATATGGAAAGATAGTAGACGATGTGCAGGAACGGTATTACAAAGCGAGTAGGGAATATAAACATGGATATGTGTTCTTGACTGAGCATAGCGGAAAAAACTGGTATGAGTGGCTACCATATTTTGATGGAAAGCACCATGTTGAGCTTTACAATGCAGTAGAGTGTACTGGCAAAACACAACATATAATTGCCTTGGGAATAAATGAACTGGTTACACCTTACGGGATTCCCGATAAGGATGAAGAAGGACGATATTTGCCGTTTACTGAACAAGTTGAATTATCGTTACAGCAGAGAGTAAATCAGATAATAAGGCAAAAACGGATCTCGCCAAAAGGTTCACTTGCCGCAGGAGCAGTTGCAATAGCTGCACATCCCAATAATTCTGAATATCCCTGGAGCAGAGAAGAGTTACTGAATACGATGAGCTATCAAGCCATGGAAATTTATACTCATGTGAATCCTCCCCATAAACCCAAAGATCGAAGGGCTCTTGACAAATGGGATTATCTCCTAAGAGAAGGCAAGGTTGTTTGGGGAGTAGCCGCAGATGATTCTACACCTGGTCTACCATTTAGCCTCTATGGAATTGATAATGGCTGTATTGCAATTCCGTGGCCAAAAGGTTATCTTCCAACACAATCACAGGTTTTAAATATGATAAGAAAGGGAGCCTTTTATTCAACAACTGGTTCGAAAGGGCCTAAAATTGAGAAAATCGAAGTGATTGGTAGTGAAATACATGTAACAACAACTGGTGAAAGCGAATACATCGTAAACTTTATAAACCAGAGAGGAGACCGCGCAACAAGTTTTAAAGGGGGAAGTGAACATAAATATACTGTCAAAACAACTGATAGATATATTAGAATAGAGGTTACTGATGCTCTTCTAGGAGGAACATCTTGGTCACAACCTATATTTTTTAAATCGAATACGCATGGATCTATCCTATTAGCTAGTAATGAGTTGAACACTTTTAGCGTCTCTAGCTCTTCAACTAGTACAGCTTCATCTGGTGCTGACCTTACTATTCCCGAAGATAAACATCCAAACACTTTGCCAGAGGAAGCAGTTATAGGTTTTCCACATTTCTTAAACATTGTTGAACCGTTTATAGATACTCCCAAAATTGAACTCAGTTATGAACATGAAGTTGTAATACCATATCTTGAGGATTATTTATTTATTTACTATTCTCAGGAGTCAGGTAATGATTGGGTGAAACTAAGCTCATCTACTGATACAGTACAAAAGACAGTATTGGCGGATATAGTTGACACTGGGTGGTATGTAATTAGTACAGATACTACAATGGTAATCGAACCAACAACTCCTCCAGATATTACTATTTCTGTGCCGGAAAGTGTGTATGAAACATTTGAGGTCGTTGTAGAATCAACTTTGGACACCGGGATTTATAAGGTTGATTTTTATCTTGATGACATCCTATTAGGTTCGGACGCTTTCCCTTACGATGGGTGGTCCTTAACAGTTGATCCTCTACAATATACAAAAGGTAATCATATACTTAAAGTCATTGCATCCGATATTTATGGACAGCAAGGGGAGGATCAAGTCCCAGTGAATTTTGTTAATGGCATTGATGACCTAGTGATAACGATTACATCTCCAGAAGCAAATTCTACATTGGCTGGAAAAAGTGAAGTACGAGGTACGTTTTCAAGTACTTACGAGGTACAGTCTGTAACAATACTTAGTGGTGATGACTTATTAGGGTTTGCTGAAATTGACGGGAACAATTGGGTGAGCATTGTAACGCCAGGTGAGCTGCCAGGAGGACCCAATAACCTTCGAGTCTTATTAGAAGATATCTATGGGAATAAAGCAGAGTCAGTTCTTCCGATTTTCATTGGCCCGCTTATTTCGTTTACTCCCGATGACACCTATATGCGTATAGGTGATACCAGAGAGCTGTGGTTAACAGTATCAGGCCTAGAGAACAACCTCTACTCTGTTAATGCGACAATGTCCTATAACCCCAATGAGCTAGAGATTATTGAAGTTTTAGAAGGATCTTTCTTTAATAACGATGGAAATCCCAGTACTTTTTCATACTCAATTGACTCTTCAATCGGTTCTATTACTATAAATGCTTCTCGAACATGTGATACTGCTGCTCCTGACTGGGGTGGTCAAATTGGCATTTTCACTGTACGCTCTAAGAATTCTTCTGTGGAGTCGAAAATAATTATTAATTCTTCAGAGTTAAGTACACCTATGGGAGAATTACTATCACATGATGTTCAAAATATGAGTGCTTACATTAATGCTGCCCCAGTAATTACAAACCTCCCGGCAAATGTTACCACAAATGCGGGTATGGAATTTACCTACGATGTTACAGCTGTTGATGCGGATGATCAAGGTCTCGAATACTACTTAATGGGGGAAGTTCCTGAGGGTATGTCAATTACTAACACAGGAACGATTATGTGGCACTCACCAGTAGTAGGACAATATGAAATAATGGTAGGGGTTCAGGACAGTATTAACAAAATCGTTACGACAATACTGACTCTTAGTGTCACTCAGCCACCTTCCGTTATTAGTACCGATCCGGCAGATGGTGCTACAGGAATAAACGTGAACAAGTCTGTAAGAGTAGTATTTGACATGGATATTAAGGCGGGATTGAAGTACAATAATATAGCTATTCAGACAAACGGAAGTCCAATCTCCCTTCAAAAAAGAATTAACGAAAACATTCTTACAATCGAACCAACTTCTGAATTAGACATGAATACAGCTTATACCGTAATAATTCCTGCTGAGGCTGTTACTAATACGGCAGGAGAAGCAGTTGCCCAACCTTACAGTTTTGGTTTTTCCACTGAAGGAAGCCTGGGAGTTGACAAATTAATTGTTGGAAATGTCCAGTCTTTTGCAATAATGAATAACAGGACATTGAAAATTTGGGGTTTAAATTCACGTGGTCAACTGGGGCTTGGCGATTTGGCAGAACGCATCCTGCCGGAAGGCGTAGGATATATGACAACTATTAAACAGGTAGCGGGTGGTAATTCGCATTCACTAATCCTGCTGGAAGACGGTACGGTGTATGCCAGCGGCAGAAACGACTTTGGTCAGTTAGGGTTGGGTGACAATGCTGACAGGATGCATTTCGAGCAAATACCCGGACTGGTGGAAATTATTCAAATTGCCGCAGGCGGGGATCATTCACTGGCGCTTAGTGTGAGCGGTGAAGTCTTCTCCTGGGGATATAATGCCTCCGGGCAGTTAGGGATTGGCAACACTACTAACCGTAATACACCTTCCCTAGTTATAGGGCTCTCAAACGTGAAGCATGTTGAGGCAGGGCAACAGCACTCACTTGCACTCACAAATTCGGAAACTGTTTATTCGTGGGGTGCAAACTTCCATGGGCAGCTAGGGCTTGGTAATACAAAAGACAGCTTGGTGCCCGTTTTAATCACAGGCCTAACTAATGTTAAGCAGATTATGGCCGATGGTTTCCACTCTTTAGCGCTATTAAATGATGGAACCGCAAAATCATGGGGACGAAACTTCTTCGGCCAACTTGGCTTGGGTAACACCCGCAGGTATACATCTCCCATGCTTATTCCAGGTTTAAATAATGTAATTCATCTGGAGGCTAGTGTTGATTCATCATATTCACTACATGCTGATGGTACCGTTAGGGCCTGGGGTAGAAATGATGACGGGCAGCTTGGATTGGGAGATACTAATCAGCGGAACTCCCCAACCTTAATAACGGCCATACAGGGTGTAAGACAGATTTCTGCCGGTGGGTGGCATGCTATGGCTATCCTCGAAGATGAGACACCGTTAGTTTGGGGGTGGAACTATTATGGGCAACTAGGCCTGGGAGATAAAGAGAGCCGTTTGTTACCTACAGTACTAATAGAGCTCTTTTATTAGTAGAAGATAACACAGACAAAGGAAGGGCATTCTATTGCCCTACCCAAGGCGACTTAAAGTTTACTGTTGATAGGAAGGGCATAACATTGCCCTTCCTACCAATCCTGCAGATATATCTACAAAAGCGTTACAAAGAATTTGACTATACTTACGAAGATGCATAATGGCTAGGAGGTTAAATAATGAGTGATCCAATACCGTATGAATTAATATTTGAACCGATCTGGCTATTTCCTTGGTTATTATTATATTATTTTGTTGCGTTATATATATTAAAGAATCTTTCAATTATTATGGGGATTACTGTAAAATCCTATAAGAGGATTACAATTGTTCTTGTTATAATACTTTATTTTTTTAGAACTTTGACAGAAGTTATAGGTTCTCCCCTTTTACCTACCTTGGCTCTGGAATTTACAATTGTTACTATAATATTGGGCTATTTTTGTAATTACTTTTCTATTCGAAGTAATTTAGTTATAGTATTTTCTGTTGTTGCATCCATTGTATTAATTATTGGGAGCTATTTTATGTGGGTTTTTTTGGGTATATTTTTAGCAGACTATAATTAGGTAAGATAAGAAGGGCAATTACCGGTCAACAACGTGGAGAAGGCTTAACTGCCAACGATAATTACGCTTTAGCTGCTTAATTAAGCAGCCGTCTTTTTTTATTTTAGAAGAAAAGAGTTTGCCAAAAAGGTCTTGCTAAATTGTTGACAAATATTGCTCATGCACAATACAATGTGTATAAGGATGTGTATTGATTTTGCGTACCAATATTGTTATTGATGATAACCTTATGGAACAGGCTATGCGTGTTTCAGGATTATCTACTAAAAAGGAAGTAGTAGATAGGGCGCTCTCAGAATTCGTACAGCGTCATACACGTAAAGATTTGTTAGAGTTAAGGGGTAAAATTCAATTTGCCGATAACTATGATTATAAGGCAATGAGGAAGGGGCGTTAACATGATATTAGTTGACACCTCTGTTCTTATTGGTTTCTTAAAAGGACAAGTCGATGATAGAACAGGACTATTTAAAGAAATTCTTTCCCGGGATATACCATTTGGCATATCATCCTATACTTATCAGGAGATATTGCAGGGAGCCAGAAATGAAGAAGAATTTCAAACGCTAAAGGATTATCTTTCAACGCAACACATTTACTATCTCGAACCGGAGGCAGCTACCTATGAGAAGGCAGCCAAACTCTATTTTGATTTGCGACGCAAGGGAATTACTCCACGTAGTACACTAGACATGCTGATAGCTCTCACAGCTATTGAAAATAATTTGGCGCTGTATACACAATGACAGTGATTTTTATGCAATAGCAGAGCATACACCGGGTCTTAGGATACTTAATACGTTATAATTCTTAAAGAGCGAGTCCGGGCCCATGACCCAATCAACAAGTGAAAAGACTTAACTGCCAACGATAATTACGCTCTCGCTGCTTAATCAGCAGCGTATCCGCTGATTCCGAGCCTGTAGGCACCAGTCCGGGCATCGACTAATCAGGCTACCGACCCCCACGGTTGGCCCAGCCAAAGGGGAAGGGAATAACAGCTGTGCTAGTATAAAGGATCCTGTTTCAGGGAGCCCTTTATGTGAAATAAATCTGAGGCTTAACCCAGTGAGCGTAGCGAGCGGAGTTATTTTATTGTTTTTCGATATAAGGTTTATAGCCGCTCCAGTAATCCCCTGCTGCGGAGCAACTGGAGGGCTACCTTGCCAACCACAGCAACAACTATGAAGGGCGACAGGTAGTCTGGCTCTTAGGGGGATAATACCACAGGAACCCTTAATTTAAAGCAAAACTGCTGGAGAAACATTTTGGTATGGGAGTTAAGTGTGGATTTCGGCCTGAATGTTCACGGCCATCCCTGGATTATAGAAGTTAACAGCAAGCGGGATAAAAATTTGTTTTTCCACTGCGGGATATGCAATTAATCGAAAGCGTAATTGTAACACCCTTAGAATACGCCTGTTTTTTGGCTTGGTCAAAATTATTTCCAATATTGATTTTTTGCCTGAACGGAGTAGTAAGAAAAATAGAAACCCAAAGCGGAAAAAAGACCGATTGTGTAGCCGGCCATAGAGTGGATGGCACTCCACTTGCCAGGATGGTATTGCAAAAAAACAAGCCATGTCGATACTAAAATATGGCAAAGCAAAAGGTTGGACCAGAGTAACACCCATATTTGGGGAACCCATGTCCTAGACAAAATAAATAAAGTTTACCTGAGCAGGCTCCAGGTGGGCAATCGAGGTGAAAGTGCTTTGCGTACCCCAAAAAGAAAATGCACACCCCACCCTTGAAATCGTTAAAAGATTGCAACAGGGGTGTGCATTGTATCATTTTATAGTAGATTAGCCAAAATGGTGGCAACAGTCAAGTCTTAGGACTTGGCTTTTTTTTTTCTCTATATTAAGGTGCCTTGCACGACTCTGAAATAATGCTATATTTTAATACTATGATAAAATGTAGTTAAAGAAAGTAATGAGTAGGGTTAGCGTGTCCGCTGGAACAGGATCTGTAGACACATGGCAGAGTTATTTCAGCGAGATAAGTCAGTAATTTCAAGACATATTAGTAATATCTTTTCAGAAGAAGAACTCGATAAAAAAGCAGTTGTTGCATTTTTTGCAACAACTGCAGCTGACGGGAAAACCTATGATGTAGCATACTTTAACCTTGATGTTATAATTTCCGTAGGCTATAGAGTCAAATCTCACCGTGGTACCCAATTCAGAATCTGGGCAACCCAGCGCCTTCGTGAGTATATCATAAAAGGCTTTACCATGAATGATGATTTGCTAAAAAAGTCCAGTGGAGGCAATTATTTTGAAGAGCTCCTGCAGCGCATCAGAGATATACGTTCCAGTGAAAAAGTTTTTTATCGTAAGGTGCTGGAGATCTATGCTACCAGTATAGATTATGACTCACGGACAAAAGCGACACAGGATTTTTTTAAAACGGTTCAAAACAAAATACACTTTTCTGCACATGGTAAAACGGCCGCAGAAATCATATATGAACGAGCTGATGGGAATAAACCTAATATGGGATTGACCTAATGGACAGGTTTGAAACCTAAAAAGACAGATATAACTGCCGCAAAGAATTATCTTAAAGAGGAAGAGCTTGATACGCTAAATCGGATTGTTAATATGTATCTCGAATTTGCTGAGCTGCAGGCCATGAGAAGAAAGCCTATGTATATGGCAGACTGGATCAGCAAGCTTGATGAGTTTATGAAGGTTTCGGAAAGGGACATACTTACACATGCGGGCAAGGTGTCACATGAGATTGCTGTGTTGAGGGCAAATGAAGAGTTTGAGAAATTTTCTGAGCGTAGAAAGAGTGAGCTGTCTCATGTTGAAAAACATTTTATTGAAAGTATTGATAGTGCTATGAAAAAACTGAAGGAAAGTTAGGTGCCCTCTTCTTACCATAATCTGATGGTCAGTTCCCAATTTCCGTTCCATTTCTGAATCTGAACATTAGTTTGCCGCGTTGAGATATTGACACCGTCTTAACCCTTTCAATACTACTCTACACAGACCCAAAATCTTAACGAATTGTGGGTGATAAGTAATGAAACGCATCTGTTGGTCATTGGGGCAATATACGTGTTTTTTGCTGCCCTGTTTGCATATCCGCATGGTGCTGGATTAGTTACCTTGGTTCAACATCGGGTTTCATTTCAGGTGGCTGAAGCGTTGCAGGAAGCAGGTTGGAAAAACGTAAGAGTTAGTCTGGCTTCGCAACATACCCCTGTCACAACTGTATACACAGTAGATATCAATGCTTCAACTGATGAAGGATTCAAGTCAGCTACGCTGTTTTTTGGCGAAGGCAGCTGGGAAAGAGTTGTTTACCTCAAAGAAATGAGTAGCCCCGATCCGAATTATACGAGAGAAGCGGTTCGACTGTCAGACAACGTAGCACTCTATCTTTTTGACAGTCCGGAGAGTATAGCGATAACCGTGGATTCCGTTTTAAATTATACTTCACCCGTAGAACTGACACGCAAGCAATTGTGGAGTATTTTGCTAAGACAGGGCAAAACGGAAATTCGTTATTATGACAATTGGCTGATTCCCATGGGTGATACAGTTTTGCTTTTACTGGAGCCCGGTCGTCGGCTGTTGTTGTCTTTGTTATTAATACTGCCAATTGCAGTGATGCATATTGTTTTTTATATCTGGAAAGTAATAATCTTTCTCTTTCCGGAAGCCTATCTCTTCATCACTTTATTTAATAGGGTTAGATCTAGCAATTTACGGATGTAGTCTGTTGGATGATGAAACTGGATATCCGATTATGCATACCCCTGATGAAAAAATGCACACCCCCACCTTGGCAAATCGTTGAAAGATTGCCCAGTGGGTATGCATTGTATCATTTTGTTGTAGATTAGCCAATAGGTGGTAACAGTCAAGTCTTATGGCTTGGCTTTTGTTTTTATACGATTGACAGGGGTATTTTGTGCAATATAATGTGTATAGAGAGGTGTATTGATGTGCGTACTAATATTGTAATTGATGATGAACTTATTGAGAAGGCTATGCGTGTTTCTGGCTTAACTACAAAAAAGGATGTAGTTGACAGGGCTTTAATCGAGTTTGTACAACGCCATACACGTAAGGACTTGAATGAATTACAGGGTAAAATTCAATTTGCTGACAATTATGATTACAAAACAATGAGACAGGGGCGTTAACATATGGTACTAGTTGACACCTCTGTTCTGATTGGTTTTTTAAAAGGACAAGTTGATGAGAAAACAGAGCTTTTTAAAGATGTTCTGTCCCGAGATATCCCTTTTGGAATTTCATCATACACTTACCAAGAGGTTTTGCAGGGGGCGAGAAATGAGACAGAGTTTAATACACTGAAAGAATAGAAGCGTACCAGACTTTGTTGATTTGACCGGAAAGGTTATAGATATTATCTATAGGCAGACAAAACGATATTTATACAGCATTATCGCTATCTTCCCTGTTTTGTGCTATGTTTAAGCAAGGGCTGGACAGACAGGATGGTGATTGGTATGCTTGATCAAATGACGGCTGTGGAACGGTTTACCGCATTGGCTAAAGGGGAACGGGTAGATAGGCTTCCATGTATCCCGATTATGGGCAATGGAGCAGCCAGAGTGATAGGTATCAAGGTGTCCGACTTCAGAGGTAACGGCAAACGTATGGCCGAGGCCCACGTTGGTGCTTACAGGCGATTTGGCTATGACATCATCCGTATTTTCACTGATCTTTACCAGCAGGCGGAAGCTATGGGGGCTCAGGTTTTCTACCCAGAAGATCAGACCGCTCATCTGCAAACGCCGGCCATTACTTCCCTTCAGGAAATCGACGCCATGATGCATGCTGTAAGAAAATGGAGTACGTGAGCCTGTAGGTACAAGTCCGGGCGTCGACTAATCAGGCTACCGGTTCTACGGTTGGCACAGCCAAAAGAACTGGGAAAAACAACTGTGCTAGCGAAAA
>Ga0208490_101254_pt1 | contig 10072 bp, 7 predicted proteins | sample SubbioAug_CSWold_FD_184818 | JGI IMG/M metagenome (GOLD analysis project Ga0208490, IMG submission 184818) | Serpentinite rock and fluid subsurface biosphere microbial communities from McLaughlin Reserve, California, USA - CR11Aug_CSWold (SPAdes) | ecosystem: Environmental > Terrestrial > Deep...
TAGCTTGGCACCGGCATTTTTATAAAAGCAAAAGCGGGAACCAGTGACCTTGCCGGCAGTCTCAAAGTCCAGGATATCTAAGGCGGGACCAAGATCCCAATGGGCCTGAGGGTTGGCAAGGCTGGGCTTGGTGCCCCATTCCCGGACCAGAGTGTTTTGGGTTTCATCTTTTCCCACAGGGACCGAGGAGTGGGGGACGTTGGGAATGGTAAGCAGGAGGGAGGAGAGGCTTTCCTCCACTTGGCTGACCTGGGCGTCTAACTCTTTGATTTCATCGCCCACCTGCTGCATTTCCAATATCTTGGCTTCGGAATCCGCTTTATTCTTTTTGGCCTGGGCAATTTCTTTGGATACCTGATTCCTCAAGGCCTTGAGGGTTTCGACCTTGCTGAGGAGCTGGCGGCGCTCTTCGTCAAAGGCTTGAATCTGGCGGACAGGGGCTGTGCTTGCATTTCGAGCCTGAAGGGCTGCTTCCAGCCAGGCGGGGCTTTCCCGGATTGCTTTTAGATCAAGCATGGCTACCTCCAAAAACTTACTTTTTCCTATCTTACACCTTTAAGACTAGTTTTTACAACTATATAGCCAAGGCCGCGGCTACAGCAGAGCCCAGAGGCATCTTACTGAGTTCCAACTCCTTCAGGCCTTGTTCCAGAAGACCCAGGTAACTTAGGATGGCTCCCTCATCGGTGATTCCTAAGTGTCCGATTCTGAATACAGTGCCGACGTATTTTCCCTGGCCCTCGGCGGTAATCAGGCCCTGGTTGACCCGGAGATGTTCCCGGAGTTCGGCAACCTTGATGCCCTGGGGACTATAGATGGAGGTGACGGTGGGGGCTGCGTCTTGGTCGCTGCAGACCAGGCCTAGTCCTAGGGCCTGGACACCGGCCCGGGTCATGCGCATCAGTTTGTTATGGCGTTGGATGGCCTTTTCGATGCCCTCATCCACAAAGCGCTGGCTGGCTTCCTTCATGGCTACAATTTGTGAAATTGCTGGAGTAAAGGGGGTCTGGCCCTTGGTCATAAATTCCTGATATTTGCGCAAATCCCAGTAGTAACGGGGCATCTTGGCGGTTTCCATGGCAATTAGGGCCTTCTTGCTCATGCTGATCATGGCTAATCCCGGAGGGGCCGCCAGCACCTTTTGTGAACCGGTGATGACCACATCTAAATTCCATTGATCCACGGGGAGTTGGGTAGCCCCTAAAGAACTGATACCATCCACCAGGATTAGAGTTTCGGGGCTAAACTGATCCCGGAGCTTTGCCACCTCCTGAACCTTGTTTAAGACTCCCGTGGAAGTCTCACAGTGAATTACCAGAATTGCCTTATAGGTTTTTGCTTTGAGGGCTGCTTGAACCTGCTCTAAGGGAAGTCCCTGGCCCCATTCACCCTCCAAGGTCGTCACATTGGCGCCGTAGCAACGGGCGATGTCGCCAAAGCGCTGGCCAAAGGCTCCGTTCTGCAGGGATAGCACATCATCCCCAGGGGAGAGGGTGTTGACCACTGCCGCTTCCATGGCACCGGTGCCCGAGGCAGTTAAGATATAGATGGGGTTATTAGTCTGAAAGAGAACTCGGCAGTTCTCGGTCAGCTTAGAAAACACCTGGGCAAATTGCTGGCCCCGGTGATTGAACATGGGGACACTCATTTGCTGCAGGACCTCCGGAGCTACCGGAGTAGGGCCCGGAAGGGCCAAATAGTAGTTTTTCATCATCTAACCACACCTTTCGTACATGCTGATTATCTGGCTAACTAAGGAAACGGCCAGGCAATGCCTGGCCGCTGGCTTTATTCTTCTTCCCTTTCACGCTTGGCTTCTTCGATGATCTTTTCGGCGATGTTAGCGGGAACTTCTTCGTAGTGGGAGTAGGTCATGGTGAATTCGCCCCGGCCCTGGGTCATGGATCTGAGATCCACGGGATATTTGTACATCTCGGCCAAGGGAGCCTGGGCCTTGATGACCTGGGTGCCGTCATCCTGGGGATCCATACCCATAATCCGACCCCGGCGCGAGTTCATGTCGCCCATGATATCGCCCATGAAGGCCTCGGGAACCCGGACTTCCACGTTGACGATGGGCTCCAGGATAACGGGTTTGGAATCGGCCATCCCCTTTTTATAGGCCAAGGATGCGGCGATTTTGAAAGCCATTTCCGATGAATCTACGTTGTGGTAAGAGCCGTCATAGAGGGTTGCCCTGATATCTACAGCGGGAAAACCAGCTAAGACGCCCACTTCCATAGCCTCAATAAGACCCTTTTCCACGGCAGGGATATAGTTCCGGGGTACCGCGCCGCCGAAGACCTTATCCACAAACTCGAAACTTTCACCCCGGGGAAGGGGCTCGAACTCAATCCACACGTGCCCGAACTGACCACGTCCGCCGGACTGTTTTTTATGCTTTCCTTCGACCTTTGTGTTGCCACGAATGGTCTCCTTGTAGGGGATCTTGGGCTTGGAGAGCTCAACCTCGACGCCGAATTTTTTGGCCAACCGGCTGACGATGATTTCCAGATGAGCTTCACCCATCCCGTAGATTAGGATTTGTTTTGTTTCAGTATTGCGCTCGACCTTGAAGGTGGGATCTTCCTCGAGGAATTTTGCCAGGCCGGAGCCAACTTTTTCTTCGTCGTTTTTGGACTTGGGCTCAACAGCAAAATAGGTCATGGGGGAGGGGAACTGGATTCCCTTAAACTTAAAGCGATTTTCCTTGGCACCTAGGGTGTCCCCGGTGGAGGTGTCGAGGAGTTTAGCAACGGCGGCAATGTCACCGGCCACAACTTCGGAAACGTTAATCTGGTTCTTGCCCCGGAAGAGGAAAATCTGGCCAATCCGTTCCTGCTTGCCCTTGGTGGCATTGATAACCTGGTTATCCTGGTTAAGCTTGCCGCTATATATCCGGAAGAAACTGACCTTGCCAACGTAAGGGTCGGCCATGGTTTTGAAAACCAGGGCCCGGAAGGGTTCGCTGACGATGCCGGGGAATTCCACTTCGTTTTCTCCGTCTAAAGCCTTAACTGTTGCCGCAGGAGCCGGGGCCGCGAAGTTGAGGAAATCCATCAGCTGGCTGATACCTACGTTCTTGGTGGAAGAGCCGGCCAAAACGGGAACCAGTTTGCCCATTTGCACAGCCTTCTGCACGCCAAGACGCACTTCCTCGTCGGTGAGGGGTTCACCTTCCAAATACTTTAGGGTCAGCTCATCGTCGGTTTCGGCGGCGATTTCCATCAGCTGCTCCCGATAGAGTTCCACCTGATCCTTAAGGTCAGCGGGAACATCGGCGGCGTTGGGGTCTTTGTCACCCTTGGCCAAGTAGGACTTGCCGGCCAGGACATCAACCACGCCGGTGAGGGTATCCTGGCTGCCGATGGGAATTTGGACGGGCACCACATTGGTGCCAAACATATCCCGAGCCTTAGCCAAGGCCTTATCAAAGCTGGCGTTCTCCCGGTCCATTTTGTTGATGAAGCAAATCCGGGGAAGGTTGTACTGGTTGGCATAGGCCCAGGCCTTTTCAGTTCCCACCTCAACGCCGGAAACAGCGCAGAGAACCATCAGGGCGGAATCCACAACCCTGAGGGTGCTGATTACCTCACCCACGAAGTCGAAGTAGCCCGGGGTGTCGATTAGGTTCAGCTTGTGCTGCTGCCAGTCCACCGGGGCCAGGGCGGCATTGATACTGATTTGCTTTTTGACTTCATCGGCATCAAAGTCGGTGGTGGTTGTGCCGTCTTCCACCCGCCCCAGGCGCTGAATAGCGCCGCTGGTGTAAAGCATGCTTTCGGTCAGGGTGGTTTTGCCACATCCGCCATGGCCGACGATGCCAATGTTGCGGATTTTTTCAGTAGAATATGTCTTCATCTTTATCTCCTCCTAAAAAAGTTATACCCACGCCTGTTGACCTGTATATGTTTCGACTAGATAGGGATAAAATCCTGCATACCCTTGAAATTAAGCCCATGTTTTTAAGCGCTCTAGAGCAGCTTCCAGTCTCTGGGGCTTTATCTCCTTAAGCCAGGGCCCCGGTTCAGCACCCTGCAGGGCATTTTCCAGGCAATATTTTTCCGGGCGCAGGTCCTCTACTTCGGCCCAGGTCAAGGGGGCTGAGTAGCGGGCTCCAGAGACCGGCCGCAGGCTGTAGGCGGCCACGATGGTCTTTTCCCGGGCGTTCTGCATATAGTCCAAATAAATTTTACCCTGGCGGTTGGCCACCGCCCGCTCGGTGGTTGTCCAGTCCTTAAACTTTTGCTCGGCAAAACGGCAGCAAAGACCCACAAAATCTCGGATCTGGGGGTAGCTGTAGATTGGTTCGATGGGCACAAAGATCTGCATCCCCGTGGCCCCGGAGTATTTTGGTTGGCCCCGAAGCCCCATGTGCTCCAGCATCTCGCCAAAGAAGAGGACAACCTGGCAGACCTCCCTCAGGCCGTACTTTTCCATTGGGTCCAAGTCAAATACCGCCCAGTCAGGGGTATCTAAGGAGTGGGCGGGACTGAGCCAGGGATGAAATTCAATAACCCCTGAATTAGCCAGCCAGACCAAGGTTGCCAGACTATCAACCAGGATATAGTTGGTTGATTTGCCGCCGCCCCGCTCTAAACGTTGGGTCTTGACCCATGGAGGCGCCCCCTGGGGACAGTTTTTTTGGTAGAAGCCCTCCCCTTTGATACCATCGGGGAAGCGCTGCATGGAAACCAGTCGGCCCGAGAGCACCGCCAGCAGTTTATCTGCAACCTTTATGTAGTATTTAATCATATCGCCCTTGGTCACTCCCACATCAGGCCAGAGGATCTTATCTAAATTAGAAACCCTCACCTGGTGGCCCTGGATATCAAGATAGTTCAATCCGCTTTTCCCCCATCCAGAGAGACTTGAAGACCGGGGCCCTAACCACCATTTCCGGGGTCCACTCGCTGAACTGAACTTCCGCCTGTAAAATGGGCTTCAACCAGTTCCAGCCTGGTTTTTTTTTTAGCCCCCAATTGGGTGAATCCAGCTTAATTTGGGGCAGCACCCCCAGTAATTTCCGCCGTTGATTGCTGGCAAACCCGCTTCCCACAGCCCCGGCATACTGCAGGCCCTGCCCAAAATCCTTGGCTAGAAGGAGGGAAGCCAGCTGCCCGTCCTTTTCTATATACCCAACAACCACCAGCTTTTCCTGGAGGATGTTTTTGCGCTTTTCCCAGTGGGAAGATTTGCCTGGCACATAGGGACTTTGCAAGTCCTTGGCCACTATTCCCTCCCAATTAAGCTCTTTGGTTTTCGAGAGGAGAGCCTCGCCATCGACAAAATTCTCTACCGGGACAAACCTGGGTCCGGGAAGCTTGAGACTGGTGATTATTTCCTGGCGCTCTGCCAAGGGGCGCTGACGCAAGTCTTCCCCTTGGTACATGAGGATGTCAAAGATCATGTACCAAATAGGGATATGGTCATGATTGCCCCAGTTGCGCTTTAAGATCAGGGTAAACTCTGCCCGGCCTTCATGAAGAGCCACCAACTCTCCATCCAAGATCAAAGGCTTATCTTTGGTCAGGCAAGAGAGGGCGTTTAGCTCCTGAAACTGACCCCAGCGCACCCTGCCGCCCTTGGTCTGGAGCTGAACCTGATGGGGGTGAATAAAGCTGAGCATACGGATTCCGTCCCACTTGACTTGATACGCCCATCCGATTTTAGGCCGCAATTCCCGCTCCAGGACCGGCTCCATAACCAGGACTTGGCCCGGTTCCAAGCTAGCCTACCTGACCCTTCTTTTTCTTGGCTTCGGGAGTAAACTTATCCTTTTCCACCGCTGCCAAGCTTGCCCTCAAGGCTTCCATCAGGTCAATTACCCCTTCAGGGGCGGCTGCCTCCCGCTGCTGGGGGGCAGGCATGCCCTGAACCTTTGCTTCGATGAGTTCCATTAGCTGCTGGCGGTATTCATCGGTGTATTTTTCCGGCTCAAAGGGGGCCGCCATTGATTCCACCAATTGGGCGGCCATGGCCAGCTCCCGATCTGAAACTTCAAGCTCAGAGTTCACCCCCGGGACATCCTGAGCGGAGCGAACCTCATCGGGGAAGTTCATGGTTTCCATAATCAACACATCGTTGAAGGTGCGGAGGGCGGCTAGGGCCTGTTTGGAGCGAATTACCACCTTGGCCACAGCCACCTTCCCGGTATCCCTCAGGGCTGTAACCAGAAGGTTATAGGCTTTTTTTCCCGTTTCCTCAGGACCTAAGTAATAGGTTTTGTCGTAGTAGATGGGGTCTATTTCCCTGAGCTCGCAGAAATCCAGGATGTCGATGGCCCGGGTCTGCTGGACAGGTATTCGCTCGAAGTCTTCATCCTCCATAATGACATAGCGGTCTTTCTGAAATTCATAGCCCCGGACAATTTCCTCCCATTCAACTTCCTGCTGACAGCTGGGACAGGTGCGCTGATATTTCAGGGGAGTCTGGCACTGCTTATGCAGGTATTTAAACTTAATTGACTTATCCTCCACAGCGCTGTACATCTTTACCGGAATGTTGACCAGGCCAAAACTGACAGCACCCTTCCACATTGGTCGCATCGGTTTCACTCCCACACTTTTTTGCCTAGTCTACCCAAAGGACAGGGCTTATTGCATAAAAAAAAGCCTAGCAGGCCAGGCTTTTAAAGTTTTTTTACCCACAGGTTCATATCTTCCATTTTACCAAATATATCACAGTTATTTACTAATCTGCCCGAATAGGTGTAACCAAGTTTTTTAAAGACCATATTCATCCCCGGAGACAGAGCCCGGGCTAAGGAATATAAGCAGCCAATTTCCCGGGTTTTTAGTTCCTCCTCTAAGGCCGCAATAATTGCTGCCATGAGGCCTTTACCCCGGCATTCCGGCAGGGAGGCACAGTCGGTTATTTCTGCATTCTTATTGTTTAAGTCAATATCTGCCGAGGCACAACTGACAATGCGGCCCTCCTGCTCGATGACCAGGAAAATATAGTCCAGTGCCATCAGCATTTCCAAATAGGGGGGCTGATTGAGGGGAATGGGATAGGTCTTAAAAACCTTGGAATAAAGCTCGCATATCTCGGGTATGTCTTCCGGCACTGCTGCCCGGAGGGAATAACCCTCAGGAATCTGAGGCAGATTCTTCATGACCTGCAGCTCATGGACCTTGCCCACAATCTCGTCTTCTTCCTCATAGAGAAAGCTCAGGCGCCGCTCCTGGGAATAGAAGCGGGACAGACAGTAGGCATGCTCCCCTTGGAAGTAGTATTTAAAGATACCCTCCAGCATAAAGCCATGGGGAAGAAATTTCTCCCATTCATCAGCCCGGGCCTTTAAGAAAACCTTATCAAACTGGTTGGCCCGGGCTAAATAATCCAGACGCCGGACCAAACCAGCTATATCAGGTCCGCTGTAATTGACGACCCGGACACGCCGATTGAACAAATCCAGGTAGACCTTGGTTCGGTAACCATCTTCCTCTATCACGTAGTCCAAGCCATACAAATTGCCGTGGATAGTAGTGGACGTACCTTTATCCAACCAAAGCTTCCTGATTTCCATCAAAGACCCCCTTAGACCATAGTTTCCGGTTCATTCTCCGTCGGCTCTTCCCGGATAACTCGGCCCACAGCTACCACCCGATCCTCACCATCGATGCGGACAAGAGTCATCCCCTGGGCTGCTCTGCCCAGAACAGAAATGCCATCGGCTTGCTGGCGGATGATGATGCCTTTGGCTGTGACAATCATCAGGTCATCCCCAGGCTGTATCATCTTGGCCGCCACCACCTTACCGTTGCGGGCGGTAAGGGAAATGGCCTTTACCCCTACGCCCCCCCGAGCCTGAAAGCGGAATTCCCTGGTATCAGTACGCTTGCCAAAGCCCCGGTCGGTAACGATTACGATTCTACCATCCTTGCGTACGGTAGCCATACTGATAACACTAGCACCCTCTTCTAGTTTCATCCCTCGGACACCCCGGGTAGCCCGGCCCATCACCCGAATATCCTTTTCATCAAAGCGGATGGCCTGACCCTGGCTGTTAAAGAGCATCACCTGCTGGGTACCGTCAGTCAGACTTACCCCAATCAGCTCATCGTCCCCTTCTAGCTTGATCGCAATTAAGCCCGCTTTAAGGTTGGTGGCATACTGGGACAGTGCAGTCCTTTTTACATATCCATCCCTGGTGGCCATGACCAGAAAATGATTTTGATCAAATTCTTTGACCTGTAACACGGCACTTACCTTTTCCTGACTGCGCAGGGAGATGAGGTTGACGATGGCTGTTCCCCGGGCAGTGCGAGAGGCCTCAGGAAGTTCGTAGACCTTTTTCTTGTACATCTGACCTTGGTTGGTAAAGAAGAGAATGTAATTGTGGGTAGAGGTAACAAACATGTGCTCCACAAAATCATCTTCCCGGGTGGTCACCGCGGAAATACCCTTGCCACCCCGGCGCTGACTGCGATAGACGGTTACCGGAGTCCGCTTGATATAACCCTGATGGGTGATGGTTATAACCATATCCTCATCGGCAATCAGGTCTTCTATCTCCAAGTCGCCATCCCGATTGACAATTCTGGTCCGGCGCTCATCGGAGTGCTTATCCCTGATCTGAACCAACTCATCCTTGATTACCCCATCCATTTTTATAGGATCAGCCAGGATATCCTTGTAGTACTGGATTTTTATCTGTAGCTGGGTGTATTCTTCCTCTATTTTGGTCCTTTCCAGGGCTGTCAGACGCTGGAGGCGCATTTCCAAAATGGTCTGGGCTTGAATCCGGCTCAGGGGCAGTTGGGCCATCAAATTCTCCCGGGCATGCTCACCATCCCTGGAACCACGAATTATGGCGATGACCTTATCTAAGTTATCCAAGGCTATTCTGAAGCCTTCTAAGATATGCTGCCGTTCTTGGGCCTTTCTGAGTTCATAATTTGTCCGGCGTCGAACAATTTCCCGCTGATGCTCAATATAGTGGCTAAGAATCTCATTGAGGGTAAGAACCTGAGGACGGTTGTTGACCAGAGCCAGCATGATGATGCCGTAGTTTTGCTGGAGTTGGGTGTTCTTATAAAGTTTGTTTAGTAGGACATGGGGATTGGTATCTCGTTTGACCTCTATAACAACCCTTATTCCGTTGCGATCGGTTTCATCCCGGAGATCGCTGATGCCATCTAGCTTTTTCTCCCGGACCAGCTCGGCGATTTTTTCAATCATCCGGGCTTTGTTGACCAGGTAGGGTAACTCGGTTATGACCAACTGCTGACGGCCACCAGTGGTGTTTTCAATTTTTACTTCTCCGCGCAGTGTGATAGAACCCCGGCCAGTTTTATATGCTTTCCTTATTCCGTCCCTGCCTAGAATGATTCCTGCAGTGGGAAAATCGGGACCCTTTACATATTTCATCAGTCCATCGGTGTCCAGTTCCGGATTATCAATAAGAGCAATTACCGCATCAATGGCCTCCCGTAGATTATGAGGGGGGATGTTGGTGGCCATGCCCACGGCGATACCTGTGCTACCGTTAACCAGCAAGTGAGGAAAACGTGCGGGCAGTACCTTGGGCTCCTCCAAGGTCTCGTCAAAATTGGGCATAAAGTCTACGGTCTCTTTTTCTATATCGGCCAAGAGGACCGTGGCCAGCTTATCCATCCTGACCTCGGTATAACGCATAGCCGCCGCAGAGTCGCCATCGATGGAGCCGAAGTTTCCGTGGCCGTCCACCAGGGTGTAACGGTAGGAGAACTCCTGGGCCATCCGCACCATGGTATCATAGAGAGCTACATCACCATGGGGATGGTACTTACCTAAAACTTCCCCGATGATCCGGGCTGACTTTTTATAGCCTTTTCCGGGCTGCAAGCCCAGCTCATTCATAGCATAAAGTATGCGGCGATGAACGGGCTTGAGCCCATCCCGCACATCGGGTAGGGCCCGGCTCATAATAACGCTCATGGCATAGTCCATAAAGGACTGCTTCATTTCGGCGCTTAGTTCACGGGTTTCATAATTGCCTTCCAGTAAATCTGCCATATCCTATCTCTCCTATACGTCCAGATTCCTGACCAGGTCAGCATGCTGCTCGATGAATTCCCGGCGGGGC